>Ga0214471_10000158_pt1 | contig 64295 bp, 69 predicted proteins | sample RVTome_5_FD_207665 | JGI IMG/M metagenome (GOLD analysis project Ga0214471, IMG submission 207665) | Soil microbial communities from uranium-contaminated site in the Upper Colorado River Basin, Wyoming, United States - RVT142D155 | ecosystem: Environmental > Terrestrial > Soil > Contaminated >... | reverse complement strand
CGAAGTCTTCGGGTGTCATGCGCGCCTGGGCCAGCCGCGTGACCTCCGCCTCCAGCGCCTCACGCACTTCGAAGATCTCCTCGACATCCCGAATGGTCAGGCGGACGACGCGCGCGCCGCGGCGCGGCAGCAGCTCGACGAAACCCTCTGATGCCAACCGCACCATGGCGTCGTGTACCGGCGTCGTGCTGACACCGAGTTGCCGCGCCAGGTCCGACTCCGTGAGCAGGCTTCCGCCGCCAAACTGCGCGTTGCGAAGCGCCGTCCTCAGCTGCTCGTACGCCAGCTGAGATTGGGAGGGAGGCCGCTCGATGGCAGCCAGAGTGACCAGAGGTGCGCTCATAGACGCTCCAATCTTAAGTCTTAGATCTCAGACGATACGCTATCAGGAGAAGCTCCTGCCAGGCAATGGAATCAAGCATTCTTTCCTTCGATGCTTAGGATTCTTCGTGGCAATGTCAGGACCGGTGGCGCAGACGCTGGCGGGTCGGCTCCCGGCGAGGAGTCAGCGCAGGAGCCGGTCCGCCGTGCCGTGATAGATGGCGTCCTTCTCCGCGCCGGTCAGGTCTTGACGTTCGATTGACTCGATCATGGGCTCATACCCACGCGCGAATGGATAATCCGTGCCGAACACGATCTGCGAAGCGCCGACCGTCTGTAGCGCCGCGCTCCAGAGGTTCTGCGCCGGCGTGACCGTGTCGTAGTACAGCCTCGTCAGGTAGTCGTGGATCGGCTTCGGCGTCTCGCGCCGCTTGCCGGCTGAGCCCATCGGGCCGGCCCCGCCACCGCCAATTCGGTCCCACGCGGCCAGCACGAACGCGCCCATGTGCGGCACGATCAGGTTGATGTCCGGGTTCTCCTCGAACACGCCGCTGTTCGCCAGCTTCAGCGTTGCCACGGCGCCGTCGTATATGAAGCCCGCGCCGGTGGCAATGTCCCAGTCCACGGTCTCTTCGTAAGCGGGGGGCGTTACCGGGTGGAGAAGCACGGTGACTTTCAGCCGGTTCATCTCGCGATACAACGGCCGAAACCGCTCGTCGTCCAGGCCGACGCCGCGTACGTTCGCGCCCAGCATGACTCCGTGCATTCCCAGGTCATTGATCGTGCGGTCGAGCTCCTTCAAGGCCGCGTCGACGTGCGGTAGCGGCAGACAGGGCATGCCCTTGAAGCGCTCGGGGTACCTGGCGCAGAGCTCGGCGATGTGGTCGTTTGTGATGCGGGCCGCTTCGACGGCATCGCTTTCCTTTTCGAAGTAGGCCTGGGGGATCGGGAGAGACAAAGCCTGCACCTGGACGCCAGCGCGGTCCATGACTTCGAGATGCGCGGCAACGTCCCACATGGCGGGGTTCGTCGAGATCCGGTTATCCAGAAGGAAGGCTGCATGCCGTCCCCAAGGGGTGGAGTCGTTGTGGACGATGTCGCGAATGAACTCGAGGTAACGCTCGGGATAAATATGGGCGTGCACATCCACGATTCCTGAGGGCATAGTTACTCGCTCCCCGCATTAATCACAAAGAGATCGCCGCTAAGGATCGAAGGCCGACGTTTCCTGGCAGCGGCTCATTAATCTGCTCTGGGACGGGAGTTTGCCGAGAGCGGCGGCCCCAGACCAGGCGCGTGCTCTAAACGCCCCCCGGGTGCGAAGTCCTCGATGCTGAGGTGCTCGGCCCCCGCCTCCAGGCGCATGCCGTGTGCGATCGTGTTGAACGACAGGGAATGCATCGTCATCGCCGTCGCCTCGACGATCCCCCGGTCATCGAGACCGCAGGAATGTCGCAGTATCTGCGTCTGATAGGCGATCCAGTACGGGCTCTGCCTGAAGAGCGCGACGGCGAAGGCCGCGCAGTTCTTCACCAGCTCATCGAGGACTCCGGGTCCGAAGATGAGCCGGTTCTTCCGCCATGCAGCCTCCAGGAAACGAGGGTGGTGCGCGAAGGCACGCCATATGTTCGGCGCTCTGTCCACGTTCAGCGCCGAGCCCGCCCACTCGCGGATCTCCGCCAGAGTAGCCGCCGCGTCCGGCGCGGAGGCTTCATCGAGGAGCTCCACCGAGGCGATGGCGGGCGCAACCTCATTGGGGATGTCAGGCTCCAGCCGGAACGCCGCGGCTGCTGCCGTCAAGCTCGCCATGTGCTCGGCGATCGCCGCCAGCTCGACTACGGCGCGGTCACTGTTGGTAAGCCGCATCACGGCGGCTGAGTGGGCAGTAAGTCAATAATTGCAGTGGTTCGTCATCGATACGGCTGTGTGTATTGCCTCCTTGGCGAGCCGCGGCAGTTTACCCTGCAGCATGTAAGCCATGCCTGTCTCCGCGTGGTTGGCTTCCAGCCAGGCAGGCCAGTGGGTCTGCACACCGAAGATCGAGGGGTTCAGAAGCTGCTCGGGAGATTGCCCCGTGCGTTTCGCCATACGTTCCAGGATGGCGCGGTCATCTTCGGAGAAGTCGGACAGTTTGGGAGTTCGGAGAGTAGTCATGGACGATCCTCTTGTCTAGTTCTAACTCTTGCACCTGGCACCACTCTGGCCGCGTTGGGCTTTCTCTGCCCTCTCCTCCCTTTTGTGGGCGAAAGGGAGTCACAGCCAGTATAGCCAGCGCTTTTAAGGAACGGCACTTCTGCCAATCGCTTGGACGCAATCCGGGGCCTTCGATCCGCACCTCAATCTCGACCGTTTCAATCTGGGGGTGGCGTGTTCCCCCTCCCGCCCTTGTTCACGACGAAGAACTCGCCGCGCTGTATGAAGTCCGTGACCAGCGCTACCCATTTCGTGGTCGCGGCAATCGGCAGTTCGTGCGCGGCGCCGTAGACAAAGATGCGCAGCGCATGCGGGATGTGCTCCTGGTAGAGTTTCGAGTTCTCCGGCGGCACCATCCGGTCCTCGGTGCCCCAGATGACCAGCACCGGCGCCTTGATTTCTCCGAGCCTCTCCCGAAGCTTATCGTTCGAGCCGGCGAAGTGCTGCGTGTTGAACGCGGCGTTGCGCCGGATGCGGGCCTGCTCCTGGTCGTCAGGCGGCGAGGACCAGGAAGGCCGATCGCCGTACAAGATGCGGTCCAGTTCCTCCGGCCCGCGGGCGGGAGGCCCCGCGGACGCGGGCCTGTGGGCGAAGGCTGCCGGAGCGGAGAGGACGAGGCTCGCCACGAGGTCGGGATAGAGGACGGCGAGCCAGAGGCCCACGGCGCCGCCTGCCGATTGCGCGACGACGTGGGCGGACCTGCCGGCCATCTTATTAACGAAGGCAGCGACCGCCTCCGCGGCGTCCCTCGGCGTTTCGTAGCGTCCGGCAGGCGATTCGTCAAAGCCCGGCCGCGACGGCAAGAGCACGCGGAAGCTCCGTCCTAATTCGGCGACGAAGGTCGCGCCGGCGGGAGGGCGGCCGCCGGCGCCGTGGAGGTATACCAGGGGCTCGCCCGTCCCTGTCTCGAGGTAGGCGATGCTTCCTCCATCGATATCTACTGTGGCGATGGGCAGGACAGCCATCCTAGAGGTTCCTCAGGGCCGGCATGACTTCGCGCGCGAACAGCGTCATCGCCTGCTGCTTCGCTTCAGCTGACCCCATGGGAGCGGCGAACGACACCTCGATCACGCCGCAGCCGATCTCCTCGCGCAGCCTGGCGACCTGCTCGATGACGCTTGTGGGACCGCCGCAGAGCAGGGTGCCCAGCCGCACGGCGTCCTCCAGTCCGTGAGGCGCCCCTTCTCCCAGGTTCTGGAATCGCTGTGTCAGGTTGGCGTCTCGCTGACCGAAGAAGCCGGAGGCGGCCACCAACCGGTTCGCGTTCATGATGCCGGCGCCGACCCCGGCGGCGCCCCTGCCCGCGGACTGCTGGCTCATGTCCGTGAATGCCTTTTCGTCGCTCTCGGCCACGTATGCGTTGAGCCGGTAAAGCACGTCCTCCGGTTGCGGCGTCCAGCCGAACTGCTCCGCCTTCGCACGATAGAAGCGCGCGGCCTCGGTAGCCAGTGGGAGGTTGGTGAAGGCAAGCCCCAGGGCGGTCCGCTTGCGGGCGGCGAACTCGCCGGAGTCCTTGCTGGAGCCCGAGGCAATGATCGGCGGCGCAGGCTGCTGGACCGGCCGCGGCCAAATCGAGACGTTGCGGAAGCTGTAGTGCTCCCCCTCCCAGCCGAACGGCTGGGTGTCCGTCCAGGCGCGGTAGATGAGGTCCCATGCCTCCTCAAAGCGCGAACGCGACTGCGCCGGGTCGACGTTGTAGACGAGGTACTCGTAGGGCGCGCCGCGCAGGAGGGCGACGATGACACGACCGTCCGTGAGGTTGTCCAGCATCGCGATCTCTTCCGCGACACGTACAGGGTTGGAAAGCGGCAGCAAGGGCCCGAGGATGGCAAGCTTCGCTCTCTGCACGCGTTGGCTCAACGCGGCGGCAAGGACATTGATGCTGGGAGCGAGGGAGTTGGGCGAGTAGTGATGCTCCGCCAGCGATACCCAGTCGAAGCCGAGCTCGTCCGCCAACTCGTAGTCGGAGAAGCAGGCGTCGCGGGCGCGCAGCGCCTGCTCCGGGTCAAACTGCTCGTTTGGGACCGGCCAGGTGGCTACAGGGTTGCGAAGTGCGCCGTAAGACATGGAGCCGAAAAAGCAAAACTTCACCGCGCCTCTCCTCCTTGGGCGACCGCAGCCGCCACGTCCGATCAGCCGAACGCCGACTCGGGCTCGAGGCCAAACGCCCAGCGTGCATACGCGAGGCCCCTCGGGTCCCAGTTGCAGGCGTGAGTGGAGATGGCGTGGATGTCGCGCCCCGCCCGGTGGATCGGGTTGTTGACATCGATGGCATGCGCGCCGACCGCGGGTAGCAGGCGATCGACTGCTTGCACGCATAGCTTCGTGGCGTAACCCAGGTCGCGCTCCCATCTGGCCAGCTGCTCTGGGGTCATCTCGCCTTCGGAGTGGCCGATTGTCACCATCTCATTCATGTCGGCGCGCATCAAAGACAGGGCCGCGTCGACCTCAGCCGATGACTCGGCCAGGCGCATCTGACGACCCACTGTAGGCGGTCCCGGTCTTGCGTTCATCTGGCTGACATATTCCTCGACGGCGCCCCGGGCCACACCCAGCGCGGGGCTCGAGGTGTTGATAAAGAAGAAGGGTATGAACGGGATTCGGTAGATGTAGGACTCGTGTAGTGAGGCACCCGGTCTGGCCCCCCACCCCGAGGTCCAAGCCTCCGGCACGAACGCGTCCTTGACGTCGACGTCCTTGCTGCCCGTCCCTGCCAGGCCCATCGGGTGCCAGGAGTCGTGATCGATCTCGAAGTCGCGCTTGTGTACCAGGCACCAGGGCGCCCGCCTCTGTTCACCCTCCAGCGGCCCGCTGAGGAGGATCCACTCCGCGAAGTCGCAGCCGCTGGAGAACTGCCATCGGCCGTTGAGCAGGTAACCGCCCTCAACGCGCCTGATCTTCCCGGTCGAAGGCGACACCGCGGTGGTCATGAGCGTGTCGGGGCCCGTGCTCCAGACTGCTTCCTGGGCGGGCTCCGGCATCATGCCGAGCAGCCAGGCGTGGCAGGTGACGACCGAGAACACCCATGCGCTGGAACCGCAGGCGCGACCGATCTGGTTGCATAGCTCGACCTGCGTGAGCCCGTAGTCCAGCTCGAGGCCGCCGTAGCGCCTGGGCACAAAGACGCGAAGGAAGCCTGCTTCCTTGAATTCGTCGATCGTCTCCTGGGGCAGGCGGCCCTCGGCTTCGGCGCGGGCGGCCCGTTGCTTCAACGCCGGAAGCATGTCTTCGGCTCGATCGGCGAGTTCGGCGATGGTTGGTGTTTTCATCTGGTTCCTCACGTATGCCGGGCTCGCCAGAGTTAGGTGAGCAGCGACGAAGCGACGCTCATGGCCACAGCTGCCGCGTAGCCAGGCGGGCTCCTTCCGCCAGCGCGCCAAACTTGGCCCAGACGACGGTCGGGTGGATGTCGGGCTGGCCGCCGCCGCCCGCTGCGAAGCCGCAGTCCGCGCCTGCGATGACGTTCTCACGCCCGGCGATCCTGGCGTATCGGCAGATGCGTTCGGTGACAAGCTCCGGATGCTCCACAAGGTTGGTGGTGTGTGAGATAACGCCGGGGATCAGCACCTGCCCATCGCGGAGCTTGACGTCCTCCCAGAGGTGATACTCGTGCTCGTGCCGCGGGTTCGATGCCTCGAATGAGTAGGCGCCGGCATTTATCGTCACCAGGATGTCAATCATGTGCTTCAGCTCGATGTCGTAAACGCGCGGGCCGATGTCGATGCCGTAGCAGGTATGAAAGCGCACGCGGTCGAGGGGGATGTCGCGCAAAGAATAGTTGGTGATTTCGGCCGAGCGCTGCGCCCAGGCTCGTGCCTCCTCGATGCTCTTGTCTGGGTGCATCGTCCAGTACATGATCATGCGCGGCTCGTCGACTTGTAGCGTCAGGCCGGCGTCGATGATGGCGCAGTACTCCTCGTACATCGCGTCGGCTAGCGCCTGGTGGTACTCCTCGTCACTCTTGTAGAACTCGTTGGGGCGGGTCGCGGCGATGTAGGCGGCGCCGAGCGATGGCATGAACAACTCTTCGTGGGGGAGCCCTTCTGCCGCTGCCTTGAGTCGTCCGATGTCCCTGGTGACGGCCGAGTGGCCTTTGTACTTCACTGGCCCTACACAGGTCACGATGCCACCGAAGCCGCCGCCGGTGGTCCCGCCGCCGGCAGGGGCGCCCTGCGGCGCGTTGCGGGCGTAGAACTCGGGGAAGGCGGCCGCTTCGCGCGTCCCCGCCCAGGGGCCGCGGCCCGCCAGGGTTGAAGGCCGCAGCTCGAAACCCTCCAGTCGCGAGTTGACGTAGCCGTTGAAGCTGAGCTTGCCCTGCTCGCCATCGTCGATGATGTCGATTCCGGCTTCTGCCTGCTTCTTGACTACCTCGCGCACAGCCTCGTCAATTTCGCGCTCCAGTTCGGCCGCGTCGTGCTCTTGCCCGCTTTCGCGCGCCCGGATCATCGCCGAGAGGTCGGGACTGCGGGCCAGGCTACCGACATGAGTCGTGAGGATGCGTTCCGTACTTCTGTTCACGCCTTTTCCCAACTAGGCCCACCGCAAAGCGGGCTGTCCACAAGAGGGGGAAGCCCGCTAGGCGATCGGCGGCTTGCTGGGGTCGAGGAACCACCGCGCGTAGTTCTGGTACGCCTGAGCGTAGACGTTGATGTTCCGCATCGCCGGCCAGTATGCGGTGAATGTAGTGGCTGCCCCCATGCGCGGGAAGACCTGCTTCTCGGCCTCGTAGCGCTGGAACTCCCAGGTCAGCTCCTTGCGCTTCTCAATGTCGAACTCGGCGATCGACTTTTCGATCAGGTCCGTCATCTTGTCGTCCGTGAGCCCTACTTGACCTCCCGATGGGTGATAGTAGGTGAAGAGGTACTGCGTGGGGTCCATCGGCTGGTTGGCGTAGTAGTGAGCGAGGCCGTCGAACTCTGCTTTGCCGCCCTGATATTTCGGGATGAATTCCACCACGCGGTCGTGAGGCGCGAACTCCCCCTTGAAGAGGCCGCTGTTGTTTACCTGCCCGGCGACCACCTCGTTCATGCGTTGCCACAGGGCGTTGATGCCTGGTTGTGGGTGGTGAATCTTGAAGGAGACTCCCTCAGGGAAGCCGGCTGCCTCCACCAGGCGTTTTGCCTCCGCGAGATCGAACTGGAAGTATTTGGCGTTTGGACCAATCTCGGACTCATCCCTGGCGTTCAAGAACCAGCTTTGCCAGTGGTTGGCCTGGATGCCACTCTCGTAGGCGGTGCCAACCGGGAAGCCCTCAGCTTCGAAGGCAGAGATGTTGTAGAAAGCGTCGAGGATAGCCTCGCGGTCCCAGGTCATCACGTAGGCCTGGCGCAGGCGCTCGTCCACGAACGGACCCTGCCTCCCAGGTATCACGTGCCAAAGGATGCTCGTCATGACCGGCGTCGGGGTGATCTGGATGTCGGGGATGTCGCGCTTGGTTGGCAGGAGGTCCTCCGCGTTGACGTCGTACTGGTAGATGGCTCCGGTCCGGAATTGGGCCAGGCCGGCGGCGTACTCGCCGAGGATCGGCGCCTCCATCGTATCCATGTAGGGGAGGCCTTCGTGGGGATATCCCGGGTTCGCCTTCCAGACGGATCTCACAGAGGGCTCGTATTCGTCCATGTACCACGGCCCGGTGCCCAGCACACTCCGCGACGGGTCATGGACCGCGGGATCGGTGGATTCCTTGGGAACGATCCAAAGGCCGCCCAGGAAGTTCAGGCCAAACATACTGAGCGTGGGCGCAAAGGGAAACGCCAGGTCGACCCGGACCGTCTTGGAATCGATTGCGGTGGCGGAGGTTATCGGTGCCGCGGGGCTAAACGAGTTAAAGAATTCGAACCGACGGTTGCTGACCTCGGAATGGCGCTGGAGCGTGACCACGATGTCCTCAGCGTCGACCGTGCGGCCGTTAACGGGCGCGAGGGGCGGCCAGCCCGCGTTTTCCTTGATCTTGAAGGTCACCGAGAGCCTGTCGGGCGCCATCTCCCAGGACTCGGCGACATCCCCCTCGACCTCACCTTGCGGCGGCCCGAGCACACCCTCGACCTCCTTGAGGAGGCCGGAGTAGGCGCGGAAGGTTGTCGCGGCGTTGCCGCCGATGCTTTGCGGCTCAAAGGTGAAGAAGTCGGCGTCCTCAAAGTGCTTGAACACGCCGCCTTTGAGAGCCTGCGCCGACTCATCCTTCCCGGGCGTAAGAAGGCTGCTGACCTGGGGTTCCTGGGTCGCCGCCTGGCCGTTGCTCTCGGCGGTTGATCCGGGCGAGGTGGCGGGCGGTTTCTCGTCCTCGCCGCCACAGGCGGCGAGCAGGACGGCTCCCAGTCCGAGGGAGCCCATGCTTGCCAGGGAGCGGCGGCGGGTTAGGCGGCGGTTGGCGACGCGATGCCAGTAGTTCATCGGTGACCTCCAACTTATACTTATACGAACTAGTGTCTGAAAGTTAAATGATGTAGCATTAAATGATGAACCTCAGTATTAGGCTGACGTTCTCCAATTACCAATTCTTTTTATGTATGTCTCGCATCTATCGAGCGCATGATTGGCACCGCGGTTGAAGCACGAGAGGGGAAGTCTCGACGTGGACGAGATGAATCAGGTCCGCGAGCCCCTCGGGACGCCGGATGACATCGCGCTGAAGTATCAGGCGGTCTGTCAGTGGGCCGACCTTCCTGCCCTGCAAGTAAACCTCTGGATCGTCGAGGCGTACCGGAGTCTGGTTGCGGGACTGCATCGAGTCCTCGATTCAGTCGAACCGGGGATGTCTGCTCCTCGCTTTCTGGCGCTCCGAGACCTCTATCTGACACCCGGTCACCGTCTTACTCAGGGCGACATTCAGCGCCGGGGTAAGACCACATCCGGCAGCGTTACGCGACTCGTGGATTCCCTCGAGCAGGAGGGACTCATCGTGCGCCGGCCGAACCTCACGGACCGCAGGACGAACTACGTTGAGCTGACACCGAGGGGCGTAGAGCTCTGCCACCGGCTGATCCCCGCCGTGGCGCGCTATTCAGTGGACGTTTGCACAGAGATGGACGAAGCCGACCGACAGCGCTTCGTGAACTTGCTCAAAGCCCTGAGCAGCGGCGCTGAGCAATCCGCAGCTCAATCTGCGGCCTCGCAGGATTATGATTGGGACTGACCTCACCCGCTGCCGGGCGATGCAGCGGCCTACTGGTCATCTGCGAAGCCAAGTACTCCCGCGGCGTTCCTGTGCAGTATTCGCTCGATGTCGACCGATGAGAGGCCGGAACCGTTGATGTAGTCGAAGGTCTGCTTGTAAGACTCGAAGCTCAGCAGCACCGGATAGTCACTCCCCGTCACCAGATGCTCCGCACCGAAGGCTTCAACGGCGCAGTGCAGCGCGGCTAAAGAACCGTGGCCCACCGTGTCGTAGTAGAAGCGCCGCGCCGTCACGCTCGGCTTTTCCGTTAGGTCGGGGTGCTGCTGTGGCGCCTGGTTGTCGAGCCGTGCAAGGAGCATCGGGATGATACCGCCGAGATGAGGCACGATCATCTTGATGTTGGGGTAGCGCGAGAGCGTCTTACGAGCAATGTGGTGGAGGACAATCGCACTGTCCTCGAGCGAAGCACCCACGGAGACAGTGAAGCCGTAGTCGGTAATCATCGGTGAGCAAATGCCGTTCTGTACCGGGTGGTAGAAGACCGTCGTGCCCCGACGGTTCATCTCCTCGTACAACGGCTCGAACTCCTCTTCGGCGGTTGACCGGTCAAACACGGAGCAGTTCATGGCCACGCCCGCCATACCCAGTTCGTCAAGGCCCCGAGCCATCTCCTTGAGAGAGGGGTCGACGTGCGGCAGGGGCAGCGAAACGAAGCCTGCGAAGCGGTGAGGATGCTTCGTAACCAGCTCGGCGTAGCAGTCGTTTAGAACCTTGGCAGCCTCCGCGCCCTTAGAGGCATCCTCCAGGTATGGCCCCTGCATCGGTGAAAGGACCTGGCGGATGACATCCGCTGCATCCATCATCTCCAGCCGCTTCACAGTCTCCTGCAGTTGGCCTGCACCTGGCGGTATTCGTGGCGGACGCTCGCTAAGCGCGGCGAGCCTTTTCACGTACTCTGGAGGCAGGTAGTGGGCGTGGACGTCCGTGATCATGGGCCGGTCCGAGCCGCCTGGGGCACCGGCATCTGGAATACGCCTTCTTTCGCCTTGAAGCGATAGTCCGCATCCTCAAAGACCTTCGGGCCGATCGTGTTTCTCAGCACGCCGACGCCCTCGATCTCCATCTCGACCACGTCGCCCGGCTGAAGGTATCGTGCCGGCTTGCCGAGGTCCCGGATCGCCTCGCCTATCGAGCCGCCCGTGACCGTGCCGCTACCGAGGACATCGCCGGGGACGATGCGGCTGTCGCGGCTGGCGCGCTCGATCATGGCTCCCCAGCTGTGATAGGCGATGCCGGTGTCGTTCGCCATCCACTCGACGCCGTTGACCCTGACGCTGCAGCGGGTGTGCAGACGGCCGTCATGGACCGTCAGCTCGTCCGGCGTCACCAGCATTGGGCCGAGCGACGTGGCCGCGTCCTTGCCCTTGGCCGGACCGAGGCCAACGGCCTGCTCGTCGCGCTGCAAGTCACGACAGCTCCAGTCATTGAAGATGGTGAAGCCGGCCACGTAGTCCAGCCAGTCGGCGTCGCGTACGTTGCTGCCTTCCTTGCCGATGACCAGCCCGACCTCCAGCTCGTAATCGAGCACAGCGGCGGCGGACGGGTAGGGGACGGAGTCTCCGGGGCCGAAAATGCGTAGCGGGTTGGAGAAATAGAAGATGGGCAGGCGGTACCAGGCTTCGGCCTGCTGCCGCGTACCGCCTCCGGTTGCGTGGCCCTCGTAGACCATGAAGTCGCGCACGGTGGGCGGCTGCAGGATTGGAGCGCGGAGCCGGACCTGATTCAGAGGCGTGCCCTTCCCGGCCGGCGAGGCCGCACGAAGGCGGTCAAGGGGGTTGTCCGGCAGCTCGAGGAGTGCGCGTAAGTCGCGTAGGCCGGCGCTCACGCCCAGCAGGTCTGCGGCGTCGTGGACGCTATCGCCGACGACCAAGCCGGCCGCGGGTCCGTTGCCTGTGTCGTATGTCACGAGTCTCATCCGGGGTCCTCCTGGCCGACGCGCTAGCGCTGCACTATGTGCTTGTAGATATTGCTGACGTTCATGCCGTTCAGCCGATCGCTTATCGCAAACAGCCGTTGGCCGATGGGATACGGGTCCAGGCTCGGCACGTCCAGCGGCTGGGCCAGCGCCTCTTCTTCCGTCATGCCGCGCCGCACGAAGTCCTCCACCGTACCGAGCCAGTTCTGGATGATCTGTGTCTGCTCAGACAGATAGCGTTTGTCGCAGGTCTCGCCGTGGCCGGGAGCGATGACGTCCACGTCCATCGCCTCCATCGCCTTGAGCGCATCCAGCCACTCCCAGGGGTCGGCCTCCTGGATGAAGGTTTTACACTTGTAGAAGATGTTGTCGCCGGTGAAGACCACGCCCTCCTCCGGCACCAGGATCGCGGTTTGCGGCTTGGTGTGGCCCGGGAGATGCGTGATCTCAAAGGTGTGATTGCCGACCTTGAGCGTGAGCTCCTTGTCGAAGGTCCGCGTGGGCGGGTTGGGCGGGTAGTCCGGGTGGTTGACCAGCCAGACGCTGTCGGGATCGGTCTCCTTCAGCCGTTCGAGGCGTTCGCCGGAGGTCATCTGCGGAATCGCATCCTCGTAGCGCTTCTTGAGTCCTTCCTGACCGACGACCTCGACGCCGGGAAAGTAGGCATTGCCGCTAATGTGGTCGCCGTGCGGTTCAGTGTTGATCAAGTACCGGATCGGACCGTGCTCGAGGATCGTCTCGCGCCAGCGCAGCGCATCGATTGGTTCCTGAGGGGTATCGATCATGACCACGCCGTCGTTGGTGACGACGAAGCTGGGGTTACAGCCCCAGAAGTAGACCTCGGTGTAGGCGTTCTTGCCGACGCGTCGCATGTGATCCCTCCTACTTCGCCCAGAGTCGCTTCGAGGCGAGCTGCGCCCCTTGGACCATCGCCCTTAACTTCTCCCACATCGGCTCAGAGTGGACACGGGGCAGAAAGCCGGCGAAGGTACCGAAGCCGCAGTCTGGCGCCGCGATGACGTTTTCGCGGCCCACGATGTTGGCGTAGCGGATGATGCGCTGGGCGACCAGCTCCGGGGGCTCTATGAACAGGCTGACCGAGTCGATGACGCCAGGGATGAGGATCTTCCCGTCCGGGAGCTTGACGTCCTCCCAGACCTCATACTCGTGCTCATGGCGCGGATTGGCTGCCTCAATCGTGTAGGCCTGCGCTTTGACCTGGAGAACGATGTCGACGATGTCCTTGAGGGGCACGTCCCGATGGTGCGTCCCGTAAGTGTTGCCCCAGCAGATGTGAAAGCGGATGCGATCCTCAGGGATGTTTTGAAGAGCGTGGTTAAGCGCCTCGACACGAAGGGCCAGGTGCTTCCTGTAGTCCTCGAAAGGAATCTGCCACAGCTGGCGGTTGCGCATCATCGGCACGTCCGGGGCGTCCAGCTGGAGCAGGAAGCCGGCGTTGACGATGGCCTCGTACTCCAGCTTCATCGCGTCGGCCAGCGCATAGAGATACTCGCTATCGGACTTGTAGTGGGCGCTGCGGATCATGAAGATGACCTGCCCCACGGCCACGGATGGCATGAACGCCTCTTCGTACTGCAGTCCCGTCAGCGCCTCCTTGAGGTTGGCGAGGTCCGTCTCCAGTTCCCCGCGCTCGTCTTTCCAGCCGATGGGGCCGATGTTGCGCGGCAGCGTGCCGATCTGCGCCGCGACCGGTGAGCGGCCGGGGGGCGGCGCAGCAGTCGCGGCGGTGGCTGAGCCGCTGCCCAGGCCGACGCCGCCGATGGGTCCGGCGCGCCCATAGCGACGCGAGATTTCGGCAAACTCGGGAAAGTCGTCAGGCGGACCGGGCCAGGGTTCCGATTCGACCGCCTCGAATCCGGAGAGGCGGTCCTTCATGTAGTTCGTGAAGCTGCCCTTGCTAATCTCGCCGTCCGCGACGATGTCGATGCCGACCTCGACCTGCTTCTTGACGACGGCCGCGACCTCTTCTTTCACACGCCGCGCCAGCAGGTCTTTATCGTACGGCTCGCCGGCGTCCTTGGCCAGGAGCATCTCGCGAATGTCGGGCGGCCGTGGCAGGCTGCCCACGTGAGTGGTAAGGATTCGATCGGTGCTCCGCTTCATTTCGAGTTACGCCTCTTTGCTTGTTTCAAGGTCCGCCGGTGCGCCCGTTCCCGGGCTGGAGCCCTGCCGGCCGTTCGCCGCTGGCGGTTGACCCGGCCCGGGCGGCGCCATGTTCCGCAAATACTCCACGTCGACGGCCGGCATCTCGACGTCGAGCGTGGCGAGCACTCGGCGGGTCAGTTCGTTACCTCGATCGAACCAGCGCTGCATCCTGCTGCGCCAGAGGGCGAGGCCGCCGCTGGCGTGCATCTCAAAGGCGGACTCGCGGCCGTCGAGGCCGGACGAGACGTGGTCCCAGACGAGGTTGAGCAGCGCGGCCCGCTGCTGCGCCGTGTAGCCCCCGCCGCCAAAGGACTTCTCCAGGTACGCGGCCATCTCCGTGTCCTCGAAGTCAGCGTCTGTCGGCGTGATGACGAGAGAGGACCCCGGCAGGTCGCGCAAGATCTCAGCCATACGCTGACGGACGCTCAGTGTGTAGACGGTGGACGAGACCAGGTGTAGCGGGTTGGGATAGAGATAACCCGCCGTAGACGTCTGTGGTTCCAGGGTCGCGGCCGTGAGGCAGCTTCGCATCGTCTGGGCGTGGATCATCAGGTCGACCAGCCGCGCCACGATTGCCGGGCTCTCCCGCTGCCCCATGGCGTCAGCCACGGCCAGTGCAAGGCCCAGCGTGAAGTCGGCGCGAGCCAGGTAAGAGTGCTGGTGGTGCCACACCAGCCAGCAGAAGATGCGGTCACGCTGCTGCGTCTCTTCAGGCGGTGGCGGCTCGAAGCGGTAGGCGAAGACCTTCTCCCAGGGCACGAGTACGTCTTCCAGCCAGAGGTGCGCGTCGAGCTCGTCGTAGCGGCTGGACAGCGGCGACATGAACGGCGTTTGGTAGCGCGCGGCGGGGCGGCGCGCTACAACGCGGGCTCCGGGGCTGTTGACTGCCACGGCGATCATCGCCCGCTGATTCACGTCGGGCCGCTGCAGCCCGATGTAAACGTCGTGCGCGAAGGGCGTGCTGGTGTGCATCCCGGTCCGGCCCGAGACGACGAGTCCGGCATCGGTCTCTTTGACGATGCGCAGCGCCGAGTGCTCGCTCGGGTCGCGAAAGCGGTCGCCCAGGACCGCGGCCCCGCCCGTGAGAGTGAGAAAGAAGCCGTCGCGCTCCAGCGAATCGCGGTAGGCCTTGGCAACCGCGGGACGTCCTCCGCCCGCATCGCCGATGATCTCTGCGGCGTCCAGGATTCCCAGCGCAATCAGCGCGCCGTATGCGGGCGTGTGTGTCGCGTTGCCGGCGCTGACGATGGCCTGCGCGTAGATCGAGCGGCTCAGGCGGACCAGGTCCTCGGCTGTGCGCGGGATCCGTAGGCCGAGCGGCCGCCGGACGCCGTCCTCGTCGGGGTCGCAAAGGAGGTCATCGGCCCATTCGGGATCGGAGTGACGGTCGTACCAGAGGGCGTACTCGTCCACCAGCCCCTTGGTGGCCGGGTGCGCGGTGAGGTCCGGGACGTCTCCTTCGCCGAGGACCCAGACCTTGCGCCCGTCCCGCAGGCTGCTCTTGTACTCCGTCCCGGTCAGCACGATGCGCTCCTCACTAACTCTTGCTCACTTCCGCCTGGGATGACTCAATCATCGACCTCACGAGCGGCCCGGCAGTGCCCTCGTTCAGCATCCAACTGCACAGCGTGTGGGTGCGCCAACCGGCCGCCTCGAAGGGCTCGCTGGCCGCTATGGCCTCGGCAGCCTCGCGAGACGGCGCCACGATGAAGTACATGCCGCTGGCATCGATCAGCCTCTCGCCGGCCGGGGTGCTGTCGCGGTACTTCACCAGCGTCGAGGCGCGGCCGAAGTCGTCGAGCGGGCCGGCGGCCAGGAGGATGCCCTTGTCCTCCATCTCGAGCTGGAACTGCAGATGGCGGCGCATGATCTCGCGGCCTTCCTCGGACTCGGTGTCGTACTTCTCGGTCGGCCGCATAAAGATGGCATAGAGCTGCAACCGCGCCATGCGGGACATGATCTCGTCCATCGACATCTCGCGTGTCATCGCCTTTTCCTCCCGGCCTTAGGCCTGCATTTTCAGTAGCCGGCGGGCGTTGCCGTTGAGCATCTTTCCCTTGTCTTCTTCCGACAGCGGCACTGTCTCCATCCATCGCATGCCGGGCAGGTTCTCCACGAAGGGCCAGTCGACGGAGAACAGGACCCGGTCGATTCCCATCTGGAGGATGGTGCAGAGCAGCGCGGGTGTGGAGAAGAAGCCGCTGGTCGTGACGTAGAAGTGGTCGCAGAACGTCTTCTTGAACTCCATGGGCTTGCTGCCCTCGCGTTTGAACGCCTCGTCCATGCGGTCGAGCATGAAAGGCAGACCTTCGCCGAGGTGGCCGAGGATGATCTTCAGGTCAGGGAAGCGGTTGAATAGCCCGCTGAGCACCATGCGCATTGCCTGGTTCGCCGTGTCGATCGTGTAGCCCCAGGCTGCCGAGGTGAGCCACGGGAAGTCGGGGATGAAGTCTCCGTAGTATGCCTCCACGACGGCGGGATGGGGCGGGCCGGGATGGAGGTAAATCGGCACGTCCAGCGCCTGAGCGCGCTCGAAGATGGGATAGAACCGCTCATCGTCGTGGAACGCGCCCTGGCTGCGTCCGTGGATCATGGCGCCTTTGAAGCCGAGCTTCCTGACGCAGCGTTCCAGCTCTTCGGCAGCGGCCCCGGGGTGCGGCGTCGGCAGCGCCGCGAAGCCCGCGAAGCGCTCGGGATGCCTGGCGACGGCCTCGGCCAGCCGGTCGTTGGCGCCGATGGCCATCTCCACGGCCTTGTCCGGCTCCAGCTGTTGCACCGGTGACGGCGTATGCGACAGCACCTGCACGTCTATGCCCGCCGCATCCATGTCACGCAGCCGTACCTCGCCGAGATCCGGCAGGCGTTGGAAGATACCCGACGTAGGCGATCTGGCCTGGCCGCCGCCGTCTGGCCGTGGCGCACCGGCCTGCAGGAGCGGGTCGGCATAATGCTCTTCCAGGGCGATAACGAAGGGCTTGGTCGATTGAGTCACGCTGGACCTCGAGAGCTAAGTGCGACCGCGCAGTCGACTCAGGATGCTTCGCTTCATGACTCAACCCTTCATGATTCGGGGCGGGCGTAGCTATGGTTAGACCGGCGGCGCCACCCAAAGGCCCGTGTCGGGCTGACGCATCCGGGTCGAGGGCAGGTCTCCGGCCTGTGCCTGCCTGGCGGGTGGGTCCATCTGCGTGCCCGCAGGCCGGCCGGGCATCTGGGCCGTGCCCCACATGTCGGTCGGTGGATGCTCGCGCGGCGTCCAGGCGCTTTCGTCCGTGATCTGCTCAACTTCCGAGGTGTACTCGGAGACGTTGCCCTGGGGATCGAAGAAGTAATAGAAGGTGTTGTCGCCGGCCGAGTGCCTGCCGGGGCCCATCAGGATGCGCGCGCGCCCATCCTTCATCACACGCCCGGACCCGCGCATCATGTCGTCAATGCTGCCCACTTCGAACGCGACGTGGTTCAGCGTCGCGACTTCTCCGTCGGCGATTGCAAGGCTGTGGTGATTGGCGTTGCAGCGGTAGAAGCCCATGAAAGGGATCCAGTCCGAGAGCTTGAAACCCAGGCGTTCCGCGTAGAACGCCTCGACCTCCTTGCGGTTGGGTGAGTTCAGCACGACGTGGTTGAGGGTAACCGGTATTCCCTCGCGGGGTTCGACCTCTCGGAAAGACCTTTGCTCCACCCCAGCCGACACTTCTACGACGCGGCCGTCGGGGTCGAAGAAACGGAAGCCATAGCCGCCGCCCGGCGTTTGCAGCTGGCCGGGCTCGGACACGAAGCGAACTCCGGCTGCCGCGAGGTCGGCGGCGAGCTGGTCAATGTCTTCGGGGGAGTCGGCGCCCAACGCGATCAGGTCGAGGCGCTTCTCGTCCGCCTTCCGGATTCGGTAGACGTATTGCTCGGGAGAACCTTCCGCGGCGAGGAAAGCGATGTCCTTCTCGCCGTCCGTCCGCTTCAACCCCCAGACACCGCCATAGAAGTCAACCTGCTGTTCGAAGTCTGGTACGGCCACGTCTACGTGCCTGAGACTGCTTACTTTCGCCATGAGTATCCTCCGTCTAATGAGTGCTAATGAAACGGGTCGAGGGGCGGCAGGCCCAGGGCCGCTCGTCCGTACCCCTCCGCGATGGAATCCCAGTAGAGTGCCATCTGATGCGAGCCGGCGTGGATGTCACGGTGGAACCGCTGCAAGGCCTGCGACTCGTAGAGAGCATGGCCGCCGCTGGCCTCGAATAGCCGGTTCGCGGCCTGCAGGCAGAGCTTTGCCACATAGCCATAGTCGCGGCGAATCCTTGCCTGCTCGAGTTCGTTCGGCAGTTCACCACGCGAAGCCTGTTCCAGCACCTCTCGCGGCGTGGTCTTGACAATGCGCCTGGCGGCGTCGATTTCGGCCGAAGACTCAGCGATTCGCAATTGGATCGCAATTGAGTCGGCCGTGCGACCCGGACCGGTCTTGCCCTGAAGCTTCTCGATGAAAGCATCGAGCATGCCCTGGGCCATGCCTACCAGCGGGGAGCACAGCGTGAAGGGCAGCAGGCTCATCGTCGGCAACCGGTAGCTCGGCCGACCGTGGAGCTCGAACCCTGGGCTGTCGTAACCGGGGAGCATGAGTGCTGCGACGCGGTGAGCCGGGACAAACGCGTCCTTGATTTCGATGTCCTTGCTCCCCGTCCCGCGCAGGCCGGAGACGAACCACGTGTCCAGGATCTCGTAGTCTGAGCGCGGCACGAGGGCCATGCACGGGCCAGCCGGCCCCATCGCCCCGAGCATGGCCCAGCTGGCGCCATCGCTACCGCTGGAGAAATCCCAGTGCCCGTTAAGGCGGAAGCCGCCCTCCACGGGTTCGATTCTTCCCTGAATCGCAAAGGCGCTGGAGCCGAGCACGTCCGGCCCGGCCGCGAAGTACTCTTCCTGGGCCTCCAGCGGCCAGTGGCCGATCATCCAGTCGTGACTGGACCACACGGAGAAGCACCAGGCCGTGGAGCCGCAAGCGCGGCCGATCTCCATGTCGAGCTCGAAGTAGAGGTCCATGTCGGCGCCGTCATAGCCCCCGAAACGGCGCGGGTTGCCGACTCGAAGCAATCCGGCGGACCTGAGGTCGTCGATGGTCGCCTGCGGTATCTGGCGCAGCTTCTCAGCCTCTGACGCGCGTTCCTTGAGGACAGGCAGGAGGTCGGCGGCTCGATTCAGCAGGTCCTCCCTGCTGACGGTCTCGGCTTCGATGGCCATGGGGGCCCTCCAAATTCAACTTGCTCCCTGCGGCTAGGGTTGGAGTATATTGGCGCAATGAGCATCTACAAAATCGATATTTGCGATGCTTACCATGCACCTGCTTCATGGAGGCCTGGATGAACCTCGCTTCGGTCGATCTGAATCTACTGGTGGCTCTGGACGCGATTCTGGATGAGCGTCATGTGACGCGGGCGGGAGAACGGCTTGGTCTCACTCAGCCGACGATGAGCCATACCTTGGGGCGTCTGCGCCGGCTCTTTGACGATCAGCTCCTTATCAGGATCGGCCGAGGGTACGAGTTGACGCCACTAGCCAGGGATTTGAGACAGCCGGTACGTGACATCCTCAAGCAAATTGAACAGACCATAGAGTATCGTCCGAGCTTCGACCCGGCTGTCGACGAGCACGTCTTCACCATCACGGCTTCGGATTACGCCACCTACGTGGTATTTCAGCCCGCTCTGCGGCGAATGCAGGAGGTAGCTCCGGGCGTGCGGCTGGAGATTCACCCGTTGTGGACGGGGTGGATTCCGGCAGTCGAAGCTGGTGACGTCGACCTTGCCATTGTGCCGTCTGCGATCGGGCCAGACCTGCCCTCAGAGGAGCTCTTCGCGGACAAGTGGGTCGCCGTTGCCTGGTCTGGCAATGAGGAACTGGACGGGACGCTTTCTATGGAGCAGTATCTTAGCTTCCCGCACCTCGCTTACGGCTCCAGCCTCCAAGGTCTGGAAGGTGTCGGAATCCTGGACCGCGCGATCCTTGCGACGCATCCCGAAGCCCGAGTAGCGGTGCTCATGCAGAGTTTCTTCATGCTGCCTTTCATGTTGCCCGGGACTCGCTACATCGCAGTCGTGCACGAAAGGATGGCCCTGCAGGTCGCGCGCCAGGGCGACTTCAAGATCCTCCAGCTGGAATTCCCCACAGCCCGGATTACGGAGGCAATGTTCTGGCACCCCCGACTGACTTCGGATACTGCTCATCGCTGGCTTCGGACGTTCCTGCGGGAATCTACGGGAACCATAGACTGTTGATCATGCACGCAATCGATGTTAGGCATCCTTATAATCGATTTTTCAAATCATAGGAAGCTCCATATACTGCCGCTCATCGCGAGTTAATCGCAGGAGGAGTGGCAATGGACAGCTACTGGAACAAGGTCCTAATGAGGCGCATCTCCCGCCGGAGGGCGATGGTTGCCGGCGGCGGCTTCACCGCAGCCGCAGCGTTTCTCGCTGCTTGTGGCGGGGACGATGACGAACAAAGTGGTGGAACTAGCGGCTCGTCCTCATCGGGAGGAGGAGCAACAGGCGGCAGCACTCCGGCGGCGAGCGGAGGAGGCAGTTCGGGTTCCGCCAGCAGCGGTCTGCTAACGGAGCCGATCAACGAGACCAGCAGCGCAAAGAAGGGCGGAGTTCTAAAGTCTCGAAACAGCTTCGAGCCTTCCACTCTTGACCCGCAGCAGTTTCCCAACAACTTCCATTCCAACGCCACCTATAGCAATCTCTTCCGCATTGAGGACGGAGTCCTTTCGTATAGCACCGGAAACGTCATCGGTGACCTGGTCGAGTCCTGGGAGCTGTCTGGGGACAAACTGACAATCACAGCGAAGCTGAACCCAGATGCCCACTTCGCGCCAACCGCGCCTGTCAACGGAAGGGCCGTCGATGCCAACGACGTCGTAGCCAGCTGGCAACGGCACTCCGAGTCGAGCAATCAGCGATTCGATTTCGCGAATTCTGCAAACCCGGCGGCTCCCATCAAGTCGATCGAGGCCTCGGACGAACGCACCATCATCATTTCTCTCGCGGCGCCGAACGCAGTGGTGACCGCGCGCCTCGCTCGCGCCACCCCGGGCTCGATGTACGTCGTGCCGAAGGAAGCCTTAGACCCAGCAGTGCTGGACCTGAACCGAACATCCATCGGCAGCGGTCCGTACTACATGTCGGAATACGAGCCCTCGACTCGCATCGTCTTGACACGCAATCCGGGCTTCCACGACGAGGACTTTCCCTTAATCGAGACAATTGAGTACCCGACCGTCCCCGAATACGCGGCCTTCCTGGCTCAGTACAAAGCAGGCAATATTTACGAGGGCGGAGGCCTTCTTGCGGAAGACTTACTGCCGGCGAAGAAGGACAACTCCGAGATGGAGTTGATGGCGACTTATTTCTCCACTCTCGTCCCGAGGATCGGCTTTGGCATGGCGGAGGGATCGCCTTTCGTCGACGATCGCCTGCGCCAGGCCTGGGTTCTCGGTATGGACCGTGAGCTCTTCCTCACAACCGTCTTCAACAAGGACCGGTTCGCCGATGCAGGGCTCGACGTGGTCCTGGCTTACGAGAGTGGCCTCCAGGCCAACACCTTTGCGGGCTGGTTGATTGATCCGCTCAGCGCAGAGTTTGGTGAGAACTCCAAGTTCTTCACGCAGGACGTGGCTGAAGCGAAAAAGCTAATCGTGGCTGCCGGCCATGAAGATGGTGTGCTCAAGGACTTTGACCTCACATATGCTTCGGCTGGTGCCGGTGTGCCGGGCACTTACTCGGTGTACATCGACACGATCATTGCGCTCATGCAAGAGAGTGGCCTGTTCGAATGGAATCTGAACATCATCCAGAACTTCTTTGCCGAGTTCATCCCGGTTTATCACAATCAGGCACGCGGGACGTTCAGCGGCGTGAGTATTTCGCTCTCAAGCCTGGCGGAAGATCCGGCGAACTATCTGTTCACCTATTACAATTCTTTCGGCACGCTCCGCATGGGCACTGACGAGACGCTGAGCGAGATGACCGCGAACGCCATCCAGGAGTTCGATGCCGAAGCCCGCAAGGAGATTTGTCACGAAATCCAGCGCTATGAAGGTGGCAAGAACTTCTACCCACGCCTCGGTGGTGGATCCGGCTTCAGTATCGCCTGGCCTGCCGTGAGAAATCGGGAGGTGTATCAGGGCGGCTCAGGTCGCTCTGGCACACTCAATTCGTCCACGCTGTGGATCGATCCAGCGAAGGCACCGCTGGCTTAGGAGTAGCAAGAAGGCCTTGATAAGTGGGGTCGGCCCAGACCGGGCTGACCCCACTTCCTAACGAAGGGGAAGGATTGGACATGAGACTCGTGTCGTTCGAGGTCAGCACCGCGTTGGGACCTGTACGCCGCATCGGGGCTGTAATGGACGCGCAACTGGACGAGGTGGCGCGCATAATCGACCTCAGCGCGGGGTACTCGCAGCTCCTGCGCGAGGGCGGCGACCCGCGTGGCGGGGAGATCGCCGCCGCCGCGCTGCCGCCGGACATGCTCGCGTTCCTCGAAGGCGGCGCCCCGGCCATGGACCGCGCTCGCCAGGTCCTCGACTTCGCCGGCCAGCGCAAAGATGGGCAGAGCGATGGCGCTCAACTGATCTTTGCCCGCGGCGACGTCAAGCTACTGGCGCCGCTGCCGCGGCCGCGTACAATGCGCGACTTCTCCGAGTATGAGGAGCACATGTCGACTCGGACCGGAGCACAGCACAAGCAGCCCGGCTTCTATCACTTCGCATGCTGCTACAAGGGCAACCCGGACATGGTCTTTGGACCCGACGACCCGATTATCTGGCCCGACTACACGGAGAAGCTCGACCCGGAGCTCGAGCTGGCCTGCGTCGTCGGCAAGCGCGGAAAGAACCTGACGCCTGAAGAAGCCGGCGACTACATCGCCGGCTACCTTATTTTCTGTGACGGGTCGGCGCGCGACGTGATGGCCAAGGAGTATTTGGGCCCCTACAAAGCAAAGGACTTCGGGACCAACCTGGGGCCGTGTCTCGTGACCCCGGACGAGGTCGGCGACGAGCTGAACCTGCGCTGCTCGCTTAAGGTCAACGGCGAAACGTGGTACGAGGGCAACACCGGCTGGAGGCGCAACTATTCAATGCCCCAACTCCTGGCCTACGCCTCGGACTCCGAAGAGATACAGCCGGGCGACGTCATATCCGCCGGCACGATCGGCCTCAGCTGCAGCGTCGACTCGGGCAAGTGGCCGCAACCGGGAGACGTGGTCGAGCAGTGGATCGAGAACATCGGGACGATGACGATGCGCTGCGAGCGGCAACCACGCGAGGTGTCCTATGTGCGCGACGGCCTGCCTGGCCTGCTGCCCTTGCCGCCCGGTGCGGAGGACTACCCGCAGAAGCTCAAGGACGGCAGCGTGGACCCGCTCGCTTCGCGGCGCTAGAGACTGGAGGAGAAGAACGATGGGTGAGGAGCATTACAAGCTGCCGCCGCCGATGCCCAAAGACCCGGACTACGTGTATCCAGCACGCGCGGATCGCGTGTCCAACGACGCGCCGCTAGAGTCGGCGCGCCCCGGTCGTGTCACGCCCCATGTGGTCGCCGAGGTCATCCTGCACGAGGGCCAGCTCAAGGAGGGGCGCGTCCAGGGGTTCACCATCCGCTGCGACGAGGGGCTGTATATTCCGGGCGCCACCGATACGGCGCCGTCACCGCTCGGCTACTTCACGACTGCGATCGGGTTTTGAATGGGCACGCATATTGCGGGCGTCGCCCGCAGACAGAACCTGGACTTGAAGGTGAAGATAACCGTCGACGGCGAGTACTTCTCTGAGGGCTCAATCTTGCGCGGCGACCGTAAGGCCGGTGCCGAGTCGGTTCAAGTCAACGTGGCAGTCGAGGGGGAGCACCCACCAGACCTCATCGCCCGCATCGTCCGGGAGGCAGAGGCTGGATGCTTCACGATAAACGCTCTGCGCAATCCCTCACCAGTGACCGTCAGCGCGACACTGAACGGCTCGTCCGTTCAGGAGTCGGCGGTCTAGCTACAGAAGACGAGGACTCATGCCTGTAAGACCTGCGCCGAAGTGGCAGACCGGCCTGCAGGAGGTCGCGCCCAACACCTACGCCTACCTGCAGCACGACGGCAGCTGGGGGATCAGCAACGCCGGCTTTCTGGCCGGCGACGACGGCCTTCTCGTCATCGACGCCACGATGGTGGCCTCCATGGCGGAGGCGTTCATCAAGGAGATCCGGCGCGTCTCGGACAAGCCGTTTCGGCACTTGATCAACACGCATAGCCATCCCGACCACATCGGCGGTAACCGCCTTTTCACGGGAGCCGAAATCATCAGCCATCGCATCTGCCGCGAGGAAATGGCGGGGACGTGGACCAGACCGCTCGCGGGCGAGCTGCCGCGAGGGCCGATGAGCCTCATGCCCCGGACGCCCGCGCTTGAGCGGATGTTCGAGATGGTGGCGAACGACCCCGACCGCTCCATCCCCTTACCGGACGTCACCTACGACGACAGTCTCACGCTGCATTACGGTGAGACGGAGGTTCAGCTTCTCTACTACGGTCCGGCTCACACCTTCGGCGACACGCTGGTCTACTTCCCGCAGTCGAAGGTCCTGTTCGCGGGGGACGTGGCGTTCTTCTATGCCATGCCCCTCGTGGCGGGCGAGGTCGGTGGCTGGCTCCATGTCATCGACCGCGTCAAGGAGCTGGACATCGAGCTTATCGTCCCCGGCCACGGGCCGGTTGGCGGAAAGCGGGAGCTGGAGGATGAGCGCGAGTACTTCGAATTCGTGATGGAGCAGTCGCGTAGGTGCTTCGAGCGTGGCCTGACGCCTGAGGAGGCGGTCAAAGAAATAAACCTGGGGCCCTACGCCGAGTGGCCGGAGGCCGAGCGCTTCATCGCCAACGTCGCCGTGGCCTACCGAGAGTTGCGCGGCGAACTTTGATCGGGGCCGATGTCACAACGAAGGTGGGACACTGAGCGATGCCTGGTCCCTCGGTAAGACGCGTGATCACCGGACATAACGCAGGAGGGCTCGCGGTTGTTCAGACGGACGAGGTCGCCCGCGGGGCGCGGTTTACCCTGATCTGGACAACGGAGGGCTTTCCGGTGGATAACACGGATCCTCGCGATGGGGGCGAGCGAGAGGTTGGTATTACCATACCTGGAGGCACGGTGTTTCGCGTAGGCGAGATCGGGCCCGGCGCCAGGTCTCCAATGCACCGCACCAACTCCGTCGACTACGGCATCGTCCTCGAAGGCGAGCTGGACATGGAGCTGGACGGCGGCGACCGTGTTCATCTCAAAGCGGGTGACGTGGTGGTCCAGCGTGGTACGAATCACGCCTGGATAAACGACAGCCACCAGCCTGCCAGGATGGCCTGGATCCTCCTCGACGCCGAGCCGGTCCGCATCGGCGACCGCGTCCTGGAACCGACGATGTGAGCCGCGTGATATGGACAAGGTATTCGACAGCCCGGCTGCAGCCATCCACGACGTCTTCGACGGCGCGACGATCATGTTCGGCGGCTTCGTGTCGGCCGGCAGCCCGACCAACCTCATCCTCGCCCTGTACGAGAAGGAGACGAAGGACCTCACCGGCATCGCCAACAATATCGGCCTCGGCGACAAGCTGGACGTCCTCTGCGAGAAGAAGCAGCTGCGCAAGATGATCGCATCATTCGCCATCCGCGCCTCGGCCAAGCGGCAGAGCCTGTTCGAGCAGCTCTACGCCAAGGGCGAGGTCGAGTTGGAGCTGGTGCCGCAGGGTACGCTGGCCGAGCGCATCCGCGCGGGCGGCGCCGGCATACCGGCCTTCTACACGCCGACCGGGGTCGGCACTGTCGTCGCGGAAGGCAAGCGCGTCGAATGCTTCGACGGCCGCGAGTACATCCTGGAGCGCGCGCTGACCGCCGATTTCGCCTTCATCCGCGCCCACAAAGCCGACCACCACGGCAATCTTATATATAGAAGGGCATCACGAAATTTCAACGAGATCATGGCCACCGCCGCCCGCGTCACCATCGCCGAGGTCGAGGAGATCGTCGAGCCCGGCGAGCTCGATCCCGAGGCTATCGTCACACCCGCCGTTTACGTCGACCGCATCGTAAAGGCGCCTGCTTATGACGTCCGCTGGTTTAACTAGAGAGCTGATCGCGCTGCGCGTGGCGCGCGAGCTGCGCGACGGCATGGTCGTCAACCTCGGCATCGGCCTGCCCACTCTCGTTGCGAACTTCCTGCCGGAGGACGCAACCATTGTCCTGCACGCCGAAAACGGCATTCTCGGCTACGGCGGCATCGTCACGGACGAGGCCGAGTTCGATCAGGACCTGATCAACGCCGGCGGCCAGCCGGTGACGCTCGCCCCGGGCGCGTCGTTCTTCGACAGCGCGACGTCCTTCGCCATGATCCGCGGCGGTCACGTCGACGTCACCGTGCTGGGTGGGCTGCAGGTCTCGGCGCAGGGTGACCTGGCCAACTGGGCCGTGGCGGGCCGGGGCGGCGGCGCCATCGGCGGCGCTATGGACCTGGCGGCGGGCGCCAAGCGCGTCATCGTCGCCATGGAGCACACCACGCGTGACGGCGAGCCGCGCATCCTGGAGCAGTGCACCTATCCGCTGACCGCGCAGCGCTGCGTTGACCTCATTGTCACGAACCTTGCAGTCATCGAGGTAACCGGCCAGGGGCTGGCGCTTCGCGAGGTCGCGCCGGGCGTTAGCGCCGATGAAGTGCGGGCGGCGCCGGCAGCGCGGCTCATAATTGAAGACGTGAAGGTCGTGGACCTCTAACCGTGCAGGGCGCCTGAGCGGTGCAGGCGCCGGGAGAATGGCAATGGATGAAGTAGTCGTAGTTAGCGGCGCCAGGACGGCCATCGGCCGTTTCCAGGGAGGCTTCGCCGAGACGCCGGCGTCGGATCTCGCCGCGGCCGTAATCAAAGCTGCCGTCGAGCGAAGCGGTCTGCAGCCCGAGCAGGTCGACCAGGTTGTGCTGGGCTGCGTCGGCCAGGTGATGGAGGACGCTTACATCGCCCGTCACGCCGCCGTGAAGGCGGGTCTGCCGATCGAGGTGCCGGCCTACACGGTCAACCGTATCTGCGGTTCCGGCCTGGAGGCGATCAACACGGCCGCACGCTGGATCGAGTGCGGCGACGCCGAGGTTGTCGTCGCAGGCGGCGCCGAGAACATGACGCGGCTGCCGCACTACCTGCGCGCCGCCCGCTCTGGCTATCGCCTTGGCGACGGTAAGCTGGAGGACGGCATCCTGCACGTGCTGAGCGACCCCTTCAACCGCTACCACATGGGCGTCACGGCGGAGAACCTGGCGGCCGAGTTCGAGATATCGCGCGAGGTGCAGGACGAATATGCGCTGCGCAGCCAGCGACGCGCCTCCGCCGCCCTAGCCGCCGGCCGCTTCCAGGACGAAATCGTGCCGCTAGAGGTACACAACGGCCGCGAGACATTGGTCGTCGACCGCGACGAGCACCCCCGCGAGACCTCGACGGAGGCGCTGGCGAAGCTCTCGCCGGCGTTCAAAGAAGGCGGCAGCGTAACGGCCGGCAACGCCAGCGGCATCAACGACGGCGCCGCGGCGGTCATGCTCATGTCCGCTGCGAAGGCGGGCGAACTTGGCGTGGCGCCGAAGCTGCGCCTGGTCGCCAGGGCGGAGGCCGGGGTGCGGCCGGAGATCATGGGCTCAGGGCCGATCCCGGCCGTCGAGAAGGCGCTGGCCAAAGCCGGATTGACCGTCGACGATCTCGACGTTGTAGAGCTAAACGAGGCCTTCGGCGCGGTCGCTGCCGCCTGCAGCCTCGCGCTGGGACTCGATCCCGAAAAGGTGAACCCTAACGGTGGCGCGATTGCGCTGGGCCATCCCGTCGGCGCTTCCGGCGCAATCCTGGTCGTCAAGCTGATGTACGAGCTAGAGCGCCGCCAGGGCCGCCACGGCATGGTCACTCTTTGCATCGGCGGCGGGCAGGGCATCGCCACCATCTTCGAGCGCGTTAGTTGAGGAGAGAGCGGTGAGAGTAGTCGTTTACGGGCCGGAGCGCAGGGTTGGCATTCTGGAAGGCGATAGCGTGGTCGACGCCGAGCGCGCCTACGCCAAGCTGGCGCACGAAGTCCAGGACCACCCCGCGCCGTACAGGGCGGCCACCGCGACCGCGCCGGCGGACCTCGAGGCCTTCATCCAGCTCGGCGACAGGGCGATTGATGCCGCACACGAGGCCGTCGAGTATCTAGGGAAGCGCCGCGCGGATCAGTCTGGGCCTAGAGGCGAGCCGGTCGTCTTCCCACTTTCGGAAGCGAGGCTGCGCGCGCCGCTGGCCCACCGCGGCGTCAAGCTATGTATGGCCGGGGCGAACTACGCCGACCACCTCTTCGACATGATGCGGGCGCAGGACCCCAGCGTGACCATGGCGCAGGTCAAGGAAAGGTCGCGCGAGCGCGGCATCGGCGGGTTCTGGAAGCACCCGTCGTTCGTTGCGGACCCCGAGGCCGACATCGTCTATCCCGCAAAGACCCGCTACCTCGACTACGAGGGCGAGGTAGCCATCGTAGTCGGGAAAGCGGCAAAGGACGCGAGTGCAGGCGACCTGCTGGACTACATCTGGGGCTACACGCTGCAGAACGACTGGAGTGCCCGCGATCAACGCGACAACGCCGTGGGCACGCTTTCCTTTGCCGGCATGAAGAACTGGGACGGCTCATCGTCGATTGGGCCGTGCATCGTCGTTGGCGAGATCAAGGACCCGCAGGACATCGACTTTCAGACCACCGTCAACGGCGAGCTGCGCCAGAACGGCAACACCAGCGGGATGACCTTCAGCTTCGCGGAGTACCTGGAGTACGCGACCCGGGATGTCACATTCACCGCCGGAGACATGATCGCCGCCGGCACCTGCAAGGGCACGGCGATGGACTCGACGCCTCGTATCGAAGGCGGCGGTTTCGAGAACGACAAGCTGTTCTTGAACGCGGGCGACGTGGTCGAGGTGTCGTCGCCGCAGATCGGCGCGCTGCGCAACCGGGTGGTGGCGAAGAAGGCTTAGCTCAGCTTCGAATCGAAGGAAACGGGCAACTTCCCTGGCCGCAAACACGACCATGCGCGACCGCACACTGTTCCTAGACCCAACGAAGGCGCCGCTGAACGGGGAGGCCTGGTGCGGGGCCGCGTAAGACCGCCGGACTCTGGATCGCTACTCCCTTCAATTTGTATAAGAAATGTGTAAGAGCTGGAGGACCCTGGGGACTTAGCGTCTTCCAATAGGGAGGCGGTTACGCCGGCGCAGCGCCTTTGTGTGCGGGAGACAAGAGACTCACCTGTGGCTAAGAAACAAAAGGCGATGCTTCGCGCACAATGATGCGCACGCGCGCACGTCCTAGGCGATCTTAGATTAGTCACCGGAGGAGACGCGAGTAAGCCTCAGGTCGCGTGAGCCAGTACGCGTCGACGACATCGCCCGATCTCTGGGCGATGGAGGACACCGACTGGCCGCGGGGGCGATTATTGAAGGTGGCCTCAAAGAGGTTGTTTCTGCGGTTCTGGGGCGTGTTAGCACTTACCTCCGAGGGCGCGAGCAAGCAGTCCGACCGATGGATGAGTCAAACCGATAGATGAGTCAACCAGTACCACCGCTCGAAAGGCGGCGTAACTGTCTCGCCGCTGACCTTCGCAACGATTTACTCAGACCCAATCGAAACAGTCGAACCGGACTTCAGGAGCAGCTCGCTTATATCTGCCGGCAGGAGCCATTCAGGGTGCGTGAACAGCACGTGACGTCTGCGTGCGGTCAGCGCGATGGAAAGCAGCAGAACGGTTGGGGAAAGCAGCAGAACGGTTTGGGGGCGCTCTCCGCTCTGTCAGGCGATCCTGCGTAAACGAAAGCGTGCCGATTTCGAATCTCGGGCGCCCCTCAACCCGGCCGGGATGACCGACGGATTAAAAGGTAGCTAGATACGTCGCCTTAGTCCGTCGGTCCATTTTGAACCTTAATCGACCGGGCCACCCGCCGGGACCTTTCGACATGAGTCCGGTGGTCTATTTCAGCCGCCGTTCATGAGTTTACCTATGTTGGCGAGCGTTCGCACACTCTCGATCAAACCGGATATCCCTTGTGCCCTTGAAACCTTTTGAGGCACGCGATCTCGCCGCAATGAAGGTTAAGGTTCATGATTTTGGTGGCGAGGACCCAGCCAATGTTTTCGTGCCAAAACCCATCTGCGACAGGTCCACCGCAGTCGCCGCGGCGTCACTCACGAGGCCAAGGTTCAATTGCGTCCGATCGCCTGGCTGCGTTAGCCGCGTGAGCCTTGGTGACGCTGATCACATAGCCCCGCAGACCGAGGCTCGATACTGTTCAATGATCTTGCAAACTCCGGAGCGCGATGGGCTTGAACATCTGGATCATTCCGCTGCAATTGAAAACCGCCGAGGTCTACCTCCACGCCGGCCGGGATGAAGTCTTCGCGCGGCTGACCGGGTTCAGAGAGAACAGGCTCCCCAACGCCTGGCCGCGCGTGCTCGAAGCGGACGAGTCTGGTTCGTCGCTGCTAGTTGAGTTCCGCACGCCCGTTACCGGGCTGCTCGGCCGCCGCAAGTTGCATCGCACGGTGGAGCGCGTGACGATCGACGAGGCGGCAGAGGTCCGCTTCGAGGGAGTCGAAGGGCCGCTCGACCTCCTGCACGACCGTTTCTCTACCGAGCCATTCGAGGGCGGCACGCTCGTACGCTACGAGAGCACGATCGGCCTGCGGGGCTCCGTCTTCGGCTGGCTGCTGTGTCTGCTCTACGTCCGGCCGGTGATGCAGCGATTCATGGTGCAGCACCTGACGCAACTAAAGCAGGCCGTGGAGGCAGCGGCGTGAACCTGCCGTCGCGACCGAAGCCCCGCCGATCTCCAGAGCCGAGGCTGGTGCCACGGCGAAGGGTCGTGATTCCGGAGGTGTCGCCCGACGGCGCAGCCCCGGCGCGAAACGATAGAGCGAGAGAGCGGGCCGCGTCGTTGGTGGCCGGTAGGCTTCGCTGTGTCGCCCCGGAGCAGTTCCTGATGTGGGTCGATTCCGTTTCGCCCAAGGCCACGACAGCGGAGAGCCTTCTGGCTTCGTTCTGCAAGGACTGCCTGCTTGCTTTCAAACGGCAGATGAGGAGCGAGGAACGCTGCATCCAGCATCTGAGCTGGCGAGAGGAGGGCCGGGTAGCCCTGCCGAGTCCGAGGCGCAGCTATCGCAAGCGGTAAAGGTCACTGGGTGGCGGCGTGCGATCAGACGGCCTCTGCCCGGTCGGCCGCCTGCCTGGCGCGCCGCGTGTTGTACATGTCGGCGTCGGCGAGCCTGATCAGCTCGGTGGCCGTGTCCGAATCGTCGGGATAGCTCGCGAAACCGAAGGTAGCCGCCACGGACAAGTGCTTGCCGCCGGCATCGAAGGTGGCCAGCGCTTCCCCGACCCGCCTAGCGAAGAAGCGCCCCTGTTCGGCTGAGCCTTGAACGAGCGCCAAAAACTCGTCACCTCCGAAGCGTCCGACTGTCGCGCCCGGTCGGGACAATTCCTGCGCAACGTCTCTGAGCACCTGGTCGCCGGTTAGATGGCCGTATGTGTCGTTGACGGCTTTGAAGCCGTTGAGGTCGACCATACATACGGTCAGTGGTTCCGGCGACGATTCGATTCGCGCTTCAAGCTCCTCGACAACAGCGGCGTGGTTGAGCGCTCCGGTCAACGGATCAAGTCGTACGCGGGCGCGCAGCTCTTCCTCCAGCGCACGGCGCCGGCTCACGTCCACGACCGCGGATCTGCTGGCAATCACCCGTCCCGATTCGTCGCTGATCGGTTCGACGGTTAGGCTGACCCAGGCGGACTCGCCAGAGAACCTCCGCATCTCGAGTTCCTCACTATCGATAGCGAGACCAGCTTTGAATCGCTGGAAGAGCATCTGCGCTTTATCCCTGCCGGAAGGCGTATCCGCGTACAGTTCCATGACTTTCTTACCAACCAAGGTATCATCCTGCGACGCAAGCAGGTCTCTGGCGCGGCGGTTAGCGCCCTGCACAACTCCGGCGCGATCGACTGTGAAGTAGGCGAGCGGCGCGTTTTCATAGAGATCCCGAAACCTCGCTTCGGATGCCTTCAAGCGTTCGTAGTCCCGGCGCCATTCGATGAAACCGGCGATGGAAGCAGGGAGGTTCGCGAGGCGATGGAGCAGCGTTCGTGGATATCGGCGCATCGTACCTGGCTCAGTGGGTGGCGCAGTAGCAGAACAGCACGCCGCTCTGCCGGCCGTCCCGGACGTGCTCGATGAAGCGCTTCGTCATCACCGGGTCTAGCTGATCGCCCGCCACGCTCTCCAGGTGAAGCAGCGCCTCCTCCTCGGTCAACGCGGCGCGGTAGGGGCGGTCCGTGGTCATTGCATCGAAGACATCGATGATCGCGAGCAGCCGCGCTTCCGGCATGATCTCTTCGCCCTTGAGGCCGCGCGGATAGCCGCCGCCGGCCCAGCGTTCGTGGTCTTCGCCGGCGATGCGGGCGATGCTCTCCAGGCCGGGGATGCGCGAGACGATCGACTCGCCGATGGGAGCGTGGCGCTTCATCTGTTCGAACTCGCCGGCGTCCAGTTTGCCGGGTTTGAAGAGGACGGCGTCCGGGACGCCGATCTTGCCCACGTCGTGCATCAGGGCCGCCCTCCTCAGGCGGTCGACGTGGCCGCGCGACCAGCCCAGGAACGTGGCGAAATGCGCCGCGTAGTCCGCAACCCGCAGGGAGTGTCCGGCGGTATACGGATCGCGCGCGTCGATAGCCTCGCCCAGGGCAGCGATCGCGGCTTCTGAGACCCAGCTCGCGCGCTCGTACATGCGATAGGCAGCCTGCGCCAGCAGCAGCCCGCCCAGACTGAGGGCGAGGATGGCGTCGCCTTCGACAGCAGCCCAGTGCGCCAGGAGGGAGCCGGAGATGATCAGGCCGTTGTAACGGAAGAAGAGCAACGGCAGGTGTTCGCCCCAGAATGCGGTCCCTATCTGGCCCGCCTGCAGCCTTGCCCTGGCGCTTGCCGTTACGAAGTCGACCAGCATGAAGGCGCCCGCGAAGCGCATACCCTCCATGGCGGCATTCCTCCACAGGTCCACTTCAGCGTGCAGGAGGGACTCCCACCGGCCGGCCGTCATGCCGCCGATGATGACAGCGATTGCCGCCAGGCCCGGCGAAAGCGACAGAAGCTTATGTCCGGCTTCGTGACGCGCGGCGAGCCAGAGACCGAAGATGATGAGCCAGACAATGGGGACGCTGCTTTGCCCGACAGAAGGCGGTTCAGCGCCCGAAATCGCGCCGGCGGCGAAAGCCCCGGCCGTGACCATGAGCCCAAAGAGGGCAAGATTCCAGAGGACCAGCGACGCCCGCCGGCGCCTGATCGCGCCATCTCCTATGAGTACGGAGGTGGCGACTACCGCGAGTCCGGCGCCGAAGCCGAGGTAGAGCACGGCGAGGGCCGCCAGCAGACCCGCGAGTGTTACGGCCTTGCCGTGGTGCGAGGTTGCGAGGAACTCGGCTGCGAGCGCGGCCAGCATGAGGAGGGCGATTCGCCAATCGCCCTCGAGTGCCAGCGTGACCAGGACAACGGCCGCCCAGAGGCAGGCGTAGGTGCTGCTCGCGCCGACTCTGCGGAGGAACCCTGGGACTTTCGGGACGGCAGAATCCCACGTTAGCCGTCGTTCTATTCCAGTAGCCGTAACCGGCCTCCTTCTCAACCAGACTGGCTCAACCCAGACCGGCGTCAGAGGATGTATCGGCTCTTTCTGTGTCCGGCTGCGTGACGCACGTCACAGTCAGCGACTCGTCGGGGTGGGATGGTGGTCAGGCAGACTAAGGAGCAGAACATCGTGAGCCTGATTTCCAGATTCTTCCGCCGTGACGGCGAGGCGCAGCAAGGGGGACCTCACGTGGTTGAGCGCCCCCTGGCCGACCCTCCGGCAGTCACGGTCTATACGACGGGGTGGTGCGCCAGTTGCTTTATGGCCAAGCGCTATCTGCAGCAGAAGGGCGTTGCCTTCCGCGAAATCGACATCGAACGCGTACCGGGCGCCGCCAGAGAGGTCATGAACCTGGCGCGTGGGTACAAGACGGTCCCCACCTTCATCATCGGGGAATCCGTGGTGGTGGACTGGGACCAGCGTGCGGTAGCGTCTGCGCTCACCAGAGAGGGATTGCTCTGACGTTCGGGAGATCGGAGGTGATGCCGAGCCCAGAATCAAACAGGTGTGAGTCTGTCAACATCCGAGAGGGATCTCTCGCGACTCGAAAGGGGAGCATCGTTGAAAGAACTGAAGGCACGCCTGGCACTCGCCATCGCGATACTCGGGCTGGCTGCGTCTGCGCTCGGTCCGGGAGTCGCACTGGCGGCATCACCCGACAACCCAGATTGTTTGGGCGTCGTAACGAGTCAGAGAGCGAGCGCGTTGCATGACGTCGGCGAGCACGCTTCGTCGCAGGAGGTACCGCGATCGGGCCTGGGAAACAACCCGTTTGGCCACGTTAGCGAACTCGGAAGCTTCCTCGCCGTAATCGACGGCATAGATGAAACGAACTGCCCTTAGCTGGAAGGCCTAGCGATTTGAAGAGGCCCGGCGAAGCGCTGGGCCTCTCCTCAAGAGGCGGAAGAAGGGACGGTGGACTGATGAACGTCAACCTCACGCAGCGAGCGGCGAAAGAGCTAGCAAGGCGCGGCGGAATCGCCACTATAGACTACGTCCCAGCCATCGCTTGAGGCGGATACCCTGAGGTGTCGGTCGGCACCCATCTCAAAGGCAGGAACCTTAGCCGCTACCGCAGCATCCTTCAAGACGAGTTCAAGCTGCTGATTGCGCCTGCCCTTTACTCACAGGCCAGCAGCATCACCGTGGACGTGGCCGACTTCCTCTTCTGGCGGTCGCTGACAGCCGCGGCGGAGCCTCTAAGCGACCACTTCCACAGCCCTGCCTGTCGCCATTAGGAGCGCGACGCTTTCCGGAAAGACCCACCGACGAAGCCCCCCCTAGTCGCGCAGCGCCTTATCGAGATTAAAGGCGGCGCTGATCAGGCCCATGTGTGTAAAGGCCTGGGGGAAGTTGCCAAGCGCCTCGCCGGTGAGCCCCGTCTGCTCCGAATACAGGCCGACATGGTTGGCATACGTGAGCATCTTCTCGAAGATCAGGCGAGCTTCGTGGATCCGGCCCGCGCGCGTCAGCGCCTCCACCAGCCAGAAGGTGCACATGTTGAAGGTGCCCTCGCGGCCCGCCAAGCCGTCGAAGTCCCCGTTGCCGGTCTCATAGCGGTAGATCAAGCCGTCCGAGACCAATCGTTCCTGCATCGCGTCTAGGGTTGAGAGCATGCGAGGGTCTGTCGGCGAGATGAAAAAGGTCAGTGGCATGAGCAGGTTGCTGGCGTCGAGGGCATCCGTCTCATAGTGCTGCACGAACGCCTTGCGTGAGTCGTTCCAGCCGCGCGACATGATTTCCTCGTAGATCTTGTCGCGGACCTCGATCCACTTTGCCCGCGGCGCCGGGAAGGATCGCTTGTCCGCGAGCCTGATGCCTCGGTCGAGGGCAACCCAGCACATGAGCTTGGAGTAGACCATGTCGTGGCGGCCGCCACGGATCTCCCAGATCCCCTCGTCCTTTTTGTTCCAGTTATGCACGACGTAGTCCAGCAGTTGACGCAAGTGGCCCCACAGCTCATACGTCGTCGGCTTGCCGTACTTGTTTGCCAGATAGGCGGCGTCCAGCAACTCGCCGTAGATGTCGAGCTGGAGCTGTCCGGCCGCCGCGTTACCGACGCGCACGGGCGCCGAACGCTGGTAGCCTTCGAGGTGTGGTAAGTCGATCTCAGGCAGGTTGTGCTCGCCCCTGATGCCATACATGATCTGAAGCGAGCCGTCGGGGGCGGTCTCGTGCGCGCGGTCGTCGATCCAGTCCATGAACCGCTCCGCCTCGCGCGTGAGGCCGAGACGGACGAAGGCGTAGATCGTGAAGGCCGCGTCGCGGATCCAGGTGTAGCGGTAGTCCCAGTTGCGGACGCCGCCGATCTCCTCCGGGAGGCTGGTTGTGGGCGCCGCGACCAGGGCGCCGGTCGGCTCGAACGTCAGCAGCTTGAGCGTCAGCGCCGAACGCATCACCATCTCCTGCCAGCGGCCGCTGTACTTGATGCCGCCTGCCCAGCGGCGCCAGTATTCGATCGTGGACTCGAACTCCGGCTGGCCATCGTAAGACTGCTCGACTGGCTCGCTGCTGCTGTTGGCGCGTGACCAGCGCAGCATAAATGTGACAGACTCTCCTTCCTGCAGTGCGAAGTCCGCTTCTACAGCACCGCGAACCGCGGAGAGGGGTACAGGTGAAGAAAGCCCCAGCTTGACGCTACCCGAGGTGAAGACGGCGCCCCCGGGAATCAGCTCGATCTCGTGGTCGCCCCGCGCGTAGTCGAATGCTGGCCGACACACGAGCTTGAAGCGGACCGAGCCGCGCACGACCTTCACCTGTCGCACGATATCCGTAGGGGTGTCGTCCCAGTCTGGGCCTGCCTGGACCGGCATGAAGTCTGTCAGTTCGCCGACGCCCTCCGGGCAGAGGAAGCGTGTCAAGAGCACATTCGTCTCGGGCAGATACATCTGTTTCGAAGTGCCGACGTCCGCCGGCATGATCCGGAAGAGGCCACCCTTGGCGGCGTCGAGCAAGCCGCCAAAGACACTGGGCGAGTCGAAGTCCGGCAGGCAGCACCAGTCGATGGAGCCGTCCAGTCCCACGAGCGCCACGGTGCGGAGATTGCCGATGACCCCGTAGTCGCTGATCGGTTTGTAAGGTCCCTCGTACACGGCTGCTCCCTTTCAAACTCGCACTCGGACCAGAGGCCCAGACGAGAACACGCCCGGCGGCGCCGGGATTCCCGCTTCCCGGTAGACCGCGTCCGGGATACCTATGTCCGCGAGCAGGACCTGGCCAACGTGGCCGCGGGCCGATTCTGCCAGCAGGCCGGCCTTGGGAAGCGCCAGCGTGACGGTCGCCGTGGCGCGGACGGCGAGCCCCTGCGCGGCACCCGTGTCGGCGTCAACGCCGCTCGGAAGGTCGAGCGCGATGACCCCGGCCCCGGACGCGTTCAGCGCTTCGACGGCATCGGCGGCGGCTCCGGTCAGCGCCCCGTGCAGGTTGTAGCCGACGATGGCGTCGACCAGTATGTCGTGCGCAGGCAGCGTCCCGTCGAAAGGTTGCACCGGAACCGCGGAGCGCCGGAGGACCCGGAGCTGAGCCGCGGGCCCTGGAGCCAGCACCTCGAGGGGAGCTGCGACAACCACAGTAACGGAAGCGCCCCAGATCGAAAGCCTGCGCGCCGCCGCGAGGCCGCCGCCGCCGTTGTTGCCCTTTCCGCAGCCGATCGCGATCTCGCGTCCGGCGACCGAGCCGCCGAGATAGAGCCGCACGGTTTCTGCGAGCCAGAGGCCGGCGTTCTCCATCATCTGAAGCAGGCCAAGCCCGAATACCTCGACGGCTATCCGGTCGACGTCGGCCATCTGGCCGCGGCTGAGGGCAGGAAGGGCCGCTGCTTCCACCAGCGGGAGATCGGCCAGGCTTCTGCTCATGCGGGGATCATAGCGAGCATCCAGAAGGACCCGGATGATCTACTCACTTTGCTGATCGGGCTCAAAGGCGTTGTGCTCGCGAATGCGGCGGGCGACCGTTGCGGCAAGCTGGTCCGGGTCGTGGACAATCCAGTCGTGGTTGAGTTGGGTGTCGTGCAGGCCGAGCAACGTAAATGGATTCGCCACGCCGATGACGTTCATGCCGGCGGCGAGGCCCGCGGCTACACCCGGCGGCGAATCCTCGATGACGAGGCAGTGGCTTGGGGAGATTCCAAGGGCAGTGGCGGCCCTGAGATAGATATCGGGATCGGGTTTGCCGCGAGTGACCTGGTCAAGGCCGATTATCGCGTCGAAGGCTTCGGTTAGCCCCAGAGCTTCGACCACTCTCACGGCTTCGGCAGTTAGCGAGGAGGGCGGGAAGCGCATAGCGCATCCAGGGCTTGACCTCGACGCCTATGCGGCCAGCCTGGTCGACCTCATCGAGGGCGCCGCGGACAGCGCGGACCGTGAGGTCGCACTCCTCGCACCAGGAGTGCGGCACGCTAATCGGGCCGAGTTGTCTGCCGGTTATGTAGTAGATGATAACGTCCGCGGCCATCTTCCCCACCTCCACCATTCTTGCAGGTCTGCTTCGCCTAGGCGGCGTAAACCAGCCCGCCCACGAGGCCGTAGAGCACGTGCACGCCGATCAGCGCCATCGCACCCATGACGCCGTAAGTCGTGGCGAAGAAGCCGGGGTTGATCACCCCCTCAGCTTCGCCGGGGCCGCCGGCTGTGACCATGCGGGGGTGCATCACGGGCATCATGCCCATCGCCGCGCCCGCGACGACGCCGTGGACGAGGCCGAACAGCGCGCCCACGCCGGCGACGCCGCTATCCACGGCCAGCGCGTCGAATAGGCCTGCGTAGATAACGAAGAAGACGGCGCCCATCATGAAGTGCAGCATCAGGCCGACGACCCAGGCAGCGGCACCTTTCGGGAGAAACATTGTGCCCAGGGTCATGGGCATGTCCATGCGCATGTTCATCAAGAAGCCCATGTACATGACCCCAGTCATGACGGCCGTCCCTGCCAGGCCGGCAACGATGGCAGTGCCAAGCTCGAAGTCCATTGCTTACCTCCCACGCAGAGCGAATGCCCTCCCACTTAGCTTGAAGCTCGGTCGCCAGCCAGGCGTGTGACGCTGATCACTGTCAGGTCACTTCGCCGGCTAACGAGAGGGGGTCATTCCCAAGCCGGACGACAGCTTCGCCTCCTGGTAGGCCTGCTCCATTACGGAGAGGCTTTGGGCCGAGGGCACAACCCGCGTGATGCGGCCGTTGGCATCGACGAAGAAGCTCACCGGCATGCTATTGGGCAGCCTGTAAGCGCCTGAGATTGATTCGCGCGGGTCCACCGCAAAGAAGATGCTGTCGAGGTCGCGCGCGTCGCTCCACTTCTTAGCCTTGCCCTTGCCCTCGCCGCGGTTGACCGCGAGCACAACAAGGTCGTCCGGGTGCTGTTCGGCGAGGATATTCATGGCGGGCATCTCTGCCTCGCAGGCAGTGCACCATGTGGCCCAGAAGTTGAGGAAGACGACCTTCCCCCGAAAGTCCTCCAGCCGGACAGCGTTGCCATCGTAGTCAGCCAGGACGAAATTGGGGGCGGGCGAGCCGGAGCGCGGCCGAGCGTCCGGGTTGTCATTGATCGGCCCAAGCGTCACCTGCTGGCCGTTGGCGTCGAGCGCGGTGGGAGCCGCGTAGGGGTCAATGATGATCCAGGCCCCGGCGATGATGGCGAGCGCCAGCGCGGTAACGGCGAAGTTGCGGGCGTTGCGTTTGAAGAACTTGACGACGCCGCTGCCAAATGGCGGCGGGGGCTTCTTGCGCTTGGATGGACGACGCCTGGCCGGCATGTGCGGCACCTCCGCGGAGTATTGTGGGATAGAGCGTATGACGCAATTAGCCAAGCCAACCGTGACGAAGGTCACATGTGAGCCTGCGTGGAGCGACCTAAAATGAGGCCATGGCACTGGAGATCTACATCGAGGCCGGATGTTCAAGCTGCGGGCGCGCCCTGGCGCTGGCGCAGGAAGTCGCTCAGTTGTATCCCGGGTTGATAGTCGAGGTGGTGGACATTTCTGAAACCGAGCGCAGCGTCCCCGATTCTGTGTTCGCGGTCCCAACCTACGTGCTCGACGGCAAGGTCGTTTCGTTGGGCAACCCCAGCCCTACCGAGCTTACGTCGATGATCGAATCCGCGTTGGCGGGACGTTCCTAAGCGTGTGTGATCTCGATCACAACACAGTCCCTCAGGCGCGTAGGATCATGTCTATTGAACCATGCTGAGACGATTCATAGGCGGGCCCAAGGTTGAGCTTGATGAACGCAGCCGGCAGTGGAAGCTGACGCTGCTCAGTAAGGCCGACGTCTTTCATGACCTCTCGCACTCCGAGATGGAGGAAATCGAGCGCGTCACGACCATGACGACGTGTCGCAAGGGCCGCGTCTTCTACAGCCCCGGCGAGCAAAGTGAGGTCCTGTTCATCCTCAAGACGGGCCGCGTCCAGATTTCTCGCATGGCTGAGGACGGGCGCAAGCTGACGACCGCGGTCCTTGAGCCCGGCGCGATCTTCGGCGAGATGCCGATGTTGTCTCAGCATATGGAGGACAGCACCGCCGAGGCCCTCGACGATTGTCTGATCTGTGTCATGAGCCGTCATGACCTCGAGATCATGGTCAGCAGCAACCCTCGGGTGGCTCTCAACATCATTCATAACCTGGCGGGGCGCGTCCGAGACCTCGAGTCGCGTCTGGAAATGCAAGCTTTTCAATCTGTGTCGGAACGGCTCGCCGCAACGCTGCTGCGTCTGGCGGGAGATGGCTCAGAGATCGCCGGTGCGTCGCACCAGCAGATCGGCGAGGCCATCGGCGCGTCTCGCGAAACAGTCACGCGGACGCTGGGCGACTTTCGTTCGCAGGGGCTCATCGACCTCGGCCGGGCGCACATCGTGATCAAGGACCGCGCTGGACTGGAGGCGTTGAGCCACCAGGAGGACAACGGCTAGACGTGGGCCGTTTCGTCGATCCTCGCCGCCTACTCGCCGGAGTCGTAGTCCTGGCCGTCCTGGCGATCCCCCTCTACTTCGTCGCGCTGCGGCCGGCCGAGGAAACGGATGCCACCGTGAGCAACCCGGTCGTCCTTGAGACGCCGCCGAGCGATGCGGCTTCGGAGGTGGGCCTCGAGGTAGGTCAGCTGGCGCCCGACTTCGAGATTTCGACCACGGACGGGCGGCGGGTGCGGCTCAGCGATTTCCGCGGACGCCCGGTCGTGGTGAACTTCCACGCGCTGTGGTGCACCAGTTGCCTGGTGGAGATGCCCGAGCTCAAGGCGGCTCAGGAGGAGCGCGGCCTCGACTCCTTCGCGGTGCTGGCCGTCAACTCCGGCGAGACGCGGGAGCGCGCGCTCGAGTTCGTCGACTTCCTGGAGGCTCCGTTTACGTTCGGTCTCGACCTGAACTTGACTATCAGCGACCTCTACCGGGTCAACGGCTTACCCGCGACCGTCTTCATCGACGCGGAGGGCATCGTGCAGACGTGGTATGCCGGCTACACCGGCACAGAGCGACTTAACCTGTTTCTCGACGCGGCGATCAACGCTCAGCCACCGGGCGAACTTCCGGTGGTTATTCGTCTCATAAACACCATTCCGCGCGACCGGGTGCTTACGGTGGAGCCGAAGGACGCGGGTGAACTGAAGCTCTCCTCCCGCAGCCTGCGCTGCGATGCTGGCTACTGCGGCGCCGACTTCGTGGTACAGGACCTGGAATCATTCGTCAGCGTCGCAGTGACCTCGCGCGACGACGACTCGGCGAACCCGTCACTCACCGTTAGGTTCGATCCTGAGGTGTTGACGCCGGAACAGATCGTGGACATTGTGGTACAAGCCCTGGAAGCGTATGAGGACCCCGTTTACCAGAGGCCTGTGACCGTAACCTACGCCGACGGCTAGGCGGGCTTTTCAGCGATTACGTAGCCGTAGCTCAAGTCGCCGCGCTCCACCATCTGCATGCCAAGCTTGAGCAGACGCCGGGCTTCGACGATGTCGACGCCGTCTAGGTCGACGGCTTTGACTGCCTGCGCGATGCGCACCATGAACAGCTTCCGGTCGATGTCGCGCAGGAATCGCGTGGCGGCGTCCGGGCAGTCTTGCATCATCTGCACACGCAGGCCCGCGGCTTCGACGAACGATGCGTAGCCCAGCATCGGCCGGGCGTCCGCCAGGCAGGCCGCGAGGGCGAACACGGAGTCGAGTTCAGGCGGGATGCAGTCGCAGTTCAGGGTAACATCGGCCAGGAGCAGGCGGCCGCCGGGTTTGAGGACTCGCGCCAGCTCAGCAGCGGCAGCCGATTTGTCGGGGAAGGTGCAGAAGGCGCACTGGACCATGACGGCGTCGAATGACCCGTCGCGGAAAGGCAGGCGTTCCGCTTCGGCGGCGAGCCGGCTGCCAACGGCACGCGCCAGGTTGCTGACCCCCAGGTCGACGCCGCAGTAGAGCGCGCCTAGCGTTTCCACCGCTGACCTGCTGTCGGCGGCGCCACAAGCGACGTCGAGAACGCGCTCGCCGGCATTGATTCCGGCCGCCACCAGCATCTGGCGGGTCAGGGCGATTCCACCGGGACGCATGGCGTCGCCGAGGAGGAAACGAATCGCCTCGCTCTCGTACAGCGCGGCGCAACAGGCTTTGTAGCCTAGCGCGTCCTGGCGCGGGTCCGGGATTTCGATCACGGTTGGATCACCCGGTTCGCCAGCTGCTCGCGCACCTGCTCGCGGTAGCCCACGGCGTTGTAGGCGCAGAAGGGGATCATCCTGCCGTCCGGCACCAGCACGCCGACGCAGCACTTCATCACCTGCTTGACGCTGAAGGTGTAGGCGTCCATGAAGTCCTTGATCGCGATCTGGAAGACGTGCTTGCGCAGGTGCGAGAGGTCCTCGGGCAGGCCGTAACCGGGCCCGCAGGCACACTGGAACTTAGAGGTAGCGCCGTCCGAGCCGGGAACCGCGCTGGCGGACCACAGGCCTTCCAGTGCGGTCCTGATCTCAGTCTCCGACGGTAGCGCCGGGAAGCTCCGGTTGGTGATGTAATCCAGATACTCGTCCACCTCCAGCACGCGCGGCAGCGGCAGGACCTCGTCGCCGTCGACATAGAGGTAGGTGTTGACCTGGCAGGACGGGAAGCAGCAGGGCACCGGCACGAAGTCGTCCAGCTCGAAGACGCCGCGAGACTGGTCGACGATGCCGTGTAGCACGTCCGGAATCGTCATGCGCCGCATCGGGTCGAACTCGATGTGGCGGCCGACGTGCGTGACGGGCTGGAAGACGACGCCGCGCACCGCGGGGTGCTGCAGCCCGAAACGCACGATTTCGCCCATCTCGTGCTCGTTGACGTCCCGCTCGATCGCGGCCACCAGCGCCACGTCGAGGTCGATCTCAGCCAGGCGGTCGAGGGCACGCAGCTTCGTCTTGAGCAGGTCGGCGCCGCGGATGCGCAGGTTGGTCTCGCGGTCGAAGCCGTCGAACTGGAAGTAGATCGCGGGACGCAGCTCCGCCAGCGCAGCGAGGAAGTCGTCGTCGTTGGCGATGCGCAGGCCGTTGGTGTTGATCATGACGTTGGGGATGCCGCGCGCTTGGGCCGCCGCGACCATCTCGAGAATCTGAGGGTGAATCGTCGGCTCGCCGCCGCTGAACTGCACGACCTCGGGGTTGCCCTCCAGCTTCACGAAGCGGTCGAGCATCGACTCCACCTCCGCCAGTGTCAGGTCATACGCAGGCTGGGCGTCGGCGAAGCAGATGGGGCAGTCGAGATTGCAGGCGCTGTTGACTTCGATGAGGGCGAGGCAGGTGTGCTGCTTGTGCTCCGGGCAGAGACCGCAGTCCAGCGGGCAGCCATCCTTCACCTCTGTGCTGAACTCGAGCGGGATGGTGCCTGGCTTGTTGAACTTCGCGCCGTTGACGTACATCTCGGCATCTGAGCTCACGAGCCCCTCGAACCAGCCGTGCTCGGGGCAGCGCTTGCGCATGTAGACCTTGTTATCGCGCAGGAGCACCTGGGCATCGATGACCGTCTTGCAGTCCGGACAGATGCTGCGGGTCAGCTCGTGGAAAACGTAGTCGGCGTCGTGTTTCAGTTGCGTCATGCTACCTCTGGCCGGGAATCATGCTAGCGATTCTGAGCCGGTGCAGGCGTAGCGAACGGTGACCGGCGTCACGCTGGGTAGCAGGCCTCGACGCTATCCACGACTCTGATGCCTCGCCAGACTACGCGCCGGGAGGCTAGCCGACTCCTAGCTGCGTCATCAGGTGCATCGTGTCGTAGTACTCGCGTTCCCGGTAGATCTTGCCGTCCCGGACTTCGATGACATTGCAGACCGGCATCGTCACGCTCTTGCCCGTCGGAGCCATGCCCATCAGGTCGCCGTTGTGAGTTCCGGTCGCGATGAACTCGAAGACGGAGGTGTCGCCGGCCGCGTGCTCCCGCTTCACCTCCATTTGCAGGTCGGGGAAGGCTGTCACGAAGGGCTCGGCCTGGGCGCGGGCTGCCGCTACGCCGCCATGTTCCTCGCCATCCGACCCAACATAGGTGTACTGGGGATGGAGCAGGCTCTCCATCCTGGACCAGTCCTTCGCCAGGATGGCCCGAATATAGTCGTTGAACAGTTCCGATGCTGCGGTCACGATATCCCTCCTGCCTTTCTGCCAGCGCTTGCGAACGGGATCTCACTGAAGACGCCCGTAGCTGCTGTGTCGCGTATCTTACTTCGCCGGACTCTGTGAGGTGGATCACTGAAGACACTTAAGGATTGGCTATGATTGGAGCCTGGCGATCCGAGCAACAGGAGCGATCCATGGCAGTATCCATCGACGAATACAACTACAGCACCTTTACCACATCGGAGGCTCGTGGCAAGACGAAGGTCTTCGCCAACGTCGTCCACGCCGGCGAGGAAGCGCCGGACTTCGAGCTGCCGACCCTGGACGGGGAGATGGTCAAGCTCTCTCAGTTCAAAGGCGAGAAGTACGTCGTCCTCGAGTTCGGGGCGATTACTTGACCGCCGTTCGTCGGCGAGGTCTCGCCGTTCAACCAGCTTCAGCAGAAATACGCCGACAAGGGCTTCGAGTTCTTCACCGTCTACGTGCGTGAGCCGCACCCCGGCGAGCACTACACGGAGCACCGCAGCTGGGACCAGAAGCTGCAATACGCCAAGGAGTGCCGCGAGCAGGACGGCATTGAGACCAAGATGTTGATCGACAGCCTGGACGGGGCGATGCATCAGGCGTACGGCGAGATGCCGAATATGGCCTTCATCATCGGCAAGGACGGTAAGGTCGCTTACAAGTCGATGTGGACCGACCACGCCGACATCGAGGCGATGATCCAGACGCTGCTCGGCGTCGAAGACGCGACAGCGAAGGGCTTTCGGTCCCGACCTTCCTACACGGAACGGATCAGTTACGTGACGGGCTATGCGCCGGAAATTAGCTCGAAGGTGCTCGGCCGAGCCGGGCCCAAGGCGATATCGGACTTCCAGAGCGCGATCGGCGGAGCGCGTCCCCACTGACCCGTGGCGCACGTAGAACAATGAAGGTCGAGTTCCTCTGGTTCAGCGGCTGCCCCAACCACGAAAAGGCAAGGCAGGACCTACTCGATATCCTGGGCGAGTCGGGTGTTGACGCGGACTTCGAGGACATCGATGCCTCCGACCCTGACGTGGCGCGCCGGCTGCGCTTTCCCGGGAGCCCAACGATCAGGGTGGATGCCGTGGACGTCGAGCCCGATTTCGAGGACCCCGGCGATTACACGCCCCGCTGCAGGCTCTACGCCACGAGCGCTGGCCTGCGAGGGACGCCTGAGCGGGACTGGATACGGGCGGCGGTCCGGCGCCGCGCCGCGACATGACCACTCAGGCGGCTCGCGAGTCGGTCTTCGCGCGGGACGTATGCTCGCGCTGCCTGTCCCGACTCTCCCGCTTTATCCTCGGCGGGCAGCCGAAATGCGTACGCTGTGCTCTGCGGTACGGGCCTATGCTCCGGCGCTCTTTCTACACGGCGCTGGTCGTCGGCACGATTCTGACCGCCATCAACCAGGGGAACCTCCTTCTCGGCGGGACGTTCCCCGCCGCGCTGGCCTGGAAGGTTCCACTGACATATTGCGTGCCGTTCTGCGTCGCCACCTGGGGTGCGCTGATCAATAGTCGCACCGCTTCACCTCCGGCGGCTGTCGCCGATCGCTTGGATACAGACAGAATCGAGCTGGACTTGGCGGACGAAGCAGGTCTGGCGCCCACCGATTCCCGTTTGCCGTGAAGTCCTATCGCTCATTCGCGCTCTGGCTCATCCCTCTCGGCTTGATGTCGACGCTCGTCTTCGCATGCGGGTCTTCGGACAACGACGGCTCTGCGACGAGGCCGCTCGACGAAATCCTGGCCGGACCCGTCGAAATCACAGACCTCACGGCTACGACTGCGGTGGTGAGTGTCGAGACCAGCACGGATGTCGTCTGTTCTGTGGTCTACGGCCCAGACAAAAGTTACGGCAGCCAGAGCACGGACCTCGACATGGGAGGCCGCGCGCACAGCAGTCACGCCGCGCCGCTGCGGGGTCTCGAGCCGGACACTGTCTACCACTATCGCCTGCAGGGCAGCGCGTCGGACGGCACGCTGTACGTTTCCGAGGACATGACGTTTCGCACGCCGCCTGCTTCCGAATCGTCGGCGGCGCAGGGGCCGAACCTCGCGGCGGCATCCGCCGGCGCCCGCATCGTCGAGGCGAGCTCGCAGTTCGGCGGCTCGACGACCTGGGCGCCTGAGAACGCAATAGACGGCGACCCGGACACCGAATGGTCCAGCGCCGGTGACGGCGACAACGCCTTCATCACGGTCGAACTGGGGCAGCCAACGGACCTCAGAGCCGTGGGCCTTTGGACGCGCACGATGGGGACGTCGGCGCAGATCGTCAGCTTCCGCGTTGTTACCGATGACGGTACCGAACTTGGTCCTTTCGCGCTGCCCGGAAGCAACCAGATGTACGTGTTTCCGATTTCGGCGACGGCGCAGCGGTTGCGTTTCGAGGTGGTCGAATCGTCAGGAGGTAATACCGGCGTAGTTGAGATCGCGGCGTATGGAGCCCAGTAGCCGCATAGTGTTCGCGATCACAGACGAACACGACGCGTGATGTAAAGCTATTTCAACCGACGGCGCCGGCAGCACTGCGCACCCACCTGCAACTGGCTGCGTAGACGGCCGGGAGAAACGGGAGAACGTCATGCAAAAGACCCAGTGTGCTCACTTCGAGACCTTCGTCAAAGAGGAGGCTCAGCCGCAGTCCGAAGTCTGCCAGGTCTGCGGCATCCGCGGCCCGCTTCGGATGTGCACGGAGTGTGGCTTCGTCGGCTGCTGCGAGTCGACCAACTCACACGACACGGCCCACTGGAAGGAAACCGGCCATCCGATCATCAAACGGATGCCGCTGTCTGCAGACTCCTGGCTCTGGTGCTACGAGGACAGGGATTACTTGCGCTGACTGGTTTAACCCTTCGGGGGAGTGCTGCCTCCTGAAGGCCAGATTGACGGCTTGGCCCGTGGCTGACTCGAAGCCAGATTCGACAGCGCGAGTCACCGAGGTGCGGTTCTCGAAAGCAGCTAAACGGCCTCCTTCGCAATCGAACCCCATGTGAATTCGAAAACAAACTGCGAGCCGGGAAAAACTTGAGAAGGCGGAGTATCGGTTCGAGCGAAATGGCCTGCGCTGTCCTTGAGCAGGCACACCTCCCGCTCAGACTGCTGCCCGGATCCTCTCGCGCTGAACTAGTTCCCGCGTGACGAGTCCAACGGCCTGGCGCCACACGGTCCTGCTCCAGTACTCGCGGCTCTTGCCCTGGGAGCGGGCGAGCGCCGCGATGCTCTGCCCCTGGAGGACGCCGTTCAGTGTGAAGCGGACACGTTCGAGGCGCGAGTCACCGGGAGGGAGCCGATCCATCACCGCCTGAGCCGCGCAATCGAGAAGTTCTCGTAGAGCGATGCCTTCTGCGAACAGAGCGCGAGAGCTGCGCGCCCGCTCTTGGACTTGAGGAAGCTCGCAGAGCCGGCTCTCTGAAAGCCAGGCGAGGTCGTTGAAGCGGAGCATGGCGTGGCCGACATCGGCGGTCAGGCCTGGGCCGTGGCGCAATCGTGCGTTAGAAGCCCGGCCCATCAATTCTCCCTTGGCGCTGACCCGACGCGGGCCTGTAGTGTCTCGACCAACTCCAGCCGCCCCTCGGTGATTCCATCAAGCCAAACGCGTCCCAGAGGTCCCAATCTGACCAGCAAAGAGGCGGTCGTGGTGAGGACGTTCGAGAGAGCTGTCGCCGCCTCACCGAACCCCTTCCTGAGTATTCCCCTCATCTCGGCCTCTCGCTGTGGCGTCGTGGTCACGATGAGGACGAATGGCGTTGGGCTAGCCTGATCCGTCCTAGAGAGAGAGAGACGTAGTAGGCGGCGTAGATGCGGAACTTCTCCGCCATCTCCGGCAAGCGCATCGTGCCGCGGTCCCATTCCACGTAGACGCGGTGCAAGTTGTCGTTGCAGCTCAGGCGCAGAACGGCGTCCGGACGCAGCCAGTGAGTGGCACCGCCCCTCGTGAACCTCTGCGCGCCCTCGGAGGCGCTCAGCCAATTCGCAATCACCAACCCGCAGCGCCTTCCGTCGTCGATCAGGCGCACCACGAAGCCGTTGACGCCCACAGTGTGCTCGAACTGCCGCAGCAGCGTATCGAGCCGGCCGGCGCCCTTCCAGCCGGGGACAGCAGCCGCGACCGGGCCGTTACGGACATAGCGCCGCGGCGGGACACCGTCTTGCTGCGCCAGAAGCCTGAGTCCTTCTGCGGTAAGGAAGTAGCGCGGCTCGACTGACGTTTCTCCATCTGCCTGCCCTGCAACGCAATCAACCAGCCCCTTGCGGACGAGGCCCACAGCGAGGTGATCGGCATCATGGCCCCGGGTCCGCAGCAGGACCTTCAGTTCGCCTCCCGTCAGCAGAGGGTGAGGGCCAAGCCACCTGAGGAGCTGCTTCTCGCTCGCGCCGATCGAAGGCGGCGCGAAGCGCGGCGATGACTGCGAGCCGCTTCCTTCTGCCCGGACTGCCGAAGCCTCCAACGGCCGATACGGCAGCTCGAACTGTGGGCAGGTGACCTCGGGCGGCATCGTCCGGCGCCAGGTCAGCAGGTCGGTCAACGGTGACTCCTGGGAGCTGCCGGGACGTCGCCAGATCGCCTCGAGAGGGTCTGCGGACCACATCGCCTCGATTTCTGCGAGCAGCACCGGCAGCGGCTGGCCCTGCCTCCGGTCGGCGCTGGCCAGAACCCCCTGCTCCCACTGGGACGCTTCGGCCTGGCTCGCGCAGAGGACGAGGATCGAGGGCATGCCCCGGTAGCCCCACGGTTGGTCGCCGTCCCTGAACGCAGCCCAGGCCAGTACGCGCTGCTTGCGGTGAAACTGCGATGCACCAGCACGGTCCCAGACGACGAAGAAGGGAGCAAACGCTGAGCCCGAGTTGAGGCAGCCAAAGGCCTCGGCGTCGGTCGGCCGCCAGGCAGACGAATGCCTTCGCGAGGGCAGGGCGCGTATGTCTTTGAGTTCGAGGTCTCCTTCTCTTTGGCAAGCAGCAACGATCTCGGCAGCAAGGCGATTGACGCCCGCCGTGATCTCGATGCGGGCCCGCCGCTGAGGCACTTCCAGTTCGCCGGTCGGGAAACTCGCGTTGAGCTCCTGGACGGATAGGCCGAAGGCGGCAGGCAGCCCCCGAGCGCCATCTGGCGAGAGCGCGTAGAGGCGACCGAGATCGAGCTCGGGGGACGACTCCTGCACCGAATCAAGCCAGCCGCAGCGTTGCAGCTCTGACAGGAGGCTCGATGCTTCCCGCTCGCCGACGCCGAGAAGCATCGACACCTCGTAGGCGCCGAGCAGCGGCAACCGGGCAACCCAGTCGAGCACCGCCCACTGCGTCTCCAGGTCGGCGTCAATCATGACTTCTGCTCCTGGTCGCGGTGGTCCGAACGGGGCTGACTCGGCGACTGCGAGGCGCCAGACTTGGCGTTGGCCCCGGCGGCGGCCGACGCGCCGCGCTTCGAGCCCTGCCGCTCGGTCTTGGCCGGCGGGTCACGTTGGACGAGGATCGCCTCGATCTCCCGCGCGACCTGATCTCGCGGCCTTCCATAGCGAACAGCGGAGCGGTCAATGATGGCCTGCAGCCTCTGCGCGTCGGTGGGCGGAGGCGGGTCGAGGCGAAGGGAGAACGTAGGCAGCCTCCGCCCCTCCGCCCACCAGCGCGCGTAGCACTCGAAGTCGTCGAGCGACGTCAGGTCGGGGATGTCCAGGTCGCCGCCGAGCTCGGGCGCCAGATAGCGGGCGTCCTGGGCGCTGACCTGGAAGACGGTCAAGCCGTCGATGTTGGAGAACAGCGTCGGCCGCAGCGCCTCGTCGATCGCGTCCAGCTTGGCCAGCGACTGCGTCACCAGCACGAAGCTGGCGCCGTACTTCCCGAGCTCGCTGAGCATGCGTGGGTAGTCGGCGGCGCCGAGCGTGCTGGACTCGTCGACTAAGGCGATGAGGCGGCTGCGTTGCGACGGCGCAAAGCCGACCTGCTCCTCGACCAGGAGGCCGAGCAGGTTGAGGACGGTGGCGCCGACCAGCGATGCCGCGCCTTCTCCCAGCGAGCCGACGGCCGAGTTCACGACCAGGACGCCGCCGTCCTTGAGCAGTGGCCTCGGGTCGAAGGTCGAGACGGGCTGGCCCAAGACCAGCCGCGAGGCCTCGGTGACCATGAAGCGGCCCACCTTGGTCGTCACAGGGTTGGCGGTTTGCTGCTGCAGGACGCGCCTGACATCCAGCGCACGACCGACCATCCAACCGGAGGACGCGTAGAAGCCAGCGCTGCTGAACCATCGGCCCACAAAAACGAGGGCGCTTCCAGTCTTGGAGGCGCCCTTTCCGCATCCCGGAAAGGAGGAAGCCATGTACCACAACGCAAGCAAAGAGACCTGCCCGATCTACGTTCAAGTTAACTCAGGGAGGAAAGCGGAATGCCGCGACTAGAGAGCATCGCCAAGGCGGGCTACTACCCGACGCCGCCCACGGTGGTCGATCGGGTCGCCGCATTGATCCGGCCGGACCGCTCGACGACTCGAAAAGTGGTGCGCCTGCTAGACCCCTGCTGCGGTACTGGCGCCGCCCTGCGCCAGCTGGCGGACGCGGTCGGCGGGGAGACCTACGGCATCGAGATCGAACGAGACCGGGCGAGTGAGGCTGAAGGTCTGCCGAGGCGGTGGATCTGGCGAAGTCGCTGCATCCCGACGTGGTCTTGATGGACGTTCGTATGCCGGAACTCGACGGCCTCGAGGCCACCCGACAGATCCTCTCCGATGAGGGGACTAACCGTATCCGGGTGCTCATCCTGACAACGTTCGACTTGGACGAATACGTCTACGAAGGCTTGCGCGCGGGCGCAAGCGGATTTGTGCTCAAGGACATGGAGCCTTCGGAGTTCATCGGAGCCGTCCACATCATCGCGCGAGGTGACTCACTCCTAGCCCCGTCGATTACCAAGCGCCTGATCGCCGAGTTCGCGACCAGATGGCGGCCACCGAAGCAGGAGGCTTCGCGGCGACTCGCGGAGTTAACTGAGCGCGAGCGCGAAGTGTTGGTTCTCGTGGCGCGTGGCTTGAACAACGACGAGATCGCAGAGGAGCTCGTGATCAGTCCGGCCACGTCCAAGACACACGTGAGCCGCATCATGTCCAAGCTCGAGGCGCGCGACCGGGCTCAGTTGGTCGTGATCGCTTACGAAACGGGGTTGGCCATAGTCTCCTGAAGGCGCTGATCAGTTCGCTGGAGTGTATATGCGCGCCTTTCGCTGCAGCGAGGGGGCAATCGCCAGTGCATTCTGGTACCGGGCGCCGAACTGGTGATGCGTGCATCCGACTCGGCTAGTCACGCTCTCTCGGCGCAGTCAAGGCCGTGAGCGCCACGGCCGGGCCGAAGAACACCACCTGGACGAGTGCCGGAAAAGGCCAAGGCGCGTCGCCCGTGGCAAACCAGTACAAACCGGCAACCAAGAGGTTCAAGCAAGTGACGGCCACTGTGGCCGCTGTAAGCTCTCGCCCCAGCGGACCCAGCCTTGCCATTACGTCCGCCCGATAGACCCGGGCTGTGCTATGCGCTCACGCCAACGAATCTCTGCCCTCTCACTGTATGAACCATCGCCTAACCTTCTAAACAGTTCGCAAGGAAGAACTCACGCTCGCCGGCGGAGCGGTACTCCGTACCACGGATCTCGTCGCAACTGGTGCGGTCCGGTAATGTCGTTGGCGTTGGTTCTGCCTCAACGGGCGAAGCCGTCGGCTCGGGCACTTGTGGGCCGCCGCCTCCTTGCGAACCGCCGCCGCCTCCCGCGTTGGGCGGCGTTCCGGTGCCCAGGCCCTCCAGCTGGGGCGGGAGTTGGTTGATCGAGGTGGCGTCGAGGCTTCCGTCATCCCGCTCGTCGCCGCTAACTATAACCACCGTTCCCGGTGTGAGAGCAGAGAGCTCCACCGTCTGCAACAGGCTGATGGCGGTCGCGTCGCCGACGTGGACCTCCCGGCTGCCCTGCGCGGTCTCGATCGTCACCGTGTCGCCTTCAGCCGCCGTAATCGTGCCCGTCGTAGCGCCGCCGAATAGCGCCTGAAATCCGCCTCCGCCACCTTGCCCGGCACCGCCCTGTCCGCCGGGAAATAGGTTCCCGCCGCCGGCCTGACCTGACCCAGTGGCGGCCGTCGTTGTTGAACTGCCGTCGTCGGTGCGGCCGTAGGCAATCCCCGCGCCAAACGCCGCTCCGATTGACAGACCGATTGCGGCAAGGGCGACTGCGAGGTTCCTGAAGTTGATGGCTACGCTCGTCATGATTACTCCCAGAAGAGCCGGCACGTATCCCGGCCGATTCGATTACTCATAGCGAAGTGCTTCGATGGGCCGCAGGTTTGCCGCCCGGGATGCCGGATAGAGGCCGAAGAAAACGCCAATGGCGCCGGAGATCGCGAAAGCGGCTATCACCGCTGACCAGGAAACCGTCGTTTGCACGTCCTCTCCCAGTCCCGCAATGTCTCTACCTTGCAGAAACTCCGCTACGCCCACGCCTGCCCCGACGCCGATGAGGCCACCGAGGACGGTGACTGTGAGTGCCTCTGTCAGGAACTGGAGAAGGATGTCGCCCTTGCGCGCGCCGACCGCCTTGCGGATGCCAATCTCCCGGGTCCGCTCCGTGACGGAGACGAGCATGATGTTCATAATCCCGATGCCGCCTACGACCAGAGAAATCCCCGCGATGGCGCCCAGCAGGACTGTGAGCGCCGCGTTCGCCTCGTTCGCCGCGTCCGCGAGGTCCTGTTGACTCTCGACCGTGAAGTCGGGCTCGGCAACCGTGTGACGTTGCTGCAGCAGCAGGGTGATCGCGTCCTTTGCATCGTCGACTTGGCCTCCGCTCTCGACCTGGACCGTTATTTGGCTCACAAGCGAGGTGTTGCCTGCGCCGCGTGTGACGGACACCTGAGTCGAAACGGTCGTTAAGGGCATCAGTACCTGGTCATCCTGACTGCCCGACACGTCGCCACCCTGCGCTGCAAGAACGCCAACGACGCGAGCGTTGACGTTGATCCGGTTCCCGAGCGAGAGACGGACCTGCTGGTCCAGCGGGTTCCCCTCCGGGAAGAGTTGCTCCGCGACGGCGGCGCCCAGGACCACCGTCCGCGAGCGCGTTTGCATGTCCTCGTCCGTGAAGAAGACGCCTTGGGCCATCTGGAGGTCCAGCACGTCTGCGTACTCGGGCGTCACGCCTTTGACGAGCGTGAACGTGTTACCGGCGCCGGCGTTGACCTGCAGCGGGACCTGCGTCTCGGGCGCTGCGGCCGTGACGCCCGGGACAGAATCCTGGATCGCCTCTGCATCCTCGACGGACAAGGTCTGGGCTGAGCCGGCTCCCTGCTGGACACCTCCCTGGGCGGTCGAGCCCGGCCGGACGTAGACGAGATTTGAGCCCAGTCCGAAGATGCCTTCTTCCACGACCTTCTGAGAGCCCTGGCCCACTGCCATGAGCGTGATCACTGCCCCGACGCCGATGATGATGCCGAGCATGGTGAGAAAGGCACGCAACTGGTTCGCAAATAGCGCTTCGATGGCGACGGAGAAAGCATCGCGCAGTGTCATGTTTACTGCCCTTCCTCTATGCAAGATTGGATGGCCGCCCGCACATCCGGGTCGACACCGTCTAGAGATCCGAGAGGGCCCGTTGGTCCACCGTCCGCCGGCTGATCAACTTAAATTCCGGCCTCTCGCAGGCATGCGTTGAGCTCTTCCTGGTTGCCACCGGGGAAGCCGTTTCCGGTGGGTCCGCCTTCCGGAAGCGTTACTCCTTGCTCCCCAGCGCATGCCCTGAGCTGCTCGGCAGCAGCAGGGTCAGACCCCCCGAAGAGCGCACCGGGAGCGCTTGCGTCCAACTCGAACCCACCAGCCTGCATGCACGCCGTCAGTTGCTCCGTGTCCAATGCGTCGAAGGCGCCGAATCCGGACGGAACTGCCGCCGTCGCTGCAGACTCGGGATCTGAGCCGCGTCCGCAGGCAACCATGACGACAAGAATCAACCCGCTGGCACAAGCTGCGATAGCCGGATTTAGCGATCTGCGGCGACCGTAAGACATCAGCGTGGCTCCAGTTGCGCTTCCTGCTGGCGTTCCTCGGCGCGCGCGGTGCCGTCCATGCTTCCGGTTTGGCCACCAGCGGTCGCTGATTCGCCGAGCGCCTCCAGTTCCTCGGTCGCCTGGCGCGGCGACTCGTTGAAGGTGTCGGAGACGATGAGGCCGTCGCGCATCTGGATAATCCGGCCGGCGTGGTCGGCGATGTCCGACTCGTGCGTGACGTAGATGACCGTCATGCCCCGATCCCGGTTCAGCCGCTGAATAAGCGCTACGATTTCCAGGCTGGTGCGGCTGTCGAGGTTGCCCGTTGGCTCATCGGCGAGAATCAGCGATGGCTCGGTTACCAGGGCGCGGGCGATCGCGACGCGTTGCTGCTGACCTCCGGACATCTCGGTCGGTTTGTGCTCGAGGCGATCGGCCAGACCGACGGCTGTGAGAGCCGCGACGGCCAGCTCCTCGCGCTCCCGTGGTGGGAACGCACGGTAAATGAGTGGAAGCTCCACCTGCCGAACTGCCGGCATGCGAGGCAGCAGGTTGTAGTTCTGGAAGACGAAGCCGATCGCCTGGTTACGGACGTACGCCAGCTCGTCGTCGGTCAGGTCGCTGACCAGGGTCCCGTCCAGCACGTAGTCGCCGGATGTGGGCTGGTCCAGACAGCCGAGGATATTCATCAGTGTCGACTTTCCGGAGCCAGAAGCGCCGATGATCGCGACGAACTCGCCGTCATCAATCGACAGGCTGACGCCGGCCATGGCATGCACCTGGTGCTCGCCGAGGTCGTAGGTCTTGACGATGTTGACGAGTTCGATCATGGCTCGCTACGGCCCCGGTACAGGGAACCCACCACCCCCGAAGCCACCTCCACCACCAGCGCCGCCGCCGCCGGGAAACCCCTGCGGGAATGGGTCTTGGGTCTCTGTCTGGTCGCCACTGGTCGTGACGGAGTCCGGCAGAAGCACCTCGTCGCCTTCCTCGAGGCCGCTGAGAATCTGTATCTGGCTCCCCGAGGTCACGCCGGTTGTTACCTGGCGCTCCTCATCGCCGTTCTCCGTCCTGACGGTCACCGTGGCCAGGCCGCCGGTGCGCGTGACCGCCTGCGATGGCACGACCAGCACGTCTTCCAGTGAGCTTATGGTTATCGTTATCGATGCGGTCATGCCCGGCGCGGGGAGGGGTGTATCCGGCAGCAGCGCTGAGGTGTCGAGGGTCAGGGTAACGGCATAAGTCACGACGCCCTGGGTGACGGTCGGTGATAGGCCGATGGCGCTGACCTTCGCCTCGTAGGTGTTATCGGGGAGTGCGTCGAACGTCACGCTCGCCGGTTGCCCGACCGCCAGGTCGCTGATGTCTGCCTGGTCCACGTTGGCTTCGATGCTCAAGAGGTTGGGATTGAGCAGAACGAACGCCGCTGTCGTGGAGCCAGCGCTTACCTGCCCACCCGTCTCGATATTGACCTGACCGATCACGCCATCGAATGGCGCGACGAGCGTCGCCTCTTCCAGCGCCTTTCGCGCCGACTCTAGATTGGCATTGGCCTGCTCAACATTCGCTTGCAGCGGCAGTATTTCCTCTGCCGTCGCTGGCTCGAACAACTCGTTGTAGCGCTCCTCGGCGGAACGTAAGCCCGCCTGAGCCGACTCCAAACTGCTGCGTGCGGCGTCGATTTCCTGCGAGGTAGGACCGGCCAGAGTCTCACCGAGACTAGAGTTCGCCTCCTGCAGGCCCAGTTCGGCACTCTGGATCGAGCGTTCCAGGTTGCCGCTGCCCTGAGTGCTCTCTGCTGCATCCACTCCAGATTCCGCGGCTTCGACTGTCCCGATGGCGCTGTTATACGCGGTGCGGGCGGAGTTGTACTGCGATGCGGCGCCGGTATAAGCGCTGTACAGGTTCGAGTCGTCGGCACACATGGCGAGAGTGAGAGTGGGTGCCGGTGACGCGGTATTGCCCTGGGATGGCATGCTTGGGAAAGAAGGCTTGCCCGGCCCGGGGCAGGCGTCGTAGGCGTCGTCGAGCGCGTCGTGCGCCGAGTCGAGGGCGTCGTGGGTGACGTCCAGTTCCTCCTCGGCGGCGTCAAGGTCGTCCTCGGCCCTTTCGACGTTGTTCTGCGCGTTGGTCAGGGCGTCCTTTGCGCTCTGCAGCGTGTTCTCCGCGTTGAGCAGTGCCTGCTGCGCCGCCGCGATCTCGGAAGTGGTAGGGCTGGCGAGCAGGTCGTCGAGGTTTTGCTGAGCATTGATCACCTGGCTGCGGGCGGAAGCAACGCTCTGCTCGCCGGATGCGATCTCAGCGGCGCTGGAGCCCCGCAGCGCCGCCTCGTAGTTTGCCTGAACCGAGGCAAGGCTGGATTCGGCTGAGCGCAGGGCCTGGGCGAGATCGGTGTCGTCCAGCTTGGCAAGCCCCTGGCCGGACGTGACCTCGTCGCCTACCCCGACGAAAACCTCCTGCACGCGGCCCGCGCTGCTGAAGCTGAGTTCTACCTGCTGGCTGGACTCCACGCTGCCGCTGGCTGATACCGTGGCCGTGAGGGTGGTGCGCGTCGCCGTGGCATACGTCGGCGGGGGAGGAGGTTCTTCATTGAGCCCGGTTGCTCCCGCGTAGAGCGTGTAACCGACATAGCTGGCGGCTACGAGGATGAGGGCAAGCGCGATGCCCTCGATCGGCGAAGGCCGGAACGCGCGCGTGCGGCGCCCAAGTAGAGCCCCGGGATGGGGAGACAGGGACGGGGAATGCTCCAAGGCTGGCTTCTCCTCAATCGCGCTCCCCCCGGCAGAAGCGAACGCCTGCCGGCTTGTTGGGGGAAGGTGCACAGCCGGCAAGGTCGCCTCATGGCTGGGCTACCCACCACGGTAGGGTGGGCGACATATGGCGAGCGTATGCTCAACCCTGAGCCTCTCCGAGGATAAATCTGGCGCAGGAAACGATGAAGGGGAGCCCGCGCGGCTCCCCTTGCTGCGATTGGCGTGCGAGGCGGGCGCTATCCCACACGCCGCCTGTAGAATGCCAGGGCACCCTTCGCCATTGGCACGGCGATCAGGAAGGCGATGCCGATACCGGCGAGTTGCCAGCCCGAGATGTCCAGGGATCCGCCTTCATCGGTCGTCAGGAGGCCCCCATCGCCCGCGCTCGGCGGTGCGAGTGCTTGGGTAATCGGCGTTGGCACCGGCACGGCTGGCGTCTCGGCCTGGCAGTTGATCGTCAGCGTCTCGTACCCATAGACACCTTCGGAGTAGGCGCTGATCACGGCGCTGCCCCCGGTGTTGCCGGGAGCCGTGTACAGAACGGTTGCCCTGCCGCCGGCCGTCGCTACGCTGGACGCGCTGAGGGAGCCCAGGCTTGCGCTGAAGCTGACGACAGTCCCTCCCTCTACCGCGTCACCCGAGCTGTCGGTGACCGTTACCGTCAAGAACGTCGAGTCACCACAGTCCAGGCTGCTGAGCCCGCTATCGATGCTTACCGAGCTGGGGTAGCTATCTTCATCTTCATCTTCCTCTTCGTTGACGAACGTACAGGTCACGTCATCGCCGGAGTCGAGGTCGATTTGGACAGAGTTGTCACTGAACGATACGTCGCCGCTGTCGCATTCAATGTCGACGAGCTCCCAGTCGGATGCAGCGTCCTCCGTCACGGTGTAAGTGTCGGGGTCGAGGTCGCTGAAGGTGATCGAGTCGTCATCTTCAAGGTCGAAGTCGCCGAGATCCCCGTCGAAGTCGAAGGAGACGTCACTGCTCTCCGGATTGGTGTCCTTCTCGATGGTGATGCTGCCTGTCTCTTCCTCTGGGGCGAGGCAGGTCAGGACTACGTCCTGATCTTCTCCGTCGCCTTGGGAGGCCGAGATCGTCACGCTCTCGTCGCTCGTTTCGCAATTCACATCGGAGAGCGTGAGAACTAGAGTCAGTGGGTCCGGGCTGCTATTGGTGTCGGCAGCGTCCGTGTCGACGGAGACTGAACTGGTTCCGCTTCCGCTGGTGCTGCCTGAGCAATCACCAGCGTCGGCTGGCACGCTGCAGCTGTCCAGAGACAACTCGCCTTCGGACGTGTTGACTGCAAGCGTTCCATCGAAGTCTTCGGCATCAACTGTGATAGTGACGTCTTCACTAGAGTCGAAGCTGTTGGACGAGGCGTCGACACCCGTGACTTCAGCACTAGCCTCGGGCGGCCCATGAAAGATAGAGACGGCGCCCACGGCCAGCAGCGCGATGACCATGGCAAGATAGAGAGGGGCAACTCTGAGTTTGTGTGTCATGATCCTCCATCCGGTTCCTTCAGCCCCTGGCCAATCTGCGACATGTCGGAAAGATTCAAAACGACTGCCGGGTGTCAGGGAGGTAAGAGGCTGCCGTGATTTGGCATCCCTCGGGATCGGCAACCTTTGTTGTTCATCGTACGGACGCTGACATATGGCGAGCATATGCAGAGCACGGTACAAAGGATGTATGAGAGTGCTTGTCGTCGAGGACGAAGTTAGCCTGGCCGACGTGTTAGGTCGTGGCTTGCGCAAGGCCGGCTTGGCGGTCGACCTCGCGTCCGACGGCGAAGTCGCCCTGGCGAAGGCAAGCGTTACGTCCTACGACGTTGTCGTTCTCGACCGTCAGTTGCCGGGCCTGCATGGCGATGAGGTCTGTCGAACCTTGATCGCGCTTGACGGACCACCCCGTGTAATCATGCTTACGGCCGCCGACGCAGTTCACGACAAGGTGCGTGGCTTGTCTATCGGCGCCGATGATTACCTCACCAAACCCTTCGACATGGCCGAGCTTATCGCTAGGATCCGAGCTCTTGGGCGGCGTCCCAGTCTTGTCCTTCCGCCGGTCCTCCAGGTTGAAGACTTGACGGTCGACCTCGCTCGTAGGCGGGCCACGCGGGCAGGGAGAGAGCTGGCGCTGACGCGCAAGGAGTTCGGAGTGCTCGAGGTTATCATGGAGGGAGACGGACGAGTCGTCAGTGCCGAGGATTTGCTCGAGCATGTCTGGGACGAGGAAGCCGACCCCTTCACGAACGCGGTAAGGATTACGATCATGACTCTGCGACGCAAACTTGGCGAGCCACCCCTCATCGAAACCGTCGTGGGGTCCGGCTACAGGCTCATGAGAGCGAATGAAACTCCCTAGTATCGCGATTCGACCTACAATCAGGCTCCGCCTGACGCTCCTGTACGGTGGCCTCTTCTTCCTGGGCGGCGCCTTTCTCCTCATTCTGACTTACACACTTATAGGACAGGCTCAACCGCCGCCTGATAGAGATTTCTTCGTCTCTGCGGAGGAGGGTGGAACTCCCGGGGTACTGGTAGTTCCGGAGCTGCCCGCCTTCCCTGCGCTCACGCCGGAGGAGCGTCAGCAGCAGGCGGCCTTGATCTTTGAGGAGCGAGAGAGGGCTCGCGAAGAATGGTTGAGCAACATCCGCACACAATCGGGCATCGCGCTGGTGCTGACGAGCATGGGGGCGCTGGTTCTTGGCTGGGTCGTCGCGGGGCGTGTCGTGCGGCCCGTGCGCCAGATTACGCTTCATGCCAAGGAGCTGTCCTCAGCGACCCTGAACAAGCGCATTGACCTAGCCGGACCCGACGATGAATTGAAGGAATTAGCGGATACGATCGACGCGATGCTCGGTAGATTGGAGGCGGCGTTTCAGAGCCAGCGTCACTTCTCCGCCCAGGCGTCGCACGAGCTGCGGACGCCGCTGTCCATCATCCGAGCGGAGGCTGACGTCGCGCTCGCCAATCCCGAGGCATCGGCCGACGCGGCAGAACTCGCCTCCAGGGTTCGCGCGGCGGTCGAACGATGCGACGGGCTCATCGACGGGCTCCTCGCCTTGGCGCGCAGCGAGAGCACCATGCGCGATTACGACTTGCTCGACCTCGCGGAGCTGACAGGTGACGTGGTGGGCGAGTATCTGGCCCAAGCCAACGACTTCAAGGTCCAGATCGATCTCGTCTTGGACAACGCGCCCGTAACAGGTGATAGAGCCTTGTTAGAGCGCCTGGTCGGCAACCTGCTTGACAACGCAATTCGCTACAACGAGCGCGGAGGCTGGGTATCTATCGCGGTGAGTGAGGCTGAGTCCCAAGCGAAACTCACGATTGAGAACAGCGGGCCCCGCTTGGATAGTGATGATGTAACACCTTTGCTCGCGCCATTCCGTAGAGGCGAAAACTCTCAGGCGGCCGCGCCCGGCTACGGACTTGGGCTCGCTATCGTCAGAGCCGTGACAGTTGCCCATGGTGGCAATGTGGACGTGCAGCCTCGCGGGCAAGGCGGTCTCACGATGCACATCAGCCTGCCCGCCTCGAATGCCGGCCAAGAGCGGCCGCCGGCTGAGACCGGACAGATGAGCAGTCCCGGCGCACCGCCTGAGGCATATAGCTTTGATTCGCCTATGTAGGAACGGACAGCTTCTGTGCGGGGCGGGTGGCAATCAACGTGTCATGCGGCGTCAGTGTCACCACTTGCTGATTCGTCGGGTCGAGGAAGCCTCCGGCGATGCATCGGCGTTTGCGACGCGCACCTAACGCAGCGCTGATCGTCGTGGCGGGCTTCCTGGGCTCCCGGCTCGTCCGCCTCCTGAGCAACGTCATCATCGCCCAGGCTTTCGGCACGGAGGAGCTTTGCCATGAGGAATCCAAAAGGCGGGCTCAGTGAGCAGCAACTGCCTCCAAGCTGGGGCCTCTCCGTAAAAGGAAGCCAGCAAAGAGGGACACATCGAGACCTGACTGTCGAGTTTGATCCTCGACGACCTTCGGGTTTGATACTCGACGGTCAAAGGTCGCCAACAACTCGAAGTGACGCGTGCAAACTCCTGCCAACGCGGGTAACTCTGAACCAGCGGCTGAAATAGATCAACGGACTCACGCCGAAAGCCCACGGTGGCCCGGCCGCTGCAGATTCAAAATAGACCGACGGACTAAGGCGCCGAGGCTGGCTGACTTTTGATCCGCAAGTCTAAACGTATTGCTGAATAATACTGACACGAACCTGGAGCATGGAGTCTCTCGGTGCCGAGAGGCCGCCCCATCGCTCACTGCTCCGAGTTCGAGCCCACGCCGGATTCATTCAACTTCACGATAATCCCGCCTTGGTCGCGATCGAACGTCTAACGGACGTCTAACAGACGAGGTGATGCGGGCTGCCGCCAGATGCCCCGGACGCGCCAAATGATACTCACAAGAGATACGACATGGCCCTAGTTGATACCGGATGGTGCCCGCTGAGTTGCGATTGGCCTCTTTTTGAGACTGTCACGATTCGGAGCCTACGAGTTCGGTCCTCCAGGCCATAGTCTTGGTTCCAACCTGGTTCCAAAACCGAGCCCAACACAGGCCAACGGACCCCAAAGTGGGGAGCCATCTTAGATTCCAGGACCGGCCCAGACCCAGGCAATTCAACTCCCCAACAGGTTTTTAAGTCCGCTGCGTTGCCATCCTCCGCACAAGGAACCTGGGAATCCAGTGACGATCAGGTGAGGGCTCCTGAAGGCTGGCGTAGCGGTCTGTCGAGCCACTTCTACGGGAAGCAAAACGTCTAAAGGACATCTAACAGACGACGTGTCGCGCGCTGTCGCCGGACGCCCCCGACGCGTCAAATGATACTCATGACAGATACGAAATGGCCCTAATTGATACCCGATGATGCCCGCCGCTGAAGTGGCTTTGGCCTCATTTTGAGACTGTCACGCTCGGAGCCTGTGTGTTCGGGCTAGATTGCCCAGGCTCAGCTCAAGTCGCACGCTTTCCATTCGGTGCGGGCCCCACCCGCTTCACCCGCAGACCGAGTTGGTCGATTGGCGAGTAGCCGCGGGCTCGCTTCAGCTTCTCGCTCTGGGCGGCGTGTGCGTAGCGCTCAGTCACTTTCGAGGACGTGTGGCCCATGTAGTGCTGCAGCGTGATAGTCGGCATGCCGTTCTCCTGGGCCCGGATACCGAACGTGTGTCTGAGCAGATGGGGGTGTAGACGCTCGACACCCGAGCGCTTGGCCGCCCGCGTAAAGAGCATCTTCACGGCGTCGTAGGTCAGCGGGTAGCCCTCTGGCGAGAGGAAGAGCTCGCCGATCGACGGCAGCGCCGGCTCGGGCCGGAAGAAGGTCACGTACTTGCGCAGCAGCCGCTCCGTCGTGAAGCCGAACGGTATGGAGCGCTCCTTACGTCCTTTGCCCATGACCAGCAGGAAGCCGCCGTCGAGATCGAGGTTCGCCAGGCTGAGGCTCATGAGCTCGCCGCAGCGGATGCCGGTGTCGAGCATGAGCAGGAAGATCGCCTTGAGGCGGCACTCGGTCGGGTTGTTGTCGTCGTAGGCGCCGAGCAGCGCCCGCTCCTCCTCCTCGCTCAGCGGCCGCAGCTGGCGCTCCTCCAGCCGCGGCAGGCGCAGGGTATGCAGCGGGTGGACCGCTGTGTAGCCTTCCCGCTCCAACCAGCCACCGAACGTCTTGAGGCCGCGCGTGTACTGGTGGACCGTGCTAACCGAGAGCGTCTCCTGGGTCGTGCCCTCCAGCGTGGGGTGGCCCACGTACTTCTGCCGCCCCAGGGCGTCGCCGAGGAAGAGGCGCGTCTCGACCACGTTGACGTCGGCCAGCGTGGCCGGCCGGCCATAGCTCGCCTCGAACCACCTCGCGAAGTTGCCCAGCGCGTCGTAGTAGATGCGGATCGTCTTGGCGCTCTTGCGCTCGGCGCGCAGCTGCGCCTCGTAGAGGCGGTCGAAGCCGGCCAGGGGCAGGCTCCCTTGTCCCGTTGCCTGCGGAAGGATCGGTGTCTGCACGCGCTCAGGGTAGGCGCGCGGAGGCTTTTCGTCAGCGGTCGCGTGTTGTTCGCGCGACCTTCGCGTGTAGCGGACGTGACGGATGGCAGCAGAACGGTTGGTCATTTTCGGGTCTCCTTCAGACGCATAGATCTCGCGCCGAAGGCACTGGTTTTGAATCTGAAACCGTTCTGCTGCTATGGGAATGTGGCGTCCCTGGCAGGATTCGAACCTGCGACCCGCCGCTTAGAAGGCGGCCGCTCTAGTCCTCTGAGCTACAGGGACGCGTGAAGGCTACTAGGCCGCCTGCGCGGCCTGGCGTCTGGTACGCACCTTGAAGAAGCGCCCGTTGCCGCGCGGCTCGATGGCCACGATTTCGGTGCCGTCGAGGTCGGCGCTGGTTGTGACGTAGCGCTGGATGAGGCGGCCGAGGGGCTGCGCGATGACGACTGCGACCATGGACGCGAGGATGGCGCGGCTGACGCGGTCCTTGTCGCCGCTGCCGGAGGTTACAGCGAGAGTCGAAAGGCCGGCGAGGACGCCGGTGGTGGCGATGTTGGTGCCGCAGTGGGGCGTGACTGCCCAGAACGCCTCGCCTCGCTGCAAGCGGGCCAGTGCCTCCTGTACGCACTGGCCGAGCAGATCGCTGGGTATGTCGCCGTAGAGGAAGAAGCCATCAGCAGAGGCGCGGCCGACGACGCGGATGTCGGGGCCGAGACGTCCCAGGAGGAGCGATACGGTGGCGTGCTCCAGGGCGTGGTTGCGGCGGACGTTGGTGACATATTCAGACAGCATGTCTACTCAAGTATAACGTGGCGGTACGGACGGGCCGATCGGGCTTTCTCCGGATCGGGGCATCAGGGCCTTGCCGCGGTCGGCGGGTTGAGATTGACGTGGAGCACTTTGCTCTCACCGCTGCCGAGGGCCTGGACGACGATCTGGAACTCATCGACGCCGGGCGGGACGTCCTTGGGCCAGACGAGAAAGCCGATGTGGCCGAATCTGTCGCAGGGCGCCTCATCTTCGCAGGGCATGTCGAGACCGACGGCGACGCCGGTGTAGGGCAGGACCGTGACCCAAGGCACCGACGCGACAGCGTAGTAAGGCATAACGCCGGTGCCCATGTTGGCGACATGGAGGAAGCCGAATCCGGGAGCGAGCTCGTTGGTGTATTCCACGCTTATTGACTCGGTGCTGAGGATGAGCTGGGGCTGGCCCAGGACCTCCTCGCGCCGCGCCGGGTCGGGCGGAGCCGTCTGGTCGATGTGGAAGGGCTGCGGCGTCAGGATGTCCATGCGGGAGTAGGGGAAGACGAAGTTGTCGAGGTTGAGGGGCTCGTAGAACGCGGGGTTGTTGAGGTCGGGAAGCGTGATTTCCTGAGCGTCCCAGAGGCGCTCGCCGTCCACAACCGGCGGGTTGGCGGCGCAGCCGAAGACCAGCTCCTGGTAAGGGTAATTGCTGCGGTTGTGGCCGAGCCCATCG
>Ga0214471_10000156_pt1 | contig 64452 bp, 61 predicted proteins | sample RVTome_5_FD_207665 | JGI IMG/M metagenome (GOLD analysis project Ga0214471, IMG submission 207665) | Soil microbial communities from uranium-contaminated site in the Upper Colorado River Basin, Wyoming, United States - RVT142D155 | ecosystem: Environmental > Terrestrial > Soil > Contaminated >... | reverse complement strand
CAGCGCGGCATTGTGGATGAGGTCCCGCTTGCCGATCTTGCGCGTGTTGCCCACCGCCACCAGCCGTTTGCGCAGGCCGTGGCGCTCCGCGATGCCGGCGTCGAGCGCGGCGCGCGACACGAAGCTCACGCTGGTGGCCGTCCGCGCGCCGCCGTAGGCGGCGAACATCGGCCGGTAGTGCACCGGCTGCGGCGTGGGGATCGAGGCGTTGGGATCGCCCATCGGCGCGGCCAGGATCATGCCGCCCTTGATGATCAGCGCCGGCTTGGCGCCGAAGAACGCCGGCCGCCACAGCACGATGTCGGCGAGCTTGCCGGGCTCGAGCGAGCCGACCTCGTGGGCGATGCCGTGGGTGATGGCCGGATTGATGGTGTACTTGGCGACGTAGCGCTTGGCGCGGAAGTTGTCGGCGCGCGCATTGTCCTCCGGCAGGGCGCCGCGCTGGACCTTCATCTTGTGCGCGGTCTGCCAGCTGCGGGTGATGACCTCGCCGACCCGGCCCATGGCCTGCGAATCCGAAGCGATCATGCTGAAGGCGCCGAGGTCGTGGAGGATGTCCTCGGCGGCGATGGTCTCGCGGCGGATGCGCGAGTCGGCGAAGGCCACGTCCTCGGGGATGTCGGGATCGAGGTGGTGGCAGACCATCAGCATGTCGAGGTGCTCGTCGACGGTGTTGACCGTGTAGGGCCGGGTCGGATTGGTCGAGGAGGGCAGCACATTGGGCTCGCCGCAGACCTTGATGATGTCCGGCGCGTGCCCGCCGCCGGCGCCCTCGGTGTGATAGGTGTGGATCGCGCGGCCCTGGAAGGCGGCGACGGTGTTCTCGACGAAACCGGACTCGTTGAGCGTGTCGGTGTGGATCGCGACCTGCACGTCGTAGGCATCCGCCACGCCCAGACAATTGTCGATCGCCGCCGGCGTCGTGCCCCAGTCCTCATGCAGCTTCAAGCCGATCGCGCCGGCCTCGACCTGCTCGTTGAGTGGGCGCGGCAGGCTGGCGTTGCCCTTGCCGAGGAAGCCGAGGTTCATCGGCAGGCCGTCGGCGGCCTTCAACATCTGCGCGATGTACCACGGCCCGGGCGTGCAGGTCGTGGCGTTGGTGCCGGTCGCCGGCCCGGTGCCGCCGCCGAGCATGGTGGTGATGCCCGACATCAGCGCCTCTTCCACCTGCTGCGGGCAGATGAAATGGATATGCGCGTCGAGCCCGCCGGCGGTCGCGATCAGGCCCTCGCCGGCGATCGCCTCGGTGCCGGGGCCGATGACGATATCGACGTCCGGCTGGATGTCGGGATTGCCGGCCTTGCCGATGGCCGCGATGCGTCCGTCCTTGAGTCCGATGTCGGCCTTGACGATGCCCCAGTGATCGAGGATCAGCGCATTGGTGATGACCGTGTCGACGACTTCGGCGGCGACGCGCTGGCTCTGGCCCATGCCGTCGCGGATCACCTTGCCGCCGCCGAATTTCACCTCCTCACCGTAGGTCGTGTAGTCCTTCTCGACCTCGATGACGAGCGCGGTGTCGCCGAGCCGCACGCGGTCGCCGGTGGTCGGGCCGTACATGTCGGCGTAGGCGCGGCGCGGAATCTTGAGGCTCATGGCCGGCCTCCCAGTTTGCCCATCACCTTGGCGTTGAAGCCGTAGACCGCGCGCGCGCCGGCAAGCGCGACCAGCTCGACCTCGCGCTCCTGGCCCGGCTCGAAGCGCACCGCCGTGCCGGCCGGGATGTTGAGCCGGAATCCGCGGGCGCGCTCGCGGTCGAACTTGAGCGCCGCGTTGGTCTCGTAGAAGTGGTAATGCGAGCCGACCTGCACCGGCCGGTCGCCGCTGTTGGCGACCGTGAGCCGCAGCGTCGCGCGCCCGGCGTTGAGCTCGATGTCGCCGTCTTCGGTAAGGATTTCACCCGGTATCATCGCGTCCTCCGATACAACGATCGATTAGCCACGGGGGTCACGGGGAACACGGAGGAAAGCAGAGTTAACGTCATGCGGTTTATCCTCCACCGTCGCGGCATCGTCAGGGCTTGGATCTTCGACGAACAGATTTCTCCCCGTGTTCCCCGTGCCCCCCGTGGCAGACTTTCCAGCCCCAATGCGCGGCGGCTCATTCAATCGGTTCGTGTACGGTCACGAGCTTGGTCCCGTCCGGGAAGGTCGCCTCGACCTGCACCTCGGGGATCATCTCGGCCACGCCGTCCATGACGTCGGCGCGCGTCAGCAGCGTGGCGCCGTAGCTCATCAGCTCGGCGACGCTCCGGCCGTCGCGCGCGCCCTCGAGGATCGCGGCCGAGATATAGGCGACGGCCTCCGGATAGTTGAGCTTCACGCCGCGCGCCTTGCGACGCTCGGCGAGCAGCGCGGCGGTGAAGATCAGCAGCTTGTCCTTCTCGCGGGGTGTCAGTTCCATCGTTCCGTCCTCGTAGTTCTCATTGCGCGCTGCGGCGTCAGGTCAGCCACACGCGCGGCACGACGGCCGCGCGCCCGAACGCGCGCGGCCGCAACGCCTGCCAGGCCGCGGTGAAGCAGCGGCGCGCGGTCTGGGCGTGATCTCCCAGGTACCGGCACACCAGCACGTCGTCGAGCTGGGTGGCGCTGAACAGCCCGTCGCCGGCCAGGCCCTCGGTCGCCTGCCGCAGCGCGGCGAGCGCGCCCGCAACGTTTGTTGCGCAGACCAGGGTGCCGATCACGCTGTGGCCGGCCAGTCCCCAGGGCGCACCGAGCACCGGCGCGCCGCCGTCCAGGCGGCTGCGCTCCCACCACAGCGGCGCGCCGCCGCGGTGAATTTCGAAGCTCAGGTCCAGCCCGCCGCAGCTGTAACGCTCGTCCGCCGCGGGCCGGCCGAGACAGACGATCTCCCAGCCGAGAAAGCCGGCACCGGGCTCGAGCTCGACGCGCGTCGCGGCGGCGACGCGCGCGCCGTCGTAAACGATGGCCTCCTGCGGCAGCCATTCGAGCCAGGCCCCGGCGGCGACGCGCAGCACGTTGTGCTGACGCGCCCAGTGCCCGGCGCTACGGTAGAATTTGCCCGCCGCGGGCGTGGTGATCAGCACCCGCGCATCCGCCTCCAGCGCGATATCGATCCTGAGCTCGTCACCGCCGACCACGCCGCCCGGCGGATGCAGCAGATAGACGTGACAGGCGTCGTCCGGCTCCGGATGAAAGCTGCGCTGCACCGCGAGCGGCCCGCAGTGGTGGCGGCGCGCCAGCACCGCACGACCGGCGCGCCGGGCGAACCCGAGCGTCAGCTCGGCGCGCCAGCCGCCCGGCGTGTGCGCGGCCGCATCAGCCATGCAGCAACACCGCGCCGAAACCCATCGCGCCCAGCGCCACCAACGCACGCGTCGCCCGAAGCAGGACATCGCCGCGGCGGGACAGGCGTTCGAACACGACACCGATCAGGCCGCCGAACACCAGCATCGCGGCAAGCACGCCGACGCCGAACGCAAGCAGATACGCCATGCCGAACCAAGGCGCGGTACGGCCGGCGACCGGCAGCAACGCCAGCAGCGGCGCCGAACCGGCGGCGCCGTGCATCACGCCGACCAGCAGCGCGCCGTGACGGTGGCGGTGCGCGCCCCGGTCGCGCGCATGCGTGTGCCAATGGGCGTGCGGCGGCAGGCCGCCGTGCGTATGGAAATGCAGGTGCAGGCGGCGCCGCCACAGGTCCCACAGCACGAAGGCGCCGATCGCGATCAGCACCGCGCCGACCGCGGCCTCGGCGACGGCGCTCAAGCGCTCCGGGATGGCCATGCCGAGCAGCAGCACGGCGGCGCCGATGCCGAGCAGGGTGAGGCCGTGCCCGACCGCCCAGCGCGCGCAGAAGGCCAGCGCGCCGCGCCGCCGCGCGCTGGCCAGTCCCGATACCGCCATGATGTGATCCGCGTCGAGGGCGTGCATCAGCCCGAGGCCGAAGGCCAGCCCCAGCACCGCCGGAAAGTCGGCGTCCATGTCACGCCCCCCAGCCGCGGATCATGTGGCGGTGCGCACCCATCTTGCCGTGCGCCACCACCGTGCCGAGCACGTCGACGATGGCGCGCATCGCCATCAGCGAGGTGATGTCGGAGACATCATAAGGCGGCGAGACCTCGACCACCTCCATGCCGATGATGCCTTCCTTCGCCACCTTCGACAGCAGATAGAGGATCTCGCGCGGCAGGAAACCGCCCGGCTCCGGCCAGCCGGTGCCGGGCACGAAACCGGCGTCCACGCAGTCGATATCGAAGCTGATATAGACGCCGTCGACGTCCTTCCAGGCCATCTCGAGCGCGATCTCGGCGACCTTGTCGAGGCCGAGCCGCTCGACGTCGTTCATGGTGATGATCGTCGTGTTGCGCTTGCGCGCTTCTTTCACCGCCTGGCGCGGCACCTGCCAGCCGCCGATGCCGATCTGCACCAGGTTGGTCGCCGGCACGTTGGTCAGGTTGGTGGCGTGGTACCAGGGCGTGGTGTGCATGCGCTCGTCCAGGTCCTTCTCCTGGATGTCGGCGTGGCGGTCGAAATGGATGATGCCGATCTTCTTGTCGGTCTGGCTGGCGATGCCGCGCACCGTCGGGAAGCCGATCGAGTGGTCGCCGCCGAGGATCACCGGCATGGCACCGCTGGCGAACACATGCGCCGTCGCCTTGGAGATCTGGTCGAAGGTCTTTTCGATGTTGGCCGGGATGGTGAACACGTCGCCGATATCGCACATCGACATCTGCTCGCGCAGGTCGACGCCGATCTCGTAATTGTAGGGCGTGTACAGCGCCGAGATGCGCCGGATGCCCTGGGGTCCGAAACGCGTCCCCGGCCGGTAGGTGGTGCCGCCGTCGAAGGGCGCGCCGAGCACGGCGACGTCGTACTTGCCGATGTCTTTGACGTCCTCGATGTACGGCGCCTTCATGAAGGTATTGATCCCGGCGAAGTGCGGTAGCTCGCCGCGCGCGAAGGTCGGGATCGACTTGTCCTCGATGCTGTCGGCGCCGGGCAGGCCGAGCTCGAGACAGCGTCTCTCTTCGGCCTCCCAGGCCTTGTGCGGCAGCTCGGCCTCCTTGTGCATCATCTTCCAGCCCTGCAGCTGGGTCTTGTCGAAGGACGGATGGTGGCGCCGCACGCGCGGCGCGCCGCTCACAGCTCCGGGTCTGCGGAATTTGCTGCGGGTCATGGATGATTGCTCCTCATAATGGGTGGTACACGGTGGCTCGCCGAGCGAGGTCCTGGCTCTCCCGGGCTTTTGTCCCGCCGTGTAACCCCCAAGCGGAGGTCGACGACCCTCGGACCAGCCGCCCGCGCGCCGCGCGGGCCGGAACCCTAGTCGTCCGTTTGCCGAATTCCTCGAAGCGCGCGGCTCGCACCGATCGCCCCTCGGACTCGCGAGAGCGAAAAGCAATCTCCGTGCCACTGGACTCAAATCGTTGCGATCGCTCCGGGCATACCGCTCGAGCGGGCAGAGCGGCACCGTCTAGCGCGCGGAAACCAAAGCGGTTTCTCGAACGGCGGCGCGCCGGACAACCACCGGGCACCGCCACGGCGGCGCGGTTCACCGGGACTGCCATCGGGCCCGTCGGGGTCGCGCGCTCACCATTTTGGATCATCGATGTTTCAACTTGGTGCAGCGGGCATGATCCGAGAGCAGCGCGCTTGCGCTGCGCTGGTGCCGACGATGTCGCGATCGCGCACATCGCTAACGCCGATTTCAAAACGAAAACCGCGCGATAGGGCGCATCCCGGCGCGTGCTTCGTGGTAGTGCACAGGCGCGGAGAACCACGCACCGGCAACCGGCACAGGAATTGCAATGTCGCTCACAGCATCTAGGGTTCCGGTCTTCGCGACACCGAAGACGGCTGGTCCGAGGGATGCAGTCCGCTCGCCTCGCGCAGCCGGATACACGGCGGGACAAAAGCCCGGGAGACGATCACCGCAGGATCAGGCGGGAGCATCTTCACGGCGCCATCGCGCTGGCCGGCCCGTGACTCCCACCTTCCGCGGTGCACCACAGTGGCAGCACGATCTCGACGAGGGTGTGTCATGCGAGGCTCATTCAAGAATCTGTTCGGCGCGGTATCCCTGGCGGCTTGCGCCGCCGTCCTGGCGTTCTCCGTGGCAGGCCCGGCGACGGCCGAGACGCCGAAATTCCGGATCGCCTGGTCGATCTACGTCGGCTGGATGCCCTGGGACTACGCGCAGTCGCAGGGTATCGTCAAGAAATGGGCCGGCAAGTACGGCATCGACGTCGAGCTGGTGCAGATCAACGACTACATCGAGTCGATCAACCAGTACACGGCCGGCAAGTTCGACGGGGTGGTGCTCACCAACATGGACGCGCTGACCATCCCCGCGGCCGGCGGCGTCGACACCACGGCGCTGATCGTCGGCGATTTCTCCGACGGCAACGACGGCATCGTGCTGAAGAACGCCGCATCGCTCAAGGACATCCCGGGACGGCGGGTGCACCTGGTCGAGCTGTCGGTGTCGCATTACCTGCTGGCGCGCGGCCTCGATCAGGTCGCCCTGAGCGAGCGCGACATCACCGTCGTCAACACCTCGGACGCCGACATCGTCGCCGCCTTCAAGTCGCCGCAGGCGACCGCGGTGGTCACCTGGAATCCGCAGCTCGCCGAGGTCGCGGCGACGCCGGGCGCGGCGCGGGTGTTCGATTCGAGCCGGATCCCGGGCGAGATCATCGACATGCTGGTGGTGAACACCGCCACGCTGAACAAGCACCCCAAGCTCGGCAAGGCCCTGGCCGGTGCCTGGTACGAGACCATGGCGATCATGGCCAGCGACGACGCGCGCGGCCGCGCGGCGCGCGCCCTGATGGGCAAAGCCTCCGGCACCGACCTCGCCGGCTACGACAGCCAGCTCAAGACCACGCGCATGTTCTACAACGCGGCCGAGGCGGTGACCTTCACGCGCGGCCCGAAACTGATGGAAACCATGGACCGGGTGCGGCGCTTCTCCTTCGACCACGGCATCCTCGGCGAGGGCGCGAAGAGCGTCGACGCGGTCGGCATCGGCTTTCCGGGCGGCAAGACCCTGGGCGCGGCCGGGAACGTCAAGCTGCGCTTCAACGCCGACTACATGGCGATGGCGGCCGGCGGCAAGCTCTGAACCGCCATCCGGCATGCGGCGGCTCGTCAATCTCCGGCCCGGCAGGATGGGCGCGTTCTATCTGGGCGCGCTGCCGTTCCTGCTCGTGTTGCTGATCTATCTCGTCGCCTCCGACCTGCGGCTCGCCGCGAACCCGGACGACAAGCTGCTGCCCTCGTTCGCACGCATCGGCGCCGCGATCGCCGACCTGGCGCTCGAGCCGAACGTGCGCAGCGGCGAGCTCACGCTGTGGGTCGACACCGCGGCCAGCCTGCGGCGCCTGCTGCTGGGCCTGGCCATCGCCGCGGTCGCGGGGTTCGGGTTCGGCGTCCTCACCGGCCTCGTCCCCTACGCGCGCGCCGCGCTCGCGCCGTTCATCGCGGTGCTGTCGATGGTCCCGCCGCTCGCGATCCTGCCGGTCCTGTTCATCGTCTTCGGCCTCGACGAGGTCTCGAAGATCGTGCTGATCGTGATCGGCGTCACGCCGTTCATCATGCGCGACCTGGCGATGCGCGTCGCCGAGCTGCCCGACGAGCAGCTCGTCAAGGCCCAGACGCTCGGCGCCTCGACCTGGCAGATGGCGCTGCGCGTGGTCGGCCCGCAGATGCTGCCGCGCCTGATCGACGCGCTGCGCCTGAGCCTCGGCCCGGCCTGGCTGTTCCTGATCGCCGCCGAGGCGATCGCCGCCACCGAGGGGCTAGGCTACCGGATCTTTCTGCTGCGCCGCTATCTGGCGATGGACAGCATCCTGCCCTACGTCGCGTGGATCACGCTGCTGGCCTTCGGCCTCGATCTGCTGCTGAGGCAGCTGTCGCGCCGCGCCTTCCCCTGGTTCCAGCCCGCAGGGCAGCGCGCGTGAGCCGGATCGTGGCGAGGAATGTCTGGAAGGAATACGGCGACCAGGTCGTGCTGGAGCGCGTCAATCTGGACATCGGCGAGCGCGAGTTCTGCACCCTGGTCGGCGCCTCGGGCTGCGGCAAGACCACCTTCCTGCGATTGCTGCTCGGCCAGGAGCGGCCGAGCCGCGGCGAGCTGCTGCTCGACGGCCGGCCGTGGCCGGCGGAACCCGGCCCGGACCGCGGCGTCGTGTTCCAGCGCTACTCGGTGTTCCCGCACCTGAGCGTGCTCGACAACGTGCTGCTCGGCCTGGAGCTTAGGCGCGCGCGGCTCGCCGGGCGGCTGTTCGGCGCCGCGCGCCGTCGCGCCCGCGACGAGGCCGGGAAGATGCTCGACGCGGTCGGTCTCGGCGCGGCGCGCGACAAGTACCCGCACATGCTGTCGGGCGGCATGCAACAGCGCCTGGCGATCGCCCAATCGCTGGTGCACCGGCCCAGGCTGCTGCTGCTCGACGAGCCGTTCGGCGCCCTCGACCCGGGCATCCGCGCCGACATGCACCGGCTCATCGTCGGGCTGTGGGAGCGGAGCGACACCACGGTGGTCATGATCACCCACGACCTCAAGGAGGGCTTCGCCCTCGGCACGCGGCTGCTGGTGTTCGACAAGCCGCGGCTCGACGCGCAGGCGCCGGAGGCCTACGGCGCCACGATCACCTACGACCTGCCGCTGGGCAAGCGCGGCGCGCCGCCGCTCGAAACGCTGAGCGCCGCTACCGCGCGCACCGCGTGGTTCCAGCACGATATGGCGGCGGTGCGAAGCTCTGCAGCACCAACGAAATGACCGTAAGGCTAGCGCAGGCCGTCCACGCGTCTGCCGACATGGGGATGGACGGTGCGTCCGGTTGCGGCCGGTCGTCCTTCCTCGAAGACCGCCAGCTCGGCCTGCTCGGCGGGCTGCCGCGCGAGAATTGCCTGCAGGTGGTCGATGCGACGCCCGATGTACGCGGGACCCGACGAATAGGTCGTGCCGGAAGGTTCCGCGGCGGATACCTTCGCCGGCTGCACCTGATCCACGCGGCGACCGCTGCCGGCATCGCTCGAAACGCTCACGGCACCCAGCCCTAGGAATACCCCGGAAGCAAACAGCGCCAAAGATTTGCGAGTGTTCATGGTTTTTCCTCCATTTCGTACGCACAATGAGTCTGCAAAACGATGCAAACCCTTACATTTCGGCCATCGTGTGCAGACACCCGGGGTGGTCGTATCGGAGTGTTGCATCGATTTATCAGACATCTGCTAACCGAAATCGGTTCGTTGTTGTCACCGCGCTTGCGGAAAAACTCACTGGCACCCGCTTTCCGCGAGACACGTCGGTGCACCATATTGCGGCGGGCACCGGGCTTCGCTGCCTCGACGTGGTGCATGCAGAAAGATCGGACTCGATTCACAACGTCTAACTGATTGATTCGTAGCGACAGAGCGAGATGGCATGACCGATGCAACCGGCGGGGTGAGACCGGCCACTTGAGACTGTGCGATGCGATTCTTCTTGGTACCGACGATTTTGGTATGGGTAACCGGCTTCACAGCCGCCGCGGCGCGAGCGGGTGAATCGGGGATGTCGGTGCCCATGTACGACAAGGGTTTCTCGACGTATTACGTCGCCGGCCACATCGCCGGCTTGGGGGCCGCCGAGTTCATGGTCGACACCGGCTCCGCCTATGTCATCCTCAGCCAGAAAACGATCAAGGCGCTCAAGGCACGGGGCGCGGCCCGTTATTTGCGGGACTTGTCGGGTGTCATGGCCGACGGCAGCCGGGCCACGGTACCGGTGTTCCTGGTCCGCAGCATTCACGTCGGTGACGACTGTGAAATCCGCGATGTGGAGGCGGTGGTTCTCCCCAATACGAGCCGGCAAATCCTCGGTTTGAGCGCCCTCCGCAAGGCGGCGCCATTCACACTGGCGCTTGAGCCGCCTCGCCTCGACTTGAGTCGCTGCGGCGTTTGAGCGCAGGTCATACCCGCGGGACGGCTCAGCGCTGGCACCCGGCAACCGCCTCGCAATCCCGGAAGCGCAATCGATCTCATCACGACCCGGGCCGCGGCATCGAGCCGCGGACTGATTATTCAGACACTTCCGTGTTTGAAGGGCACCGGCCGGTTGGTTGACCGCCGGGATGCTTGCTGAAAAGCGAGTTTTTCAGCAACCTGTTGACGATGGACGAGACAGCCGAATTCAGCGAGCTCAGCAACGGCGTGCGCATCGCGACGCGCCGGATGCGCGGCGCGCGCGGCGCGGCGCTGGGGGTCTGGCTGATCAACGGCGTGCGCCACGAATCGCCCGACGAGGCGGGCTATGCGCATCTCATCGAGCACCTGCTGTTCAAGGGATCGGCCGAGCACCCGCAGCTCGCGCTCGCGCGGCGCTTCGAGGCGATGGGCGGGCGGATCAACGCCCACACCGGCCGCGAGCTGTCGGCGTTGCACGGGCGGGTGCCGGCCGGCGACGCGCCGGCGCTGCTGGAGCTGTTCGTGTCCATGCTGACGCGACCGGGATTCACCGGGCACGACCTCGAACTCGAGCGCGAGGTGGTGTTGCAGGAGATCGCCGGCATCGAGGACGATCCGGTCGAGCTCATCGAGGAGCGCGGCATCGCCCTGGCGTGGCGGGATCACCCGCTCGGGCAGCCGATCCTCGGCCGCGTCGAGGTCATCGGTCGGGCCGGCACCGCCGATCTGCGTCGCTACCTGTCGGGGCGCCTTAGCGGACAGCGACTATGCGTGGTGGCGGCCGGCGACATCGATCCGGCGCAACTCGTCGAACGTTGCGCGGCGCTCGCCGCGCTGCCGGCCGGCGAGCCGCCGGCCGTGCGCCCGCCGGAATTCCATCCGGGCGACCACGGCCGGCGCGGCGCGCCGGGCCAGGCGCATCTGCTGTGGCTGATGCCGACCGCCGGCGACGCCGATGCGCGCGGTCCGGCCTGGCTGATGGCCAACCACGCGCTGGGCGGCGGCGTGAGCTCGCGCCTGTTCCAGGCGCTGCGCGAGCAGCGCGGTCTGGTCTACGAGATTTACTCGCGTGTCGAGCTCTACAGCGACGCCGGCCTGTGGCTGGTGCAGACCGCCTGCGATCCGCGGCGCGCCGGCGAATGCCGCGCCGTCGTCGAGGACGCCCTGGCGGCCCTGGCCGCCGACGGCCCGACGGTCGAGGAGCTCGACACGGCGCGCGCCCAGCTGGACGCCGAATTGACGCTGGAGGCCGACGACCCGGAGGCCGCCATGGAGCGGTTGGCGCGCGATGTCATTTATCGGGGGCGGGGTCGCACGGTGACCGAGCAGCGCCGCGCGCTCGCCGACGTCGGCACCGCGGACGTCGCCGCGGCGGTGCGGGCCTCGCACGCGCGACGGCTGCATCTGCACTGGCGCCGCTAGCCGGCCGGCGCCGCCAGGCGGCGGTCGCGGTTCAGAAGTGATACTTCAAGGACAGAATGAACAGCGTGTCGTTGAGGTCGGTCTCGGGGTCCTGATCGGTGTCGGCGAAGGCGATCTCGACCTCGAGCTCGTTGAACATCTTGCTGAAGCCGACGCTGTAGTCGGTGTAGTCGCCGCCCGTGGGGCGCGGGCCCTTGAGGAAGTAGTGGCCGAGATGCAGCTTGAGATTCACGCCGCTGCCGATGTCGTATTTCCAGTTGGCCTCGGCATAGGTTTCCTTCTCATCGAAGTCCCGGTAGACCATGGTCGAGAAACCGGCCCAGCCGAAGCCGCCGTACAGCTCCCAGAAACCGTCGCGGTCCTGCCCCGGATAGACCAAGGCGTTGGTGTAGGCGCGCGCGCCGATGTCGAAGCTGAAGCCCGAGCGGTCCTGGTAGGCGAAGCCGCCGTAGGCGTCGGCGCGCAGATGCGCGCTGTTGTTGGGGACGTCCTGGGTCGAGCCCCACAGCCCGGCGTACAGGCCGCCGCTGTGCCGGTACTCGGCGCCGCCCTGCAAGGCCGGATGGTTGTCGCTCTGGGAAATGCCGCGGAACACGAAGTCGTTGACCACGGCGATGTTGTAACGGTACTCGGCGGCGGCCTGGGCCGTGGCGGCGCAGCCGAGCACGGTGGTCGAGACGATCAACAAGGTACGCAGGCTGTTCATGGTTCTCCTTGTTCTGCCGGTAGTGTGCCGATCCGGCGCCGCGGCGGGCCGCGGCGGACACTCGAGGATGATGACCCCGGATTGTACGGCTTGGTTCCGGGAAAACAACCGGCGCGCCCGCGCGCCCGTCGGCCCGCGCCACGCGGTGCGCGGATTCTGTTAGACTGCCGATGATTTCACCGGAACATGATCGATGATCGACACCCGCCTGATCGACGACGCCCTCGCGGCGCTGCGCGCCGGCCTGCCGGCGAACCTGTCGCGCGATCTCGAGAACAATCTGCGCGGCGCGCTCACCGGCATGCTCGAGCGCCTGGACCTGGTCACGCGCGAGGAATTCGACGTGCAGCAGGCGGTGCTGGCCCGCACCCGCGCCAGGCTCGAGCAGCTCGAGCGTGAGGTCGCCGAGCTGGAAAGGACGCTGCTGAAAAAGTAAGCTGCCGGCGGGCGCCGCAGGCCCGCCGGCCCGACCACTGGAAAGGAAGCCATGTCCGTCGCGGTTGTGCATAGCCGTGCCCAGGCCGGCATCGACGCTCCCGAGGTCACCGTCGAGGTGCACCTCGCCAACGGCCTGCCCGGCCTGTTCATCGTCGGGCTGGCCGAGACCGAGGTGCGGGAAGCCAAGGACCGCGTGCGCGGCGCGCTGGCCAACGCGCGCTTCGACTTTCCGCTGCGGCGCATCACCGTCAACCTGGCGCCCGCCGATCTGCCCAAGGAGGGCGGCCGCTTCGACCTGCCGATCGCCATCGGCATCCTCGCCGCCTCCGGCCAGATCCCCGCTGGCGAGCTCGCCGACTACGAGTTCGCCGGCGAGCTCGCGCTGACCGGCGGCCTGCGCCCGATCCGCGGGGCGCTGCCGGCGGCGCTCAAGGCCGGCGCGCTCAACCGCACGCTGGTGCTGCCGGTCGAGAATGCCGCCGAGGCCACGCTCGCCGGCGGCGCCCGGGTGCTGGCGGCGCGGCATCTGCTCGAGATTACGGCCCACCTCAACGGTACCGAGCGCCTGACACCGAGCGCCGCGGTGCCCGCCGGCGACGACGGCGCCAAGGATTATCCGGACCTCGATCAGGTGCGCGGCCAACACTTGGCGCGCCGCGCCCTGGAGATCGCCGCCGCCGGCGGCCACAGCCTGTTGTTCATCGGCCCGCCGGGCAGCGGCAAGACCATGCTGGCCAGTCGTCTGCCAGGCGTGCTGCCGCCGATGACGCCGGCCGAGGCGCTCGAGGCCGCGGCCGTTCAGTCGCTGAGCCGGCAAGGATTCCGGCCGCGGGACTGGGGGCGCCGGCCGTTCCGCGCCCCGCACCACACCGCATCGGGTGTGGCACTCGTGGGCGGCGGCAGCCAGCCGATGCCGGGCGAGATCTCGCTCGCCCACCACGGCGTGCTGTTTCTCGACGAGCTGCCGGAGTTCGACCGACGGGTGCTGGAGGTGCTGCGCGAGCCGCTCGAGTCCGGACGCATCGGCATCTCGCGCGCCGCGCGCCAGGCGGAATTCCCGGCGCGCTTTCAGCTGGTCGCGGCGATGAATCCCTGCCCCTGCGGCTACCTCGGCGATCCGCGCGGGCGCTGCCGCTGCACCGCCGAGCAGATCCGCAATTATCGCGCGCGCATCTCCGGGCCGCTGCTCGATCGCATCGACCTGCAGGTGCAGGTGCCGGCGGTGCCGCACACGCTGCTGCTGAACAGCGACGCCCCGGCCGCCGAGTCCTCGGCGTCGGTACGCGCGCGCGTCGAGCGCGCGCGGGCCCGCCAGCTGGCGCGCGCCGGCTGCGCGAACGCGCAGCTCGACGCCGGCAGCATCGAGGCCTATTGCGTTCTCGACGCGGCCGGTCGTGAGTTCCTGCACACGGCGCTGGCCCGGCTGGGCTTGAGCGCCCGCGCGCTGCACCGCGTGCTCAGGGTGGCGCGCAGCGTCGCCGATCTCGCCGGCCGCCCCGCGGTCACGATCGACGACCTGGCCGAGGCGCTGCAATTCCGCTGCCTGGACCGGAACCCGGACGCCTGAGTGCGGCCCCAAAAGAAAAGCGGCCCGATGGGCCGCTTTTCCGGACTGCTTGAGCGCGCGAGTTACTTGGACTGTGAAACCATGTAATCCACGGCCGCCTTGACGGCGTCGTCCGGCAGGCTGGCGTTGCCGCCCTTGGCGGGCATGAAACCGGCCTTGCCCTGGAAGCCGCCGATGGCGTGCTTGTACAGGGTGTCCTTGCCCTGCGCGATGCGCGGACCCCAGGCGCCCTTGTCGCCCAGCTTCGGCGCACCGGCGACACCGGCGGCGTGGCAGGCCATGCAGGCGGTATCATAAGTCGCCTTGCCGTCGGCGGCGGCGGCATTGGCGCTCGGGATCAGGCTGTTCATCACCGGGCTGCCGCGGTTGACCTCGCCGACCGGCTTGATGCGGCTGGCTACCGCGCCTTCGTCGTTCGCGGCCAGCTTGTCCTTCTTGAGGCCCGAACCGCTCACCACCATTTGAGCCAGGATGAAAATGATCACGGTCAGCGCAAGCAGCGCGGCGATCAGGCCCGAAAACGTCTTCAAGAACTCACGGTCACTCATTTTACCTTCCTTCAGCATCGAAAGATTGACACAGCATGCGACAATACACCCGCAAGCCCCTGTTGACGTTCGACAAATCAGGCCGCGGAACCTGGAAAATCAGCATTCAATTATATCCCGCCGGCGGCAAAAAATCATGCCCCGCCGACGACGCGTAGACGTCACCCGCCGGCTGCGGGTATCCTACCGACCCACGCGCCCTTAGCTCAGCTGGATAGAGCGTTGGATTCCGATTCCAAAGGTCAGAGGTTCGAATCCTCTAGGGCGCGCCCTTTAACCCAAGGGACCCGTTTTTCGGGTCCCTTGGGTTAAAGGGTCCATATCGGCGCAAAGTTCCTATTTATCCTATAGTTAGCCTGTACACTCCGGAAATCCCGGCGCGGCGGGCTGCAAACCCGCGGAACTGCTGTTATCTTCCCGGCTAGAACAGGGATTGCGTCCATGACGATGGCACCGAGGCTGGCGCACGGACGGCGGCGAGCGATGGCTGGGTTGTGGGCGGCCCTCGTTTTGACGCTGTCGACTCTGCCTGCAGGGCTGTCCGCGGCGGCGGGGCCGACTTATATCCTCGCCGTGATCCCGCGGCTGCCGCCCGCCGCGACGCACCGGAACTGGGCGCCGCTGGTCGAGCGCCTGGCCCAGGATACCGGTCTCGATCTGCGCCTCAAGCTCTATGACGACATCCCCAGGTTCGAGCGCGACCTGCTCGACGGCATACCCGACCTGGCCTTCATGAATCCCTATCAGTGCGTGCTCGCCCGGCGCGCGCGGGGCTATTCTCCGCTGGTGCGCGACAGCGCGCTCGAGCTCGGCGGCATTCTGGTGGTGCGCCGCGACAGCCCGGTCACGCATGTGCGGCAGCTGGACGGCAAGCGCCTGGTCTTCCCGGCGCCGAACGCCTTTGGCGCCTCGCTCTACCTGCGGGCGCTCTTGACCGAGCAGGCCGGCATCCGCTTCACGGCGCGTTACGTGGTCACCCACAGCAACGTCTATCGCAACGTGATCCTCGGCTTCGCCGATGCCGGCGGCGGCGTCAACGTCACCCTCAACAACGAACCGCCCGCGGTGCGCGACAAGCTGCGCATCGTGTTCGAGACCCCCACGACCGCCCCCCATCCGCTCGGCGCGCACCCGCGCGTGCCGGCACCGGTGCGCGAGGCCGTGGTGCAGGCGGTCCTGCGGCTCGCGCGCGCGCCCGAGAACCGGGGCCTGTTGCGCGCCGTGCACCTGTCGGAGCCGACACGCGCCGATTTCGAGCGCGACTACGCCGCGCTCGGGAAGCTCGCCCTGGAGAAATACCTGGAAGCGGAGGGCCCGCGATGAGCGCGGCGCGCGCCACCGGCTCGCGGCTGGCCGGCCCGTTGCGCCAGTGGCGACGCGCGCGGCTCGCCACCCAGCTCGCGTTGTTCACGGCGGCGGTGCTGGCGGTAACGATCGCGATCTTCGCGGCCCTGAGCGCCAGCCGCCAGGTCGACAGCGCGCTACGCGATGTGCAGACCCAGGCGCAGGTGCTGGCCCGGAACATCGCCACCACCACCATGAGCCATCTGGTGATGGCCGACCTGGGCTCCATCGAGCAGCTGCTGCTGCAGTCGGCGGAGTTTCCCGGCATTCGCCGCGCCCAGGTCAGCGACCGGACCGGCAGATTGCTGAGCGACGTGCGGCGCGACCCCGACGGCACGCCGCACGCGCAGTTTGACACGCCGCCGATCGCGCCGCCTGCGTTACCCGAGCCGCAACTGCATCTGGCCGGGGAGGACCTGGTCGTCTGGCATCCGATCATGAGTGGCAGCCTGATCGGGTGGGTGCGGCTGCACTCCACCCTGAGCCATCTCGACGATATCCGCGCCGAGATCTGGCGCAAGACGCTGGTCGTTGCGGCGCTGGCGATCGGTGGCAGCACGCTGCTCCTGCTGCTCCTGCTGCGCCCGGTGCTCGGGGCGTTGCGGCACGCCTCGGACTTCGCCGCGCGCCTTGACACCGCCGCCGGCGCGCAAATCCCGGTCGCGGGCGGGCCGCGCGAGATCCGTCAGCTCATCCAGGCGCTCGACTTCGCCTCGACGCGCCTGCACGAACAGGACCTGGCCATCCTCCGCTCCGCCAACACCCTGGAGGCGATACTGGCCCACGTCGCGGACGGCATTGTCACCGTCGACGCCGCCGGCACCATCACCACCTTCAACCGCGCCGCCGCGCGAATCTTCGACTATCGCGCCGAGGAGGCGATCGGCCGGCCGTTCGCCCTGCTGCTGCCGCCGACGCGCGATGCCACCGGCCATGCCCCGGTGGCGATCGGCGCGCGCGAGTCGGTCGGCCTGCGCAAGGACGGCACCGCCTTTCCCATGGATCTTTCGGTGAGCGAGATGATTCTGGACGAGCGGCGGCTGCGGATCGCGGTGGTGCGCGACATCACCGACCGGGTGCGCGCCCAGGAGCTTGCCGGACGCATGGGGCGCATCCTCGACAACTCGTCGAACGAGATCTACGTGTTCGGCGCCGACGACCTGCGCTTCACCCAGGCCAACACCGGGGCGCTGCGCAATCTCGGCTACACGATGGACGAGCTGCGCGCCCTCACGCCACTCGATCTCAAGCCGGAGTACAGCCGCGAGCAGTTCATGCGCTTACTGGCGACGCTGTCGCTCGACGAGCAGGAGCAGATCAGCTTCGAGACCACGCATCGGCGCAAGGACGGCTCCACCTACCCGGTCGAGGTGCGGCTGCAGTTGTCGCGCACCGAGACCCCACCGGTGTACGTCGCCATCATCCAGGATATCAGCGAGCGCCGGCACGCCCAGGAGCGCCTGAATTACCTGGCGCACTTCGACGCGCTCACCGGGCTGCCGAACCGGGTGATGTTCAACGAGCGTCTGCTGCAGACCATGCAGGACGCCGATATCAAAGAGCGCCTGGTGGCGCTGATGTTCCTCGACCTCGACCGCTTCAAGACCATCAACGATACGCTCGGCCACGAGGCCGGCGATGAGCTGCTCAAGCTCGCGGCGCGGCGCCTGACCGGCTGCCTGCGTCGCGGCGACACCGTCGCGCGCCTCGGCGGCGACGAATTCACGGTGGTGCTGGCGGACGTCGGCCACGTCGACGACGTCGCCTGGGTGGCCAACAAGATTCTCGAGGCCTTCGCGCGGCCGTTCCACGTGGCGGACAGCGAGCTGTTCGTCACCGTCAGCATCGGCATCACGCTCTATCCGTTCGACGACCACGGCGTAGACGGCCTGCTCAAGAACGCCGACATGGCGATGTACAAGGCCAAGGAGCAGGGTCGCAACAACTACCAGTTCTACACCACCGAGCTGAACGAACAGGCGCGCGAGCACCTCGGGATCGAGATCGCGCTGCGTCGCGCCCTGGAACGCGAGGAATTCCTGTTGCACTTCCAGCCGCAGGTCGACCTGACCAGTGGCCGTGTCGTCGGGCTCGAGGCCTTGCTGCGCTGGCACCACCCGCAGCGCGGCCTGATCCCGCCGTCGGCCTTCATCCCGCTCGCCGAGGAAAACGGCCTGATCGTGCCGATCGGCGAATGGGTGCTGCGCCAATGCGGCGCGCAGGTGCGCGCCTGGGAGGCACAGGGTCTCGAGATCGGCCGCGTCGCCGTCAATCTCTCGGCTCGCCAGTTCCGGCAGCGCGACCTCGCCGAACGGGTCGCGGCGATCCTCGCCGCCACCGGCATGCCGGCCGACCGCCTGGAGCTGGAGATCACCGAAAGCACATTGATGCACAGCGCCGAAACCACCAACGCCGCGCTCGCCGAGCTCAAGGCCATGGGGCTGCGGCTCGCGATCGACGACTTCGGCACCGGCTATTCGTCGCTGAGTTATCTCAAGCGCTTCCCGATCGACACGCTCAAGATCGACCAGTCGTTCGTGCGCGACATCACCCACGCGCCCGACGACGCGGCGATCATCACCGCCATCATCACCATGGCGCACAGCATGGGCATGAAGGTGGTCGCCGAGGGCGTGGAAACCGAGGACGAGCTGCGTTTCCTGCATCGCCATCGCTGTGACGGCATGCAGGGCTTTCTGTTCAGCCGGCCGCTGCCGGCCGAGGAGTTCGCCGCGCTGCTGCGCACCGGCCGCACCCTCGACCTGCCGTTCGGCCCGCGCCGCCAGACGGCCGGCGGCGACTGAACGTCTCCCCGCCGCGAGCCGAGCTCAGATCGGACAGACCATCTCCCCGAGCCGCTCGGTGAGCTTGAGGTTCTCGCTGTAATCCACAGGACAGTCGATGATGCTCACGGTGTTGTCGGCCAGCGCCTGGCGCAGGTACCGGCCGAGGTCGGCGGCGGCCGCGACACGGTAGCCCTTGGCGCCGAAGGCCTCGGCATATTTCACGAAATCGGGATTGCCGACGGCGACATGCGAGCTGCGCTTATAGTGGATCTGCTGCTTCCACTCGATCAGGCCGTAGGCGTTGTCGTTCCAGATCAGCACCACGATCGGGGTGCGCAGCCGCATCGCGGTTTCGAGCTCCTGCGAGTTCATCAGGAAGCCGCCGTCGCCGGTGACCGCCACCACCCTGCGGCTGGCGACGGCGAGCTTGGCGGCGATCGCGCCGGGCACGGCGATGCCCATGCTGGCGAAGCCATTGGAGATGATGCAGGTATTGGGCCGCTCGGCCGGGTACATGCGCGCCATCCACAGCTTGTGGGCGCCGACGTCGCTGATGACGATGTCGTCGTCGTCCAGCGCCCGGCGCAGATCGTGGATGATGCGCTGCGGCTTGACCGGGACGCGGTCGTCCTCGGCGGCCTGGCGCAGCTCGCCGCGCATCATCTCGCGCAGGCCCTCGAGCTCGTGGCCGGCGTGCGGCGTCGCGGTGCGCGCCAGCTCGGTCAGCGCCGCGCCGATGTCGCCGACCACGCCCGCGGCCAGGACATAGTGCGCATCGACCTCAGCCGGGCGCGTGTCGATGTGCACGATCCGGCGGTCGCGCGACGGATGCCAGAGCTGCGGCTGGTACTCGACCAGGTCGTAACCGACACAGATGATCACGTCGGCACGGTCGAACCCGCAGGATACGTAGTCGCGCGACTGCAGACCGACGGTACCGAGACTCAAGGGGTGCGAGGCCGGGATCGCGCCCTTGGCCATGAAGGTGGTGGCGACCGGAATATTGAGCGCCTCGGCACAGCGCGTCAGCGCCTCGCCGGCGCGCGCGCGGATCACGCCATTGCCGGCCATGATCAGCGGAAAGCGCGCGCGCGAGACGATCTCCGCCGCCTGCCGGAGCTTGGCGGCCGACGGGCTCGGCGCGGCCGACTGCTGGACTTGCAGCGGCGACTCGTGCGCCTCCATGTCGGCGATGTTCTCGGGGAAGTCGATGAAGCAGGCGCCGGGCTTCTCGACCTCGGCGAGCTTGAAGGCCTTGCGCACCACCTCCGGCACGATCTCCGGCTCGAGGATCTGCACCGCGTACTTGGTGATCGGCTGGAACATATTGACCAGGTCCAGCACCTGGTGCGACTCCTTGTGCAGGCGCGTGGTGGCCGCCTGGCCGGCGATCGCCACCAGCGGCGCGTGATCGAGGTTGGCGTCGGCGACGCCGGTGATCAGGTTGGTCGCGCCCGGCCCGAGGGTCGCCAGGCACACGCCGGCGCGCCCGGTCAGCCGGCCGTAGACATCGGCCATGAAGGCCGCGCCCTGCTCGTGGCGGGTGGTGACGAAGCGGATCGACGAATCCAGCAGCGCGTCCATGACCGCGAGATTTTCCTCGCCGGGGAGGCCGAAGATGTATTCGACGCCCTCGTTCTCGAGACAGCGGACGAAGAGCTGCGCGGCGTTCACGCCGTATCCAGCGCGGCCGGCCCGGGCCGCCTACTTCCTGGCGCTGCCGCCGGCGCGTTCCTCGGCGGATTTCTGGATCAGGTGCTCGACCACCTGCATCATCGACTCGTAGCCCCCGGCCAGGGTGCCGTTGGTCATGAACTTGCCGTCGACAATGATGGTCGGCACGGCGGTGATGCCCCAGCGCTGACCGCGCTGCTGCGCGGCCTTGACCTTGCTGTCCACGCTGAAGGACCGGAAGGCGCTGCGGAACTTGCCGGCATCGACGCCGCGTTCGGCGACGAAACCGGCGAGACTGTCGAGATCGTTGAAGTGGCGGCCGTCCTTGTGCATCGCCTCGAACAACGGCCCGTGCAGCTGGTCCACCGCCCCCAAGGTCTCGAAGGCGTAATAGGCGCGCGCGTGGTCCGCCCAGCTCGGGTTCAGCACGCCGGGCATGCGCACGAACCGGGCGTTGGCCGGCATGGTCTTGACCCACTTCACCAGGGTCGGCTCCAGCACGTAGCAGTGCGGGCAACCGTACCAGAAGATCTCGCGCACCTCGATCTTGTCGCCGGTCTCCACCGGCAGCGGGCTGATGCGGATGTACTCGATGCCCTCGAGGTACTTGGTCGCGGCCTGCGTTCCGGCCGTCAGCAGGGCCAGCAGGGCCCCCAGGAAAACCCCGGTCATCCTCCGGTAGCGTGCGCTCGTCATTATTCGTCTCCAGGAAAATGGGCCTTGCCGACCCGTCACGGTCAATGCACAGAGCTTAAACCACGCTGCGCGCGGAAGGAACCCGCGCCGCGCCGATATCACTCGGGCGCCCGATCGTCCGCACCCCAGCGCGGCAGCAATCGATGCGGCACACCGAGGTGGTCCAGCACCCGCGCCGCCACGAAGTCCACCAGGTCGTTCACGCCCCGGGGATTCTGATAGAAACCCGGGCTGGCCGGCATGATGACGACGCCGAGGCGCGCCAGCTTGAGCATGTTCTCCAGGTGGATCGCGGACAGCGGCATCTCGCGCACTACCAGGATGAGCTTGCGTTGTTCTTTGATCGCGACGTCGGCGGCGCGTTCAATCAGGTTGTCGCTGGCGCCCTGGGCGATGGCCGCCAGCGTGCCGCTGGTGCAAGGGCAGACCACCGTCGCGGCCGGGCTGCCGGAACCGCTGGCCGGTGCCGAGAACCATTGATTCGGCGCCAGCACCGTGAGCTGGCCGGGGCGCGCGCCGTAGCGCTCGCCGAGATGGCCGGCGATCTCCTTGGGATGCGCCGGCAGGCGCAACTCGGTCTCCTGGGCGATCACGATCTGCCCGGGCGGCGAGATCATGAGATACACCGGGCGGCCGGCGGCGAGCAGGCATTCCAGCAGTCGCAGGCCGTAGGCCGCGCCGGACGCGCCGGTCATCGCCAGGGTCACCGCGCCGTCGGCGGCGCTCACGGCGTCAGGCCCCGGCGGCGCGCGCGGCGCCGAGCCGCGCGAGCAGCTTGTCGTGGATACCGTCGAAACCGCCGTTGCTCATGATCAGCACCTGGTCGTCGGCCTGGAGCTCGCGGTCGAGCACGGCGAGGATCGCGTCGACGGAATCGTGCACCTCGGCCTTGGCGCCCAGCGCCCGGGCCACCTCGTTCAGGTCCCATTTGAGATCGCCGGGCCGGTGCAGCAGCACGCGATCCGCGCCGGCCAGCGCCGGCGCCAGCTCGGCGCGGTGCACGCCGAGGCGCATGGTGTTGGAACGCGCCTCCAGCACCGCGACGATGCGCTTGGCGCCGACCCGCGCGCGCAGCGCGTCGAGCGTCATGCGGATCGCGGTCGGATGGTGGGCGAAATCGTCGTACACGCTGACTCCGCGCGCCTGACCGCGCAGCTCCAGGCGCCGCTTGACGTTGCGGTAGCCGGCGAGCGCCGCGAGCGCGGTCGTCACCGGCACGCCGGCATGGCGCGCGGCGGCGATCGCCGCCAGGGCGTTCAGCATATTGTGCTCGCCGATCAGATCCCAGCGCAGCTCGCCCTGCGGCGCCCCGTGCAGATCGACGCGGAAGCGGCTGGCCTCCGGGTTGAGCGGCGCGGCGCCCCAGCCCTCGGCCACGCCGAAGCGCTCGACCGGCGTCCAGCAGCCCTGACCGAGCACCGCCGTGAGCTCGGCGTCGCGGCCGTTCACCACCAGCAGCCCGCCGCCCGGCACGGTGCGCACCAGGTGATGGAACTGGCGGCGAATCGCGTCGAGGTCGGGAAAGATGTCGGCGTGATCGAACTCGAGGTTGTTCAATACCGCCGTGCGCGGCCGGTAGTGCACGAACTTCGAGCGCTTGTCGAAGAACGCGGTGTCGTACTCGTCGGCTTCGATCACGAAGAACGGCTCACTGCCCAGGCGCGCCGACACGCCGAAATTCTCGGGCACGCCGCCGATCAGGAAGCCGGGCGCGAGGCCGGCGTAGTCCAGGATCCAGGCGAGCATGCCGCTGGTGGTGGTCTTGCCGTGGGTGCCGGCCACCGCCAGCACCCAGCGCGTCGCCAGCACCTGCTCGGCGACCCATTGCGCGCCGGAGGTGTAGCGCAGCCCGCGATCGAGTACCGCCTCGACCGCCGGGTTGCCGCGCGACAGCGCATTGCCGACGATCACCAGGTCCGGCGCCGGTTCGAGGTGCGCCGGATCGTAACCCTCGCACAGCGCGATGCCCTGCTCGGCGAGCTGGATGCTCATCGGTGGATAGACCTTGGCGTCCGAGCCGGTGACGCTGTGGCCGAGCGCGCGCGCCAGCAGCGCCACGCCGCCCATGAAGGTTCCACCGATGCCGAGGATATGGATGCGCATCAACCGCTCACCGGGGGCGGAAACAGCACCAGCATGACAATGGCCAGCGTGAACAGGCAGGCGAGCGTGATCAGCAGGCTCACGCCGAGACCCAGCTCCAGCGCATGGCGGAGCACATGGGCCATCAATGCCAGGAACCAGATGCCGACGGCGACCAGCACCAGGCTCGCCGGACCGAGCTCCCCGGTTTCCAGCGATATGCCACCGGCCAGCAGCACCGGAAACACGACCAGGTTCTGCACCGCGACCCCGGCATAGAGCGGAGTGATGGTCTGCAGCCAACGCGCCGGAAACCCGCGCAGCCGCAGCACGCCCCAGACCATGGCGCCGAACAGCAGCACCTCGCCGAACGCGGAAGCCAGGTTCCGGCCCAGGTCGACGTTCGGGAGCCTGATGAGCAGGGCGGTGCCGGCCGCCGCCAGCGCCGCGAGCCACGCCAGCGCCGGCGATGCCGGCAGATCCTGCGGCCGGCCGCGCAGCAGAAAGATCGAAAATAACCGATTCAACAAGGGCGTGCGCCAAATTTATCCGGGGGTGGCAAACCAATAACCTGTCGATCGCCCCGGCAACATGGCGTACCGAGACATTCCGCAACTGTTACTTGCCACTTGTAACTTTTCACTTGTTACTGTTTTTCCAGCATACCCGCAATTCACTCCGCCTGCACCTCGGTCACCCGCCAGCCGGCGCCGGCATACTCCTCGACGCGCACCCGGATACGCACCGGCTCCTCGCCCGGCGGCCCGCCGAGCGGCGTGACGGTGATCGCCACCAGTCGCCGGCCGCTGCCCTCCGGGCGCGTGGCGCTGATCAGAAAGTCGTGCCGGCGGCCCTGCCGGTGCTGGGTGCGCAGATAATCGATCGCCACCTGGGTGTGCAGGCCGGCGACGATGGTCTGCGGATCCCGGTCCGGCGCCGCGAGCGCCGCGAGCACGGCCCGGTCGTCAGGCGTGCGCACCAGCGCCTTGACGTAGTCATTGGCGCGGTACTCCGGGACATTGCCGAACAGCCCGCAGGCCGCGAGCGCCGCCAACAGGCACGGCACGAGAACGAAACGCAGCAACGCGGTCGCCGACATGGGCGGCATGATAGCAACGGCGCCGGCCGCGCTCCACCGTGCGGTGGCGGACGGCGTCACACAATCTGATACACTCGGCGGATGATCGCGACCTTCATCGCCAGCCGCCCGGAACTGATCGCGTGCTGCGAGCGCCTGCGCGCCGAGCCCTGGCTCGCGGTCGACACCGAGTTCATGCGCGAGCGGACTTATTACGCGCGCCTGTGCCTGGTGCAGATCGCCACCCCCGATACCATCGCCTGCATCGATCCGCTCGCGCTCGACGATCTCGAACCGCTGCTCACGCTGCTCTACGATCCGGCCATCGTCAAGGTGCTGCATGCCGCGCGCCAGGACCTGGAGGTCTTGAGCGACCTGCGCGGTGCGCCCCCGGCGCCGGTGTTCGACACCCAGGTGGCCGCCGCCTATCTGGGTTACGACGACCAGATCGGCTACGCCGCGCTGGTCGAGTCCATTACCGGCCGCAAGCTCGACAAGACCCACACCCGCACCGACTGGGCGGCGCGCCCGCTGTCCGACGAGCAGCTGCGCTATGCCGAAGACGACGTGCGCTACCTGCGCGACGTCTACCGCGAGCTGCGCGCGCGGCTCTCGGGCCAGGGCCGGCTGGGCTGGGTGGAGGACGACTGTGCGCGCCTCGGCGACCCCCGGCTCTACCGCAATCCGCCGGCCGAGGCCTGGCGGCGCGTCAAACATGGCCATCACCTCGGCGCCCGCCAGCAGACCGTGCTGCGCGCACTGGCGGAGTGGCGCGAGCACCGCGCCCAGGCGCGCGATCTGCCGCGTGCCTGGATCCTGCGCGATGCGGCGATGCTCGAGATCGCGCGCGCCGAACCGGTCGACCGGGCGGCGCTCGGCGCGCTGAAGGAGCTCGACGACAAGGCCGCGCGCCGCTGGGGCGAGGAGATTCTCGAAGTCGTGGCGCGCGCCCGCAGCGGTCCGGTCGAGACCGTGTGGGACCGGCCCACGCCGCTGTCCCCCGACCAGCAGCGCCTGAGCAAGCAGCTGGCCGCCGCCCTGGACGCGGCCGCCCGCGAACAGGCCATCGCACCCGCGGCGCTGGGTACGCGCCGCGAGCTGCAGCGCCTGGTGCTGGGCGAACGCGAATTACCTTTATTAAAGGGATGGCGGCGCGACCTGATCGGCGGGCGCCTGCTGGCCCTGCTCGCCGCGGAGCCGGGCCGGGCCGCCGCCAGTCCCTGAATCGGCGCCATCCGGCGCGGCGACGGTATGGACCGCGGCTCTCCTGCTACACTCGCCATCCATGGAGACGGGCAGGGAGCACCGGCGTCCGATGCGGTACATCGGCCCGGCGGCCGCGGCCGCCGGCGTGTTCGTGCTCGCGGGTTACCTGCTGTGGCCGGCCACGCCGGCGGTCTGCCTGCTCGGTGACGTGCGCGGGCGCCTGGCCGGCGAGGTGCCGGCGGCGCTGCACGAGCACTACGTGGACGCCGCGCCGATCGCGGCCGGCTTCGGCAGCGCCGCAATCGGCGGTTGGGACAGTCTCGGCGACGCCCTGGCCGTCGGCGGCCAGCTCTATCTGCGCACCACCCATGCCGCATCGCCGAACTATTTCCGGGTCGTGCGCAACCGCTACTTTCAAACCAATCACTTCGTCTATGTCCCGCGCGGCGCGCCCCCGTCCGCCACGCTCGGCATCGAGCGGCGCACCGACTTGGGCGCGCTGTGGGAGGACCTCGCCGCGCGCTTTCGTGACGGTGTGCTGGTCGAAGGTTATCTGTGGATGGAGACGCTCCATGCCATCGCGATCGCCCATCCGGCGATCGATGACGGTCCCATCCCCCGCCAGGCCGTACGTTTCTACACCCATCCGATGGAAACCGCGCACGGCACCTGGGCCTACGTGGTCGGTATCGCGGCAAGACCGACACGGCCGTCCTGGTGGCGCAAACGCGAGATCCTGCAACGCGCCGTGCGCCGCAATCCCGATACCGGCTACGACGGCAGCGCGCATGCCCTGCGGCTGCGCGAAGCGCCGGGCGCGCCCGGTGCCTCGCCCGATCCGGCGATGGTGGAAAGTCTCGGGGAGGTGCTGCCCAGCTCGGTGGCAACGCGGGGGCGGTTGCGACTGTATCCTTTGAATTCAGTAGCGAGTTGCAAGTAGCAAGTGGCAAGGAAAGACAACTTCATGCCGTAACTTGCTACTTGCTACTTGCCACTTGCTACTTGTCCCTGGTTTTTCGGTACCAAAACATACAATCGCCCCGCCTGCTTCATCGTTCCCGCCAAACGTTCGGCGCGCTCGCCGCGGCCGAAGAACACGTCGGCCCGCACCTGGCCCTTGATCGCGCCGCCGGTGTCGTGGGCGAACATCAGGCGCCGGAACGGCGCGCTGTCGCCGGGCAGGGTGGTGTCCAGCCAGACCGGCAGGCCGAGGCGGATATGTGCGAGGTCGACGGCGACCGCGCGCTCGGCGGTGAGCGGCACGTTCAGCGAGCCGAGCGGTCCGGACGCATCCGCCTCGCGGGCGGCGAAGAAGATATAACTCGGATTGCTGTGCAACACCGCCTCGACCTCTTGCGGGTTGTCGCGCAACCAGGCACGGATGCTGAACAGCGAAACCTCCTCGCGCGCGAGCGCGCCGCGCTCGATCAGCACCCGGCCGATGGATACATAAGGATGGCCGTTCTGGTCGGCGTAGCCGACCGCGAGCTCGCGGCCGTCCGGCAGCCGCAGGCGGCCGGAACCCTGGACCTGCAGGATGAACAGCGCCACCGGATCGTCGACCCAGGCGAGCTCGTGGCCGGCGAGCGGCGCGCCGTCGGCGTCGATCTCGCCGCGGCTGTAGAACGGCACCACGCGGCCGCCCTCGAGGCGGCCGCGCACCGGGCGGCCGCGCAACTCGGGATACAGACTGCCGAGATCGACGGCCAGCAGCGAGTCCGGGCGCCGGTAGAGGGGAAAACGAAAACGCGCGCCGGGCTCGAGGCTGGCGTCGAGCAGCGGCTCGTAGTAGCCGGTGATCAGTCCCTCGGTACGGCCGTCGCCGCCGACCATCTCGCGCGCCTCGAAGTGGCGCTCGAAGAAGCGGCGCGCGTCGGCATCGTCGGGCGTGTAGCGCCACAGCGCCTCGTCGCAGGCCACCGCCCACTCGGGCTGGCGGCCAAGCCGCGCGCAGCTCGCGAGCAGCGTCGGCCAGGCCTCGGCGTGACGGTCCTGCAACCAGCCGGGCAGCTTGTCCCAGGGGATCGCGGTGCCGATGCCGGGCTCCTTGGGGAACAGAACCGCGCAGGATGACAACACCGCCGCAGCCAGCAACGCGGCCGCGGCGCGCCGCGCGCGCCCGGACGTCCAGGCGTCGGCGGTCAGCCGGATCCGGGGGCGTCGCAGCAGGGCGGTCGTCATGCTCGACATGCGTTTTATTTAGCATGCGCGTGTCCGCGACGCTACCGCGGGGGCGCGGTTTTTGCGCTCACCGGACGAATGGCGTAGAGTGCCGACCATTGGTCAACCCAGGGTCTTCACCAATGCAGATCGCCAAAAACAAGGTCGTGAGCATCAATTACACCCTCAAGGACGGGGCCGATAACGTCATCGATTCCTCCACGGGCGGCGAGCCGCTCGCCTATGTCCACGGCAGCGGCAACATCATCCCGGGCCTAGAGAACGCGCTCACCGGCAAGGCCGTGGGCGACACGGTCGCGGTGACGGTCGCGCCGGCCGAGGCCTACGGCGAGCGCGACGAAGCGCTGACCCAGGTGGTGCCGCGCGACCGCTTCGAACCGGGCGTCGACATCCAGGCCGGCATGCAGTTCCACACCCACGCCGAAGGCGGCGTCCAGGTGGTGACCGTCACGGCGGTCGACGAACAGAACGTCACGGTCGACGCCAACCATCCGCTGGCCGGCGTCACGCTGAACTTCCAGGTCGAGATCATGGAGGTGCGCGACGCCACCGAGGAAGAGCTGAGCCACGGCCACGTGCACGGGCCGGGCGGGCACGAGCATTAATCAGGCCGTCGGAAAAAAACAAACGCCGGGCTAAGCGCGCTTGGCGGTCGCCTCGGCGTGCAGCTCCGGGATCTCGCCCTCGAAGGGCTCGGCGTGGCCGCATTCCTTCTGCGGGCAGACCTTCTCGGTGCCGCGGCGCTTGGTGGTCTTGATGGTGAGGATCGGCCAGCCGCACTTCGGGCACGGCTCGGGCAGCGGCAGGTTCCAGACCGCGTACTTGCAGTCCGGGTAACGGGCACAGGAGTAGAACACCTTGCCGTAGCGTGACTTGCGCTTGAGCATGCTGGCCTGCTTGCACTCCGGGCACTGCACGCCGGTGTCGGCCGGCTTCTCGAGCGGTTCCATGTGCTTGCAGTTGGGGTAATTGCTGCAGCCGATGAACTTGCCGTAGCGGCCACGCTTGATCACCAGGTCGGACTCGCACTTCGGGCACTTGCGGCCCTCCACGATCTGCGGCTCGTTGCTGGCACCGGCCTCGTCGTCGACGTTGCGCGTGTAATCGCACTCCGGATAGCCGGTGCAGCCGATGAAGTAGCCGTTGCGGCCGAGGCGCTTGGCGAGCGTCTTGCCGCACTTCGGGCAGGCCTCCTCCAGCATCTCGACGCCGGGGCGCTCGGCGCTCTCCTTGTCGGCCACCTGATCGCGGAACTCGACCCAGAAATCCTTGAGCAGCGGCCGCCACTCCTTCTCGCCGCGCGACACCGCGTCGAGGTCGTCCTCGAGGCGCGCGGTGAACTCGTAGTCGACGTACTTGTGGAAATGCTCGGACAGGAACTTATTGACCACCCGGCCGACGTCGGTCGGCTGGAAGCGGCGCTTGTCGAGCGTCACGTACTCGCGGCTCTGCAGCGTCTGGATGATGGTCGCGTAGGTCGAGGGGCGGCCGATGCCGTAGGCCTCGAGCACCTTGACCAGGCTCGCTTCCGTGTAGCGCGGCGGCGGCTCGGTGAAGTGCTGTTCCTTGCGGATGCCGCGCAGATCGACGTACTCGCCCTTGATCATCGCCGGCAGCAGCGCCTCCTGCTCGTCCTCGGGCGGCTTCTCGTCGCTGCTCTCCTGGTAGACCGCCATGAATCCGGGCTTGACCACGGTCGAGCCGGTGGCGCGCGAGACATTGCCACTGCCGGCCTCGAGATCGACTGCGACGGTGTCGAGCAGCGCGTGCACCATCTGGCAGGCGACGGTGCGCTTCCAGATCAGCTCGTAGAGCTTGAACTGGTCGGGCGTCAGGTGCTTCTTCATCTGCTCCGGAATGCGCTCGGCCGAGGTCGGGCGGATGGCCTCGTGCGCCTCCTGGGCGTTCTTCGATTTGGTCTTGTAGACCTGCGGCGCGTCCGGCAGGTTGTCCTCGCCGTAGCGCTTGGCGATCAGCGCGCGGATCTCGTTGATCGCCTCCATCGCCAGGTTCACCGAGTCGGTGCGCATGTAGCTGATGAGGCCGACGGTCTCGCCGCCGATATCGACGCCCTCGTAGAGCTGCTGGGCGGTGCGCATGGTGCGCTGGGCGGTGAAGCCGAGCTTGCGCGAGGCCTCCTGCTGCAGGGTCGAAGTGGTGAACGGCGGCGAGGGATTGCGCTTGCGCTGCTTCTTCTCGACCGACGTGACCAGGTAGCGGCCCTGGGCCTGCTTCAGGAGCTCGGCCTCGACCTCGGCGGCACGGTTCTCGTCGCCGATCGCGAACTGGTCGAGCTTCTCGCCCTGGAAATAGCTGAGCTTGGCGGCGAAGTTCTGGCCCTGGGTCGACAGATCGGACTCGATGGTCCAGTACTCGCGCGCCGTAAAGCGCTCGATCTCCTCCTCGCGCTCGACGATCAGGCGCAGCGCCGGGCTCTGCACCCGCCCCGCCGACAGGCCGCGGCGCACCTTCTTCCACAGCAGCGGCGACAGGTTGAAGCCCACGAGGTAATCGAGCGCGCGCCGCGCCTGCTGCGCATTAATAAGGTTGGTCGAAAGCTCGCGCGGCTCCAGGATCGCCTTCTGGATCGCCTGCTTGGTGATCTCGTAGAACTCGACGCGGTGCACGGCCTTGGAGTCGAGCGCGCCGCGCTCCTTGAGGATCTCGTACAGGTGCCAGGAGATCGCCTCGCCCTCGCGGTCCGGGTCGGTCGCGAGATACAGCGCGTCGGCGTGCTTCATGGCCTTGACGATGGCGTCGAGATGCTTCTTGTTCTTCTCGATGAGCACGTACTTCATGGCGAAGTCGTTGTCCGGGTCGACCGCGCCCTTCTTCGGCAGCAGGTCGCGCACGTGCCCATAGGAAGCCAGCGCCGCGAATTCCTTGCCCAGATATTTGGACATGGTCTTCGCCTTGGCCGGCGATTCAACGATGATCAGATTCTTCGACATGTCTGCGTCAGATTTCCAACTCAGGTTCGCGCGGATGTCACCCACGACCGCGCGGCGTTTCGGGTCCCGGACTCAAGGATAGCGCGCATTGTGGACGAAACACGGTGTGGCTTGTCAAGTCGGCCGGTTGCAGGCGTGTCCGCGGCGCGTGCCGCAACGACCGCGTGCGCCGCAACCGGCGGGCGCATAAGTCAAACGAATTGAATGACTTATCCAAAGCGACGAATGGCGCGGAAGGCGCGCGGTGCGGCAAGTCCCGCCGGTCGACCAAAACGACGAATCAGTGCAGATGCTCCTGCACGCCGTCGAAGATCAGGTCCTCCATCCAGGCGTAGGCCTGCTCCTGGCCGGGCTGATTGAACAGCACCATGAGGATCACCCACTTGAGCTGTTCGATGCCGATCTCGTCGGTCTCGAGCGCCATGACGCGATCGATCACCATCTCGCGCGTCACCGCGTCGAGCACGCCGCTGTGCTCGAGAAACTGCAGGAAGCCGCGCGCCTCGCGGTCGATCTTCTTGATCTCCTGGGGCGCGTAGTGGCGCAGCGACTGGTGGCGCGCGGCGGCGGCGCGCGGCGCGCCCTCGGCGCGCAGGCCGGAGAGCCCTTCCAGCCAGGACAGGGCCTTGGTGATCTCGGCGCGCGGAAAGCCCGCCTGGCGCAGCTCGACCGTCAGGGTTTCCTGATCGGGATTGAACTCCGGGTCCTCGTCCATGTAGTTTTCGAACAGATACATGAGCACATCGAGCACATTTTCTTTCATCACCAGACCTTTAATGCGCCGTCGATCAGGACACCGGCGGAACCACGCGCTGGTACTTGCCCCCGGGGCGGGCCGCCACCACGCCGCGCAGCTCCATTTGCAACAGCATGGAGGAAACGGCCTCTGCCGTCAATCCGCTGCGCGCGACGAGCGTATCGATGTCGACCGGATCGTAGCCGAGACAATCGTCGAGCTGCGTGAAGACGGCGTCTGGATATGACCGCACGCCGGCGGCCTGGTTCGCCGGCGCAGGCGGCGCGTGATCCGGCGGCTGCCGTCCGGCGAGCGAGCGCGCGGCGCCGGCCAGCGGCCCGAGCTCCTCGAGAATGTCGGCGGCCGACTCGACCAGCTTCGCGCCCTGGCGGATCAGCGCGTGACAGCCGCGCGAGAGCGGCGAGTGTATCGAGCCGGGGATCGCGAACACCTCGCGACCCTGCTCGGCGGCCAGACGCGCGGTGATGAGCGAGCCGCTCTTGAGCGCCGCTTCCACCACCAGCACGCCCAGGCTGAGCCCGCTGATGATGCGGTTGCGGCGCGGGAAATGGTCGCGGCGCGGTGCGGCGCCCAGCGGGAACTCCGAAACCAGCGCGCCGCGCGCGGCGATCTCGTGGGCCAGGGCGTGGTGCTGCGGCGGGTAGACGCGGTCGATCCCGGTGCCGGCGACCGCGACCGTCGCGCCGCCGGCGTCGAGCGCGCCGCGATGGGCGTGCGCGTCGATGCCGAGCGCCATGCCGCTGACAATCACGAGACCGTGGCCGGCGAGCGCCTGCCCGAAGGCGCGGGCGTTGTCGGCGCCGTCGGCGGTCGGGTTGCGGCTGCCGACCACCGCCAGCTGCGGCTGCGCCAGCAACCGCGCATCGCCGCGCACGAACAGCAGCGGCGGCGGATCGGGGATCTCGCGCAGCAGCGGCGGATAGTGGGGATCGTCGAAGCTGACAATGCGGTTGGCCGGATCCTTGAGCCAGTCGAACTCGGCGGTCACGCGCTCGGCGGCCGCGCCCTCGCGTATCGCGTCGATCCAGCGCGGCTGGGCCGCGAGCACCTGCAGGAGTTCGGCGCGGTCTGCGGCGAACACCGCGCGCGGCGTTCCAAAGCGCTCGAGCAGGGCGCGCAGCCCGGCGCCGCCCGCGGTGATGCGATGCAACAACAGCCAGCAGACGAGATCGTGCTGATCCATGGAGGCCATCCTTGGGTTACAGTAAAACGCGCGCCGTCCTGGCGCGCAAGACCGGAGGTCAGGGCGTCTCGACGATGTCGTTGATGCGGATCGGCTGCTCGGCGCTCATGATCAGCGCATAGCTCACCTTGTCGAAGACGCGGAAGATCATCAGCAGGCCGGAATCCTCCTCCGGCACCTTGAAATACCGGCGCGTCACCGGATCGAGGCGCTTGCCGGCGTTGTACTTGATGCGCAGCACATGACCCTCCTCCATGCCCTCGCGCTCGCCGAGGCTGATGGCGACGATCGTCAACGGGCCGAACTCCTCGACGCTGTTCAGGGCCTGGACGATGTAGCCGCGCACGTTCTTGTCCGGCGCGCGCGGCATGTAATAGGGCAGGGCCGCATGCTTGGGCGCCTTGAGCAGCCGGTCGGTGGGCAGGATCTCCTGCTTGACCTTGGTGACCACGAGCTTGGACGGATCGCCGTCGGCCAGCAGTTCGGCGTCGCCGAGATAGATCGCCTCGTAGGCAAGGAACTCGTTGGTGCGCGGGTTGCGCAGCTCCTTGCCGCGACGGAAGATCTGATAGTAGTCGTCCGGGTCACGGCCGAGGCCGCGGGCATAGAACTGGCTGCGGTCGCCGAGCGCGACCCGGTCGTCGCGACCGAGCACGACATAACCGGCGCGATCCAGATCGCGCTTGCTCACGGCCAGCGGCTGGCTCAGGAACGGCAGGATCGCCGCCGGGCTGATGGTGGGGATGGCCTCCTTGAGCGGCTCGATATGCACCTTGGGTTTGAGTCGCCTGACCCGGCCGGTGCTCTCGCCTTCCTCCTCGACCTCCTCGACCTCCTCGACGACCTCGGTCGGGGTATACTCCTCCTCGCGCAGCACCGTCAGCTCCGGTCGGCCGTCCACGTAGGTCAGCACGATCACGTCACCCGGGTAGATCAGGTGCGGGTTCTTGATCTGCTGATTGATTTTCCAGACACTGGCCCAGCGCCAGGGGTCCTCGAGGAAATGCGCCGAGATGTCCCACAGGGTATCGCCCTTGACGACGACATAGCGTTCGGGATGATCGGGCTTGAGCTCGACGACATCGGCGACGGCCGGGCCCAGGATCGCCACAACGAGCGCCAGGGCCCCTGCCAAGTACCGGTTTCTACATGCCATGGGCGGTTTTTCCCTGTGGTTTTGACCCGAGTGTAGTCCATGGCGGCGCGCGCCGCCAAGAATTTCGGGATAAAATTGTGTTGTTTTTCAGTATCCTTGGAACTGATAATAAACCAGATTCGAAGGAATGGAAATGTGCTTGCGGTATGATTGAGGCCCATGGCGATACTTAAGATTGTTCACTATCCGGACCCGCGGCTGCGGCGCACCGCCCAGCCGGTCGTGCGCTTCGATGCGGCCCTGAAAACCCTGGTCACCGACATGGCCGAAACCATGTACCAGGCGCCGGGCATCGGCCTGGCCGCCATCCAGGTGGATGTCGGCCAGCGGGTCCTGGTCATCGACCTGTCCGAGACCCGCGACGCCTTGCAGGTCTTCGTCAACCCGGTGATCGTCGAGCGCGACGGCACCCAGGTCATGGAGGAGGGCTGCCTGTCGGTGCCCGGTATCTTCGAGGAGGTCGAGCGCGCCCACCACATTCGCGTGCGCGCCCAGGACACCGACGGCCGGCCCTTCGAGATGGAGGCCACGGATCTGCTGGCCACCTGTATCCAGCACGAGATCGACCACCTGGACGGCAAGGTGTTCGTCGATTACCTGTCGCGCCTGAAACAGGGCCGGATTCGCAAGAAACTCGAGAAACAAGAGCGGCTCGCCATGTAACCGCGGCCGCGATGCCGCGGCGCGGCCATCCACCGGAGCCCACCTTGAAACTGGTATTCGCTGGCACCCCGGAGTTCGCGCTGCCGAGCCTTGAGGCCCTGCACGCCACCGGCCATAAGATCGCCGCCGTCTACACCCAGCCCGACCGGCCGGCGGGCCGCGGCCGCAAACTGCACTGGAGCCCAATTAAATCCTATGCCCTCGCCCATGACCTGCCGCTGCGCCAGCCCGCGAGTCTCAAGCCGGCCGCGGAGACCGAGGCGCTGCGCGCGCTCGCCCCGGAGCTGATGGTCGTGGTTGCCTATGGCCTGCTGCTGCCGCAGTCGATCCTGGACGCGCCCGGGCGCGGCTGCGTGAACGTGCACGCCTCGCTGCTGCCGCGCTGGCGCGGCGCGGCACCGATCCAACGCGCCGTCGAGGCGGGCGACCGCGAGACCGGTGTCACCATAATGCAAATGGCTGCCGGGCTCGATACCGGCGACATCCTGTGCGCGGCCGCGACACCGATCGGCGCGCGCGAGACCGCCGCCGGCCTGCACGATCGCCTGGCCGTGCTCGGGGCCCGCACGCTCATCGACTGCCTGGCGAAACTCGCCGCCGGCACGCTGCGCCCGCAGCCGCAGGATGCCGGCCTGGCGACCTACGCCGCCAAGCTCGGCAAGGACGAGGCCTGGATCGACTGGACACTGCCGGCCGCGCAGCTCGATCGCCGGGTGCGCGCCTTCAATCCCTGGCCGGTGGCGGCGACGCGCTGGCGCGGCGGGACGCTGCGCATCTGGGAGGCCGAGCCGCGCGCGGGCGGCGGCGCCGAACCCGGCGCGGTGGTGGCCGCCGGGGCCGACGGCATCGCGGTCGGCACCGGCGACGGAATGCTGGTGCTCACGCGCCTGCAGCTCGCCGGTGGACGACCGCTCGCGGCCGGCGAGTTTGTCAACGGCCACGCGCTCGGCGCCGGCGAGCGGCTCGGGGCATGAGCGTGGCGCGCACGCGGCACCGGGTCTTGCGGTCGCCCGGCGGCCAGGGCCGCGCCCTGCCGGCACGCGCCGTCGCCGCCCAGGTGGTGCAGCAGGTGGCGGCCGGCCGCTCGCTCGATGACGCGCTTAACCAGGCGCTCGCGCGCCTGCCGGTGGCACGCGGCGGCGAGACCGCGCTCATCCAGGAACTCTGTTACGGCGCGCTGCGCTGGTGGCACCGGCTGCGGCGGCTGCTCGATGAGCGCCTGGAGCGTCCGCTGCGCGCCCAGGACGCCGACGTCGACGCGCTGCTCGTCATCGGGCTGCATCAACTGCTGCACATGCGCGTCGCGCCGCACGCGGCGGTGTCGGAAACCGTCGAGGCGGCGGTCGCGCTCGGCAAATCCTGGGCCAAACCGCTCATCAACGGCGTGCTGCGCGCGGTCGCACGCGAGCTCGCCGCGGTCGCGGCGCGCATCGACGCCGATCCCGAGCTGCTGCTCAGCCACCCGGCCTGGCTCGTCGAGCGGCTGCGCGCCGCCTGGCCGGAGCACTGGGCGGCGCTGCTCGAGGCCAACAACCGCCATCCGCCGATGGCGCTGCGCGTGAATCTGCGCCGCGGCGGCCGCGATGCTTATCGCGCGCGGCTGCGCGCGGCCGGGCTCGATGCCGACGCGGACCCCCACGGCGACGCCGGATTGATTCTGCGCCAACCGGTGCCGGTGGACGCGCTGCCGGGCTTCCGCGACGGTGACGTGTCGGTGCAGGACCTCGCGGCCCAGCTCGCCGCCGCGCTGCTGGACGCCGCACCCGGCGACACGGTGCTCGACGCCTGCGCCGCCCCGGGCGGCAAGGCCTGCCATCTGCTCGAGTGTGTGCCGGACCTGAAGCTGGTCGCGGTCGACCGCGACGCCGCGCGCCTCGACCGCGTCGCCGACAACCTCGCGCGTCTCCAGCTCGACGCCCGGCTCATCGCCGGCGACGCCGCCGCGCCGCAGGACTGGTGGGACGGCGCGCCGTTCGCGCACATCCTGCTGGACGCACCGTGCTCGGCGACCGGCGTCATCCGCCGCCACCCCGATATCAAGTTGCATCGCCGCCCCGGCGACATCGTCGCGCTCGCCGCCCAACAGGCACGGCTGCTCGACGGACTGTGGCCGTGGCTGGCCCCAGGCGGTAAGCTTTTGTATGTGACCTGTTCGGTGCTGCCGGAGGAGAATGAGCGGCAGATCGAGGCGTTCCTGGCGCGTCACCCGGACGCCGGGGCGCTGCCGCTGGCACTGGACTTCGCCCACGCCTTGACGGTCGGTTATCAGGTCCTGCCCGGAGAAGGGGAGATGGATGGCTTCTATTACGCCTGCCTCAGCAAATCGCCGCGCGGCTGACCGCCGCGGCCTCGTCGTGCTGCTGCTCGGTGCCGGGCTCGCGCTGTTCAGCGCGCGCCTCCCCGCGGACTTCGCGGTGCGCGACGTGCAGGCACGCATTATCGACCTCAGCGTCGTTTTCAACGCCCGGCTCGAGCTCAACCTGAGCGCCCGAACCGAGGAGGCGCTGAGCAAGGGCATCCCGCTCGACATCGTCGCCGAGTTCGGCCTGATCCTGCACCGCTGGCTGCTGTGGGACAAGGAGATCGCCGACTGGCGGCTGCGCCGGCGCCTGCAGTATCACGCCCTGTCCGGCCAGTACCTGGTCAGCGGGCTCGAGCCGGACATCTACGAGGTCGAGAGCTTCGCCTCCCTGCAGGACGCGCTCGGCTACATCGGCAACTTCAACAACGCCGCGCTGCCGCTCACCAAAAAGAAGAAAATCAGCCCCGACAACGAGTACTCGCTCGTGGCGCGCGTCTATCTCGACATCGAGTCCTTGCCCTCGCCGCTGCGGCCGGTCGCCTACACCACGCCCCCCTGGCACCACAACAGCGGCTGGACGCAATGGAACGTAACGCAATGAACCGCTTCCTGACCGGCGTCGGGCCGCTGGCGGTGCTGTCCGTGCTGCTGCTGGTCGCGTTGATCATGATGGCGGCCGCCACCCAGAATTCGGCGCTGTTCGGCAATATCTACTGGCAGCTGCTGATCGCCAACCTGGTGGGGATCGTGCTGCTGATCGCGCTGATCGCCCTCAACCTGCGCAAACTGGTCCGGCAGCTGCGCGCCCGCACCATGGGCTCGCTTCTCACGCTGCGCCTGCTCGGATTCTTCGTGCTGTTGTCGGTGATTCCGGTGACGGTGGTATACGTCTTCTCGATCCAGGCCTTCAACAAGGGCATCGACAACTGGTTCGACGTCAAGATCGAGCACGCGCTCAACGACGCCCTGGCGCTCGGCCGCACCGCGCTCGACGCGCTGAAGCAGGACCTGGAGAGCAAGACCCGCGATATGGCGTTGGAGCTGGAGCTCGCCGAGTTGCCGGACCGGGCGGTCGCCCCGGTGCTCTACGACCTGCGCGAGCACTACGGCGTGTCGGAGATCACGCTGTTCGCCGTCGACGGCCGCATCATCGCCTCCGCCGGCCACGACGGCCTGGAGGCCCGGACCCTGGTGCCCGACCGGCCGCACGACTCGCTGCTGTCACAGGCGCGCCAGGGGCTGGCGGTATCGACCATCGACCCGATGGGCCGCTCCGGCCTGCAGCTGCGCGTGGTGGCGCCGGTGCATCCGCACGACCTCTCCGCGCCGAGCCGCATCCTGCAGGTGCTGCAACAGCTGCCCGATCACTACAGCAAGCTCGGCGACAGCGTGCAGGCCGCCTTCGCCGAGTACGAAAAACTGCTCTACCTGCGCGGCCCGCTCAAGTTCGGTTTCACCCTGACGCTGACCCTGGTCGCGCTGCTGACGCTGCTGACCGCGGTGTGGGCGGCGATCTTCACCGCGCGCCGCCTGGTCACGCCGATCCGCGACCTCGCCGAGGGCACGCGCGCCGTCGCCCAGGGCAACTACCGCAAGCAGCTGCCGGTGCCGGGCCGGGACGAGCTCGGCGTGCTAGTGCAATCGTTCAACGAGATGACGCTCAAGATCCACCGCGCCCAGATCGAGACCAAGCACAGCCAGCGCGAGGCCGAGGTGCAGCGCACCTATCTGGAGACCATCCTCACCCACCTGTCGTCGGGCGTGCTGTCCTTCGATCCGCGCATGCGGCTGCGCACCCACAACACCAGCGCGGACCAAATCCTCGGCGTCGATCTGCGCGACGGCAACGGCCGGACCCTCAAGTGGGTCGCCGAGGCCCACCCGCAACTCAAGCCCTTCGTCGACACCATCCAGGACGCGTTCACCCGAAAGCGCAACGAGTGGCACGCCGAGGTGGGCATCCACGGCCAGACCGGGCGACGCATCCTGATCCTGCGCGGCACCATGATGCCGGGGCTGCGCGGCCGCCACGGCGGGCACGTGGTGGTGTTCGACGACGTCACCGCGCTCATCCAGGCCCAGCGCGACGCCGCCTGGGGCGAGGTGGCGCGGCGCCTGGCACACGAGATCAAGAACCCGTTGACGCCGATCCAGTTGTCCGCCGAGCGCATCCGCCACAAGTGCATGGACGGCCTCGCGGCACCGGCGCGCGACACCCTGGACCGCGCGACGCGCACCATCGTCGAGCAGGTCGAGTCGCTCAAGGCGATGGTCAACGCCTTCTCGGACTACGCACGGCCGGCGCCGATGCAGCCCGAGCCGGTCGACATCAATGCGCTGATCCGCGACGTGGTCGAACTGTACCGCGGCCGCCATTACCCGGTCGACATGCGGCTCGATCTCGATCCGGCCGCGCCCCTCATCAGCGCCGACCCGGGCCGGCTGCGCCAGGTGTTGCACAACCTGGTGCTCAACGCCGTCGATGCGCTCGCCGCCACGCCGTCGCCGACGCTCACCTTGCAAACGCGCGCCGCCGGCCAGGGCGAGGCGCACTGGGTCGAGCTCCAGGTGCACGACAACGGTCCGGGCTTCGACGCGTCGGTCATGGACCGCCTGTTCGAGCCTTACGTCACGACCAAGGACAAGGGCACCGGGCTCGGGCTCGCGATCGTCAAGAAGATCGTCGAGGAGCATAATGGCACGCTGTGGGCGGAGAACCTCGGCGAGGGCGGGGCGCGCCTGACCATCCGGCTGCCGGCGCCGGCCGCCGACCACGGCGAGGCGCGCGGCACCCCCACCGCACGGGAGAAGAGCGCATGAGCGCGGGCCGCATTCTGGTGGTGGACGACGAGCCGGAGATCCGCCGGCTGCTCAAGGAGATTCTCGAGGACGAGAAGTACTCGGTGACGACCGCCGAAAACGCCGCGGCGGCGCGCACGGCGTTCTCGGCCGGGCGGCCGGATCTGGTGCTGCTCGACATCTGGATGCCCGACACCGACGGCATCACCCTGCTCAAGGAGTGGCTGCACGACGGCGCCGAGGAGCTGCCGGTGGTGATGATCTCGGGCCACGGCACCGTCGAGACCGCGGTCGAGGCGATCCGGCTCGGCGCCTACGACTTCATCGAGAAGCCGCTGTCGACCGCCAAACTGTTGATCACCATCGAGCACGCGCTGCAGAACGCCCGGCTCAAGCGCGAGAACCTCCGCCTGCGGGACAGCGCCGCGCCGGCGCCGACCCTGACCGGCAAGAGCCCGGCCATGCAGGCGCTGCGCGCCGATATCGAGCGCATCGCCGCGCACGACACCTGGGTGCTGGTGAGCGGCGAGCCCGGCAGCGGCAAGCAGCTCGCCGCGCGCACCCTGCACGAGCTCAGCGCGCGCGCCGCCAGCCGCTTCGTCGAGATCGGTCTGGCGGCGGTGCCGGCGCAGAACGTCGCCGTGCAGCTGTTCGGCGCCGAACAGAACGGCGAGCTGCACATCGGCTCCTTCGAGCAGGCGGGCGGCGGCACGCTCTACCTGAGCGAGATCGGCGACCTCGACCCGGACATGCAGGCGCGGCTGGCGCGCGCGCTCGAGGAGAAGCATTTCCTGCGCGTCGGCGGCCGCCAGCCGGTGCGCCTCGACGTGCGCGTGATCGCCGCCACCAGCCACGATCTCGCGCAGGCGGTGGCCGAGGGGCGTTTCCGGGAGGATTTGTATTACCGCCTCAACGTCGTGCCGCTCAAGGTGCCGGCGCTGCGCGAGCACCGCGAGGACGTGCCGGATTTGATCAATTACTACGTCAACTGGATGGTCGAGCACGAGCACCTGCCCTATCGCCGGTTCTCGACCGGCGCGCTCAATCTGCTGCGCAACTACGGCTGGCCCGGCAACGTGCGCGAGCTCAAGAACCTGGTGCAACGCCTGCTGATCCTGCAACACGGCGCCGAGATCGGCCAGGACGAGGTCGCCCAGTCCCTGAACAGCCGCCCGGTCGCCGCGGCCGGCGGCGCGCTGCCGGAAAGCTGGTTCACCCTGCCGCTGCGCGAGGCGCGCGACCGGTTCGAGAAGGCCTACCTCGAGCACCACCTGCGCGCCACCCACGGCAACGTCGGCGAGCTTGCGCATATCGTCGAGATGGAGCGCACCCACCTGTACCGCAAGCTCAAGGGCCTGGGGATCGAGCCGAAGCGCGCCAAGCGCGATTGATCGTCGAGGAGCCGCGCCCATGTCCATGATCGAGAGCCTGGAAGGTCTGCTGGCCAAGGGCCAGGACAATGCCCTGCTGCGCTACGGCCTCGGCAACGAATACCTGAAGCTCGACGACTTCAACAAGGCCGCCGGACATTTCCAAAAGGCCGTCGAACACGACCCGAAGTACTCCGCCGCCTGGAAACTGCTCGGCAAGTCCCTGGCCGCCGCCGGCCGCAACCCCGAGGCCGTCTCCGCCTACGAGCGCGGCATCGCCGTGGCCGAGGCCAAGGGCGATATTCAAGCCGCCAAGGAGATGAAGGTTTTTCTCAAACGATTGCAAAAAGCGTAGTGGACGGCGCGAGGCTGACTCGGACTGTCTTTCAGGGCAGAACAACGCGGATCTGCTGTTGAGCGTCGGACGTCAATGAGTCAACATTTCATTATGCCGAAACGCTGGCGACAGTCGTGGGGGCAGGGTTGGGATCATGTTTCGCACGCAGGAGCTGGTCGCCTGCCGATTCAGATCGAGCGAGTATTGACCGTGAGTGCGCGCTGTTCCACGTTGACGACGAGCCAGTCCAACCTGGCGGGAGAACACCGAAATGGCTGAAAATTCTCCATTCTGCAGATCGGTGACGATCAAGACCGAAAGTCGGGCGGGAACGATTTACGTGTCGAGCGAGGATATCGAGGGACTTTGGCTTTGGGGAAGTGACCCCGACCTGCTGTTCCGGAACATCGCGCCGGCGATTAAGACGCTCTATAAACATAACTACGGCATCGAAGTGATTGTCACCGAGCCGAAAGACAAGACAGCCTGGCTGTCGCGGGCCAGGCGCTCAGCTGTCGAGCCCCAGCCGCGAGACGATCAAACTGATATTTTCGAGGTTTGCCCAGTTTCGGAGACGGATCCGAACAGCGCCCATGGCTGATCGGCCATGGACGGGCCGCCTGCTTACTCCCGGGCAGGTGGCGCAACGGCTCGAAGGCCTTCACTGCAGTAAACTCGAAGAACGTCTACCCAATGCCCAGCTCTGGCGAGCTCCCGGCGGGAAGGTCTTTTGGATCTCTCTCGACGAATGTGATGCCGAGTACCTCGAAGGAATTGTCGACCAAATAAAACGATGGGTCGACGAAGACCGCGATGGAAAATAATTTCGTGTTTCTCCACCCGCGTCTTGGAGCGCGTGCGCGCCCGGAATCCCGGACCGACACTTTAAGAATACAACGACGCTTCGCCCGGCGGGCGGCGCTTGTAGCGTTTGTAGGTCCACATGTACTGCGCCGGCATGTCGCGCACGCCGGCCTCGATCGCGGCGTTCATGCGCGCGGCGTTGGCGACCGGGTCCTGGGTGGGGAAATCGGCGAGCGGCGGGTAGAACACCGCCTCGTAGCCGCGGCCGTGGGGCAGGAAGCGCGTGCACACCGGAATGACCACCGCATCGGCCAGCCGCGCCATGCGCCCAAGCGCGGTCAGCGTCGCGGTCGGAATGCCGAAGAACGGCGCGAACACGAAGTCGGCGTCGCCGGGCTCCTGGTCGGGAAGATAATAGAAGGGTTTGCCCTCGCGCAGCATGCGGATCATTGGCCGCAGCCCGGCGTTGCGCTCGATCATCGCGCCGCCGAAGCGCGAGCGCGCGCGGCGCATCGCCCAGTCGGCCAGCGCGTTCTTGGACGCCTTGTACATGCTCATCATCGACCGCTCCTGCGACAGGCGCATGCCGGCGACGTCGAGCGCCAGGAAGTGCGGCGCCAGCAGAATGATGTTGCGCCCGGCGGCCAACGCCTCATCGTAGTGATGGCGGTCGCGGAACTTCACCAGCCGCTGGAGGCGCGCCGCCGAGGCCCACTGCGCGACACCGACGCTCAGCGCCAGCTGGCCGAGGCGGCGGAAGTGCTGGCGGCGCAGGCGCCGGCGCTGGCGCGGGCCCAGTGCCGGAAAGCTCAGCCGCAGGTTGGTTGTCACGGTACGCCTGGCGCGCGACGGAAACAGCAGCGCCAGCTGCCCGAGCCCGCTGCCCAGCAGCCACAGCAGCGGCATAGGCACCAACGACAGACCGCGCAGCAACCCGAGACCGAGCCAGGTCGGCCAGTAGCGCGGGCCCAGCAGATGGCGCGGCAGCGACGGGGGCCCGATGGCGGCAGGCGCCGGGCCGGTGGCATCCGTGGCTGAGCTCATGGCGAGGGGGCGGGAAACATAGGCGCGAATTGTGCCACAGGATGTGTCGCTCTGCCGGTAGAATGGTTTCCAAGACTTAAAACGCGATTTCTCAGATAATGCGGCTTGTTTGGCAAAAATCGTGGGATTTCGGTACGGAAAAAAGCCGATTTGCCAGGAATGTGGGAAATCCACCTATTTTTCGCCCATTACCGGTCGCCGCGCTTTTGCATGCCAGTGGTGTGGACACCACGTTTACCCCTACGTCGGGACGATTTTCGAGAAGTCCTCAGCGCCCCAAGCCTCCTGGTTCCATGCCATGTATCTGATGACCGCGACCCGCAATGGCGTCTCGGCTAATGAACTGGAACGTCAGCTCGGGGTGACCTACAAGTGCGCCTGGCGCATGGGTCACGAAATCCGCAAACTCATGGCCAAGAGAAACGGCGTTGACGGTCCGCTCTCTGGCCATGTCGACGTCGATGAAACCTACCTGGGCGGTCGCGCCAAGGGCGCTGGCCGCCGCGGCCCGACGTCTGGTAACACGGCTATCGTGGTCGACATGTTGTAGCGGGGCGGCAACGTGAAGGCCGAAATGGTCCCCAGCATGAAGCGTAAGGACTTAAGACCGACGGAAAAGCATGTCACCAAGGGCTCAACCATCAGCACCGACGAGCTGGTCAGTTACGCCGTCCTCCCGCAGAAGGGTTACAGGCACGGCAAGGTCCGCCATTCGCGGGACAAATGGGTCAGCGGCATTCACCACGGCAACGGGGTTGAGGGCTCCTGGAAACACCTCAAGGGCGGTATCCGCTCAACCCATATCATGTGTCGCAGAAGTACCTGATGAAGTACGTCGAGGAGTTCGGTGAGCTAACGTCAATTCTGGTGTACAGCATCCCCGAACCATCGCATGACGATCAGGCGGCGAGGTTCTGCTGACGCGGTGGATTGTCCTGCACCGCGATCCCGTCCTGGAAGGGCACGCCCTTCAACAACAATTCGATTCGTTCGGCACCGCGTATCCGCCGCCAGGACTTCTCGGCCTCCTCGAGAGCTTGAACGCCAGGCCCAGGAACGTCGTGCGCGAGACGCAGTTTCGGGTGCGGGTGGTGCGGTGGCGCACGGTGGCAAACGTCGATTCAATGGGGTTGGTCGTGCGCAGATGCGCCCAGTGCTCGGCCGGGAAGTCGTAGAAGGCGAGCAGTGCCTCACGGTCCTTGAGCAATTTCTCGGCCGCCTTCGGATACTTCGGCGCGTACGTGGCGAGGAACCGATCGAAGGCGGTATGGGCCTCCTGGCGCGTCGCCGCCATCCAGATTTCCTGCAGCGCCTGCTTGGCGCGGGCCTGCTGCGATTTGGGCAGCGCGTTCAAGACATTGCCCATCTTGTGGAACCAGCAGCGCTGGGCGCGGGTGGCGGGGAAGACCTCCTCAAGCGCCGCCCAGAAGCCCATGGCGCCATCGCCGACGGCCAGCAGTGGCCCGTGTTGCAGGCCGTGTTGCTTGAGATCCAGGAGCAGCTCCTTCCACGATTCCTTGGATTCGCGCAGCCCGTCGCCGATCGCCACCCGCTCTTTGCGCCCGTCGGGCGTGACCCCGAGGATTACGAGCAGGCACTGACCGTCGGAGGCCTCCTCGGCACGCAGCCCCGTATGGATACCATCGACCCACCAGTAGACGTAGCGGGCCGCCGAGAGATCGCGCCCACTCCAGCGCGCATGTTCCTCGGCCCACCGCGCCTTCAGGCGGCTCACCACGTTCGGCGACAAGCCCCGGGCCTCCTCGCCCACCAGCACCTTCAGGGCCTCGCTCATGTCGCCCGTGGAGATGCCCTTGAGATAGAGCCAGGGCAGGGCCGCCGAGACGCGCGCGGAGCGCCGGACGTAGGGCGGCACGAGCGCCGAGTTGAATTTCACGCCCGCGCCCGAGCGGTCGCGGACCTTCGGCACCGTGACGGCCACCGGGCCGACGGCGGTCAGGACCTCGCGTTCCGGGAGATAGCCGTTGCGCACGACCGAGCGCTGTCCGGTGAGGGTTTTCACGTTCTCGTAGTGTTCGAGCAATTGCGCCAATTCCGCCTCGATGGCCTGCTGGATCACGTCCCGGGCGCCCCGGCGAATCAGATCGTCGAGCCCCAGGCTGATTTCCGGTAGACCGCCGGACTGCTTTTCATTACTCTGCTTCATGGTGGAGGGTTTCCCTTGTTGGTTGAGATTCCGACTTCGACAATCAGATTCTCAGCGGAAACCTCCACCGCCTCAACTCATGCTGGGTGGGGGCTGTACACCAGATTCGACTTTAGCTCTCGGTTTCCGGTACAACAACCGGAAGGCGCCGCATGCTATGTTCTATCGGATGCCTTCACACCTTTCACGGCCGCAGAAAGAAGCCAAGTAAAATCTTCTTTGTGTGCTTGATTTGGCTTCGGATCAGCCTTCCTGGGGCTGGTCTTTTGCGATAATTTTCTCGGCTTCTTTCTTGTCGAGTGCGTCATAGAATTCTCGTTTCGTTACGCCGGCCTGTCTGGCCATCCACTTAATGAGGTCGGGGGTAAACGGAGCCTTGGGGCAATCGACCGTTACTTTCCGAAAAGTGCCACGGAGCGTCCCGACCCATTGCTCGTGCGAAGTACGTTTCTGCGGTCTCGACTTGAAACCGAGATTGCGCAGAATCGTCTTTACCTCGTCACACTTAAGCGGCCAGTACTCTTTCGACATTACGCATGATTGTATGGCGAATCCACGCGCAATGGTAACGGTTCATTGAAGAAACTACGGAGTCCGCACCGGATGGAGATAACCTTGCAGAGAAACATAAACCAGTAGTACCGCGCCCAATAGTAAGCTGGGGCTTTCCGGCTCAATAGTTCCTGAGCATGCGGACGGTCCTCACCAGATAGCGCATCGTCAATATACTCGTGGATCATTGCTTCGAGCTTACCCTTTGCTTCTTGCAGGGTATCTGCCTGGGCCGCCAAGGTCAGATCAAGGCAAAATGCCTGCCATTGATCGCCGGACTTCTCGGCGTAGCAGCGCACTACCAGTTCTACGGGTGAAATATTCATTTTCCCCCCTTTAGACCCCCATCGAACAGAGCGTTCGACGTTTGGGCACATTCTTGACACCACAAGTCCATGGGCCTATCGTGGCCATTGGCCACAAGATGTCGTGGCCGAGAAACAAAACCCGCCTGAAAGGCGGGTTTTTAAGCGGTAAAGACGAGGTGGCTGAATAGTTAGGCAGCGTCCCTGGAAAGTTCGCGTATGCCGGTGCAAATCCGGTCCTCGTCTCTTTTGCACGCGCTCGTGGTGAAACTGGTAAACACAGCTGACTTCCAATCAGCCGCCTATCCGGGCATGTGGGTTCGAGTCCCACCGAGCGCATTTCAGTTACAGATGGGGCTGGCAGGTTCGCGGTGCAGGTTTTCCAGGCCACGCGCCAGCGGTTCAACTCCGCTCAGCTCCACCTTTTTCTACACCACAACATATAGCACTCGTTACAGCATTTGCTACAACTACAAGTTCTATTAGTAACTTAATTCTACGCATTACACAATACAGAATGTATAAATCTGCTTAACAAATTTTTCTATCGATTTTTCGGCAGTTTGCTTGAAAATAGAAATATAACTTTTCCCACTTTCACATAATTATTGCCAATTTTATACATTTATAATGGAATAAATTCGTAAAATTTGTGTATATATGTGAATAAAAACCCACATATGTAATTATAACAGGCTATTATGGAACAATTTTTCACACAAATGAGAAAATTTGGCTGAATCTCGCGCAGAAAAGGTGATAATTAAGTCTAGGTGGCGAATTTCTGACCAATATCAGTCACACTGTCCGTGTAAGTGGGATATATTTCTCCAGGAACATCCCCCATCAACGGCCGCATGGCCGTCAGCAGGTTGGCGAACAATCGCCGATGACCCTGCTCCTCGCGCCCCAGCAGTTCCTTCATATGGCGGCGCTGGCTGGGCATGCGGAAGCAGGCCGGGCAGTTGTCGGGGATAACCGGCAGGCCGGCGCGCGCCACGAAGTCTGCGAGCTGGCGCTCGCGCACGTAGATGAACGGGCGGATAATGCGCAGATCCCCGGCATCGTTGCGGTAATGGGCCTTCATGGTACGCAGGCTGCCGCCGTGGAAGGCGCTCAGCATGAAGGACTCGGCCAGGTCGTCGAGGTGCTGGGCCAGCACGATGACGTTATAGCCCTGCTCGCGCGCCGTCGCGTAAAGGATGCCGCGGCGCATGCGCGAGCAGTAGGCGCAGAACGAGTCCCCGCGCATGGTCTTGAGCGCGCGCTCGACGATCGCCTGGGAGCGGTAGAAGTACGGCACCCCGAGGCCCGGCACGTAGTCCCGCAACGGCCCGGGGTCGAAACCCTCGATCTGGGGATCGACGGTCGCCGCACCGAGCTCAAAGGCGACCGGCGCCTTGTCGCGCAGGTGCAGCAGGGTGTGTAGCAGGCTTAAGGAGTCCTTGCCGCCCGACAGGCCCAGCAGCAGCCGGTCACCGGGGCGGATCATGCGGTAATCGACGATCGCGCGGCCGGCGGCGGCGGCCACCGCGCGCGGTGGTTTCTTGGCAAGGCTCATGGGCTGGACGATACTCCCAGATCCACACGGTTTCCAATACGGAGGTCGACATGGACGGTGTCAAGACACTCAATCCCAAGCAGGCCTTCGAGTTCCTGCAGAAGCACCCGAACGCGGTGTTCATCGACATCCGCTCGCACATGGAGTACCTGTTCGTCGGCCATCCGGCCGGCTGCCTGCATATCCCCTGGATCGACGAGCCCGACTGGGTCGTGAACCCCCACTTCGTCACCCAGGTGCGCCAGGCCCTGCTCGGCGGCGCCCACGGCGCCGCGCCGGTGCTGCTGATCTGCCGCAGCGGGGTGCGCTCGCTGGAGGCCGGCCAGGCCCTGGTGCAGGCCGGCATCCCCGAGGTCTACAACGTCGCCGAGGGTTTCGAGGGCCAGCTCGACGACCACCACCACCGCTCCAGCGTCGGGGGCTGGCGGCATCATGGGCTGCCGTGGGAACAATGCTGAGGCCGGGGCCGCAAATCCTTAAATAGTTTGCGCCCCGGCGCGGCCCCGCGCCGCGGCCGCCCGCGTGTTTTTTTTCCGGGGGATTGCTACACTTCGCGGTCCGTAGAACCGAACCCGTCCGAAGGGAGCCGCCATGGCCGATAGTTACCTGTTCACCTCCGAGTCCGTCTCCGAGGGCCATCCCGACAAGGTCGCCGACCAGATCTCGGATGCCGTCCTCGACGCCATCCTGGCCCAGGATCCGAAGGCGCGCGTCGCCTGCGAGACCATGGTGAACACCGGCATGGTGATCATCTCCGGCGAAATCACCACCAGCGCCTGGGTGGACCTGACCGAGATCGTGCGCGGCACCATCAAGCGCATCGGCTACGAGGCCTCGATGGGCTTCGACTGGGCCTCGTGCGCGGTGCTGACCGCGCTCGACAAGCAGTCGGCCGATATCGCCCAGGGCGTGGACCGCACCCCGGAGCAGGAGCTGGAGCAGGGCGCCGGCGACCAGGGCCTGATGTTCGGCTACGCCGCGGACGAGACCGACGTGCTGATGCCGATGCCGATCACGCTCGCGCATCGCCTGGTGAAGCGCCAGGCCGAAGTGCGTCACGCCGGCAGGCTCACCTGGCTGCGCCCCGACGCGAAGTCCCAGGTGACGGTGCGCTATGTCGACGACAAGCCGGCCGGCATCGACGCCGTCGTGCTGTCGACCCAGCACTCACCCGAGATCGAGTACAAGAAGCTGCAAGAGGCGGTGATGGAAGAGATCATCAAGCCGGTGCTGCCGGCCGAGTGGCTCGACAAGAATACCCGCTACCATATCAACCCGACCGGCCGCTTCGTGGTCGGCGGGCCGGTCGGCGATTGCGGGCTCACCGGCCGCAAGATCATCGTCGACACCTACGGCGGCATGGCGCGCCACGGCGGCGGCGCCTTCTCCGGCAAGGATCCGTCCAAGGTCGACCGTTCAGCGGCCTATGCCGGCCGCTACGTCGCCAAGAACATCGTGGCCGCCGGCCTGGCGCGGCGCTGCGAGGTGCAGGTGGCGTATGCCATCGGCGTCGCCCAGCCGGTGTCGATCCACGTCAACAGCTTCGGCACCGGCGCGATCCCGGATTCCCGGATCGAGGCGCTGATCCGCGAGCATTTCGACCTGCGCCCGCGCGCCATCATCAAGACGCTCGACCTGCTGCGGCCGATCTACGCGCCGACCGCCGCCTACGGCCACTTCGGCCGCGACGAGCCGGATTTCACCTGGGAACGCACCGACAAGGCCGCGGCCCTGCGCGACGCCGCCGGCGTCAAACCGCGGGAAGCGGTGCGCGCCTGACATATATGCAGCCGGGGCATCCTGCCCCGGAACCCATGTCGCCGCTGTCGCGGCGAGGCGTTGCTGTCCGAGGAGCGTTGCAACCCCCACGAGTTCACTGGGGCCAGGCTCGGAGAGAACGTCAGTCAAAACAACGGCGCTCGCTTGCACAGGAGCATTGCTATGTCCGCTGTCGTCAATCCGAAGTTCTCTGAGTATAAAGTCGCCGATATCAAGCTGGCCGATTGGGGCCGCAAGGAGATCGCGATCGCCGAGACCGAGATGCCGGGTCTCATGGCCTTGCGCGAGGAATACACCGCCAAACAGCCCTTGAAAGGCGCGCGCATCTCCGGCTCTTTGCACATGACCATCCAGACCGCGGTACTTATTGAGACACTCGTTAAGTTGGGTGCCCAGGTGCGCTGGGCCTCGTGCAACATCTTCTCCACCCAGGACCATGCCGCCGCCGCGATCGCGGCCACCGGCGTGCCGGTGTTCGCCTGGAAGGGCGAGACGCTGGAAGAATACTGGTGGTGCACCGAGCAGGCGCTGACCTGGCCGGACGGCCCAAATGGTACCGGGGGCCCGAACATGATCCTCGACGACGGCGGCGACGCCACCATGCTGATCCACAAGGGCACGGAGTTCGAGCGCGCCGGCAAGGTGCCGGAGGCGAATGCCAACGCCAACGAAGAGTGGAAGGTGTTCCTGAATCTTCTCAAGAAAAGCCTGGCCGCCAACCCGAAGAAGTGGACCGAGATCGGCAAGGGCATCCGCGGCGTGACCGAGGAGACCACCACCGGCGTGCACCGCCTGTACCAGATGCAGGAGCGCGGCGAGCTGCTGTGGCCGGCGATGAACGTCAACGACTCGGTCACCAAGTCGAAGTTCGACAACCTGTACGGCTGCCGCGAGTCGCTGATCGACGGCATCAAGCGTGCCACCGACGTGATGATCGCCGGCAAGATCTGCGTGGTGCTCGGCTACGGCGACGTCGGCAAGGGCTGCGCGCAGGCGTTTCGCGGCATGGGCGCCACCGTGTGGGTCACCGAGATCGACCCGATCTGCGCCCTGCAGGCGGCGATGGAAGGCTACCGCGTCGTGACGATGAATGACGCCGCGTCACAGGGCGACATCTTCGTCACCACCACCGGCAACGTGAGCGTGATCAACCACGAGCACATGAAGGCCATGAAGCACGAGGCGATCGTGTGCAACATCGGCCACTTCGATTCCGAGATCGACATCGCCTCGCTGGAAAAATACCAGTGGGAGGAGGTCAAGCCGCAGGTCGATCATGTCATTTTCCCGGATGGCAAGAAGATCATCGTGCTGGCCAAGGGCCGGCTGGTGAACCTCGGCTGCGCCACCGGCCACCCCAGTTTCGTGATGTCGGCGTCGTTCTCGAACCAGACCATCGCCCAGATGGAGCTGTTCCAGAACGCCGCCAAGTACGAGAAGAAAGTCTACGTGCTGCCGAAGATCCTCGACGAGAAGGTCGCGCGCGCCCATCTCAAGAAGATCGGCGTGAAGCTCACCCGGCTCACCCCGGAGCAGGCCGAGTACATCAACGTGCCGGTGGACGGGCCGTACAAGCCGGATCATTATCGATATTAAGGCAGAGGAAAGAAGAAAGAGAAAAGAGGAAAGTAAAAGCGCCGCGGCTTTCGCTTTTCTCTTGTATCTTTTCTCTTTTCTCTGATTTCCCATGGACTCCCAGAAAGAACATCCCCGGGTCTTCAGCTTCGAGTTCTTCCCCCCGAAGACCGGCGAGGGCCGTGCGAACCTGCGCGCCGCCACCGAGCAGCTCGCCCAGCTCGAGCCGCGGTTCTTTTCGGTGACCTTCGGCGCCGGCGGCAGCACGCGCGAGGGGACTTATGAAACCGTCAAGGACATCCTCGGGATGGGCTTTGCTGCGGCGCCGCACATCTCGTGCATCGGCTCGACGCGCGCCCAGCTGCGCGAGATCCTGGACAGCTACCGGGCGCTCGGGGTCAAACAGCTGGTCGCGCTGCGCGGCGACCTGCCGTCCGGCGCCGGCATGGGCGCGCTCGGCGAGCTGCGCTACGCCAACGAGCTGGTCGAGTTCATCCGCGCCGAGACCGGGGACCATTTCCACATCGAGGTCGCGGCCTACCCGGAAATTCATCCCCAGGCGCGCAGCGCCGTGGACGATATCCGGAACTTCGCCCGCAAGGTGCAGGCCGGGGCGGATTCCGCCATGACCCAGTATTTCTTCAACCCCGACGCCTATTACCGTTTCGTCGACGATTGCGAGGCGCTGGGCCTGGATCTGCCGATCGTGCCCGGCATCATGCCGATCACCAACTACAAGCAGCTGGCGCGCTTCTCGGACGCCTGCGGGGCCGAGATCCCGCGCTGGATCCGCCGGCGGCTGGAAGGTTACGGCGACGACCTCGACGCGATCCGCGCCTTCGGCCTGGACGTGACCACCGCGCTGTGCGACAGCCTGCTGGCGGCCGGCGCGCCGGGGCTGCATTTCTACACCCTGAACCGGGCGGGGCCGACCTCGACGATCTGGGAACGGCTCGGGCTGTGACCCGCCGCAAAAGCCGGGCTATCCCGCGGCGGAAAATAGGGTATAGACTGTAATCAAACAGGAATAGTCACGGGCTAGTATACGGTTTGGCGGCCCGCCGCGCGTGGAGGTCATCGATGGGCCCGGGTCCGTCCAACATTCTACTGATAGGCGTCATCGCCGTGCAGATCGCCGGCTTCGGGCTGTTGTGGACCCGTGTCGGCGATCCGGGCGACCAGCCGGTGGTGGCGAGCGGCGATCCGCCGCGGCCGGTGATCGACGTCGGCTCGGTGGTTGGCGCTACGCGCTTCCCGGACGAGGAGCTGCTGCGCGAGTCGGTGCGCGCGGTGATCAAGCAGGAGCTCGACGCCTATCTGGCCGAGCGCGAGCAGTCCCAGGACCGGGCTGTCGCCGCGGCCGGCGCGTCGAAACGACCGGCGGCGTCGCCGGCGCGCGCCGCGGCCCAGCGCCCCGACCGGCCGCGCGATCCGCAAGCCGTCGAGGCCTCGCGCGCGATCGTCGATCGGGCGCTGGCGGCCGGTATCTGGACCGATGCCGACAGCAGCGCGCTGCTGGCCTACAAGTTTCAGCTGAACGAGGCCGAACGCGTCGAGCTGCTGGAAAAGATTTTCGGGGCCATCAACAGCCAGCGGCTGAAGCCGGTGGGGTCCCTGCCGTCTTTGTAGAGGGTGGAGTCGGCGGTAACGCCGCTATTATAAGGAGAACAGAATATGAAACGCTTCATCCCGTGGCTCGCCGCCGCGGCGGGCCTGGTCCCCGCGCTGGCCGGCGCCGAGGGCGACTACGTGCCGGGCTATGTCTACGTGGCGCCGGGCAATCAGTACATGTACGGCACCTTCAGCAATCGCTATGTCACCACGCCCACGACGCATCGCAGCTATATCGGCGCCGGCGGCTACGCCAACGGCCTGATCTATTTCTACGGCCAGGACGACGGCGGGCGCTACTTCTACTGCTACGTGCCGACCGCGAGCCCGATCTATCAGGCGGCGGTCGACATCAAGAACACCCTCGGCAACGGATCGCTGCTGTCGGTCGAGCGCGTCCCGCCGTCGAGCGAGTGCGCGTCGGTGTATTCGGCGAAGGCGTCGCATTATTTGTTTTAACTTCAGTGGCGAGAGGCTGGTAGCGAGTGGCGAGTAACACCGGCTCGCTGCTGCTTGCGCCACCGGCCGCGGCGCTGACAGAATAGCACCGGCTCATCACCACAATCGACCGCCAACGATGTTACTCGCCACTAGTCACTCGCTACTCGCCACTGCGCGCCGCACAGCGCCATGACCAATATCGTCATTCCCCATGGGCGGGCCGGGCATCCGATCCGCGCGACGGTCTCCGAGATGGGACCGTTGCTGCTCGGCGGCGGTCGCCGCTGACCCATGTCCCTGAGCCCGGCCAAGGCGCCGGCCGAAGCGGCGGATCTCGACCGGCGCGTGCCGGGCGGACGGCCGGTGCCGGTCCACGCGTTTCTGCTCGGCGAGCGCCTGCACTTGCGCGGCCTCTACGACGCGCCGCTCGATTTCATGCCGTTGGTGCTGCCCGCAGGCGCGGCGGGCTTCGCCATGCTGTTCCGCTACGGCGCGGCGGTGTTGATCAATCTGACCGCGGCCGAGCAAGCGGCCTTCCTCGAATCCCTCAAGCCGCGCGTCGAGCATCCACTGGAGCGCCCCGAGACCGAAAGCACCCAGTTGCTGCCGGCTGCGCCCGGCGGCATCGAAGGCACCGGCGCCGGCGGCATCGGCCTCAACGATTTCGGCCTGCCGCGCCTGCAGGTCGTGGCGATCGCCCTGGCACGCAGCGTCGCGCTCGCCCAGTACGAGACCGCCATGGCGGCGAGCTTCGATGCCATCGAGCCGCTGGCGCGCAGCCTCGAACAGCAACGCGGCCGCTCGCGCGATCTCCGCAAGATGCTCAAGCTGATGGGCGGCGCGCTGCTGGCCCAGCACAAAATGGTCGGCCGCGTCGAGATCCAGGACAAGCCCGATATCCTCTGGGACCACCCCGAGCTCGAACGCCTGTTCCTGCGCCTCGAGGACGAGTACGAGCTGGCCGAGCGCAGCGGCATCCTCGAAGAGAAGCTGGCGCTGGTGGCGCGCACGGTCGAGACCGCCGCCACGCTGCTGTACAACCGTCGCATGCTGCGCGTCGAGTGGTACATCGTGATCCTGATCGTGGCCGAGGTGGTGCTGTTCTCCTACGAGATCTGGTGGACCGGCTGAAGGCCATGCCGGGACAAACGCCTGGCCCGGGCGTAACATGGGCGGCGCCGTGACGCCGTGACCGAGAACCCAACGCGCGTTGAACATATTTCCCGAGGGATCCCGACGATGACGAAACATCGAATCTCATGGCGCACGCTACGCACGCCCTTCCTGCTGTGCGCCGCTCTGGTGCTGGGCGGTTGCGGCATCAACGCCATCCCCACTTATGACGAGGCCGTGAAGGCCGCCTGGAGCCAGGTCGAGAACCAATACCAGCGGCGCGCCGACCTGATTCCGAACCTGGTCGAGACCGTGAAGGGCTACGCCAAGCAGGAACGCGACGTGCTGACCCAGGTGGTCGAGGCGCGCGCCAAGGTCGCCCAGATGCAGGTGCCGAAGGACATCCTCACCAACCCCGCGGCGTTCAAACAATTCCAGCAGAGCCAGGACGCGCTGTCGTCGGCGCTGTCGCGCCTGCTGGTGGTGGTCGAACGCTACCCCGAGCTGAAATCCAACGAAAACTTCCTCGCCTTGCAGTCGCAGCTCGAAGGCACCGAGAACCGCATCAGCGTCGCGCGCCGCGACTACATCGAGGCGGTGCGGTTGTACAACACCGAGCTGCGCACCATTCCCGGCCGCTGGTGGGCGGCGCTGCTGTACAAGGATGCCGCACTCAAGGAGACCTTCGGCGTCGCCGACGAGCAGAAGGCGTTGCCCAAGGTGAAGTTCTAAAGAACACCATCCGACCCGTCATTGCGAGGGCGCGATGCGCCCGTGGCAATCTCCGTAAAGGGCTCAGGGCGATCATGGAGCTTGCTTCGTCGCTGCGCTCCCCGCGCAATGACGACCGGGTCACGGCCCGACCGCCTCCAGTTCCTCCCAGCGCGCGTAGGCCGCGGCGAGCTCGGCCTCCAGTTCCTGGATGCGCGCGGCCAGTGTCTTCGCCGCGGCCGGATCGTCGCGGTACAAGGCCGGACCGGCGAGGCCCGCGTGCGCGGCGTCGCGCTCACGCTCCAGTCGCTCGATGCGCGCCGGCAGCTCCTGCAGTTCGCGGTTTTCCTTGTACGACCGCTTGCGCCTGGCCGGCGCCGCGTTCGGTGCCGGGCCAGCGGCGGTGGCCGGTTGCGCCGCGACCGCGTCGCGCCGGGCCGGTGCCGGCCGCTGGCGCAGCCAGTCGCTGTAGCCGCCGACGTATTCGCTCACCCGGCCGTCGCCCTCGAACACCAGGCAGGAGGTCACGACGTTGTCGAGGAAGGCGCGGTCGTGGCTGACCAGGAACAACGTGCCCGGATAGTCGCCGAGCAGGTCCTCGAGCAGCTCCAGGGTCTCGATGTCGAGGTCGTTGGTCGGCTCGTCCATGACCAGCACATTGGCCGGCTGGGCGAACAACTGCGCCAGCAGCAGCCGCGCGCGTTCACCGCCCGACAGGCTCTTGACCGGCGAGCGCGCCCGCTCCGGCGGAAACAGAAAATCCTGCAGATACCCCATGACATGCCGGCTCTGGCCACCGAGCGTGACCGTGGTCCGGCCGCCGCCGACGCAGTCGACCACGCGCGCCTCGGGGTCGAGTCGGGCGCGCGCCTGGTCGAAGTAGGCGATGCTGAGCTGGGTGCCGTGCCGTACTTCACCGGTCCGCGGCGCGAGTTGCTTGAGCAGCAAGCGGAGCAGGGTGGTCTTGCCGACGCCGTTCGGGCCGATCAGGCCGATGCGGTCACCGCGCAACACGCGCAGCGAGAAGTCCTTCACCACCGGACGGTCGGCGTAGGCGAAGCTGATGCCCTCGGCCTCCAGCACCAGGCGGCCCGATCGATCGCCGGCGTCGAGCTTGAGCCTGGCCTTGCCGTCGAGGTTGCGGCGCGCTCGACGGTCCTCGCGCAGCTTGAGGAGGGCGCGCACCCGGCCCTCGTTGCGGGTGCGGCGCGCCTCGATGCCCTTGCGGATCCAGCGTTCCTCCTCGGCCAGGCGCTTGTCGAACAGCGCGTTGTGCTCGGCCTCGGTCGCCAGGCGGCCGGCGCGCCGCTCCAGGAACTGCGCATAGGTCCCGGGATATTCGTAGAGCCGGCCGCGGTCGAGCTCGATGACGCGGTTGGCGAGCCGCTCCAGGAAGCGCCGGTCGTGGGTGACGAACAAGAGCGCGCCGCGGAAATCGGCGATTAGGTCCTCGAGCCATTGGATGGCGTCGATGTCGAGGTGATTGGTCGGCTCGTCGAGCAGCAGCACGTCCGGTTCCACCACCAGCGCCCGCGCCAGGGCCACGCGCCGTTGCCAGCCGCCGGATAGCGTCGCGACCCGCGCGTCGGCGTCCAGATCCAGGCGGCTCAGCACCGTCTCGACCCGCCGCTCGGCATGCCAGCCACCCTCCCGCTCCAGGGCCTCGTGTAATGTGTGCAAGCGCTCACCCAAAGCAAGACCGTCACCCTGGGCCGTGCTCATGGCCTGCACCGTGTCGTGATATTCCATGAGCCGGGCACGCAGGGGACCCAGGCCCGCGGCGACGTTCTCGAACACGGTCGCGGCCAGATCCAGCTCCGGCTCCTGCGGCAGGTAGGCGACGCGGATCGTATCGGGCACCCGCACCTCGCCGGCGTCCGGAACCGCAAGCCCGGCGGCGAGCCTGAGCAGACTGGACTTGCCGGCGCCGTTGCGTCCGATCAGGCAGGCGCGGTCGCCGGGCTCGAGGGCGAAGCTCGCCTGGTCGAGCAAGGCATGGTGGCCATAGGCCAGGGACACCTGGTGAAAACTCAAGCTGGGCATGGGCGGCGACGGTCGAAAAGGCGCCTAAGCTTAACACGGAGCCCGGCCGGTTCCCGGAATCCGGCCGGTTTCATGTATAATGCGCGACCTTTTTGCCCGGCACCGCCGGCAGGCCCGAAATGATCCAGAAGCTGCGCAACATCGCCATCATCGCCCATGTCGACCACGGCAAGACCACGCTGGTCGACAAGCTGCTCACCCAGTCCGGGACCTTCGCCGCCCACCAGCAGGTCGGCACGCGGATGATGGATTCCAACGATCTCGAGCGCGAGCGTGGCATCACCATCCTCGCCAAGAACACCGCGATCCGCTGGAACGACTACCGCATCAACATCATCGACACTCCCGGCCACGCCGACTTCGGCGGCGAGGTCGAGCGCGTGCTGTCGATGGTCGACTCGGTGCTGCTGCTGGTCGACGCCATGGACGGGCCGATGCCGCAGACCCGCTTCGTGACGCGCAAGGCCTTCGCCCAGGGCTTAAGACCCATCGTGGTGATCAACAAGGTCGACCGGCCGGGCGCGCGGCCGAACTGGGTGCTGGACCAGACCTTCGACCTGTTCGACAAGCTCGGCGCCACCGAGGAGCAGCTCGACTTCCCGGTGGTCTACGCCTCGGCGCTGAACGGCTACGCCGGCCTCGAGCCGGACGTGCGCGAGGGCGACATGACACCCTTGTTCGAGACCATCATCAAGCATGTCCCGGCGCCGGACGTCGACCTCGACGGCCCGTTCCAGATGCAGGTCTCGAGCCTCGATTATTCCAGCTATGTCGGCGCCATCGCCATCGGCCGCATCAAGCGCGGCCGGGTGAAGCCCAACCAGACCATCGCCATCGTCGACCACGACGGCAAGACCCGCAACGGCAAGGTTCTGCAGGTGCTGGGCTTCCACGGCCTGGAGCGCAACGAGGTCGAACAGGCGAGCGCCGGCGACATCGTCGCCATCACCGGCATCGAGCTGCCGCGCATCTCCGACACCTTCTGCGACCCGTCCCGGGTCGAGGCGCTGCCGCCGCTCACGGTCGACGAGCCGACCGTGACCATGACCTTCGAGGTGAACAACTCGCCGTTCGCCGGCAAGGACGGCAAGTTCGTCACCAGCCGCCAGATCCGCGAGCGGCTCCAAAGAGAACTGATCCACAACGTCGCGCTGCGCGTCGAGGAGACCGACAGCCCCGACAAGTTCCGCGTCTCCGGCCGCGGCGAGCTGCATCTCGGCATCCTCATCGAGAACATGCGCCGCGAGGGCTACGAGCTCGGCGTGTCGCGCCCGCAGGTGATCATCAAGGAGGTCGACGGCGAGCGCCACGAGCCCTTCGAGCTGCTGACCGTCGACGTCGAGACCCAGCACCAGGGCGCGGTCATGGAGAAGCTCGGCCTGCGGCGCGGCGACCTGCTCAACATGGAGCAAGACGGCAAGGGCCGCGTGCGCCTGGAATACATGATCCCGGCGCGCGGCCTGATCGGCTTCCAGACCGAGTTCCTGACCGCGACCGCCGGCAGCGGGCTGATCTACCATGTCTTCGACCACTACGGCCCGATCAAGAAGGGCGAGATGGGCGGGCGCATCAACGGCGTGCTGATCGCCAACGGCCCGGGGTCGAGCGTCGCCTACGCGCTGTTCAACCTGCAGGAGCGCGGCCGCATGTTCATCGGCCCGGGCGAGGAGCTCTACGAGGGCATGATCATCGGCATCCATTCGCGCGACAACGACCTGGTGGTGAACCCGATGAAGGGCAAGCAGCTCACCAACGTGCGCGCCTCGGGCTCGGACGAGAACGTCATTTTGACGCCGCCGATCGACATGACCCTGGAGCGCGCCCTGGAGTTCATCGAGGACGACGAGCTGGTCGAGGTCACCCCCAACCATGTCCGCCTGCGCAAGCGCTTTCTCAAGGAAAACGACCGCAAGCGGGCGGAGCGGGCGGCCGGCTGAGCCGTTCGGCGGTGGCGTCAATAAAAAAGGCCCCACAGGGCCTTTTTTGCACGGACGAACGACTCGGCTCCGTACTCAGGGGTCAAGAATGGAAGTGGGCCCCGGGGGATCGTCTACAGCCAATTGATGCGTACGTCGTTCTTCACCTGTTGAAACTCTTTGTCCCCGGTAACCAGCTCCGCCTTGCGGTCCTTTGCCAGCGCCGCGGCATAACAGTCGGCATAGGACATGCGATGTTTCGCCTTGAAACCGGCGGCGAGGCGGGTGAGGTGCCAGTCGCCATCCACGAACCGGATGCCGAGCCGTTGCAGGTCGGCGACGGCGCGTTCCGCTTCGGTTTCCGACACCTCGCGTGCCACGATGTACCAGACCTCCCCTGCGTTGACCGTCGTCATCAGTAACGACGCGCCGTGCTCATGGGCACTGGCGAGGATCTCGGCCACCTGTTTGCCGGGATTTTCATCTTCCAGGTAGGCCAGCACCGCCCAGGAGTCAAGGACGATGGTTTTGGGATGACGCGCCATTATGTCTCGCGCTCGCGCCTTTTCTCGGCGGTCAGTGCCTTGAGCAGGCTCTTGCCCTTGTACCGACCCCGCTGCCCTTCGATGTATTCGCGGGTAATGGGGGTGAGGATGATCCGCTGCGTGGTTTCGTCCAGGTCCACCTGCACCCGGGTTCCTTCCTTCATGCCGAGTTTGCGCCGCACCTTGGCCGGGATCACGATTTGCCCCTTTACCGTCATGTAGGTTTCCACCGTTCGGCTCCGTTCGCCTAATCCGATTACTATCCCCGGTCTCGAAAAAACCGGGTCAATACGGGAATATTCTTACAAATATAAATTGTCTTACTAATATGTTCAAGTAGGAATATGCTCCTCCCGGCGTGCATCCGGCGAATGTGGCGCCAGGTCGGCCGTCCAGGACGCGCGGAAAAACCGCTGGCCTTTGTCCGCCCATCCCCGTATAGTCGCGCCTCCTCCGCAAGGGGGACCGAGACGTTTCTGACCTTCCCGCCTGAATCTTCACGCCGGCTTTCTGGTTAGCGACGTACGCGGCACCGGCCTCGACCGGCCCGTGCCGTACTTATGCGAACCAGGCGCCGCGATTGCCCCGCGCAACGCACCGCCCCGTTTCGTCGTGTTCATCGTCTAGGCCTGCCGTGAACGGCGGGCGGGGTAATTTATGTCTTTCAAAGCACTGAACCTGCATACCGATCTGCTCAAGGCCGTCGAGGCCAGCGGTTTCACCGCGCCCAGCGCCATCCAGCGCGAGGCGATTCCGCTGGTGCTGGCCGGCCGCGATCTCATGGCCTCGGCCCAGACCGGCACCGGCAAGACCGCGGCCTTCGTGCTGCCAGCCCTGCAGCGGCTGCTGGCCGGCGCGGCGCGGCCGGGACGCGGGCCGCGCGTGCTGGTGCTGACGCCGACCCGCGAGCTCGCCATGCAGGTCAACGACAACATCCGCACGCTCGGGCGCTTCGGCCGCTTCACCGCCGGCAGCGTGGTCGGCGGCATGCCCTACGGGCCGCAGATGAAGCTGCTGCGCCAACCGCTCGACCTCCTGGTCGCGACTCCCGGGCGGCTCATGGACCATATGGAGCAGGGCCGCGTCGACTTCGGCCGGCTCGAGATCCTGATCCTCGACGAGGCCGACCGCATGCTCGACATGGGCTTCGTCGACGCGGTGCGCGAGATCGCCGCCGCCACGCCGGCGACCCGCCAGACCCTGCTGTTCTCGGCCACGCTCGAGGGCACGGTGCTCAAAATCGCGCGCGAGCTACTCACGGACCCGGCGCGCGTCGCGCTCGCCGCCAACCACGAACGCCACGCCAGTATCACCCAGCGCGTGCACCGCGCCGACAACGCCGCGCACAAGCACAAGCTGCTGGGGCACTACCTGGCCTGCGACACCCTGACCCAGGCGGTGATCTTCACCGCCACCAAGCGCGGCGCCGACACGCTGGCGCAGGCGCTGGCCGCCAAAGGCCATACCAGCGCGGCGCTGCACGGCGACATGAACCAGGGGCAGCGCAAGCGCACCGTCGAGCGCATGCGCCGCGGACAGCTGCGGGTGCTGGTCGCCACCGACGTCGCGGCGCGCGGCCTCGACATCCCGTCTTTAAGCCACGTGATCAATTTCGATCTGCCGATGGTGGCCGAGGACTACATCCATCGCATCGGCCGCACCGGCCGCGCCGGCGCCTCCGGCACCGCGGTGTCGCTGGTCGGGCCGGAGGACGGCTGGAAGCTGCGCGGCATCGAGCGCCTCACGGGTGCGGCGGTCGAGCGCGCGGTCATCGCCGGGCTCGAGCCCGTCACGCCCGAGCCGCGCGCCGGCAACGGCAAGGGCCGGCCGGCGCCGGCCGGACGTTCGCGGCGGTTCGCACCGCCACGCGGCGGCGACCGCGGCCGGCCGGCGCCGCGCGCGGCGGCGGGTCGCCGCGAGCCGGGCCGGCCGGCCGCGCCGGCGGGCGGCGCGCGCAACGGCGGCAAGCCGCGTCCGGCGCGCGGACGCGGTTGAGCGCAGCTAAGTCGCCTCCCGGTAGCGGCGGGCGCCTTTCGTCCGGCCCGCCCACCGCCCGCTCCGAAGTCCGGTGCGGGCGGTGGAAGGCGTGTGCTAGCCTTTAGTCATTGAATCGCGGCCGGAGGCGGGAGCGCGTGCAGAAATTCGGCAAGCAGATGGAGATCGGGATGCGCTGGCTGTCCTGCGGCTGGCGACTGTTCCTGCGCAACCCCTGGCAGCTCACGGGCATGGGGCTGACCGCCGCGGTCGTGGTCGGTGTGCTGATGATCGTGCCGCTGGTCGGCACCTTGCTGATCGCGCTGCTCGCGCCGGCGCTGCTCGGCAGCGGCTATCTCGCCGCCGACGCGCTCGCCCGCCAGAAAATGGCGCTGCCGCCGCAGCTGCGGCTGCCGGCCTTCACCCATGCCCCCAAGGAGTTTCTCCGGGTGTTCGGCCATGAGTCGCGGGTGATGCCGACGATCGTCGCCTGCTTCTTCAGCATGGCGGTGGCGCTGCTGGTCAGCATCCTGGTGCGCGCGATCGCCGGCAATGCCTGGGTCGCCGGCTGGTCGGATCTTGCCGTCGGTCCGCTGCTCGCGGTGTTGGGCGCCGGACTGCTGGCCTTGTTGGTGTATGCGCTGCTTACCGCCAGCCTGATCTACGCCCTGCCGCTCGCCTTTCTCCAGGACGAGCCGTTGCTGCCGGCGCTCGGGCGCAGCCTCACGGCGAGCTTCGGGCAGCTGTTCGCGCTGCTCGCGGTGTTCGGATTGCTGCTGGCGGCGCTGTTGTTCACGACGATCGCCGCGCAATTGTCGGTCTGGGTGGGGGCGCTCGCCTGGCTGATCGCCGGCACCGTGGTGCTGCCCGTGGTGGTGACGGCCCTGTACTGCAGTTACCGGACGGTGTTTACGGTCCGGGAAGCCGCGCGCGCGGCCTGAAGGCAGCGGTCAGTCCATGGCGGAATCCGACACGCTGCAGCGCTTCGTCTTCGAGCACGCGCCGATCCGCGGCGAAATCGTCCACCTCAATGCCACCTTCCGCGCCATCCGCGAGCGCCGCGACTACCCGACGCCGGTGCGCAACCTGCTCGGCGAGCTGATGGCCGCGGCGGCGCTGCTCACCGCCAGCGTCAAGCTCGACGGGCGCCTGATCCTGCAGATGCGCGGTGACGGGCCGGTGCAGCTTCTGGTCGTCGAGTGCTCCAGCGAGCGCACCTTGCGCGCCACCGCCCAGTGGCACGGCGAGATCCCGCCGCAGACCCTCGACGAACTGGTCGGCGACGGCCAACTGGTGATCACCATCGACCCGAGCAAGGGCCGGGAGCGCTACCAGGGGATCGTCAGCCTGGAGGGCCGCTCGGTATCGGCGGCCCTCGAGCGTTACTTCCGGCAGTCGGAGCAGCTCGAGACCCGCTTCTGGCTGGCCTGCGACGAGGAGCAGGCGGTCGGCATGCTGCTGCAGCGCCTGCCGGGTGAGATGGAGGACGCCGACACCTGGAACCGCGCGGTCGAGCTGGGCGGCACGCTGACGCGCGACGAGCTTTTGAGCCTGCCGGTGCGCGAGGTGCTGCGACGGCTCTACCACGAGGAGGACTTAAGGCTGTTCAGCGGCGCGCCGATGAGCTTCCGCTGCAGTTGTTCGCGCGAGCGCGTCGAGCGCGTCTTGCGCATGCTCGGCTCCGGGGAGGCGCGCGGCATCATCCGGGAGCGCGGCGCGGTGGATGTCGACTGCGAGTATTGCGGGCGGCATTACCGTTTCGATGCGGTCGACGTCGAGCAGTTGCTTGCCGCGCCGGCGTCGATCCATCCGCCGCCGCAGCGTCATTGAGCCTGACGCCGGTCAGGCCTGCTCGCGCGTGGCGTTGAAGCGCAGCTCCGGCCAGCGCTCCATGGTGAGCTGGAGATTGACGCGGGTCGGCGCGAGATAGGCCAGCTCGCCGGCGCTGTCGCGCGCCAGGTTGTCGCGCAGTTTCTTCTCGAAGTCGGCGAGCTTCTGCGGGTCGGCGGCCTGCACCCAGCGCGCCGTCACGACCTGCACCGGCTCGAACAGCGCGTCCACGCCGTACTCGTTCTGCAGGCGGCTCGCGACCACGTCGAACTGCAGCGTGCCGACCGCGCCCAGCACCAGGTCGTTGGAGGCGATCGGCCGGAACAGCTGGGTCGCGCCCTCCTCGGTGAGCTGCTCCAGGCCCTTCTGCAGCTGCTTCATCTTCATGGGATTCCTCAGCACCGCACGGCGGAAGATCTCCGGCGCGAAGTTGGGGATGCCGGTGAACCGGAGCGGCTCCTTCTGGCTGAAGGTATCGCCGATGCGCATGGTGCCGTGGTTGTGCAGGCCGATGATGTCGCCGGCGTAGGCCTCCTCGGCGGCGACGCGCTCCTGGGCCATGAAGGTGATGGCGTTGGAGACCGTCACCTCGCGGCCGATGCGCACGTGGAACAGCTTCATGCCCGGCGCGTAGCGGCCCGAGCAGATGCGTACGAAGGCGATGCGGTCGCGGTGGTTGGGGTCCATGTTCGCCTGGATCTTGAAAACGAAGCCGCTGAATGCCTCCTCGTACGGATCCACGTCACGGCCGCCGTCGCGCGGGAGCGGCGCCGGCGCGATGTCGACGAACATATCGAGCAGCTCCTGGACGCCGAAGTTGTTGATCGCCGAGCCGAAGAACACCGGGGTCTGGGTGCCGGCGAGATAGGCGTCCCGGTCGAAGGCGTGGCTCGCGCCGCGCACCAGCTCGACCTCGGCGCGCAGCTCGGCGGCCTGGTCGCCGAGCAGCTCGTCGAGCCGCGGGTTGTCAAGCCCCGGCACGACCTCGCCGACGTTGATCTTGCCACCGTGGGTCGGCGAGACCATATGCACCGACTCGTCCAGCAGGTGGTAGATGCCGCGGAAGCGCTTGCCCATGCCGATCGGCCAGGTCACCGGGGCGCACTGGATCTTGAGCACCTTCTCGACCTCGTCCAGCACCTCCATCGGGTCGCGGCCCTCGCGGTCCATCTTGTTGATGAAGGTCGTGATCGGCGTGGCGCGCAGCCGGCAGACCTCCATGAGCTTGATGGTGCGCTCCTCGACGCCCTTGGCGATGTCGATCACCATCAACGCCGAATCGACCGCCGTCAGGGTGCGGTAGGTGTCCTCGGAGAAGTCCTCG
>Ga0214471_10000155_pt1 | contig 65353 bp, 73 predicted proteins | sample RVTome_5_FD_207665 | JGI IMG/M metagenome (GOLD analysis project Ga0214471, IMG submission 207665) | Soil microbial communities from uranium-contaminated site in the Upper Colorado River Basin, Wyoming, United States - RVT142D155 | ecosystem: Environmental > Terrestrial > Soil > Contaminated >... | reverse complement strand
CCACGGGCCGGTCGGGGTTGCACAGGACGAGGGTCACGTCCACGACTTCCGCGAGGGCTGCGAGGGAAGAGACGGCGAACCACGGCGTCCCCATGAACACCGTGCGCAATCGGTCGGCCCCGGGACCGGGCGACGGGAGGATCACTTAGTGGCCCTTTTCATAAATACGGCGTGGCACCGAGAGCGTCGATGCGCCGCGCCGGCAAGGCGCGCGACTGAGGCGTACTTTCAAGTACGCCGCAAGGAGCGCAACGCAGCAGGAGCGGATGCAGCGGCGCTCGAATGCAGGCGGATTTATGAAATGGGTCACTTAGCGGAAGCCGCCGCCGAGGAGGAAACCCGCTCGATGAAGAGAATCCCGTCGAGATGGTCGATCTCGTGCTGCAGCGCGCGGGAGAGGATCCCGGCCGCCTGGATCCGATGCGGATTCCCCCACTCGTCCAGGCCGCGCACCAGGACGGTTTCGGCGCGGCATACCTCGCCCTGGACCCCGGGGACGCTCAGGCACCCTTCGACGCCCGTGACCGATCCACTCCGCGAGACGATCTCCGGGTTGACCACGGCCAGGGGGGTGATCGCCTCGTCCACGGGAGAAACGTCGAGGACGATGACCCGTTTCCCCACTCCCACCTGGGTCGCGGCGAGCCCGATCCCCTCGGCGGAATACATCGTCTCGAACATGTCGCGGATGAGGGCGCGGATCCGGTCGTCGACCGCGGCCACGGGGACAGCCTTCCGCGCCAGGAACGGATCGGGGAAGACGAGGATCTCCCTACGCACCGGCGACCCCCTTCCCCGGCGGGTAGAACCGCACCATGTTCTTTCCGCTCTCCTTCCCCCAGTAGAGGGCCCGGTCTGCGTTTTCCACGAGGACCTGCGCGTTCCACTCCCCTCCGGGGGAGAGAGACGCCACGCCGAAGGTCGCGGTCACGCGGACCGGCGCATGGGTCTCGTTGAAGACGCTCCCGGAAACCAGCCGCTGGGCCCTCTCCGCGGCCCGCAACGCCTCGTCGCCGCAGACGCCCAGAAGGAGCCATACGAACTCGTCGCCGCCCAGCCGGGCGACGGTGTCGTAACTCCTCTTCACCCGGGTCAGGACGCCGCCGAATTCCCGGATCACGCTGTCCCCCACCTCCGGCCCGTACGTCTCGTTGACGAGCCGGAGATCGTCGATATCCGTTACGATGCAGGAGAGGGGCCGCCCGATGCGGCGTGCCGTCTCGGCGCACCGGTCGAGATCGAGCGAGAAACGGCGCCGGTCGGGCAAGCCGGTCAACCCGTCCAGCATGGCGCAGTCCGAAAGCTCACGGCCGGCGAGGACGGATTGCCGGAAAAGCTCCCCGTACGCCAGGAGCGGCAGCGCACGGTCGAGGATCTCCTCATCCGGAAGGTCCGCGGCGAAGACCATGTCCGCCCCCGCCTCCCGGAACCGGCGGGTCCGGCGGACCGCGCTCCGTCCTCCGATCAGGAACACGGGAATCCCGGGTCCGCCGGCGGCGCGGAACCGCCGCAGGATCTCCTCCTCCTCGGCGACGGCGCCGTATTCCCCCAGCAGAACCGCGGCGAGCTCCTCGCCCCTCCCCGGGACATCGAGGAGGGTGCCCCATGTGGCGGCGGTCTCCACCGTGTAGCCGCGGCGGGACAACAGGTTCCCGATGCGCCCGAGGACGGGCCACAACGGACGGGCGACGAGGATGGTTCCCTGCTCGGGGGTCATTCCTTCCCGCCCCCCCCCTTCCGCGGCCACCCGCAGAGAGCGTTGGCGTTGCGCAGCGCCACCGCCGCCGCGTTGCCGAACGCCGTGAGCAGTTCGAGGTCCTCCTCGGCGAATCCTCCGACCTGGTAATGGTCGAGGTTGATGACCCCCATCACCTCCGATCCCCATTTGACCGGCACCGCCATCTCGGACATCACCGCGGGATTCGCCTCGACGTAGCGGGGATCTTTACGCACGTCGGGAACGAGCAGCGGCTCCCCTTCCCGCGCGACCCAGCCGGTGATCCCCTCCCCGACGTGAAGCCGCAACGCGTTCTTCACCTCGGAGCCCAAGCCGCGCTCCGCCTCGATGAAAAGCGTCCCCGAATCGGGATCCATCCGGATCACCGACCCGGAGGAGGCGTCCATCAACTCCGTCGCGCGGTCGACGATCAGCTGGAACAGGACGGCCGGGTCGCTCTGCTCGTTCAACGCCTTGCTGATCTCGAAGATCGCGGTCAGCTTGCGCGCTTTCTTGTCGAGGTGCCCGATCAGCGCCGCGTTCTCGAGGGCGATCGCCGCGAAGTTCGCCAGGACGGAGAGGAGCTTCAGGTCCCCGTCCTGCAGATCCCTCCCGTCCAGCGGCGTCGCGGCGGCCATGATCCCGACCGCGGCCGTGGGACTCTTCACCGGCGCGACGAGGAACCCTTTCATCTCGAGGCGGCGCATCAGCCGCAGGAGGGCGCGGTCCGTCCCCGGCTTCCCCTCGGAGACGATCATCCCCGTGCCGGAGGAGAGGACCGGATGGACGACCAGCTTGTAGATCTCCTGCCGGTACTTCTCGAACTGCCGCCCCCGCGGGATCCCCGCCATCGACCGGACCACCAGGTGCTCCACCCCGGGCTCCGGAAGGAGCAGGACGCACCGCTCGGCGCGAAGGATCGACGCGGCCGCGGAGGTGATCAGGTCGAGGCTGTGCTGGACGTCCCCCGCCGGCGCGCTCATCGCCTGGGACACCTCGTACAGGCCGGAGGTCAGCGCGGCGGCCAGCGACACCTCCTTCGTGCTTCCGGGGGGCCTTCCTCCCCCGCGCAGGGCGGCGGCGAGGACGGAGAGGACGCTCATCCCTCCCCCAGGAGCCTGCGGACGGTATCCTTCAACTCCGTCGTGTCGTGGGACTTCACGATGTAGGCGTCGGATGCCCACGTGTTGAAGTCCTGGCGGAATTCGCCGAAGGCGGTGAGCAGGACGACCGGAATCGTCGCGTTCTTCTCCCGGATCCGGCGGAGCACCTCGATCCCGTCGACGTCCGGCAGGTTGATGTCGAGCGTCACGAGGTTCGGCTGGAAGGATTCGAGGAGGACGAGCGCCTGCCGCCCGTTCACGCCCAGCGCCACCTCGTACCCCTCGTCGGAGAGGTCCGCCCGGTACAGCTCGCGGATGCTCTCCTCGTCGTCCACCACGAGGACCTTCTTCATCGTCTCACTCCTCCTTTCCCTCCCCCCAGCGCGGGAGGACCCCGGCGTCGACGCCGATGCAGGAGAGCGCACGGGACACGACGAAATCGACGAGGGCGGAGACCGTCTCCGGGCGATGGTAGAACCCCGGGCACGCGGGGAGGACGTGCGCCCCCGCACGGGCCAGCGTCAGCATGTTCTCCAGATGGATGACGGACAGCGGCGTCTCCCGGGCCACGAGGACCAGCGGCTTGCGTTCCTTGAGGGCCACGTCGGCGCACCGGGTCAGCACCGACGACGAAATCCCGTGGGCGATCCGCCCGAGGGTTCCCATGGAGCAGGGGGCGACGATCATCGCGTCGGGAGCGTTCGACCCGGAGGCGAACGGAATCCCGAAGTCGTCCTCGGCGTACAGGCGGAACGGCCGGGTCGAGGAAGAGAGGCGCGCGAGTCCCTTCCGCCGCGCGTCCATGCCGCCGGGGAGCTTCCCGTCCCAGACCTCCGCGGAGAGGATCCCCCAGGCCGTCTTCGTGACCAGAACGTGCAGGTCCGCGCCGCGCGCAAGGAGCAGGGAGAGGGTACGGACGCCGTACACCGCGCCGCTGGCGCCCGAAATGCCGAGAAGAACCTTCATGGGCGGCCCCGCAACACCAGGTCGAGGTAGGTGAACAGGCAGAACGCGATGCTCACGACCCCGTTCAGGTTGAAGAACGCCATATTCAGCCGAGAAAGGTCGTCCTTCCGGACGATCGCGTGCTCGTACGCCAGCACGGCAGCGCACAGGGCGAGCCCCGCAAGATACCACCCGCCGAGCCCGAACACATGATACCCCACCAGGAGAAAGCCCGCCATCGCCAGGTGGAACGCCCGGGCGACCCACAGCGAGGGGCCCACTCCGAGGGACCGCGGGATCGAGTGGAGGCCCTCCCGCCGGTCGAAGTCGATGTCCTGCAGCGCGTAGAGAACGTCGAACCCGCCCACCCAGAACAGGACGGCGAGGCAGATCCAGAGCACCCGCGCGTCCACCCCCCCCGTCACCGCGATCCACGCCGCCAGCGGCGCCGCCCCCAGGCACGCTCCGAGAACGAGGTGCGACGCCCAGGTGAACCGCTTCATGTACGAGTAGGAGAAGAGCACCAGGAGCAGGACGGGGGTGAGCCGGAGGCAGAGCGTGTTCAGCTTCGCGGCGGAAAGGGCGAGCAGCGCCACGGACATCAGGATGAAGACGCGCGCCATCGGCCGGCTGACCTTCCCCGAGGGGATCGCGCGGCCCCTCGTCCGTGGGTTCTTCGCGTCGACATCCGCGTCCACCAGCCGGTTGAATCCCATGGAGGCGCTGCGCGCTCCCACCATCGCCAGGACGATGTAGAAGACGGTCCGGGCCGGGGGAAGCGCGTTCCGCGCGCCGAGCTCCCGGGCCGCGAGGAACATCCCCGTCAGGGCGAAGGGGAGCGCGAATACCGTGTGCGTCACCTTGACCATCTCGAGGTAGACGCCGATGCGGCGGAAGACGCTCAGAATCCGTACTCCTTCCACCGTCGGGTGACGAGGTCGATGACCTCCCGTGGCATCGCGATGTCCCCGGGCCACTCGCGCGAGAACCCTTCCGAAGCCCATTTCCTCGTAGCGTCGATCCCCATCTTCGAGCCGTAGTGCGGAATCGGGGAGGCGTGCTCGAGGGCGTCCACGGGGCCGTCCACGATCATCGTGTCCCGGCGCGGATCGACGTTGTTCCCGATCCGCCAGAGGGCTTCGCTCATGTCCTGAATGTTCACGTCGGAGTCGAAGATCACGACGAACTTGGAGAACATGAGCAGGCCCAGCCCCCACACGGCGCACATCACCTTCCGCGCGTGGCCGGGGTACCGCTTGTCGATGGAGAAGAATGCGAAGTTGTGGAAGATCCCCTCGATCGGCAGGTTCATGTCCGTCACCTCGGGGACGATCTTCCGAAGCAGCGGGAGGAAGATCCGCTCCGTCGCCTTCCCGAGGTAGACGTCCTCCATCGGCGGCTTCCCGACGATCGTCGCAGGGTAGATGGGGTTCTTCCTCCGGGTGACGCACGTCAGGTGGAAAACGGGGTACCGGTCGGCGAGGGAGTAGTACCCCGTGTGGTCGCCGAAGGGGCCCTCGACACGCAGTTCATCGGGGTCGACGTATCCCTCGAGGATCACCTCGGCGTGCGCGGGGACCTCGATATCGATCGTCCTGCAGCGAACGAGCTCCACCGGCTCCTTCCGCAGAAAACCGGAGAACATCATCTCGTCCATGTCCTCGGGCAGCGGCGCGGAGGCCGCGTAGATCGTCGCCGGATCGCCGCCGAGGGCGACCGCCACGGGCATCCGTTCCCTCCTCCCCCGGAAGCCCCGGTAATGCTGCGCCCCCCCCTTGTGCACGTGCCAGTGCATTCCCGTCGTCGTCTCGTCGTAGACGTGCATCCGGTACATCCCGACGTTCCGGCGTCCCGTCGAAGGATCCATCGTGAAGACCAGCGGAAGCGTGATGAACGGACCGCCGTCGCCGGGCCACGTCTTCACCACGGGAAGGAACGACAGGGAGGGGCGGTCCGCCTCGACCACTTCCTGGCACGGGGCGGAGGAGACGGTCTTCGGGACGAAGTCGGCGAGCCGCGCGAGCTTCGGGAGCATCTTGAGCTTCTCGAGGAAGTTCGTCGGAATCTCCGGCTCGATCACCTCCTTGACCCGCTCCGCGATGTCGTCGAGCCGCGGTACGCCCAGCGCGAAACACATCCGCTCCATCGTGCCGAAGAGGTTCATCGCCAGCGGCACCGACGTTCCCAGGACGTTCTCGAAGAGGATCGCCGGCCCCCCGGCCTTCACCGCCCGATCGGCGATCTCCGCCGCCTCGAGCTCCGGGGAGACCCCGGACGGGATGCGCTTGAGCTCGCCGCGCGCTTCCAGGGCGGCGAGATAGTCCCGAAGGTCGCGAAACGCCATCGCATCTCCTTTCCGCCGGCAGCCGGGAATGGACCATCATACCACCGGAAATCTTCCCCTACATATTGACCCCCGTCGGATCCCCGGGGTAGGATTTGAAAAGGAGGATATTCGGATTGAAGAAAACATCGAAGCTGTTCAAGGCGCTCTCCGACGAGACCCGCCTGCGGATCCTGAAGATGCTCGAGGCGAGGCCCCTGTGCGTGTGCGAGATCCAGCACGTGCTGAAGGGGTCCCAGCCGAACGTGTCCCATCACCTGAAGACGCTCGCCGACGCGGGGCTGGTCGATTCGAAGCGGGACGGATTGTGGATCGCCTACCGGATCGCCGACACGCCCGAAACCCCGCTGCACGCGGCCGCGCTGACGCTCCTTCGCCGCTCCCTGAAAAACGACGAGAGGGTGAAGAAGGACCGGATCGTCGTGAAAAGCGTCAACCGTATCGAGATCGCTCTCCGGAAGTAACCCGCCGCCGGTTACTCCGGCTCCGGTTTGAGGGTCACACGCGTCGCCCCCCATCCTCCCGCTTCGGGCGGAGCGTCCGAATAGCTCTCGACGCGCGGATGCCGCGCGAGCAGAGCGCGTACCGCGGCCCTCTGGGCTCCCGTTCCCTTTCCGTGGATCAGACGGACCTCCCGATACCGTTTCCGCGCGGCCGCTTCGAGATACTCCTCAACCACGGAGACGACATCCCGCGGCGTGAAGGCGTGGAGGTCGATGCTCTCCTCCACCGGCACGCGGTGCGGGGGCGGTTCCCCGGGGAGATCCGGCCGTGTCACGGCCGAGGGGAAAGGACGGACGCCACCTGGTGCGGCGACGGGAGCGGCGGGGAGGTGTAGAGCAGCGGGGTTTCGTTCTTCTTCGCGATCTCGCGCAGCTCCTCGAAGGGGATCTTCACGAAGGCGGCCACGATCGCGGGGTCGAGGTGGTTGTCGGACTTCTCCCTGATTTTGGCGAGCGCGTCCGTGTGGGAACGGCCCGTGTGGTACGCCCGGTCGGTGGTCAGCGCGTCGTAGACGTCGATCACGGCGAAGAGCCGCGCCCCGAGCGGGATCTGGGCGCCTTTCAGATTCCCGGGGTACCCCGCCCCGTCGTACCACTCATGATGGGACAGGACGATCTCGGACGGGCCGCGCAGGAATTCGATCTTCCGCAGCATGACCGCTCCCACTTCCGGGTGGTTGCGCATCACCACCCACTCCTCCTCGGACAGCGGCCCGGGCTTCAGCAGCACCTTGTCGGGGATGCCGATCTTCCCCACGTCGTGCAGGAGGGCGCCGCGCCAGAAGTCGTCGAGCGTGTCCTTGTCCCGTTCCCCCGTCTCCCGCGCCAGGCGCAGCATGTAGTCCGCCACCCGCTGGGAGTGGACCCCGGTGTTGTGCTCCCGCACGTCGAGAGCCGACGCCAGGGCGATCAGGGTGTTGTCGTTCGCGACCTCGATCTTCCCGACGAACCGCATCTGCTGCTCGAAGAAGCTCGCCGAAAGCCCCCCCACCAGCCAGAAGACGGCCACTTCCCCGACCCGCGCGATCTGGGAGGAAACCTCCGCCGGCCAATCGTTTCCGGCCAGTCCGCCGCACACGAGCGTGGCGGACACCGTGGCGAAGACGGCGCCGCGCGCGCCGAACCACATCGCGGATAAAAAGATGGGCAGGAGGTAGAACTTGCGGACGATCTCCCGGGACCCGATTCCCTCGGGAGATCTTTCGGGGAGGGAGTAAAGGACGACGGAGATCGCGACGAGAAGGATGGCGGCGGCGACGATGCGTGCCGCCGGCCCGGAAAAACCGAAGATCGACTCTTCCCGGGAGTAGGCGGCCATGGCCGACATAATACCGCAACCGATCGATTGCGATAAGATATCTCTCATGTCGAAAACCGTGATCCTCGGGACGGCCGGGCACATCGACCACGGGAAAAGCTCCCTCGTGCGCGCGCTGACCGGCACCGACCCCGACCGGCTGAAGGAGGAGAAGGAGCGGGGGATCACGATCGAGCTCGGGTTCGCCCGTCTCTCCCTCCCGTCGGGGGCCCTTGCCGGCATCGTCGACGTGCCGGGACACGAGCGGTTCGTCCGGACGATGGTGGCGGGGGCGGCGGGGGTCGACATCGTCCTGCTCGTCATCGCAGCGGACGAGGGGGTGATGCCGCAGACGCGCGAGCATCTCGACATCTGCCGCCTTCTCGCGGTGCGTCACGGGATCGTCGTCCTCAACAAGTGCGACAAAGCGGAGAGCGAGTGGATGGATCTCCAGGAGGAGGAGATCCGCGCGCTCGTCCGGGGAACGTTTCTCGATGGGGCCCCGATCGTCCGGGTTTCCTCCTCCACCCGCGAGGGTCTCCCCGGACTGGTATCCGCCCTCGACCGGATCGCCGCCGGAATCCCGGGGAAGGACGCGTCGAACCTGTTCCGACTCCCCGTGGACCGTTCCTTTTCGATGAAGGGGTTCGGCACCGTGGTCACGGGGACCGTGATCGGCGGGACGGTAGCGACGGGCGAGGAGGTGGCGATCCTCCCCGGGGGGACCGTCGCGAAGGTGCGCGGGCTGCAGGTCCACGGCGGTCCGGTGGAACGATCGACCGCGGGGACCCGCACCGCGGTCAACCTGCAGGGGCTGGAGAAGGAGGGCGCCCCGCGCGGGTCGGTCCTGTGTCACCCCGGGACGTTCTCCCCCACGAAGACCGCGGAAGTTTTCGTCGAGTACCTTCCGCTGGTCCCAAAGCCGCTGCGGAACCGGGGCCAGATCTCCTTCCACGCCGGGACCTTCTCCTGCGTCGGGCGGATCCTCCTCTACGGGCAGACCGAGATTCCGCCCGGAGGGTCGGGGTACGGCCGGGTGCTCCTCTCCGAGGAGACGGTCCTCTCGGGCGGCGACCGGTTCATCCTTCGGGGATTCTCCCCGCTGGCGAATTTCGGATACACCATCGGCGGCGGCGCCGTGCTCCACCCGAAGCCTCCTCCCCGAAGGGGGGCAGGGAAGGCGGTCCCGGAGGCGCTTCCCCGGTTGCGCTCGGAAGACCCCGCAGAGCGCATCCTGGCATCGGTGGAGGATGCCGGCGCGGCAGGCGTCACTCCAGCGGACGCGGCGGTCGTTGCCGGGCTCGGGGCGGAGCGGACCCGCGGAGTCCTGAGGGAGCTCGCCGTGACGCGGATGACCACCGAAATCCCCGGATCCGGAAAAATATGGTCCCGTTCGGCGATTTCCGCCGCGTCGTCCTTTTGCGGCCACGCCCTGACGCGGTTGCACGACCGTAATCCCGAACGGGGCGGGTTTCCGTGGGAAGAGATCGCCTCCCTGTTCCCCATCCCCCCCGACCCGGGGTTTCTCTCCCTCGCCCTGGAAGGAAATCTCTCCATCTCCCGGCAGGGAGAGCTCCATTTCCTCCCGGCCCGCAAGCCGAAGGCGGTGGAACTGGGGAGCCCGTTGGCCCGCAAGGTCGCGGAGTTCATCCGCGCAGCGGGCGACGCCGCGCCGGGCCGCGCCGAGCTTCTGGAGGCGGTCAAGGGGGTTTCGGCGGACCCGAAGGCGGTGGAGAAGGTGGCCGACGGCCTTGCCCGCGCCGGGGAGATCGTCCGTGTGAAGGAGCTGTTCTTCGACGGGACGGCGCTGCGGGGGATCCAGGAGAAGCTCGTCGCGTTTCTCGCGAGGCGAGGCGAGGTCACCGTGCCGGAGTTCAAGGAGATGACGGGGTTGTCCAGGAAATACATCATCCCTCTCCTCGAGCACTTCGACGCGACGAAAGTCACCCTGCGGGTGGGCGACAAGAGGGTGTTGCGGAAGAAATGAACCACTCCTCCCAACCCGCTCTAGCGGGTATGGGCGGAGTTTCGCGTTTCACAGGGCAACAAGTTCTTGCCCTCCACGCCAGGCCGGTTCCCGGCCCGTTTCTTTTAAGGCGTACACCAGCATGGATCCTGCGGAGTTTTCGTCCCTGCCGATGGTTAACCCACACCCACATCGGTGCACGCGCTCCGAGAGTGGTTTTTTCTCCACCCGGTCGCAGTCCATACACCTTTGCGTTGGTTTCACGGTCTTCACCGGCACGTCGACCCATCGTACGCCAGCTTCTTCCGCTTTGCATTTCAGGGTCTTCGTGAAAGACGCAAACGACGCGCTGTGCAATTCCCGGTTGAGCCCGCGCTTCCGCGCTCCTCCTCTGGCAACCATGTTTTTGACCTTCAACGTCTCGGTTGCTATCAGGTCTACCTTGCCGACTATCTTTGCCGTTTCCTGGTGGATGAAATCCCGCCTCTGGTTTGCGATCTTCTCGTGGATCCGGACCACCACCTTCTCTGCCTTGCCCCTCCTCCCGGATCCCCGCTTCTTTTTGGCCAGCACCCTCTGTGCTGCTTTGAGTTTTTGCAGTTGCCGCTTCAGAAACCTCGGGTTATTGATCTTTTCGATCTTGCGGTCATGGGTGTCGTATGCGACGGTGGCCAAGGTCTCCAATCCAAGATCGATCCCAACCGCCACGTTGCCTTTTCCCCGCACTGGCCAGCACTGCATAGTGGCCACCGCGTACCACCTGCCGTTCCGGCGGACAACCTCCATAGAGGAATACTGGCCCTTGTTTCTCGTTTGCCCCTTGATTTTTACCCACATTTTCTCGATCCTGATTTTGCCGTTCCGATCTCTGCCGTTCTTCGGATTGATTCCCGGTTCGATATCCCACCCGGTCTGGCTGGAGTACCCGAACCCGTGGAATCGGTCCTTGTTTTTGAACCGCGGAAATCCCGGTTTTTCTCCGCGCTTGATTCTCCGGAAGAACGCCTGATATCCCAGATGGAGCCGGTGTAGCGTGATCTGCAAGGACTGGGCGTTCAGGGTTTTATATTCGGGGTTTTCGTTCCTGACTTGGGTCAGCGATCTGCATTGGTCAACGAAGGAAATGGTTTTTCTTGTCTTCTTCCATGCCCCGATCCGTTCTTCCAACGCTGCGTTGTATATCTGCCGGTGCATCTCTTTTACACGGAGAAGTTCCGCTTCTTGCCTGCGAGTGGGATAAAGCCGATATGTAACTTTACGGTTGACCTCGATCATGGGATCATTGTAACTTGGTTACAATGGGAAAACAACAGGTAAGAACCTTACACCATTGCTCTTATCGCATATCATATCATTTGGTTCTTGTGACAAAATGCCGGCACCCGGTGATCACGGCGGAGATGTTGATCCGGGCAGAGGATTTGTGCCGCCGGACATTGCGTTTTTGGGAAGGCGAGTTGCTGGAGTTCAACGGAACCAAGGACCACATCCACCTGTTGCTGTCCCTTACTCCGAAAACCAGCCCAAGCCGGTTTGTTAATAATCTGAAAACCGTTCTTTCACGGGTGATTCGGAAGGAATTCAAAGAGGACGTTTCCAGGTTTTATCGTAAACCCGTATTTTGGAGCCGCTCGTATTTCATAGCCACTTGCGGCGGGGCTCCGCTGTCAGTGATCAAACAATACATTGAATCTCAGTAAAACCTCCCGCCGCTTCACCTCCACCCAAACCGGCAGAACCGGCTATGGGTGGAGCACTGCGGCGGGATTCTGGTAGCCGCCGTCACTCCACGGAGCGGTAGAGGACCGCGCCGAGCGCGCCCGCGGCGAATCCCGCGAGGTGCCCCGCGAGGGAGTACGGCGCGGGATTGAACAGGTTCGACAGGGGTCCCGGGCCCCACCCCCACAGGAAGACGGCGACCGCCCAGGCGCACGCGAAGAGGTAGGCGGGGACGGTGACGACCCGGCCCATCCCGTACATCGCGATCGGAACGTCCGGAAAGAAGACGAGGTAGGCGCCCAGCACCCCCGCCACGGCGCCGGCGGAACCGAGCGCGGCGGGCATCCCCGCCGTTCCCCACAAGACATGCGCCGCGCCCGCGACCGCGCCGCAAAAAAGATAGAAGAGAAGGAACGGAACCCGCCCCAGCCGATCTTCCACGTTGTCCCCCAGGACAAACAGGAAGAGGCATCCTACGCCCAGCGGGACGATCCCTCCGTGAAGGAAGGGGGTCGACAGCAGTGCGAATTTCCGAACACCGGAAAATCCCGTACCGGAAGGAAGGGCCAGGCGCCCCTGCAGACCTGCAATGTCTCCCGCGCCGATACAGGAAAGGAGATACAGCCCCACCGTCAGGGAGAGAATCCCGTACACCACCAACGGGGGACGCGCCCCGGGAGATGCCTCGTCGGCGAGGGGGACGAGGACCGGCAGCGGGATCTGCCCGGCGCCCACCTCGCCGACGTCCGGGCCGAGCCGGCGGTTCATCCGGCCCCGGACCTCCTCCGCCATCGAGGCGCCGAGGGATTCGTACAACTGGGCGTGGTCGCGCTGGAACTTGAAGACCGCGGAGAGCGTTCCCGCGGAACGCCGGGAGACGAGCATCCCCCCGCACCCTCCGCACCGGAAGACCGGGACCCCAGTGAGCTGGAAGTCCGTGGGACGCAACGGCTCGCCGCACCGCGGGCAGGGAAGGCCCCGGGCCTCGCCCCAGGCGAGCCGCAGGGCTGCACCCTTTTTCTCCTTCGCCGGAGAGGAGGGACCGGCCGCGGGCTCGGCGTCCTCTTCGGAGGGCAGCCGCCCCTGCGTCAACTCGCGGATCTCGCCGGGGTCGAACCAGGCCGCCCCGCAGGTCCGGCACCGGTCGACCTCGACCTCCCCGGACGCCACGCCGACCATCGAAGGGATCTTGCAGTACGGGCAATTCATCGGGGAGAGAGGACCTGCAACCGCTCCCCGGCGGCTGCGCGGTTGAGGGCGGCGGCGAACGAGGAAAAAAGGACATCCGGACCGGCCGGAGCGGAAGCGATGGTCATCGCCGAGGACAGGTGGATCGCGTCGAATCCCCGAAGGCCGTATTTCGCGGCCAGCCGTCCCGCCTCGACCTCCCGGAAATCGACGACCGCGAGCCGATCCCAGTCCCGCCGCAACGCCCGGAACGCGACGCCGTACCCGCTCTTCGAGAGATCGCCCGCCCGCATCCTCCGGCTCAGGGCGGAAACCGCCTCGGGGTAGGCCACCCGGCATGCGGCGACGACCTCCGCTTCGTCTACCCACTCCCTGACCGCCGCCGAATGGGCTTCTTCGACATAGAGTTTGACCAGTGCGCTCGTGTCGAGAAAAAGGATCACCGGCGGCTCTCGAGCACCGTATCCGCCAGAGGCTTCCCTTTGACCTTCACGCCCCGCGCGCCTTTGGGTTTCCCCCGGGACATCCGCGCCTCCCCGCTTTCCGAAAGCCGCTTGAGGGCCATCCGTTCCTTGGTGACCGGAACGAGAATCGCCACCTCCCGCCCGCGCGCCGTCACGACGACCTCTTCCCCGCCCCGGGCGATTCCTATGTAGCTGCTCAGCCGGGCCTTCAATTCCCGGATTCCGACGGCGATCATCGCACCCTCCTCCCCGGCCCCCCGTATGCGCACGGGGAGACTCTCTGTGGCCACATAATAACACGAATGTGGTCACCTTCGTGGCAGTGGAAAGGAACGGCAAGTAGGCCGGCAAGCCCCGTCCTCCACGCCTTACCTTCGCCCGAATAATTCTGATGGCGCAATTATCCCTTGACATAGTTTAAAAATACATTTATATTACATATAGTTGCACGGCAATCCGTAAACAATTCATCCGGAAAACAAGTTCGGCCAGAGGGCATCCAGAATGTCGACGGATTCTTCCGCGATTAATGGCCTGTTGAGATTGCTGGATATCTCGTCCGATCAGGAGCAACGAGCGGAATACTTCCTTCTCCTTGGGGCCGAGTGCGAAAAGGGAGATGATTACAGTGCGGCCGCGCGGTTCTATCAGCGAGGTATCGAATGCAGGCCGAAGGGAATCAGGACGCGGTACTTCCTCCACAACAACATGGGGTACTGCCTGAACCATTTCAAACGCCATGAGGAAGCATCGGAACATTGCCAGACTGCTATAGCCGTAAACCCTGGGAGCTTCAACGCCTACAAGAATCTGGGCAATGCGCTGGAGGGACTAGGCCGATACGTTGAGGCGGCGAAATGCCATATTAAGGCATGCAAAATTTACCCTCAAGATTCTCGCGCACTCAAACACCTGGAGGTTCTCGTAGTATCGAATCCGAACATTTGCCGGGATATGCCAGATCTTATTGAGGAGATTGAATCCTGCCGTCATGCCGCCCGGACTGCATGGCAGTAAGAATCGAGGAATTAAATGCGCTTATCTCCATCGCAAAAGGAAGCGCTTCATAAGGCAATTAAGGAATATTCATTCCCCCCCGAGTATTACGAATTCATTCTGGACAGGCCGGAACGTCTAGAGGACACACGTGCAGTTGAAGCCAGGATCAAGGCTGACCTTATCAGCGGCGATATGAGCCTGGTCAAGAATGGGCTTTCCAACGTGTTGCACTGGGGTTTCGCAAGGATGAGATACCGTGGTATACGCGTCACTGATTTCCGGACGAAAGTGACCACCGCTCAACTTGAAGCAGCAACTTCACTGTTTATTTCGAGCATTTCACCATCACTTTATGAGATCAAGAGAATTGGACTTCCTCAGTTTAGCGGTGTGTCGTTTGTCAGTAAGATCCGGATGTTCCTCGACCCTGAGAATTCCGCAACTCTTGATCGGCAGATCATGAAGATTCATGCGGTCCGACCTGACACGGTTCTTTCGAAGGTAAAAGAGTATAAAAATCAAATCCCGATTACTACCAATAATGCCGAGGCATACGAAATGTGGTGCCGGAAGATGCGAGAGATCTCAGAAAGGTATTTTGCGGGAGGGTTCCGCGCCGTTGATATCGAACGCGGCTTCTTCCATTTAGTTCAAGAGGGCAAGGTATCTCTTGCTGGAGAAATTCTTCGGGATGCGTAATCGTGGGTTCGAGTAGGGCAGGTGCCTATATGGCGGAATCCTTTTTATGGAGTAGAAGGCATGCCGCGAGCAAGAACGATCACTGGTAAAGAATTCGAATATTTTGGTTCTCTCGATACCGGATTGATAGTGCAATTCAAGAATTCGGCTATGAAGATCACTCCGGATATCGTGCGCGTCATCCGGAACGAAATCTCACGGAGAAGCCCGGTATTAATGGGGGCATGTTACAAGCCCCTTGTCGCTGACTCCGTCGGGGAAACGCTATGGATGGAACACGGGGTTACGCCACAGGTGATAAGTTATGTGTTACCGCTTCTGGTTGAAGAAGAATTCTGCCGGGTAAGTGACAACAAGCCCTTCAAGATTTATCTCAATTTGCGTCGTTAGAAGTTGTGTATGCCTCTTTCCGTATGCTCTTTGGAATCGGTAACTGGTTCGAATTGTCCTTCTTCGCCTGCTCCCGTATGTGGCTTTTCTCACCTGAACTCCCACGGGGGCTGTGGGTTGGTTCCTCGCCATAATCCGCGCATGTTGCTCCGCGCCTCCTCTTCCGCCCGATACAATCTGTCATCGTCATCAAACTGGATGGACCTGTATTCCGGGGTCCTCCAGTACCACCCCCAACCTTCGCGCAACATGTCTTCGTTGATGTTCCGGGACCTCAGATATACCAGACCGACCTGCCTCCCGTTCGTGTCGACCTCCCGGACTTCAACTCTCACCTTCTGCCCGTTCAATTTCTCTTCGAGCGTGGCCTTCGCCTTCACGGCGTAGGGTTGCCCTGGCTTGCCGTTATGGGCCAGAACAGGGGCAAAGGTGCCATAAAGGCGCACCCGAAACTTGGCAGGGGTATACGGACGGACTGTCTCCAAAAGGAATGTGTCGCCATCCATAATCTCCGTGACGACACCATCGAAGCTGTAGTTGACCATGCGTGAAGAAGCGGGAAAGGGGACGAGCAGCGAAAACACCAAGAAGGCGAGAACCCGGGGGAAATTCCCACCCATCATCGGTGACCACTCCACGATATGCGATTGAATCATTATGGGGCAGGGAAGGGGAAATGCAAGTAAGCAAGAACCGTATATTGCTAAGTGCTTCAATTCATAAATACGATAACGTATCGGGAAGACAGCACAGAAGGCGCACGCAACGGGAGGGTCCGGCGAAGTCGCCGCAGGAGGGGGGAGAAGTGAGGTAAAGCGCAGCCGTGCAGGTTCACCGCACGGCGAGCCACGAACGGAGTCCCCCTCCGAGGCGGCGCAGCCGAAGGGTGAGTCCCGGAGGCGCAGCGACTTCCGGGATCGCTCTCTGGTGTAGCATATCTTGGTGGGAACCGTGAAGGTGATCGTCGCGTGGGGGGCGTTCGCGCTCTTCCACAGCGTGACCGTGTCGGAACCGTACGAGGGGTGGGCCCGACGTGCGATGGGCGAGGGCCGGTTCCGGGCGTACCACCGGCTCCTCTTCACGCTCTACTCCGCCGCCGCCACGGCCGCGGTGCTCCTTTACGTGCGCTCTCTCCCGGACGCCCCGCTCTACCACCTCGACGGATGGGCCCGTATCCTCTTCCACGGGGTGCAGATCCTCGGGGCGGGCCTGCTCCTGTGGACGCCGTGGGACCTGAAGGAGTTCATCGGGCTGCGCCAATGGGAGCGACATCGGAAAGGGGAGGAGGAAGCGCCGGGCCGCAACGAGCGCCTCTTCACCGGGAAGGGGTACGGACTGGTGCGCCACCCGCTCTACCTCGGGTGCTCGCTACTGCTCGCCTTCCATCCGGTCCAGACGGGAAACAGCGCCGCCACGGCCGCCGCCGTCGTCGCCTATTTCTATATCGGGACCTTCTTCGAGGAGCGCCGGCTCGTGCGGCAGTTTGGCGAGGAATACCGCGAGTACCAACATCGCGTGCCGCGCTTCCTCCCGCTCCCCCGCCGAGGCCATCCATGAACGTCGGACGCGGCCGAGGGCAGCCCGGGGAGGGAGCGGCGCCGGCAACGGAGGTCCTCGCCTTTCTCGCGAGGGCATACCCCGGTGCGCGGGTCCTCCTCGACCACCGCAACCCGTTCGAGCTGCTCGTGGCGACCGTTCTCGCCGCGCAGTGCACGGACGAACGGGTGAACAGCGTGACCCCGCGGTTGTTCCGGGCCTGGCCCGGTCCTTCCGCCCTCGCGAGCGCAAGCCAGGAGGAGATCGAGGCGGCGGTTCGCTCCACCGGCTTCTACCGGAACAAGGCGAGGGCGATCCGGGAGCTGTCCGCCGTCCTGGTGGATCGACATGACGGACGCGTCCCGCGAACGATGGAGGAGCTGACGGCTCTTCCCGGCGTGGGCCGGAAGACCGCCTCGATCCTTCTCGGCGCCTGCTTCGGGCTCCCCGCGCTTCCCGTGGACACCCACGTCGGGCGGGTTTCGTTCCGGATCGGATGGACCGCATCGAAGGACCCCGCCCGGATCGAAGAGGACCTTGCAAGAACGATCCCGCCCGGGAAGTGGTGGGAGTTCGCCACGCGCCTCGGGTGGCACGGACGGCAGGTGTGCGTCGCCCGCAAGCCCCGGTGCCCGGAGTGCGGCCTCGCCGCCGTCTGCCCGAAGCGGGGGGTGTAACCGCCGGTGATTCCCTTTACTCCAGATGTTTTTTCAGGTGCCCTATGGTGGCGGGCCACGCCTTTCGGGACGCCGCCAGGTTCGCGCCGTCCCGGGCGTCCTGTGCGCGCAGGAACCCGTGCCCCGCCCCCGGGTACGTGTGCCCGATGAACGGCGTGCCGAGTTCCTTCATTTTCGCCTTGGCGGGGCCCACCGTGGCGTTCACCCTGGCGTCGTCCTCTCCGTAGAGACCGAGCACCGGCGCCCGGATCCCCCGCAGTGCGTCCGGATCGGGGGAAGTGCCGTAATACACCACCGCGGCCGCCAGGCCGGGCCGGACGGCCGCGTAGTGGAAGCTCTGTCCGCCGCCCCAGCAGAATCCCACGGTGGCGATCTTCCCCTTCGCCGCGGGCAGGCTCGTCGCGTAACGTCCCACGGCGTCGAGCATGTCCACGACGTCCGGCGTCGAAAGGCCGCGCACCGCCTTCACGACGTCATCCCGGCTACCGAACGCCCCGGTGCCTCCGCCGCCGGGCCCCTTGCCCGTAAGCAGGTCCGGCGCGATGGCGATGAAACCTTCCGCGGCCAACCGGTCCGCGACGGCCCGGATCCAGTCCGTCAGACCGTACACCTCCTGGATGACGACCACCACGGGAGCCTTGTCCTTGCGCTCGGGGTGCGCGACGAACGCGGCGATTTTTACGTCCTTTCCCGGAACGGCGATGTCGACCCATTCGTGGTGGCGGGGGGAACGTTCCAGCGCGGCCTTGGCCCCGGCCTCGCCCGGTGGGATCCCATCCGTGTCGGCCCCGGGATCGCCCATCGCCGGCAAGGCCGCCAGGGCGGCGAACCAGAACAACAGGATTGCGGTTTTCGCCGTCATGGCATTGCGATGGCGTTGCCGCCGCGAAAGATTCCGAAGGTGGCGATTCCGGGGTATTCGGTCAGCCGGTATCCAATCGACCCGACGGTTTCCCGAAGAGATCCGAAACTTCCGCTCCGGCGGGGCAATCCAAGACAAAAATCGGCCGCGGCCGTACAGGAGGTGTTTCGCATGAGATCCCCCGTTCTTTCCCTCCTTGCGGGTTTGGCCTGCGTCGTCATGATGCCGCCCCTCGCCGGGGCGGTCGAGGCGCCGGGCCATCAACATTACGACAAGCCGGAAGGGTATGACCGTCCGTCGCAGGGAGGACCCATCGCGCCGAGGCTTCAGAATCTCGGGACCCATGTTTTCAAGGTGACGACGAAGTCGGAGCGCGCGCAGACCTTCATCAACCAGGGCGTGAACCTGGCATACGGCTTCAATCACGCCGAGGCCGCCCGCGCGTTTGCGGAGGCGGCGCGCCTCGATCCCGGGTGCGCGATGGCCTACTGGGGCCACGCGCTGGCGCTCGGTCCCAACATCAACGTGCCGATGAATCCGGAGGATGAGCCGAAGGCGCACGCGCTGGCGCGGAAGGCGATGGCCCTCAAGTCGAACGCGACGCCCCGCGAGCGCGCCTACATCGACGCGGTCGCCGTCCGCTACACCGGAAGGCCCGGGGATCGAAGGAACGCGGACCGCGCCTTCGCCGGCGCGATGCGCAAGGTCGTCGACGACCACCCCGACGATCTCGATGCCGCGGCGATGTTCGCCGAATCGCTGATGGACCTGCGCCCATGGAACTACTGGTCGCGGGACAACAAGCCGTATCCCGAGACCGAGGAGATCCTCCGGACGCTGCAGTCGGTGCTCGAGCGTAATCCCAACCATCCCGGCGCGGTCCACTACTGGGTACACCTGTGGGAGCCGACGCACACGCCGGAAAAGGCCGAAGCGGAAGCCGATCGCCTGCTCACCCTCGTGCCGGGGGCCGGACACTTGGTCCACATGCCCGGCCACATCTACGCCCGGGTCGGACGGTACGCGGACGTCGTCAAGGCGAACCGGATGGCGATCGCCGCCGACGAGGATTACATCTCCCAGTGCCGCGCCCAGGGGATCTACCCGCTCGGATACTATCCGCACAACATCCATTTCCTGTGGCTGGGCGCCACGATGGCGGGGCAGAGCCGGCTCGCGATCGACTCGGCGAAGAAGACCGCGAAGGTCATCCCGCCCGACGCGTTGAAGCAGATGCCCTTCCTGCAGGGCTTCCTCGCCGTGCCGTACTGGGCGAAGGTCCGCTTCGGCCGGTGGGACGAGATCCTGTCCGAGAAGGCTCCCGGGCACGACACGCTGTTCCTCCGGGGGGTGTGGCATTACGCCCGTGCCAGCGCCTTCATCGGGAAGCGCCGGCTGGAAGACGCGGAACAGGAGCTGGAGCAGCTTCGGAACGTCGTGGCCGACCCGGCGCTCGCCAAGGAGCCGGCATCCTTCTCGGCGAACTCGGCGGAAACGATCCTTCGCATCGCACCGGAGGTGGTCGCCGGCGAGATCGCGGCGAAGAAGGGGGACATCGACCGCGCGCTCCTCCATCTCGAGCGCGCCGTGAGATTCGAGGACGCGCTGATCTACACCGAGCCTCCCGACTGGCATGCGCCCGTGCGGCAGACGCTCGGCGCCGTCCTGCTTGCGGCCGGCCGCCCCGGAGAAGCGGAGGTCGTCTACTGGGAAGATCTCAGGCGTAACCCGGAGAACGGCTGGTCGCTGTTCGGCCTGGCGCAGTCGCTTCGGGATCAGGGCAAGGCGGGCGAGGCCGCCGATGTCGAGAAACGGTTCCGCAGGGCGTGGGCAGACGCCGACGTCAGGCTCGTGTCGTCGCGGTCGACCGCCTTCGACTGATCTTCACCTGCCGCCATCCTTCCCTGGAGCCGGACGCCCGCGTTGCTCTGACGTTGCGGGAAGTCTGCGGACTCACGACCGAGGAGATCGCCCGCGCTTTCCTCGCGGTTCCGTCCACCTTGGCACGGCGCATCGTGCGCGCCAAGGCAAAGATCCGCGATGCGCATATCCCATACCAGGTGCCGTCGCCCGCCGAACGGACGGACAGGCTGGATACCGTGCTCCAGGTGGTCAACCTGGCGTTCAACGAAGGGTACTCCGCATCATCGGGTGCATCCCTCACACGGCCCGATTTCTCGGGCGAAGCGATCCGCCCGGGACGGATGCTGATCGGGTTGTTGCCGGAGCCGGAACGGCGGTTTCTTGAACGGCGGCTGGCTGGATTGGGCTGAGTTGCATCTCGATGTCGATTTCCTGCGTCGCCGAACGACCATTCGGAGAGCGGACATTCGCGGAAGCCACAAGGGGTCACGAAATCGGAAGGAGCAGAGCCATGATCAAGAAAGGATACGCCGCCACCGCCTTTTACGGTGTCGCGGTTCTCGGCCTGGGATGCGCAACAGCGGCAGGCCTACAACCACCGGCCGTGCAGAGCGGCTACGCGCCGGTGAACGGGCTCAAGATATATTACGAGGTATATGGCCGCGCCAACGGCAAGATTCCACCCCTGCTCCTTCTTCACGGCGGCGGATCGACGATCGAAACCTCTTTCGGGAAGGTACTGCCGGCCCTTGCAAAGAATCGGCAGGTCATCGCCTTCGAGCAGCAGGGACACGGGCACACCGCCGACATTGCCGATCGGCCGTTTACCTTCGAGCAGTCCGCGGACGACGCCGCCAGCCTGCTCCGGCATCTCAACATCGGTAAGGCGGACATCTTCGGCTACAGTAACGGAGGCAACATTGCCCTCCAGATTGCCATACGCCACCCAGACCTGGTGCGGAAACTGGTTGTTGAATCCGCCATGTTCAACCACGACGGGAGCGACCCCGGGTTCTGGAAGTCTTTCGAGCACGCGAAACTGGACGACATGCCCCCGGAACTGCGGGAGGCTTACCTCGGAGTGGCGCCCCATCCCGAAGATTTGCCAACGTTTTTCGCCAAGAGCGTGCAACGGATGCTGAATTTCAAGGACTGGTCGCCAGAAGACATGCAGTCGATCAACGCACCGACCCTGGTCGTGACCGGTGACCACGATATCGTCCGGCCCGAACACGCCGTCCTGATGTTCCGCCTGCTCCCGAACGCTCAGCTTGCCGTATTACCAGGCACAGATCATATGACGATTGTAAACCGCTCCGATTGGCTGGTCCCGATGATCGAGGCATTCCTCGACGCGCCCATCTCAAAGCAAAAGAATCCGGAGGCAAGGGAATGTTTCTTGAAAACAAGAACGCCGTAATTTACGGGGGAGGCGGAGCGATCGGCGGAGCCGTTGCACGTGCCTTTGCCCGCGAGGGGGCAAAGGTATTCCTGGCTGGATCGTACGCGTCAAGCAACCGGGAACGAGCACGCGGGATCCGGATTGTCCATACCGCCCAAGATAGCCACATCGGCGCCCCCTGTGCCCTCCTCCCGCGAACAATCGGTCGAGATTGCCATAGGGCACAAGGTGTCCTTGGAAAACACCGACATCGTAATCCTGACGCGCCGCTGCCCGCCGGAAGGGTGGCGAGCGTCTTACCGCACCACGAGGCGGGAGAACCGATGCGAGGGAGTGGAGTCCGGACCTCCTTTACGGAGTGGGACGGATATTCTGGTTCATTCGAAACAGATTCTGCGGGTCGTATTTCTTCTTGATCTCCGCCAGCCTTTGGTAGTTCGCGCCGTAGGCCGCCTTGACCCGCTCCGACTCGTCATCGGTAAGGAAATTGACGTACACCCCGCCCGTGGCGTGCGGCGCCGTGTCGCGGAAGAACCCCCTCGCCCACTCCATGCCATTCCGGTCTTCCGCCGGGGCATCCCAGCGGCCGTGGACGTTGCACACAAACATGGCGTTGCGATGGGGGTACGCCGCGGAGTCGGCGGGGGGCCGCATCGTGGCTCCGCCGATCTGACCGAAGAAGATTTCGCAGTCCGGCGACGGGAGGTTGCCGATGTACCGGATGGTCGTGTCGATCGCTCCATCGCTCAGATCCGCGAAATTGTGCGACTTCCAGTAGTTGCGCGCGCCCGGGGTCAGCAACGGGTCAAAGGCCTGCTGCCAGGAGCGATACGGCTGTACCCCGATGAATTCCCCGAGCGCTTTTCCGAAATGCCGCACGGGTTCCAAGACCTTTCGCCCGGCTTCCGGATCGCCGGCATGAAAGAGCGCAAACGCGATGATCTCGGTGCCATGCACCTCCGGAGGAAGAAACGGAAGCGGTGGGGCCTTGCGCAATACCGTCCAGACCGTGGTCTCATCGCTTAGTTCCTTGGCAAACTCACGGTACTGCTTGAGTGCCGAGGCTGCCTCGTCCAGGGGATACACAACCAGGCCCGTCAGAACGCCGGGGCCTAAGGGGTGAAGCCGGAATTCGAATCGCGTGACGATACCGAAATTCCCGCTGCCTCCCCGCATGGCCCAGAACAGATCGGCGTTCTCCCGCCCGTCCGCCCTCAGGAAACGGCCGTCGGCGGTGATGACATCCACCGCCACAAGATTATCGATCGTCATGCCATGCTTTCGCGAGAACCATCCGAAACCCCCGCCGAGAGCAAGACCGGCAACACCGGTGGTGGAGTTAATCCCAAGCGGCGTAGCGAGTCCGAAGGCCTGCGCCTCGGCATCGAAGTCACCGAGGGTCGCTCCGGGCTCGACATGCGCGACCCGTGTCCCCGGATCGATGCGCACCGAGCGCATGCCGGAAAGGTCGATCAGCAGTCCCCCGTCGCAAACAGCGCTGCCGGCGATGTTATGTCCTCCTCCCTTGATGGAGGTCAGCAGACCATGGGTGCGGGCAAAGTCGACCGCGTGCTTGATGTCCTTTACTCCCGCGCAGTGGACGACCAGGGCCGGCCGCCGGTCGATCATGGCGTTCCATACGGTGCGCGCCTTCTCGTAGCCATCCTCTCCCGGGAAAAACAACGAGCCGCGCAGATCGGCTTTCAAGCTCTCTATGACCGATCCTTCCAGCATCATGGACTCCCCGTCGATGCGCCGCATGTTCACCGTCGCCATGGGTATTCACCTCCCGCAGGGCAAGGGGTTGGAATTCGTCAGGCAACCTTCGAGCCCCCCTCCGGCCAAGCCCTCAGGGTCCAGGGTTGGCTCAGGAGACGGACATTTTTTTCTATGATTCCGCAGGACGCGATCCGGTTCCGGTCGCGGGAAAAAAGATCCGGGCACCCGTCATCCTCAAGATCCCCCATCACATCGGGCGGCGTTTCGACCCGCTGAAACTCCCCGGACGGTCAACTCCGTTGTCGGATCATTTCCGCTGCGAACAGGATCATGAAACCGTATCGCCTATTCCCGGCAGCTCCGGCATATGGAACTTACTCCGGTAATCACCCGGGGTCAGCCTCGTAATCCTCTTGAACAGCCGCCGGAAGAACGCCGGATCCTCGTACCCGACGGCCCAGCTGATTTCGTCGATCGGATGATCCGTCCGTTCCAAACGACGCTTCGCCTCCTCGATGCGCTGGTTCTGTACGTAGGCGATCGGTGAATAGCCTGTCGCCTTCCGGAAGCGCCGCTTGAAGGTCCGTTCCGGCAATGCGGACAGCTTCACCATCTCCTCGACCGGGCTTGCGACGGTCTTTCACCAGGCAGGCTTCAAACGCTTCCGCCGCGGCGAAGTCAGGAAAATCGGGGGGGCCGACGATCCTCACACCTTAAAACTTGACCGACACGCGGAGGGCGCCGAAATAGTCTTTGCTTTCCTGGGTATGGAACTCGCGAGTACGAAGAACGTGAGTGTAGCCGAGTCGAATATCGGACCAATCCAGGACGAAACCAACCTGCAGGTCGCCGACCAGGTATTTCTTGTCCACACTGCGGCTGTCACGGAAGGTGTTGCCGTCGAGAAAGATATTGCGCGCAACCCCCCGTCCCTCCATGCCGGCGAACAGATACCAGCCGAAACCGGACACCGGTGAGAAATCCCAGGAGCCCGGCAAGCCAGGCTGGATGCGCGGCGGACCGTAGTCGTCAGGCAGCCGATTGCCGAAGCGCATGGTTAGACCCGCATTGCCGTAGGTGAACACATTGCCGAGCGCCGCGCCAATGTGGGGAGTGAAATCCAACTCGGCCCCGAACAGGGATGACGTGGCGACTCCCCGCCAACTGCGCTGCCAGGTCGCCACAATGCCCGGCTCGTTGCCGAGCTGGGTGTCCCAGCCTTGTGGTTCCCCGCCAGGGAAAACCTTGTGGAGGAATTTCTGGGTCTGCTCCGCCAAGGAGGCCGGACCGACCATGCCGAAGGTCATCCAGAGCTGATCGAGTCGCCGTCCCGACTCCACGCCGAGTCCGATCGTTCCATACAGCCAGCCGGCATAGGGACGATCCCGCAAGGGCGGATTCCCCACATCGATATCGCTCGACGTGAACATGCTTTGGCCGAAGGCATAACCATGGCGGATCTCGCCTCGTTCGGGGAACCACGGAACGAGGCGCGCCAGCATCATGGCCCACCCGGGTGTTGGTGCATCCCGACCGGGTACCCAGATCAACATCAGCCCATTGGTATAGTGCCGGTCCATGCCATGAAACGCGTCGTTTTCCAGGACGAGACTCAGCGTCCCGGGCTTCGATGATTCCGCGGCCCTGGCGATCGAGGGGCAGGCGCCCTCGATCGCCAGCAGTAACGTCAGTCCGATAAGAAGTAAATTATTGCGCCGCCCGTTCAAGAGGGAATCTTCCTCCGCACATTGCCGCATCCGGCAACCTGTTCGCCATCAGGATATATGCAAAAGGATGGGGTGCAACCCGAAATCCGAACGCACGCCGAACATCGTTACGGTCTGCAAGGCGCTCGGAGGCGGCTGGGCCCCGACGAAACATATCGGGTAAGACCCGCACCTAATGGCCATCGGACACCGATGATGGATTGGAGGTGGAGAGAAATGGATGCAAGGAACCCCGGGGACCCGGCGACCTATTCCACCCTCGAGGCGGTCCGTCGTTTCAACGAGGCATTCGACCGCCACGACGTGGACGGCGTCATGGCGGCCATGACGGAGGATTGCGTGTTCGAAAACACCTGCCCCCCTCCCGACGGCGAGCGGTACGAGGGGCAGGATGCGGTGCGGCGGTTCTGGGAGCGTTTCTTCTCCTCTTCCCCCGACTCCCGCTTCACCACCGAGGAGATCTTCGCTTCCGGAGACCGCTGTATCGTCCGCTGGCGGTATGACTGGGAGAGCGGCAACGGCACGCCCGGCCATGTTCGCGGGGTGGACATCTTCCGCGTGCGCGGAGGAAAGGTGGCCGAGAAACTCGCCTACGCAAAAGGGTGACCCGCTCCCCTTCTACCTCTTCAGCAGATCAAGAAGAGGGGAGGAGGGGCCTTATGGGGCCGATTCGACGCCCGGGTCGCCGCTGCCGATGTTGAACCCAGCGTCGACGTAGTGCACTTCGCCGGTCACGCCGGAAGACCAGTCCGAAAGGAGGTACGCGGCGGCGTTCCCCACCTCGTCCTGCGTCACGTTCCGTCGGAGCAAGGCGCCACGGGCGCTCTTCTCCATCAGTTTGCGGAAATCGCCCACGCCGGAGGCGGCCAGTGTGCGGATCGGCCCTGCGGAGATGGCGTTGACGCGGATCCCTTCCGGCCCGAGGTCGTGGGCCAGGTACCGGGGCGCGGAATCGGGCGCGGACAAGCTCGTGGCGATCCGTTTCCGATAGGCCACGGGTGAATATTCCCCTCTCCGGCTCGTTTCATTGCATGAGGCGCGCAATAAGTACACGCCCCGGTAACCAAAACATGGCAAAAGGAGCGAATATATGAGAAAAATCTTCCTCGTGTTCCTGACCATGCTCACCCTGGCATCGATGCTGCCCGGCTGCTACTACGACCCCTACCACTATCGGGACGATTCGTACCGCAGAGGCTACCGGCACGACCGGGAGTATCGCGGGGACCGGTATTACGACGATCGACGCGACGGTCACCGCGATCACTACAGGTGACGGTCCCGCCGACGTTCGAGGGATCGAAACGCCCGCCGGACTGACGGCCGGGACGGGCGCACGGGCCGTCGGGTGACGCGGCCGGGCAACCACCGCGTCATCCCCGATGGCAACCCTCCTCCGGGAACCATACGGGTCGAACGCCTGGAGGAGAATTCCGGAGCCCTGGAAGTGGCGCTGACGGCGGAAGACCTCTTCCGGATCGACGCGGCATTCCCCGCCGGAGCCGCCAGGGGAGATCACTACTCCGAGCAGGCGATGAGGGCGCTGAACCGGTAGGATGAAATCCCTGGAAAAAAGGAATTTCCTGTCGTTTCAATGTGATATTCTGAATTCAGAAATATTTCGGGAAGGAGGTTGCACCCATGGGCGGGATCCTGCCGGTCGATGCCGAGATCCGCGAGCGCGGACAGTTGACGATTCCGAAATCCATCCGTACATCCAGCCATCTGGACGAGGGGAGGCGCGTGCGGGTGATTCCGCTCGGGGCCAGCGTCCTGATCGCGCCGTATCGCCCTGAAATCGAGGAAGCACGCGGGGAAATCCGTCGCATCCTGGAAGACTCCGGGCTGACCGCGGAACAGATACTGAAAGAACTCGCCGCCGAACGGGACGGAACCTTCGAGGAGTCGTATGCCCGGAAAAAGCGTCCGCGTCTTCCTTGATTCGAACGTCGTCGTTTCCGGGCTGATCTCCGAGGTCGGGCCGCCCCGCATCCTTCTCGACCTGGTCTTGGCCCGTATCTCCGGCCTGCACATGATGACGGGGGAATACAATATCGTCGAGATCGAACGAACGCTTCGGAAGAAACTTCCCCGAGCCCTTCCCGCCTGGCGCCGGTACCGCAAACTTCTCGAACTGGAAATTGTTCCGCTGCCGGAATGGAAAGAAATCGGGCGGCATCGAGGAACGATCGCCGACAAGGATGTGCCGGTAATCGTATCCGCCATCCAGGGAAAATGTGACCTGCTGGTCACGGGCGACCGGAAAGATTTCAGGGCGTTGGCAAGGAAATCGTCGCTTCCGTTCCGGATCGTTACCCCGGCAGAGTGCGTGACGCAACTCGGGATGTGGATGGAAGCCCTGGGGGATTGAAGCTTTACGCGAGCAACAACCCGTGGGCAGGGTACACACCTTACGGGGGACATTCCTGGTTCTGACCCGGGGGGAAGGGAAGGAGTGTCCCCCACTGCCAGGTATGTCCCCTGAAAGCGCCTGCACCTTTCAGGAATTTTCTCCTGCCGTACCATACGCCGCAAAGATCCCCCGGTGGCCTGTGTCGCGCTACAGCAAGAGGGAGAGGATGGACCGCTCGGCGAACGCGAGGACGGAGCGGGGCGCAAGCCCGAGGACCAGGACCGCCGCCGCGGAGACGCACAGGGCGAGGGAGAAGGCGGTGCGCGGGGGCCGGGGAACCGGGATCTCGGCCGGCGCGGGGAGCATGTACATGTAGACGACCGGCCGAAGGTAGTAGTAGATCGACACGGCGCTGTTCAGCACGCCGAGGACGGCCAGCCCGACGTAGCCGTTTTTCACCGCCGCGCTGAACAGGTAGAACTTTCCGATGAAGCCCGCGGTGGGCGGGATCCCGGCCAGCGACACGAGAAACAGCGTGAGCAGGCCGCCGAGCACGGGGTACCGGAAGCCGATCCCCTTGAAGTTCCCGATGTCGTACCCGTCGTCCTCCTTGTGCGCCAGGAGCATCACCACGCCGAAGGAGCCCAGGTTCATGAAGGCGTACACCAGCAGGTAGAAGAGGGCCGCCTGCCCGCCCGCGACGTCCCCGGCGACCAGCCCCACGAGGATGTACCCCGCGTGGGCGATGGAGGAGTACGCGAGCATCCGCTTCACGTTGTCCTGGAGCAGGGCCGACAGGTTTCCCACCGTCATGGTGAGGAACGCCAGGACCCACAGGATGTTCGTCATCACCGGCCCGAGCGCCGGGAAGGTCAGCAGCGTCACGCGCAGGAGCGCCGCGAAGGCGGCCGCCTTCACCCCGGCGGCCATGAACCCCGTCACCAGCGTGGGCGCCCCCTGGTACGCGTCGGGGGTCCACATGTGGAAGGGGACGAGCGCCACCTTGAAGGCGAACCCGACCAGGAGCAGCCCCACGCCCACCAGGAACACCGGGTTTCCGAAGAGGCGCAGGTCGCCGATCATCCCCGCGATCGCGGGAATCTTCGTCGTCCCGGTCACCGAGTACATCAGGGCGATCCCGTAGAGGAGGAACCCCGTGGCGAACGCCCCGAGGAGGAAATATTTCAGCGCCCCCTCGAGCGACGTCATCCGGTTCCGGTGGAACCCGACCAGGCAGTAGATGGGGATCGACATCGTCTCCAGCCCCAGGAAGACGGTCATGAGATCCGTCCCCTTCGCCATGAAGAGCATCCCCGCGGTGGAGAAAAGGAGCAGGGCGTAGAACTCCCCTTTCTGCGTCCCCTCCCATTCCGAGTAGCCGGTGGCCATCAGCAGGGTGAGAAGCGCGGTGGCAAGGACCGTCAGGGTGATGAAGAACCCCATCCCGTCGTGGACGATCATCCCGGAGAACCCGTCGATCCGCCCCGGGCCCAGCGACAGCGCTGCAAGGAACGCGATCGCCGTGCCCGCGATCCCCAGGTGGCACAAGGTCTTCTTCCCGCGCTCCGGCAGGACCAGGTCGGCCAGCAGGACCGCGATCGCCGTGGCGATCACGACCAGCTCGGGGAGGATACTGTGGAGCCCCTGTACCAGCGCAACCTTGTCGAAGGGGATCGGCGTCATCGCGCGCTCACTTCTTCCCGTCGAAGTAGCGGACGAGCATCGTCTCCCCCGCGGGGGAGCCGGCGAGCGCCGCCTGCTTCTTCTCCTCGAAGCGCGTGACGAACGCGTTCACGGAGGCGTCCATCCGCCGCAGGAACGGCTGCGGGTAGATCCCGATCCACAGGATGAACAGCAGCAGCGGGAGCATGTACGCGACCTCCCGCCCGTTCATGTCGGTGAGGCGAAGGTTCTCCTCGTTCGTGATCTTCCCGAACATCACCCGCTGGAACATCCAGAGCATGTAGACGGCGGCGAAGATGACCCCGGTCGCGGCGACGACGGCGTACCATTTCTGGACCTTGAACGCCCCGAGCAAAATCAGGAATTCGCCGACGAAGCCGTTCGTCCCGGGCACGCCGATCGAGGAGAGGGTGACGACCATGAAGCAGAGGGCGAAGACCGGCACCACCTTCGCCAGCCCCCCGAACTCGGAGATGAGGCGGGTGTGGCGCCGCTCGTAGATGATCCCGACGATGAGGAAGAGCGCCCCGGTGGAGACGCCGTGGTTGACCATCTGGAGGATGGCGCCCTCGATCCCCTGCAGGTTGAAGGCGAACAGCCCCAGCATGACGAAGCCCAGGTGCGACACGGAGGAGTAGGCGACCAGTTTCTTCACGTCCTTCTGGACCATCGCCACCAGCGCCCCGTAGAGGACCCCGATGACGGCGAGGACCGCGATCAGCGGCGTCCAGTCGGTGGCGGCGACGGGGAACAGGGCCATGGCGAACCGCAGGAAGCCGTACGTCCCCATCTTCAACAATACTGCCGCCAGGATCACCGAGCCCGCCGTGGGCGCCTCGACGTGCGCGTCCGGCAGCCACGTGTGGAACGGGAACATCGGCACCTTGAAGGCGAAGGCGAGGAAGAAGGCCGCGAAGAGCCACAGCTGCAGCGTGACCGGGATCGTGAGCTCGTAGAGCTTCATGAGGTCCATGGTGTAGACCCCGGTCACGGCGTGATGGTGGAAGTAGAGGACGATGATCGCGACCAGCATGAGGACCGAGCCGGCGAAGGTGTACAGGAAGAACTTGATCGCCGCGTAGATCCGCCGCTCGCCCCCCCACACGCCGATCAGGAAGTACATCGGGATGAGGACCAGCTCCCAGAAGATGTAGAAGAGGAACAGGTCGGTGGCGAGGAACACCCCGACCATCGCGGTCTCGAGGATGAGCATGAAGACCATGAACTCCTTCACGTTCTTCGTCACCGCCGACCAGGTCGAGAGGATCGTGATCGGCATGATGAAGGTCGTGAGCATCAGGATCCAGAGGGAGATCCCGTCCACCCCGACGATGTAGGAGATCCCGTATTGCGGGAGCCAGGGCGCCCTCTCCACCAGCTGCATCCCCGCCGTCGCGACGTCGAAGCGCGCCACCACCGCAAGGGAGAGAAGGAACTCCGCGGTCGTCACGAGAAGCGTGAACTTGCGAATCGCGTCGTTCCCGCCCCGCGGGAAGAACAGGAGCAGCGCCGCGCCGATCATCGGCAGCGCGATCAGGACCGACAGGAGGTGCTGGTCGAGCAGCGCTATGCCGGTCATTGGACCACGCTCCGGTAGAGGATGTACCCGACGAGGAGGACCGCCCCCGCCAGCAGGGAGAAGGCGTACCCGCCGACGACCCCTCCCTGGAGCCTGCGCACCCGGCCGCCCGCGGCCCGAATGAGGTCGGCGGCGCCGTTGACGATCCCGTCGATGAAGAGGGCGTCGAACATCTGCCAAAGCCCGGTGGACACGTTCACGATCCGCCGGATCACCGCCCACTCGTAGAACTCGTCGATGTAGTACTTGTGATAGACGGCGTCGTAGAGGTTCGGCCACGCCTTGGCGATCTCCGCCGGCTTCCCGGTGCGGACGCGGTAGAGGAAGTACGCGAGGACGATGCCGCACAGTGCGATCGCGACCGACAGCGCCATCAGGCCGATCTCGAGGGAGGCCGGATGATGAGCGGCTGCCTCGGTCCCGTGGGCGCCCGCCGCGGCGACGGGATGGAAGACCGGCGCCAGCCAATGCTCGAAGAGGTTGCTCCCGCCCAGGACGGCAGGGATCCCGATCCACCCGCCGGCGATCGACAGGACCGCGAGGATCGCCAGCGGCGCGGTCATCGTCCAGGGAGACTCGTGGGCGTGCTTCTCCACCTCGGGGTCCATCCGGGATTCGCCGAAGAAGGTGAGGAAGACGAGCCGGAACATGTAGAACGCCGTGATCCCCGCGGCGAGGGCCGCCAGGACCCACAGGACCGGGCTGCCGTGGGACGACGAGAACGACTGCCACAGGATCTCGTCCTTGGAGAAGAAGCCCGACAGCCCCGGGATCCCCGCGATCGCCAGCGTGGCGACGAACATCGTGGCGAAGGTGACGGGAACGTATTTTTTCAGCCCCCCCATCTTCCGCATGTCCTGCTCCCCGGAGAGGGCGTGGATCACGGACCCGGACCCGAGGAAAAGGAGCGCCTTGAAGAAGGCGTGCGTCATCAGGTGGAAGATCCCGGCGGTGAACGCCCCGACGCCGCAGGCGAGGAACATGTACCCGAGCTGCGACACGGTGGAGTACGCCAGGACCCGCTTGATGTCGGTCTGGCAGATGCCGATCGTGGCCGAGAAGATCGCGGTGACCGCGCCGATGACCGCCACGACCATCATCGTGTCGGGAGCCAGGAGGAAGAGGGCGCTGGAACGCGCCACCATGTAGACGCCGGCGGTGACCATCGTGGCCGCGTGGATGAGCGCCGACACCGGCGTGGGCCCTTCCATCGCGTCGGGGAGCCAGACGTACAGCGGGATCTGCGCGGACTTCCCCGTGGCGCCGAGGAACAGGAGCAGGGTGATCGCCGTGGCGAGGCCGGTGGTCAGGACCCCGCTCTCCCGGAGCAGCGGGACCTTCGCGAAGACCTCCGTGTAGGAGAGGGAGCCGAAGGTCCAGAAGACGAGGAACATCGCGATGAGGACGCCGAAGTCGCCGATCCGGTTGGCGATGAAGGCCTTCTTCCCGGCGTCGGAGGCGCTCTGCTTCTCGTACCAGAAGCCGATCAGCAGGTACGAGCAGAGGCCCACGCCTTCCCACCCGACGAACATCAGCAGGTAGTTGTTCGCCAGCACCAGGGTGAGCATGGCGAACATGAACAGGTTGAGGTAGACGAAGTACCGGGCGAAGGCGCGCTCGTGGGACATGTACCCCACGGAGTAGACGTGGATGAGGAACCCGACGCCGGTGACGACCAGGGCCATCACCGAGGAGAGCGGGTCGAGCTGCAGCGCCGCCGGGACGAGCAGCGACCCGGCCTGGATCCAGGGGAAGAGGATCTGCACGAAGGTCCGGCCGTCCGCGGGGCGGGAGGCGAGCGACAGCACGCACAGGAGGGCCACCACGAAAGCCGCGCCGACCACCGCCGGGGCGATGAAGGCGACGAGTTTCCGGTATGCGGGCGCCTCATGGTGCGGGGCCGAATCCCCATGGGACGATGTTCCGTGGGAGGCGTGGCCCGCGTCGTGACCATGCGCCCCATGCCCACCGGCCAATGGCAGCCCCGCCTCCTTCAACAGGAGGGGCCGCTCCGCGAACAGGGCGATCGCGCCGTTGAGAACGACCCCCAGCAGCGGGAGCGCCGGGACCAGCCACAGGTAGTCGAGGATGCCGTTCACCATTTGAGGACCTTGAGCTCCGTGATGTCGACCGTTTCCTTCAGCCGGTACAGGGCGATCAGCAGCGCGAGCCCCACCGCCGCCTCGGCGGCCGCGACGGTCATCACCATGAAGGCGAAGACCCCGCCGGCGGCGTCGCCCAGGTACGAGCCGGCCGCCACGAACGCCACGTTCACGCCGTTCAGCATCAGCTCGACGCTCATCAGGATGATGAGAACGTTCTTGCGGGCCACCACCCCGACGACCCCGATCCCGAACAGGATCGCCGAGAGGAGCAGGTATGCCGACGGTGCGATCATTCCGCGTTGCGCCTTTTCATATCTTCCTCTTCGCCAGGGCGATCGCCCCGATCACCGCGGCCAGGAGAAGCACCGAGGTGATCTCGAAGGCGAGCAGGTAGTCGGTGAACAGCGCCCGACCCACGGCCTCGACCGTCCCCACCTCGGCCGCGGGACCCTTCGGCATCGAGTACCGGCGCGCCAGCACCGCGGATTCCAGGATGAAAATGCCCGCGGCCAGGACGCCCAGCACGCGCACCGTCGTCGCCCGCTCCACGGGGAGCCGTTCCTCCGGCACGTTGATCAGCATGATGACGAAGACGAACAGCACGACCACCGCCCCCGCGTAGATGATCACCTGGATCGCCGCGAGGAAGTGGGCCTGGCGCAGCACGAACAGCGCCGCCACGGCGAACAGCGTGAGGATCAGGTAGAGCGCGGACGCCATCGGGCTCTTCCGCGTCACCACCATGAACGCCCCGCAGACCGCGATCGCTCCGAACAGGAGGAAGAGAACCGTTTCCATCGCCCCCCTACTTCTCCAGCAGCGTTTCGATCGTGAAAATGAGCTTCTCCCGGGTGTCGTCCGGGGGGGTGAACCACCCGGTATCCATCCGGATCGCGTCGCACGGGCACGCCTCCACGCACATCCCGCAGAAGACGCACCGGAGCATGTCGATGTCGAACCGGACCGGGTACTTCTCCACGGCCGGATCGGGCGACTCGCCCGCCACGATCGTGATGCACTTCGCCGGGCACGCCGTTGCGCAGCAGTAGCACGCAACGCAGCGGGGGGATCCGCCCTCCCGCTTCATCAGCCGATGCGTCCCCCGGAACCGGGGAGGCATCACCCTCCGCACCTCGGGATACTCGATCGTCTTGATCCCCTCCTGGCGGACGATGTTGGAAAGGAGGTGCCCCATCGTCACCCCGAGCCCCTTCACGATCTCCAGGAGGTACAGCGACTCCGGGAACGACATCTCCCGCGGCCGCGCCACTTTTTTCACGCCGATCGTCATCGCCTTCTCCGCCTCTACTTTTTCAGAAGGAGCAGGATCAGCCCCGTTGCGAAGATGTTCAGCAGCGAGAGGGGAAGCATGACCTTCCACCCCAGCCGCATCACCTGGTCGTACCGGAACCGGGGAATCGTCCACCGTACCCAGACGTAGAGCCACGCGAAGAACAGGACCTTCGAGACGAACGCCCCGATCCGCAGGAGCAGGACGATCGCCGGCGGCAAGGCCACCGCGAAGCCGCCGGGGAAGAGGAAGCCGGCGTCGCCCAGGTACGGGAACTGCCACCCGCCGAAGAAGAGGGTCGCCACGACGGCCGCGCCCACCACCATGTGGAGGTATTCCGCCATCATGAACATCGAAAACTTGAAGGAGCCGTACTCGGTATGGTATCCGGCGACCAGTTCCGATTCCCCTTCGGGAAGGTCGAAGGGGGTCCGGTTCGCCTCCGCATATTGCGCCACGAGGAAGAGAATGAACCCGAGCGGCTGGACGAGAACGCCCCACTTCGGCAGGACACCGAAGAGGAGCCCCCCCTGTTCCGCCACGATCCGGGACAACCGGACGGACTCGAACACCATGAAGATCCCGATGAGGGAGAGCCCCATGGAGACCTCGTACGACAGCATCTGGGCGGACGACCGCAGCCCGCCGAGGAGCGGGTACTTGCTCCCGCTGGCCCACCCGGCGAGGACGACGCCGTACACGGTCATTCCCGAGACGGCGAACAGGTAGAGGATGCCGACGTTGAGGTCCGCGATCTGCAGCGCGATCGTGCGTCCCATCACGGTGACGTCGGGCCCGAACGGGATGATGGCGATCCCCAGGATCGCCGGCGCCAGCGAGAACATCGGCGCCATCTGGTAGAAGAGCCGGTGGGCGTTGTCGGGGATGAAGTCCTCCTTGAAGAGGAACTTCAGCGCGTCGGCCAGCGGATGGAAGAGCCCCCACGCGCGAATGCCGAAGATGTCGGCACGGTTGGGCCCGCGGCGGTCCTGGATGTACGCCGCCCCCTTCCGCTCCACCCAGGTCATCACGACGACCAGGCCGAGGCAGAAGGAGAAGAAGACCGCGATCCGCCCAACGGCAACCGCGATGTCGAACAGGGGGCCGGTCATCCCTGAGTGACCTGCCCGAACATGCCGATCGTATCGTAGCTCATCCCCGCGAAGGACGCCTCGGATTCCGCCACCGCCCGGAAGACGGACGCCTCGCCGGCGAAGGTCCACCCCGCTCCCAGCCGGTTCCCCAGCGCCACGAGGATCTCGACCGGGTTCTTCGCCTTCCCCCGCGCCGGGAATCCGGACCGGAACCGCTGCACGCGGCCGGCGTGGTTGGTGAAGGTCCCGCCCCGCTCGGCGACGGAGGCCGAGGGCAGGACGGCGGCCGCCGCCTTCGAAACCGGCCCCTCGTTCGTTCCCACCTGGGCGACGTACGGGACCTTGGCCAGCAGCGCCGCCGTCTCCTCCTCCGAAAAAGCTCCGACGACGTTGCCGAAGACGAGGAGTGCGTCGATCCCGCCGGCGTCGATCTTCGACACCAGCGCGTCGAACGCCGCGCCGTCGGGGATCCCGAGAAGTTGCGCGCCGCGGCTGTTCGGGTTCTTGTCCGCCCGGATCAGGAAGTCGTCGGAGAAGCCGTCTCCCGCGACCCGGTGGGTGAAGGCGAGGTTCCTCGTGGCGAGAAGCTCGGTCGCGAAGCGTCGAAGGAGGTACAGTTCCTCGTTGGACGATTGAGGAGAGGCGATCACGGCGACCCGGTCCGTCCCACCCTTGTCCGCCGCCGCCTTGAGGCGGAACGCCACATCGGGAAGGAGCGACCCCCACGCGGCGATCTTCCGCGCGCCCTCTTCCCGCACGAACGGCGTGAGCAGCCGCGCCTCGTTCATCGCCTTGTAGGTAAGCCGCCCGAAGTCGCACATCCACGCCTGGTTCACCGCGTCGTTCCACCGGGGCTTCAGCCGGTACAGGATGTCGCCCTTATGGTGCGCGTCGACGTTGCATCCTTTCGAGCAGCCGGTGCAGATCGAGTCGAACGCCTTGAGAAACCAGACGCGGCACTTGAACCGGAAATCCTTGCTCGTCAGGGCGCCCACCGGGCAGATGTCGGCGAGGTTGCCGGTGTAGTTGTTCTCGAGCGGCTTCCCCGGGAAGATCGAGATCTCGGAGTGGTCCCCCCGGTGGAAGAATTCGAGCTCCCGCGTCCCCGTCACCTCGGCCAGGAAACGGACGCACCGGGAGCAGAGGATGCACCGCTCGGCGTCGAGCACGATCTGGCCGCCGATGTCCTGCACCTTCTTCTTGCGGACCTTGTCCTCGAGGGCGTACCGGCTCTTGTGGAGCCCGAACTTCATGTAGTAGTTCTGCAGTCCGCACTCCCCGGCCTGGTCGCAGATGGGGCAGTCGATCGGATGATGGATGAGCATCAGCTCGAGGACGCCGGTGACCGCCTTGCGCACCTTCTCCGTGTCGGTGCGCACGACCATCCCGTCGTTGACCAGGGTGGAGCAGGCGGTCTGCAGCTTCGCGAACTTCTCGACCTCCACGAGGCACATCCGGCAGTTCCCGGCGATCGAAAGCTTCGGGTGGTAGCAGTAGTAGGGGATCTCGATGCCGGCCTCTTTCGCGGCGTCGAGGATCGACGTCCCCTGCGGGACGTCCACGGTCATTCCGTTGATGGTCAGTGTCGGCATCGTTTTCTTCAGAACCGGTTCCCGTACGGGCACTTCTGCTCGCCGATGTGGCGGTCGAACTCTTCCCGGAACTTCCAGATGAAGGACTGGGCCGGCATCACCGCGGCGTCCGCCAGCGCGCAGATGGTGCGCCCCATCATGTTTTCGCACAGGTCGAGGATCAGCTCGACGTCGCCCGGCCGCCCCTCTCCCGCCTCGATCTTCCCCACGAGCTTCTTGAGCCACCCCGTCCCCTCGCGGCACGGCGTGCACTGGCCGCACGACTCGTGCGCGTAGAAGTTCATGAGGACCGAGAGGGCCCGCACCATGCAGGTCCCCTCCGGGATGACGACGATTCCGCTGGTCCCCGCCATCGTGCCGATCTTGGCCATCGACTCGATGTCGAAGGTCACGTCGATCTCGTTCGCCCGCAGCACCGGCGTGGACGACCCGCCGGGGATGACGGCCTTGAGTTCCTTCCCGTCCCGCAAGCCCCCGGCGACATCGTAGATGACGTCCTTGAGGTTGACGTTGGCGGGCAGCTCGTAGATGCCCGGCCGCCGGACCGGTCCGCTGATCCCGACCAGCCGCGTCCCCCCGTTCTTCTCGCAGCCGAGGGCGGCGAAGCGCTCTCCCCCGTGGGTCACGATCCAGGGGATGTCCGCGATGGTCTCCACGTTGTTCACGATCGTGGGAAGGCCGAACGCCCCCACCGTCGCCGGGAAGGGAGGTTTCAGCCTCGGCCAGCCGCGCTTCCCCTCGAGGGAGTTGATCGTCGAAGTCTCCTCCCCGCAGATGTAGGCCCCCGCGCCGCGGTGGACCGTCACGTCGAGGTCGAACCCCGACCCCAGGATGTTCTTCCCGAGGAACCCCGCCGCGTACGCCTCGGCGATCGCCTCGTCCATGATCCCCGCTTCGCGGACGAATTCGCCCCGGATGTAGATCCAGCAGGCGTGGACCCGCAGGGCGAAGGAGGAGAGGACGATCCCCTCGATCAGGAGGTGCGGCCCCCGGCTCATGATGAGCCGGTCCTTGAACGTCCCCGGCTCCCCCTCGTCCGCGTTGATGACCAGCGCGCGGGGGCGGGAGAGATCCTTCGGGAGGAATTCCCACTTGACCCCCGCCGGGAATCCGGCGCCGCCGCGGCCGCGAAGGTTCGCCTTCTTCACCTCGGCGATGATCGCCTCCGGCGTCATCGCGAACGCCTTTTTCAACGCCTCGTAGCCGCCGTACTCCCGGTACGTGTCCATCCGGCGGTACCGCTCGTCGGCGAAATGCGTGGTGAGGACCGTTTCCATGGCCGCCCGCGTCAGCTCCTCATGGGAGTTGGTCGAGGATCCGGTCGATCGACTCGACGGTCAGGTTCTCGTGGTACTCGTCGTTCACCTGCATCACCGGCGCCGTTCCGCAGGAGCCCAGGCACTCCACTTTCTCCAGGGTGAACTTCCCGTCCGGGGTCGTCTCCCCGGGCCGGACGCCGAGCTTCTTCGACACGTGTTCGATCAGGTGCTCCGCCCCGAGAAGGGAGCAGGAGATGTTCCGGCAGATCTGCACGTGGTACTTCCCCACGGGCTTCCGGTTGTACATCGTGTAGAAGGTGGCGACCCCCTCGACCTCCGCGGAAGAGGTGCCCACCAGCCCGGCGATGTAGACGATCGCCTCGTCGGAGACGTACCCGAACTCCTTCTGCGCGAGGTAAAGGGCGGGCAGGATCGCCGCCTTCCCGTCGGGGTAGCGTGTCAACAGGCGGTCGAACTCCTCCCGCCCGGGCCCGGAAAAGGCGACGCTCACCGGTCCAGCTCCCCGGCGATGATGTTGACGCTTCCCAGGACGGCGATGAGATCCGCGAGCATCTGCCCCTTCACGAGGTGCGGAATCGCCTGGAACAGCGGAAAGCACGGCGGCCGGACCTTGATCTTGTACGGCCCGCCCCCGCCCCTGCTCACGATGTAGAACCCGAGCTCGCCGTTGGCCGCTTCGGTCGCCGAGTAGACCTCGCCCGCCGGGACCTTGATCCCCTCCATGATGAACTTGAAGTGGTTCATCAGCGCCTCGATGTTCTCGTACACCTGCGCCTTCCCCGGAAGAACGAACCGGGGATCGTCGATGTCGATGGGACCGCCGGGGAGCTGCGCGACGGCCTGCTCGATGATCCGGAGCGACTGCCGCATCTCCTCCATGCGCACCATGTACCGGTCGCACGTGTCGCCCGCCTCGCCGATCGGGATATCGAAGTCGAACCGGTCGTACACGAGGTACGGCTCGTCCTTCCGGAGGTCGAGGGGGACCCCCGCCGCCCGCAGGCACGGTCCGGTGAATCCGAGGGCGACGGCGTCCTTCGCCGAAATCGGCCCCGCGCCCATCGTCCGCTCGATGAAGATCCGGTTCTTCGTGAGGAGGGCGTTCACGTCGGCGATGCACTCGGGGATCACGCCGCGGCAGACCGCGAGGAGCCGGTCGGTCCACCCCTCCGGCAGGTCCGCCATCGCCCCGCCGATCCGGGTGTACGAAGTGGTCAGCCGCTGGCCGCACAGCGCCTCGATCAGGAAGTAGACCTCCTCGCGCGGCTTCCAGAAGTACCAGAAGTTCGTCAGCGCGCCGATGTCGACCATGTTCGTCCCGATGCACACCATGTGGTCGATGATCCGGGAGAGCTCCGAGATGATGACGCGGACGTACTTGCACCGCTCCGTGATCTCGATGCCGCACAGCTTCTCGACCGCCATCGCGTACCCCACGTTGTTCATGAGCGGCGAGACGTAGTTCAGCCGGTCGGTGTACGGGATCACCTGGGTCCAGGTGGCGGCCTCGGACTCCTTCTCGAACCCGCGGTGCAGGTAGCCGAACTCCGGCACCAGGTCCAGGATCGTCTCCCCGTCGAGCTTCGCCTGGAACCGCAGCGTCGCGTGCGTCGCGGGGTGGGACGGACCGATATTGATGAGCATCGGCTCGGCCTGCAGGTCGGGCGTTCCGCCCTTCATGGTGATTTCGACCGGTTCCACCATCGGTTTCCTACTCTTCCGGCCCGATCGTGGGCTGGCGCTTCGCCTTGGGGTAATCCTTTCGCAGCGGGTGCCCCTCGAACGCATCGTACAGCAGGATTCTCTTCAGGTTCGGGTGGCCGCGGAAGACGATGCCGTACATGTCCCACGCCTCCCGCTCGTACCAGTCGATCCCGGGCCACACCGAAACGGCCGTGTCGATCACCGGGTCGTCCTCCTGGAGACGCGCCTTGATCCGGACGCGGCGCTTCTTCTCCAGCGAGTAGAGGTGGTAGACCACCTCGAACCGGGGCTCCTCCCCGAGGTAGTCGACGCCGGTCAGGTCCATCGCGAAGTCGAAGAGCAACTCCGGGTCGTCCCGCAGGAACGCGAGGATCTCGACGATCCGCTCGCGCCGCACGAGGGCCGTGTCGTCCCCGAAGTCCGAGTGGGTGGACACCACGTCGGCCGGGAACCGCTCCCGCAGCCTGTCGAGGACGATGCTCATGCCGGGCTCCGCCCCTTCACTTGATCGGCCACCGGTCCGCCGCGCGGGGAGCGCCGGTCTCGATGATCTTCTGGATCTGCACGACGGCGTCGATGATCCCCTCGGGATTCGGCGGGCATCCGGGGATGTAGGAGTCGACCGGGATGATCTTGTCGATCCCCTGCAGGACCGTGTAATTGTTGTAGAAGCCGCCGGAGCAGGCGCACGCACCCATCGAGATCACCCACTTCGGCTCGAGCATCTGGTCGTAGATCCGCTTCATCACGGGAGCCATCTTGTAGTTGATCGTCCCCGCCACCAGGAGCACGTCCGCCTGGCGCGGAGAGAACCGGACGACCTCGGCGCCGAAGCGGGACAGGTCGTAGTGGGTCCCGAACGCCCCCATCACCTCGATGCCGCAGCACGCCGTGGCGAAGGTGAACGGGTAGAGGGAATATTTTCTCCCCCAGGCGATCAGCGACTCGAGGGTCGTGAGCGCGTAGCCGGGGGTCCCGTCCTTCTTGTGCCTCACTGCCATTCGAGGGCTCCCTTTTTCCATGCGTAGACCAGTCCGACCAGCAGGATTCCCACGAAGACGGCCATCTCGATGAAGCCGAACAACCCGAGCGAGCGGAACAGGACCGCCCACGGGTAGAGGAAGGTCACCTCGAGGTCGAAGAGGATGAACAGGATCGCGAGCAGGTAGAACTTCACGGAGACGCGCACGGCGGCCGGAGTGAGCGGGTCGACGCCGCACTCGTACACGCCGTACTTGATCCGGTCGTACCGCTTCGGGCCCAGCGCCTGGGAGAGGAGGACGAATCCCACCGACATCGCCAGCGCGATGGCGAGAAGCGCGAGAACCGCGAAGTACGGATTGGAGAAGTCCACGGTTGCGGGAAATCCGCCCATGGGAACCCCCTCACACCATTCGTTGGTTCAGAACGCCAGCATCCGGACGGAATCGGCGGCGATCCGCGCCACCGGCTCCCAGTATACGCCGAGGATCAGCGTCGGCGCCGCGAGCAGGACGAGCATGGCGAAGGAGACCGCGGGAACGGGGATCGCCGACGCATCCTTCGGCTCCTCGAGGAACATCGCCCGGACGATCCGCGCGTAGTAGTAGAGCGACACCACGCTGTTCAGCGCCGCGACGACCGCGAGCCAGTATACCCCACGGTGGATGACTTCGGCGAACAAATATACCTTTCCGATGAAGCCGGAGAACGGCGGGATCCCGGTCAGGGCGAAGAGGAAAATGGAGAGCACGACGGCCGCGAAGGGGGCGCGGCTGCCCAGTCCCATGAAGTCGGAGATCTCCTCCCCCCGGGTCGCGTTGCTCACCACGACCACGACGTAGAAGGCGCCCAGATTCATGAAGAGGTAGACCACGAGGTAGAACAGGATCGCCTCGATCCCCGCGGAAGACAGAAGCACGAACCCCATGAGCATGTATCCGGCGTGGGCGATCGAGGAGTAGGCCAGGAGCCGCTTCACGTTGTTTTGCTTGACCGCGACCAGGTTCCCGACGGTCATCGTGAGCGCCGACAACGCGGCGAACAGGAACGGCCAGTCCACCGCGGAGGTCAGGCGCCAAAGGCCCGTGCCGGGGTCCTCGGCGGCGAACACCGTGAAGTAGAAGCGGACGAGGACGGCGAATCCCGCCGCCTTCGGCCCGATGGAGAAGAAGGCGGTCGCCGGCGTGGGCGCCCCCTCGTACACGTCGGGGCTCCACATGTGGAACGGCACCGCGGCGATCTTGTACCCGAACCCCACGGCCACCATCACGGCGGCCAGCAGCATGGGCAGCGTCGCCTTCCCTGCCGCCAGGCTCCGCCCGATCTCCGCGACCTGGGTGGTACCGGTCAGCCCGAAAAGGATGGAGAAGCCGTAGATCATCACGCCCGACGCCGTGGCCCCGTACACCACGTACTTCATCGCGGCTTCGGTGGATTGCACCTGCCCCTTGAGGTACCCCGCCAGCAGGTACGACGGGATGGAGACCAGCTCCAGCGCCAGGTACAGCATCACGATATCGGTCGCCGAGGAGAGCAGGAATATCCCGAGCAGGGTGGAGAGCAGGAAGATGTAGTACTCCGCCTGGCTCCGGCCGGCCAGGTCCCTGCTGTCCATCGACATGAAGATCACCACCAGGGTGGCCAGGGACGTCAGGACCTTGAAGAAGACCGCGAACCCGTCGTAGGCCACCATCCCCTCGAAGATCGACCGGCCGGCGCCCGCGGGAGAGACCCCCGCGAGGAGGATCGCGGCCCCCACCCCAAGGAGCGACACGAACCCGGACGCGTTGGACTTTGGGCTCTTCGAGACCACGTGGAGCACGACCAGCAGGAGGATCGTCGCCGTGACGGCGAACTCCGGCAGGAAGTACCGCAGGCTGGCCAGGTTGCCCAGGAACACTTTAGCGGCCCCTTTCGAATGCAGCCGTATTTGTGAAAGTGGCCACCTAGATCACCGCCTTCACGAGGTCGACCAGCCGCACGAGGGAAGCGTTCATGAGGTTCACCACCGGCATCGGCCAGACGCCGACGATCAGCACGAGGATCCCCAGGGGGGCGAGACAGAAGATCTCCCGGCCGTTGATCTCCTCGAGGGTGGCGTACTTCGGGTTCAGCGGCCCGAGGAAGACCCGCTGCAGCGCCCAGAGGTGGAACGCGGCGACGAAGATGATCCCGAGCGCCGCGACGATCACCAGGGTCCGGAACACCCCGAAGGAGCCGAGGAAGACCATCTGCTCGGCGATGAAGCCCGACAGTCCGGGCAGCCCGAGGGAGGCGAAGAAAGCGAAGCCGATGAAGGCGGTGTAGATGGGCACCACCGCGCCCAGGCCCCCGAAGCCGTCGATCTGGCGGTGGTGCGCCCGGTCGTAGACGACGCCGACCAGGAAGAAGAGCATGGCGGTGATCAGGCCGTGCGAGAACATCTGCATCGCCGCCCCGACCATGCCCAACGGAGTCAGGGCCGCCATGCCGAGCATGACGAACCCCATGTGGCTGACGGAGGAGTAGGCCACCATCTTCTTCAGGTCCGACTGCGCCATTGCGCACAGGGCGCCGTAGACGATGTTCACCACCCCGATCACCGCCATCGGGACGGCGAACCAGATCGTCACGTCGGGGAAGAGGGGGAAGGAGATCCGCATCATGCCGTACGTCCCCATCTTCAGCAGGACGCCCGCCAGGATGACGGAGATGGCGGTGGGCGCCTCGACGTGGGCGTCGGGGAGCCACGTGTGGAACGGGAAGAGGGGAACCTTGATGGCGAACCCGACGAACAGGCCGAGGAACATGAGGACGCGCACGTCGAACCCCTTCAGCCACGCGTTGTGGGTCCCCTGGGCCATGTAGTGGAGCAGGTTGAAGGTGTGGCCGCCCGTCTCGGGGTTCGTCGTGTTGAAGTAGAGGGCCAGCAGCACGATGAGCATCAGCACGGAGCCGAACAGGGTGTAGAGGAAGAACTTGATCGCCGCGTACTCCTTCCGGGGTCCTCCCCAGACGCCGATGAGGAAGTACATCGGCAGCAGCATCACTTCCCAGAAGACGTAGAAGAGGAAGAAGTCGAGGGACGCGAAGACGCCCATCATCCCGGTCTCGAGGAGGAGGAAGAGGGCCATGTACCCCTTGACCTTCTTGTCGATCCCGAAGGAGCCGATGACCGCCAGGAACGAGAGCAGGGCCGTCAGGAGGAGCATGGGCATCGAGATGCCGTCCGCGCCCACGAAATACTCCACGTTGATCGACGGGATCCAGGAGTAATGCTCCACGAACTGGAACTGGCTGGCCACGTTGACGCCCGCCAAGGTCCGGTCATAGGCGAACCAGAGGCGCACCGACAGCAGCAGCGGGAGAAAAGATGCGGCGGCGGCGAGCCACCGGACCACGTCGTCCTTTCCCTTGGGCACGCAGAGGATCACTGCCGCCCCGAGGAGCGGGAGGAACGTCATGAGCGACAGGATGTGACTATCGATGAAACCCACGAAAGACCACCTCCGTTCTTAAAAGGCCTTGATCAGGAAAATAACGACCGCCCCGCCGGCGAGCACGAACACGTAGTGGTACAGTTTCCCGGTCTGCAGCCGGCGCAGGAGCGATCCGCTGCCGGTCGTCGCGCTTGCCAGTCCGTTGACGGCCCCGTCGACGACGTAATCGTCGAACTTCCCGACGAGGAACGAGACGAAGACCCCGAGCTGCGCGGTGAGATTCACCAGTCCGTCCACCACGTGCAGGTCGAACCAGCCAAGACCCCTGGAAAGAGCCTTGGAGCCGTTGATCACCGTCGCCTCGTACAATTCGTCGAAGTACCACTTGTTCTGCAGGAAGGTGTGGAGCGGCTTCAACGCGTTCATGACGCGGTCCGGGTTGATCCACCCGAAGGAGTACACCACGAAGGCGAGGAAGATCCCGAGGGTCCCCACCGCCACCGAGGAGTACATCGCGTACGCATGGGCCGTGTGCGCGATGTGGGCGTCGTGTTCGGCGTCGTGAGCGGCTCCCTCGTGCGTCTCCCCGTGCACGGCGGGACCCGCTGCGTGGGGAGCCTCTGCCGGGGCGGAAGCCGCTTCGCCGTGCGGAGCGGGCGCCATGACCGCGGCGTGCTCCATCGCGGCGACCTTCGCCGGGGCTGAAATCCCGGCCAGGTTCGCGACCGACTTCGGCTTCTGGACCAGCGTCCCGAACCACCCGGAGTACCAGAAAGAGAAGGAGAGCCCCGCCAGGACCACGAGGGGGACCCACATGCTCGGGGGCGACTCGTGGGCGTGGTCGAACCTGTGGTGGTCCTTCGGCGCGCCGAAGAAGGTGAGGATCACCAGGCGGAACATGTAGAAGGCGGTCAGCCCGGCGGTGAACAGGGCGCCGATGAAAAAGATCATGTGCAGCGGGTTTGCGCTCTTCATGCCGAATTCGAGCGCCGCTGCAAGGATCATGTCCTTGGAGTAGAAGCCGGAGAAGCCGGGGACTCCCGAGATCGCCAGGGTGGCGATGAGGAAGGTAACGAACGTGATCGGCATCTTCTTCCGCAGGCCGCCCATCTCCTGGATGTCCTGGCTGTGGACGGCGTGGATCACGGAGCCCGAGCCGAGGAAGAGGCACGCCTTGAACGCCGCGTGGGTGGTCAGGTGCGCGAGCCCCGCCGTGTAGCCCCCGACACCGAGCCCCATGATCATGTATCCGAGCTGGGAACAGGTCGAGTATGCCAGCACCTTCTTGATGTCGTTCTGGGCCAGGGCGATCGAGGCGGTGAGGAACAGGGTGATCAGGCCGATGCAGGCGATGATCAGGAACGCGTCGGGGGTGAACATCGGGTAGACCCGCCCCACGAGGTAGACGCCCGCGGCGACCATGGTGGCCGCGTGGATCAACGCGGACACCGGCGTGGGGCCTTCCATCGCGTCGGGGAGCCAGACGTGCAGCGGGAACTGGGCCGACTTCCCGATGGCCCCGGCGAAGACCCCGAGCCCCGCCAGGGTCAGCAGCGTCCCGGAGAGCTTCCCTTCCCCGATCGCCAGGAACACCTGGTCGTACCCCAGCACGCCGCAGGTGGCGTAGATGATCAGGATCCCGATGAGGAACCCGAAGTCGCCCACACGGTTGACGATGAACGCCTTCTTTCCCGCGTCGGACGCCGACTTCTTCTCGAACCAGAAGCCGATCAGGAGGTAGGAGGAAAGCCCCACCAGCTCCCAGAAGATGTAGATGAACAGGAAGCTTTCGGCGAGGACCAGCCCCAGCATCGAGAAGGAGAAGATCGACAGGTAGGCGAAGAAGCGGTTGTACTTCGGGTCGCCGTGCATGTACCCGATGGAGAAGAGGTGCACCAGCGTCGACACGATGGTGACCACCAGGAGCATGACCGCGGTGACGTTGTCGATGAGGATTCCCGTGTTGAGCAGCGCGCGGTCCCCTATGGTGATCCAGGGGAAGGCGATATGGTACCGGAAGTTCGGGTCGTACGCCTGGAAGACCTCGTAGAAGATCCCGATCGACATCGCGAGGCACGTGGCGATGGTCGCCAGGGAGAGCCAGTCCCCCTTGCGCGGCAGCCGCTTGCCGACGGCGATGTTGATGAAGAAGGACAACAGCGGGAGGAACGGGATGATGTAGGCGTATCGGATCACCGGCTACCCCTTCAACTGGTCCGCGGCGTCCACTTCCACGGTCCCCGTGGTCGAGAACATCCGCAGGAAAATCGCCAGCGCCACCGCCGCCTCGGCGGCCGCGAGGACGATGACGAAGACGGCGAAGATCTGGCCGCCCATCATCCGGTTGAGGAAGAAGGAAAACGCCACGAAGTTGATGTTGGTCGCGTTCAGGATCAGCTCGACCCCCATCAGCACCGCCACGGCGTTGCGGCGGGTCATCACGGTGTAGAGGCCGCAGCAGAAGAGCGCCGCGGCGATGACGAGGAGCTTGTCGAGCGTCATCCCTTCCCCTCCTCCATCTCGCCCTTCTCCGGAGCCTCCCGGTCCGGCCGGGACAGGAGCGCAGCGCCGATGAGCGCCGCCAGCAGCAGCACCGAAGCGACCTCGAAGGGGAGCAGGTAGCGGGTCATCAGCAGTTCGCCGATGTCCGCGGTGGTGGGGAGATAGACCCCCTTCTTCACGGCGTATGGGGTCGACACGGCGGCGTACGAGAGCACGCCGAAAAGGACCAGGCAGATCGCCGCGGCGGGAAGACGGAAGTGGGTGGGATTGGTGATCTTCGCGTCGGAGATCCGGTTCGAGAGGAAGACCGCGAACAGGAGCAGGACGAGGATCCCCCCCACGTAGACCAGGATCTGGGTGGCGGCGAGGAAATCCGCGGAAAGGAGGACGTACAGACCGGCCACGCCGGCGAAGGAGAACAGGAGCGCCACGGCCGCGTAGAGGATGTTCGGGAGGATGGCCACGAGGATGGCCGCCCCCACGGTCATCGCCGCTGCGGCGTAGAAGATGAAATCGGCGGGTCCGCTCATTCCGGTTTCTTCTCCTCTGCGGCTTTGGCGGCCTCGGCGGCTTTCGCCGCTTCGGCCTTGGCGGCGGCCTCGGCCACCTGGCGCGCCACGCGGGCCTTGATCTCCGCTGCATCCTCCGCGATGAAGTGGAGGATCAGCTCTCCGCGGGACACCGACGCCATCTCGTAGCCGGAGGTGTGCTTCAGGGACTTCGGGGGGCACACCTCGACGCACAGCCCGCAGTACATGCACCGCCCGATGTTGATGTCGTAGAAGGCGAGCACCATCTTCTTGTCCGCCCCCCGCACCGACTCGAGGGAGATGCAGTCGACGGGGCACGTTTTCACGCACATGGTGCAGGCGGTGCACGTCTTGATGTCGTTGTGGAGGAACCCGCGGTACCCCGGGGGAATCTCCCACCGCTCCTCGGGGTACTGCAGCGTGACCTCTTCCTTCGGGTCCACGCCGTACCGCGCGGTGATCCGCATCCCCTTCGCCGTGGTGACCACGGCCTCGACGATGTCGTTCAGATATGCCTTCAGGCCCATGGTTTCATCCGAACAGCGAGGCGATCATCCCGGGGATCCCCCTGCCCTTGAAGACCAGGAGCCAGAGGGAGACGCCGAGGAGGTTGACGAACGTCAGCGGCACCAGGTATTTCCACGACATCCGCATCAGCTGGTCAACGCGCAGCCGGGGCAGCGTCCAGCGGACCCACATCATGATCAGCACCACCGTGAACGCCTTCGCGAGGAAGACGCCGAGGGAGAGGAGGTTCCCCCAGATCCACGGAAGCGTCCCGGCGTTGAAGAACGGGACGTTCCAGCCGCCCAGGAAGCAGGCGGTGGACAGCGCCGCCACGATGAACATGTCGCCGAACTCCGCCAGGAAGAAGAGGCCGAAGCGGATCCCGGAGTATTCCACGTTGTAGCCGGAGACCAGTTCCGACTCGGCCTCGGGGAGATCGAACGGCGTCTGGTTCGTCTCGGCCTGCGCCGCCGTGAAGTAGAGGAAGAAGGAGAAGAAGGTGAAGGGGTTGTGGAACAGGTTCCACCCGAAGATCCCGAGCAGCCCCTCCTGGGAACGGACGATGTCCTGCAGCGACAGCGATCCGGCGATGAGCACCGCGGGGATGAGGGCCATCCCCACCGGGATCTCGTAGGAGACGATCTGCGCAGCGGCCCGCATGCCGCCGAGGAGCGCCCACTTGTTGTTGGAGGACCATCCCGCGAGCAGGACCCCGATCACCACCAGGGAGGTGACCGCCATCACGTAGTAGATGCCGATGTTCAGGTCGGCGGCGATCAGTCCCACGCCGAAGGGAACGACCACGAAGGCGGCGAAGGAGCCGACGAAGACGAAATACGGCGCCAGCTTGAAGAGGAGCCGGTCCGCGTTCGCCGGGATGATGTCCTCCTTGAGGACCAGCTTCACGCCGTCGGCCAGGAACTGGAGGATCCCCTTGGGACCGACCCGGTTGGGGCCGATCCGGGCCTGGATGTCGCCGGCGACCTTGCGCAGCACCAGCGACCCCACCCCCTCGAACGTCAGGGCGAACACGAGGATGACCGCCGCCACCGCGACCATCAGCAGCAGGGTCACCGCCCACAGGGGGACGCCCGCCAGCAGCGGGACGGCGTTTACCAGGGAGAGGGCCAGGGTTTCCATGTCGCTATCGGTCGATCTCCGGGAGGATGATGTCGAGGCTGCCGATGACGGCGACGACGTCGGCGATCATCAGCCCCCTCGTGACCTTCTCGAAGATGGTCATCGCCACGAAGGAGCCGGTGCGGATCTTCAGCCGGAAGGGGTTCACCGAGCCGTCGCTGATCAGGTAGATCCCCGTCTCTCCGCGCGGGCACTCGGATCGGAAATACACCTCGCCGACGGGCGGCTTGAAGAGGCGGGGCACCTTCGCCAGCACCGGTCCGTCGGGGATCTGCGCGACCGCCTGCCGCACGATCTTGATGCTCTCGCGCATCTCGTTGATCCGCACCATGTACCGGTCGAAGCAGTCGCCGAGCGTGCCGCGCTCCCCGGTGCCGACGCAGACGTTGAAATCGAACTTCGGGTAGACGGAGTACGGCTCGTCCTTCCGCAGGTCGAAGGGGACGCCGGAGCCGCGCAGGTTGGGGCCCGTCAGCCCGTAGGCGACCGCCTCCTCCGCGGGGATCACGGCGACGTTCGCCAGGCGGTGGACGAAGATCTTGTTGTAGGAGATCAGGTTGTTGTACTCGTCGAGCTTCGGCTCGAAGTAGTCGAGGAACTCCACCGTCTTCTCGAGAAAGCCCGGAGGCGCGTCGCCGGAGACGCCGCCCACGCGGGCGTAGTTGTACGTCAGACGGTTCCCGCAGATCATCTCGAACAGGTCGTTGACCTGCTCCCGCTCGCGGATGGCGTACAGGAACGGGGTGAACGCGCCCATGTCCGCGGTGTACGACCCGAACGCGATCAGGTGGGAGGAGATCCGGTTCAGCTCGCATACGATGACGCGCAGGAACTCGGCGCGCTCGGGGACCTCGATCTTCGCCAGCTTCTCCACCGTCCACGCCCAGGCGCAATTGCAGTTCATCGCCGCCAGGTAGTCGAGCCGGTCCGTGAACGGCATGTACTGGGCGTAGGTGACGCGCTCCCCGATCTTCTCCAGGCCCCGGTGCAGGTACCCGACGTCGGGCACCGCGCGGGTCACCACCTCGCCGTCGGTGGTGAGGATCACCCGGAGCACACCGTGGGTGCTCGGGTGTTGCGGCCCCATGTTGATCGTCATCTCCTGCGTGGGGAGCGCGTTGGACCGGGTCGTCATACCTTGATCCCGTGGTAGAAGTCGGGGTACTTGTAATCCTTCCGCAGCGGGTGCCCCTCCCAGTCCTCCGGGAGCAGGATGCGGCGGAGGTCCTTCGATCCCTCGAAGGCGATTCCGAACAGGTCGAACGCCTCCCGCTCGTGGAAATTGGCGGCGGGCCAGACGTCGTCCACCGTCGGGAGGGACGGAGTCTCGCGGGACAGGAACGCCTTCATGCCGATCGCGTGGCGATGCTTCAGGGAGTGGAGGTGGTACGCGACGGCGAACTTCTCCTTGTAGTCCACCCCCGAAAGGCACATGAGGGAATCGAAGGAGAGCGCGGGGTCGTCCCGGAGAAACCGGGCGATCGCGTTCACCTCCGCCGGGACGACGACCACGAAGGCCGGGGAGAACCCCTCCCCCTGCAGTTCGACGACGGCGTCGCCGAACTTCTCCTTCAGCGTGTCGAAGATCGCTTGCGCTTCCACGATTCCCCTTGCCGCCTACGCCTTGGCGCCGAAGTTTTTTTTCTGCATGATGATCTTCTGGAGTTTCATGATCCCGTCGATCAGCGCCTCGGGCCGCGGTGGGCACCCGGGGATGAAGACGTCCACGGGGATCAGCAGGTCCACGCCCTTCACCACGCAGTACGAGTCCTTGAAGAACGGGCCGCCGGTGTTGGCGCACGACCCCATGGCGATCACGTACTTCGGCTCGGGCATCTGTTCGTAGAGGCGCTTCACCCGGTCCGCCATCTTGTGGGTGATCGTGCCGGCCACAAGCATCAGGTCCGACTGCCGGGGGGTGGCGCGGAAGACGGCCCCGAACCGGTCCATGTCGTACCGGGACGCGCCCGCCTGCATCAGCTCGATGCCGCAGCACGCCGTGGCGAACAGCAGGTACCAGAGGGAGGACTTGCGCGCCCAGTTGACGAACAGGTCCGCGTTTCCCACCATGACGTGCGCCTCGGGTCCGAGCCCCGGAGGCGGGGCGCCCCCGTGAGCGGGGGGCTGGCCGTGCGCGGGATCGGAACTCATTTCGCACCCTTCTTCGCCGGGGTGTCCTGCAGGGTGCGGACCCATTCGAGGTCCCCCTCCTTCCACAGGTACGCAAGGCCGGCGAGCAGAATCACGATGAAGATGAACGCTTCGATGAAGGCGAGGAGGCCCAGGCGCTGGAAGACCACGGCCCACGGGTACAGGAGCGCCACTTCGACGTCGAAGATGATGAAGATGAGCGCAACCACGTAGAAACGGATGTTGAACTGCACCCACGAGGAGCCGTACGGCACCTCCCCGCACTCGTAGGTGGAGAGCTTCACCGCCGAGGGAGCGCTCGGGGCGAACCAGCGGGAAAGCCCGAGCATCAGGGCGACGGTGACCGCCCCAAGCACGATGAACACGAGGACCGTTGCGTATTCGACCAGCATTGTCTCTTCTTTTCCCGTCCTGGGCCGGAAGATGGCGACGAAACCGCCGCCCGGCGCGTTTTATTTACGCCACGCCGAGGTGTACGGCTTCATGCCTCGGGGATGCGGCTTGTATACAATCGACACTACGATACTCAGGATAAACTCCAAGTCAACCAAAAAAATCCCGCTTCTCAATTATACGCCCGCTTCCTGTCCGATTCCCCACGGGCGGCGTCCCCGGGACTTACCCTTCGGCTGCGTCGCCTCGGAGGGCGGGGCTCCGTTCGTGGCTCGCCGTGCGGTGCACCTGCACGGCTGCGCTTTACCTCACTGCGCCCCCCCTCCTGCGGCGACTCCGCCGGACCCCCTTGCCTCACCCACGACACCAGCCACAGATGGGTCTTTACGGCAGAGGGCACGGCCGGAAAAGATCCCTTAAAGGTGCAAGCGCTTTCGAGGGACATTCCTGGAGGTTGTCGGTACTGCTGTTGAAGGAGTGTCCCTCGCCCACAAGCCACAACCCAGCCTCACAAGGTGTGGGCGCAAGCCTATAATGTCGTATGGCCAAGACATTTCCCATCCTCCTTGCGCCGGGGGGGTCCCTCCCCGCGGTCGAGGCGGCGCTGTCCGCGGGAGCCGACGCCGTCTATGTCGGGGTACGATCTCTCTCCCGGGGCGGCAAGACGGGACTCTCCACGGAGGCGGTCGGGGCGGCGGTCTCCGCATGCCGGCGGGCGGGAGCACGGCTCCACGCCGCGATCAACGCCATTCCGTCGTCCGGCGAACTCCCCGCCTTCCTGGCGTCCCTTCATCGACTCCGGGACGAAGGGGCAGACGAGGTGATCCTGAACGATCCGGGGGTGATCGCCCTCGCGCGGCGGGAACTCCCCGGCTGGCCGGTCTGCGCCTCCGTCGGGCTCTCCGTCCTCAACCCCGAGGATGCCCGGGCCTACCGGGATCTGGGGGTCGACGCCATCGTCCTCCCCTCGGCGGTCCGGCCCGAGGAGATTCCCCTCATCAAGAAGGCGTCGGGGCTTCGGATCGAGGTCTTCGCATACTGCCGCCCGGAGTTCCTCCTTCACGGCAAATGCGGGTTGACCGGATATGCCGTCGAGGAAGCCGGGGGCGGGACGGCCTCCGCGAAACGGGGAGGGGGCTGCCGCCTCGTCTGCCGGAACCTGCCGGTCCCGACAGCGCCCCACTCCATCGAGGACGAACTGCCGGCCTGGATCGCCGCGGGTGCGGACGTCTTCAAGATCGAGGGGAGGGAACTTTCCCCGCCGGCGGTGGCGGCGCTGGTCACCCGCTTCCGGAGGAAGATGGACGCTGCACTAACGGGCAGATAGGATGTTTCTGAGCTCCGCCGGCAGAGGGACCGGCGTCCAGGAGGCATCGATGGAGCGGCAGGAGATCCGTCCCTCTGCCGCCAGGATATCCTTCCCCGCTTCCGTGCGGAACAGGGAGAAGCCGAACGTGGCGCCGCTTTTCTCCACCCGCACGACCCGGGTTCGCAGCATCAGCAGATCGTCGAACCGGACCGGGGCCCGGTAGCGGCAGGCGGTCGCCACGACGGGAAACCCGTAGTTCCGCTTCGGGTTCCGATACGCGAGGTCGGGAGGGAGTCCGCGGGAACGGAGGAACTCGTCCATCCCACGCTTGAAGTAGTCGAGGATCGCGGCAAAGTACGCCACGCCGTAAGGGTCGGTTTCGCCGAACCGCACGCGGATCTCGATCGTGTGCGAGAGGGGAGGCGCCATCTCCCCGTCAGGATCGCCTCTCCCCGGCCGGATGTCAAACGGCGTAGGCGATGGATCGGAAAAACGGTAAAGTAAAGAAATGACCTCGACGCAAGGCAAGGAACGGGACCTGTCCTCCGAAGCGGCGCGAGCCGCGAAGGAGGAAGCGGCGCGAGCCGCGAAGGAGGAAGCGGCGCGAGCCGCGAAGGAGGAAGCCGCCAAGGCCCCGGTTGTGGAGCGGAAGGCGGCGAAGGAGGAATCGGCGCGGGGTGCGAAGGAGGGGGAGGGGCGACAGCCCGGGCCGAGGCTGAGTCTCCTCCGGGCGAGTGCGACCGTCATCGCGATCCTCGGCCTCCTCGCGTTCATGCACTTCGCCGCCTCCGTCTTCATCACCCTGTTCTCCGCCATGCTGCTGGCCTTCGCCCTCGAACCTCTGGTCCACCTGCTCTGCGTGCGGACCCCCTTGCGGCGCCATCACGCCAGCGGCATCGTGGTCTTCCTGTTCGTCGCGATGCTCTACGGGCTTTTCTACGGCACGTACATCCGCGCGGAAAGCTTTTTCGCGGAGATCCCCGCGATCGCCGAAAAGATCCGCTCCGCGCCGATGGTCGCGAGCCTCGCGAACAGGGTCGAGGAGGTGAACCGCGTCGTCGCCGAGGCGGGTCGGCGCATCGTTCCCCCGGGAGCGGCATCCGCGCGCCCGACCCCCCCCCCGCCCGTACTCGTGCAGGATCCGGAATCGTTCACGGGGTCGCTGCTCCATGGGCTCGGCTCCCTGAGCGGCGTCCTCTTCGCCCTCGGCTTCATCCCTTTCCTCGTCTACTTCATCCTCGCGGACCGGGAACCGCTCACCCGGCGGACACGGGAGCTCTTTTCGGAGGAGCACCGGGCCACGGTGGGGGAGATCCTCCTCGACATCGAGTGGATGATGCGGAAGTTCCTCCTCGGGAACGCATTGATCGCCGTCATCCTCTCCGTGGCGACCGTCCTCGTCTACGCGCTCGTGGGGCTCCCGTACCCGGTGGTGCTCGGGATCCTGAGCGGGACGCTCAGCATCGTACCGTACCTCGGACTTCCGCTCGCTCTGTTCCCGGGCGTCGTCGTCGGTCTCGTCTCCTTCGAGTCGGGGGGGCCCTTCCTGATCCTGGTCGCCTCGGTGACCGTGTTCCATCTCGTGGCGGCGAACTACCTGACGCCGAGGCTCGTGGGCAGGGGGGTGCGGCTGAACGCGACCGCCTCGACGATGGCCCTGCTCTTCTTCGGCTGGCTGTGGGGGGGGATGGGGCTGGTGCTGGGGATCCCGATCCTGGCCGTCCTGAAATGCATCTTCGACAACGTCCCGTCCGCGCGCCGGATCGGGATGTTCCTCGGGGAATAACGGAGCCCGTTGAAAAAAAGCCCGGGGGCGTCGCGCCCCCGGGCTCCTGTCCCGCCACCGCGTTGCGATGCGCGGCCTTCCCTTACTTCTTCGATTTATCGATCTCCTGCTGGCGCAGGATGCGACGGAGGAGCTTGCCGACCGCGGTCCGGGGCATCGCGTCGATGAACTCGATCTCGCGCGGCAGCTTGTAGACGGCGATCTTCCCCTTGCAATGCTCGACGAGCTCCTTCTTCAATTCCTCGGTCGGCGCGACGCCGGGCTTCAGCGCGACGAACGCCTTGGTCTTCTGCCCGATCACCGGGTCGGGAACGCCGACCACGCCGGCGTCGGCGACGGACGGGTGCATCACCAGCGCCTCCTCGATCTCCTCGGGTCCGATCCGGTAGCCGGACGACTTGATCAGGTCGTCCTCGCGGGAGAGGAACTGGACGTACCCGTCCTCGTCCATGGTCACCACGTCGCCCGCCAGGCACCAGCCGTCGCGGACCGACGACTTCTGCTTGTCGTTGTCCTTCCAGTAGATGGTCCCCGTGGGTCCCCGGACGATCATCTTGCCGACCTCGCCGGGCTTGACCTGCTCGAAGTTCTCGTTCACCACGCGCACGTCGTAGCCGGGGCACGCCGTCCCGATCGGTCCGGGCTTGACCTTCTTCGTGACCGCCGCGGAGATGAAGACGAACATCATCTCGGTGGTGCCCAGTCCCTCGTAGATCTCAAGCCCGAACTTCTCCTTCCAGTCGAGGTACGTCTTGGCGGTGAGCGCCTCGCCGCCGCCGGTGCAGAACCGCAGGGACGAGTAGTCGTAGTCCTTCGGGTTGATGTCGGCCAGCATCTTCCGGTACGCGGTCGGCAGGGCCGTCATGATCGTGATCTTGTGGTTCTGGATGTTCTTGAACATCGAGACCGGATCGAACTTCCCGATGAGGGAGACGGCCGCGCCGAACCGGAACGGGATGACCCCGACGGTGGAATACCCCGCCGCCATCGCGAGGGGAGCCGGGCCGCCGATCACGTCCTTGTCGGTCACCTCCCAGCAATATTTCCCGAACCCGTCGGCGACGATCAGCGACTCTTCCATGAAGTGGGCCGTCCCCTTGGGAAGCCCCGTCGTCCCCGAGGTGAAGAGCAGGACGGACACGTCCATCCGGTCGCGCTTGACCGCCTCGCACTGGTCGGGGTTCTTCATCAGGTCGGCGTACGGGACGTACCCCTTCGCCCGGACCTCGTTCTCGTCGCCCCCCACCACGACGATCGTCTTGGCGAACTTCAGATCGGCCTTCGCGGCCTCCAACTCTCCCAGCATCACCGCGGCGACGATGATCACCTTCGCTTCCGACACGTTCGCGACGTGGGCGATCTCCGCGCGGGAGAACAGGACCGAGGTCGGCAGGGAAACGGCGCCGATCTTGATGATCGCGAAGTTGCACACGATGATCGGCGGAATGTTGGGCATCCGCATCAGGACGCGGTCCCCCTCCTCCACGCCGAGCTTCTTCAGCCCGTTGGCGACGCGGTTGACGCTGGCCTGGAGCTGCTTGTAGGTGATCCGCTGCTCGTCGAAGTAGATCGCGACCTTGTCGCCGTATTTCGCGGCGGTCTGGTCGAGAAGGACTTCGGTGGAGTTGAACTTCTGCGGGATGTTCTTGAACTCGTCGAGCGTGTAGAGCCGCTGGGGCCGCAATTCGGGCGGCGGCAGGTAGCTCTCGGGTATCTTCGCCATCACTCCCCCTTTCGTGAGAGGGCGCGCCGGGCAGTGAACGGCCCGGCGGCCCTCGGGTGGGTATGCGGTGTCAAACCTTCGAGAGGAGCGTCTGGAGCGCATCCTCGCAGCCGAGGGTCTTCATCAGCTCCTTGTCGCTGCGGGGAAACGCCTCGTTCGGATAGCGATCCTCGTCCTTCTCGAACAGGAGGAGGGCCGGGACGTTCTTCCCGAAGTCCTCCTGCAGGGCGCCCTTCGCTCCGAACACGGCGCGGACCTGGGCCTTCGGTCCCGTCACGGCCGAGTTGTACGTCATGAACGGGACCTGCGCGCCCTTGAGGTCGGTCGCCTTGGCGTTGACCCCCTTGGCGGCGAGCTGGCCGATCAGTTCGACGGCCTTCGCGTTGTCGCAGGGGAACGCCGACCCGGGGGGTACCGTGCTGTCATAGTAGAATTCCACCTTCATCGCTGTGAACCCTCCTCGTGAAGTGTATTTTGGAAGACATCCAGCCCTTGAAAGGCAAAATCCACGGCCGCGCTTGTGAAAACCACAGGGCGGCCGTGGATTTGCCGCGTCGCTAATCTACCAGACCGGCGACGGTCGGTTCAAGGATCTTTTTTCTATTTCAGGATCGCAGGCCCGTCGCCTTCATAGTATCCGCATTCCCCCTCGATCCCATCGACCTTCGGGATGTTCTGGGCGTACGGCCATTCGAGCTTCATGCACTGCCCCGAGTAGACCTTGGCGATCTGCGGGTCGGTCGCGGGCACGAAGTTATTGCACTTCGCACAATTCGGAATGATTGCCACTGTTCTCCTCCTTTATAAGTTTCCTGGTTCTCTCGCCGCTTACCGACCGTTACTTCCCCGCGAACTGTTTCGGGCGGCTCCCGACGAGGTCCGCCGCCGTCAACGGGGTCCCCGACACCGGGTTGCCGCGCTTGCTCTTGCTGATCGGGATCGGCTTCCCCTGGAAGTCCTCCCGTGCCTGCGGTCCCTTGTTGACCTTCGAAAAGTCGGTGATCGTCTTCCAGTCCTTGCTCTGGGCGTACCCGGGCATCTTGTCGTGCGGCGCCGTGGCGGCGGCCGGTGCGGCTTTCCGGGTCCCGTTCACCAGCTCGTATGCCCAGATGGCATCGCAGCCGGCGCACTTGATCTTCCCCTTGAAGTTCCAGAAGGTGAACGGATCAAGGTAGTTCAGCGTCTCGCACTTCGGACATTCCAGTATGAGCGACGTCTCGCGGAAAGGACTGCTCATCATTACCTCCTTTTCTTGTTAGATGATCTCTTTCTTTTCCAGATCGGCGATCTCGGAGCCGCCGTAGCCGCACAGCTTGGAGAGGACGAACTCGTTGTCCGCGCCGACCGGCTTGAAGACGTTCTTGATCCGGCCCGGCGTTTCGGACAGCCGGTACGCGACGCCCTGGGTCTGGACGTCCCCGAAGGTCGGGTCGTCGAGCCACAGCATCGAGCCGCGGAGGTGCCAGTGCTCCTGTTCGGCCGCCTCGTTGGAGTTCCACACCGGCTGGGAGACCAGGCCCGCGCCCGTGAACGCCGCCCAAACCTGTTCCTTGGTCTTGTCGGCGGCGAACTTCTCCAGCGCGGGGTAGATCGCCACCTGGGCATCCGACCCCACACGGTCCGCGTGGGTCGGGTACTTCTTGGCGAGTTCGGCGTTGCCTACGACGCCGCACAGCTTCTTGAAGTCCTCGTCCTTGAACGCGGAGACGAAGCAGAAGCCGACTTCCTGCTCCTGCGGGTTCTTGGAGTTCGGGAACGACGACTTCCCGCACTTGAGGATCCCGTGGACGCTCAGCAGCGGATCCCAGTTCCCCCACCGCTGCGCCACGATGCCGGTTTTGCCGTAGAGGGCGATGAAGTCGGTCAGGTGCCGCTGGGCGCCGTGCACCTGGGAGTACTCGAGGAAGTTCCCCTTGTTCGATACGTTGTCGCGCCAGTAGAGGCACGCGATGATGTTGAACGCGGAGATCGCGCCGCCCCAGTAGTCCATGATCCAGATGGTCTGCTTGGACGGCATCCCGCCGTACTCCTTCGGCCACCCGGTGATGGAGAAGCAGCCGCCCTGGGCCTGGCCGAGGATATCGTACGAGGCGCGGTTGCGCCCCGGGCCCCAGCCGCCGAAGCCGCCCATCCACTGGTAGATGACGCGGGGGTTGATCTGGACGTGCTGCCGGTACCCGATCCCCCACCGGTCGAACGTCCCCGCGCGGTAGTTCTCGGCGAAGACGTCCGTCTTTGCCGCCAGCCGCTTCATGATCTCGATCGCCTCCGGCTTGTGGAAGTCCAGCGACAGGAAGAGCTCGTTCGGGTTCGCGCCGAAGAAGCCCAGTCCCGTCCCCTTCTCCGGCATCCACCGGGAGAGGGGGTAGAGGAACGGCTCGTTGAACGGGGTGGTGTGCCGCATCGGCTCGCCCCGCTTCGGCAGCTCGACCTTGATCGTCTCGGCGCCCAGCTCGGCCAGGTACGCCGCGCAGGAGGGGCCGAGGATGTACTGGGTGGTGGAAACGGCCCGGACCCCCTTGAGAACCTCGGGCTTGTGGAATATGTCCTTCGTATTGAAGACGGTCCGGCAGAAATCCTCGAACGTCATGTCCTTCAAGGCCTTGTCGACCATTAGATGACACCTCCCTTCTTCAGGCTCGCCAATTCTTGCCGGTTCAGGCCCGCGAGGCCGCGGTACACGTCCTCGTTGTCCTTGCCGACCGGCCGGCCGATCCACTTGATCCGTCCCGGAGTGTTGGAGCCGATGAAGCTGGAGCCTCCGAGGAGCACCTGGCCGTATTCGCCGTCATCGAGCAGCCGCACGTGACCGCGGTACTTGTAGTGCGGGAACTCGCACACTTCGTCGAGGAACGACACGCCGCCCGAGGCGACTTCCTCTTCCTGCAGCGCCGTCTCGCACTGGAACCGGGTGAGGTCCTTCATCCACTCGACCAGGGTGGTGTACGTCTCGACCTGCTGGTAGTGCGGAAGCCGGTCGGTGACGACCCGCAGCTTCGGGTCCTCGCAGATGTGCTGCTCGAGGAACGGCTTCGCCTTCCCGGCGGCCCGCCAGATGCGGAACCAGAGCCGGTCGTGCCCGCCGCCCACCATGATCTGCCCGTCGGCGCAAGGGTTGACCGCGTAGATGTTGATCGCGAGGTCCCAGTTGCCGTAGCGGGGACGGACGGAGCCGTCCATCCCGTTCCAGGCCCAGTTGTAGTCGATGATCCGGATGACCGCCTCGGCCCCGGTGCACTCGACGAACTGGCCGTGCCCGAGGAACTTCTCCCGGGCATAGAGGGCCGCCATCGTGCCGATCGCCGCGAACGTACCGCCGACCTGGTCGCACAGCCACCACCCCGAACGTGTCGGGGTGCCGCCGAACGATACCGGCGCGCCGGTGCCGTGGACGAAGCCCATCGAGCACTGGGCGACCGGGTCCATGGCGCCGGGCTGATCCTTCAGGGGGCCCCACTGGCCGCGCTGGCCGACCCACAGATAGATCAGCCGCGGGTTGATCTCGGAGAGTTGGCGGTAGCCGATCCCGAGCTTGTCATAGTACCCCGGGGCGGCGTTCTCGATGAGGATGTCGACCTGCGGAATGATGTTCTTCAGCAGTTTGCGCCCTTCTTCGGTCTCGACGTTGAGGGTGACGGACAACTTGTTCCGGGCCTCGGCGAGGAACCGGGCGCCGCACTTCTCTCCGTCCTTGGAGGTGAACATGTACTCCTCCCGGCCGAAGGGGGTGAGTTTCCGCAGCGGATCGCCGCCGGGCGGCTCGACCATGATGACCTCGGCGCCGAGCTCCGAGAAGTGCGAGGAGCACCAGTGGCCGATGATCTGGTTGGTGGTCATGTCCAGGACGCGGATTCCGTTCAGCGACTCGGGCTTGTTGGCGTTGAATTCCTGCCGGACGGCCGACTCCACCCAGAGGGAGTACTCCTTCCGCTTTTCGTCCACACCGGCGTACACTTCCTCCACCGTCGGTGCGGGGATGGCGGGCCAGGGAAGGACCTTGATTTTGGGCCGCTTCTTTTCTGTGCGCCAAGATTCTGCCATGCTTCCCCTCCTTTTAATATTTACTGCCTTCGAGACCTTGTGATAAACCCCCTTGCTACCCATCCGAGCTGCCGTATATCGGGCGCTTCGCCGCGATCACCCCCCTTTCCTCGAGTTTTAAAAGACGCCGCCTCCCTGAATGGAACGTTTTGGCGGGTAAAATAAAGCCGCCGAAAATCGGGATGTTCCGCGAAAAGGCTGGCGCGTTTTTATAAATGCGTTTTATTGATACCGCAACACGCCGTTTCGTGTCAAGCCCTTTTTTTACAGATAGAACATATTTTTATCTGTCCGCTCACTGCGTCTGTTTAGAACGTTTGAGGATCATCTGGCATCCCACCGTCCCATAGGCGATCCCGTCCCGGTTGGGAGCGATGAGGGGGACGGAGGAGACGAGTTCCCAGCCATCCTCCCCGGCCTCCTTCAGCCACCCCATGTCCGACGTCAACCCTTCCGGCGTGTCCTGGAACATCACCATCTTGTCCATATATTCGAAAATCATCCGTCGTTTTCCCCCCCCTCCATGGTCGCGGCGAACACACCCGCCGCGTCGGCGATCATCCCGCGGATCGCCTGGTACGCCGACTCGCGTTCCTCCCCGCGCTGCCCCGCCATCCGGACGGACGACAGCGTCACGGTGTCGTAGAGCCGCTTGATCCGCTCCCCCTCCCCTTCCGCCCCCAGGCGCGTGAGGATCGCCCCGTGGTCCTCCACGTAGCGCGCGTCCGTGAGCAGGGCGATCTGCCTCCCGGCGTCCGACAGGTCCCTCTCGCTCTCCGAGTGTATGAACCGGGCGAGGTGGCGCGCCATCATCGCGGCGTCCATCCGCTCGTTGTCCCGCCGAAGCGCGTCGACCCGCTCCTCCTCGGGCATCAGTTTCCACACGATGTAGTCGACCGGCTTCGTCATCGCCAGCCAGCCGGAGCCGTACCGCTCGATGAAGTACGTGATCGATCGGCCGTTCACGCCCGCGGCGACGGCCAGGATCAGCTCCCGCAGGCCCTTCGAGGGCATTTCATAAAAGGAAGGGTACTTCGCAAGGAAGGGGAGGACGATCCGCCGGGTCTCCTCGACGGTCAGCAGATCGAGGTGGACCAGCGCGGAGAGGCGCAGGTCCTTCAGCGTCATCGTGCCGAGGGTGTTCTTCAACTCCCGTAGGCGGTATTCCGGCGGGAGCTCCCGCGGGTACTTCTCCATCGGGGGCCCCAGGAGCGTCTGCGGGTCGGCGGGCAGTCCCGCCGCGGCCGCCGCCGCCGCGCGGATTTCCCGGAGCAGCGCCTCCCGCTCCTCCTCCGACGTCGCCGCGACGGCTGCCGCGATCCGCGGGGCGATCTCCCCGACCGCTCCCCGCAGCCGCGTTTCGGACACGGAGCGCAGCCGCTGGAGAAGGTCGAAATAGAGGGAGAACTCGAGGACCCCCTCGTTGAAACCGGGGTCGGAGAGCATGCCGGGAAGAAACAGCATCGCCGCGCGCGCGATTTCGCGGCGCAGCTGGTGGAGCGTCACGTCTGCCGTGTGCTCGGCGATCCGGGGCCACTTCTCCCGGACCGCCATCTCCTGGTACTCCTCCTGGGTGAGAAAGGGGGGCTCGTGCCGTTCGCCGTCCCTCTTCTTCTCCTCGAGCTCGGCGATCGCATAGGCGGTGTAGGCGGGGACGAAGTCGGCGGCGAACGCGCGCAGCTCCTGCTCGGACTTGTGCTCGCTGTACCCGGAGAACATCCTGTCGCGGGTCTCCTCGTCGAGGCAGTCGCCGAAGATCCGCATCGTGAACCGCAACTGCGGTTCCATGAAGCGTTCGATGTTCCCGACGACGTTGTTCCCCCGGTCTTCGAGGCGCCGGCGCACCAGCTCGACGTACGACTTCATCTCGACGGCCCGTCCGCCAGGCCGAAGAGCCCGCGGAAGGAGGCGAGGACGGCGCCCCTGCGCTCCTTCGAAAATTCCCAGGTGGCGGAGATCATCGACCCCGTGAAGTCGAACTCCCAGTCCTCCTCCTCCCCGCCGCACGAGCCGCCCTTGACCGCCTGCGGGGGAGAGGATGGTGGAGCGCCCAGCGCCCCGGCCACGTCCCCGAAGATCGTTTCGCCGTCCTTCGTGTTGGGGACCTGAACGGTGCAATACGACGAGACGACGGCGACGAAACAGGGGAACAGGTCGCCCCCCGGCGTCCCTACCAGCGCATCGAGGTTCCACTGGGCGGCGGATTCCCGCACCTCCGTCTTCCGGCAGGTCAGCATCGATCCTCCTCCCCGTCGGGCACCCCGCCCTCCTCGCTCTTTTTCCGCAGGAGGTGGAGCATCGCTTCCGCATCGTAGGCCAGGGCGCCGGTCTCGTAGTAGAGCTCCCCCAGCCACTCCGCGATGTGCGCCCGGAACTCCTCGAGGATTCCCCCTGCCTCGTCGCAGACCAGGACCACGACCCGGCGGTCGTCGCCGTCGTAATAGCGGAAGGCGAACGTCTTCCCCGGCAGCTCGTGCAGGTCGATGGACATCACGTCTTCGCCCGTCAGGTCGAGCGCGCGTTTTACGTCGCGGAACGTTCGCACCCCGCCCTGGAAGGCGATCTCGGTCTTTCCGGACCATAGCGGGCCGAAACGCGTTTCGATCCGTTCCTTGTCCTCGATGCTCAAACGAATACCCCTTTCACCCCGTCCCTTGGGACGACACCGAATAAAACATGAACTTGCGGAAGCGGGGGGAAGTTATTCTTTTACCCTCTGGACGGCCTCCGTGTCAAGCGGTTCTAAAAAGGCGTTTTGGTAATTCGGCAAATCCCGCGGAAATACCACGGTTTACCTTGACATCCCCACTCCGTGGGGCTAAAATTCCCTATCTTGCGATGAACCCCATACCGCGAAGGAGGCCTGCGCTTCCGTGGCCCGCCTGAAGACGACTACCTCGAGCAAGCTGTTCGCCCTTGCGAAAACGATGATCCCGGGCGGCGTCAACTCCCCCGTCCGCGCGTTCGGTTCCGTCGGGGGAACTCCCCTGTTCATCGAGAGCGCGAAGGGCTCCTCCGTCCGCGACGTGGACGGGAACACCTTCATCGACTACGTCGGGTCGTGGGGACCGATGATCCTCGGGCACGCTCCCTCCGCGGTCGTCTCCGCCATCAAGGCGGCCGCCGGGCGGGGAACGAGCTACGGGGCTCCCACGCCGGGAGAGGTGGGGCTGGCGCACCTGATCCGCAAGGCGTTCCCTTCCGTCGAGAAGGTCCGCCTCGTCTCCTCCGGGACCGAGGCGGCGATGAGCGCGGTGCGGCTGGCGCGGGGGTACACGGGGCGGGACAAGATCATCAAGTTCGAAGGGGGGTACCACGGGCACGCCGACTCGATGCTGGTGAAAGCCGGCTCCGGGGTCCTCACCTTCGGCCAGCCCGACTCCCCCGGTGTCCCGTCGGACCTCGCGAAACTCACCTTGACCGCCGCCTTCAACGACATCGCCTCGGTGGAGGCGCTCTTCGCGAGAAACAGGAAGCAGGTCGCGGCGATCTTCGTGGAGCCGATTCCCGGCAACATGGGAGTGGTTCCCCCCGAACCCGGGTTCCTTCCGGAGCTGCGGGCGCTTGCGAGGAAGCACGGGGCGCTCCTCGTCTTCGACGAGGTGATCTCCGGGTTCCGGGTCGCGTTCGGCGGGGCGCAGGAACTGTTCGGCGTCGTCCCCGACCTGACGATCCTCGGCAAGATCATCGGCGGCGGCCTCCCGGTGGGGGCCTTCGGCGGGCGGAAGGAGATCATGGACGCCCTCTCGCCGGTCGGCCCGGTCTACCAGGCGGGGACCCTTTCCGGGAATCCGCTCGCCGTGGCGGCGGGGATCGCCGCGCTCACGGAACTTTCCCGCAAGGGTGCCTACAAGGAACTGAACGCGAAGGCGGATTACCTCGCGGAGGGGATGGCGAAGGCGTTCGCCGCCTCCGGCGTCCCCACCTGGACGAACCGCGTGGGATCGATGGGGACGACCTTCTTTCAAAAGGGCCCGGTGACGGACTACGCCTCGGCGAAGCGGAGCGACACGAAACGGTACGCGGCCTGGTTCCACGGGATGCTCTCCCGCGGGGTCTACCTCGCGCCGTCCCAGTTCGAGGCGGGGTTCGTCTCCCTGGCGCACACGAAACGGGACCTCGACCGGACGATCGCCGCCGCCAAGGCAACCCTCGCAACCCTGTGGCCTGCACATTCCTCGCCCACTTTTCCTTGACGCCTTCCCGGCTCCTGTGATAAATATCCGGCGTTTGCCTTCATGACCGACCGACAGGACCGAAAGGCGTTCTTCCGGGAACTGGGGAAGTACAGCGCTCTCGGGCTCGAGATGGCGCTGTCGGTCGTGATCGGCATGGGGATCGGGTACTATCTCGACCGGTGGCTCGGGACCGGACCGTGGCTGACGGTCGTCTGGATCGGCCTCGGGTTCGCCGCGGGAGTGCGCAGCCTCTACCGCGCGGCCGTACGGTCCGGGAAAGACCTGGAGCGGGACGAGGAGCGGCGGAGGAAGCCCGGTGGGCCGTGACGCCCCGGACAGGTTGTCCCTGCGCGCACTGACGAACCGGATCTTCCTCTCTGCGGGGCTGATCCTCACCGGGATCGGGGTCGCGGTCGCGGCGGGAGCGGCGGACGTCTCGTTGCTCCCCGGAGCGGTGTGCGGCGCCGCCATCGCGTGCGGGAACTTCTTCCTTATAAGGAAGATCCTGGAGAGGGCGTTCTCGGGCGGGGGGGCGGTCTCCAAGGGATTCGTAGTCCAGTACACGCTGAAGTTCCTCGGGCTGATCGGGGTCGTCTACCTCGTCGTCCGGTACGGCGGGTTCGATCTGTTGGGGTTTCTGCTCGGGCTCTCGTCGCTCTTCCTCGGAATCCTCCTCGAGGCGCTGGCGAGGTCGTTCGAACAAAACGCGTGATCGTTTCGCAATCGACGGGGGTAGGAACGATGCGGAAAGCAATCCTGGGCCTCGCGCTTCTGGCCGTCGCGGCGCTGCCGACGGCGGCGCTGGCGGCGGAGGGGCACGGATTTTCCTGGTTCATGATGCTGCCCGGAGGGGCGCAATACTATTACGTCTACGCGGCCCTCTTCATCGCCG
>Ga0214471_10000151_pt1 | contig 65919 bp, 109 predicted proteins | sample RVTome_5_FD_207665 | JGI IMG/M metagenome (GOLD analysis project Ga0214471, IMG submission 207665) | Soil microbial communities from uranium-contaminated site in the Upper Colorado River Basin, Wyoming, United States - RVT142D155 | ecosystem: Environmental > Terrestrial > Soil > Contaminated >... | reverse complement strand
AGATCAAGGGGATCACGCCCGACTCGAGCAGGCCCGCCGAGCAGTGGTTCGCGATGATCCAGCCCGGCCAGAAACCCAAGGACAACCATGCGGCGAAGCTCGCGGTCGACTGGATCGACGAGTGGGCTGCGTGCTGGAAGGCGGCGGGAACTGCGAAGGTCTAAAGAGGGGAAATATGACAGACAAACACGGACTCCCGGAGCCGCCGATTACTCTATCGGGGTTTCCGACCTGCGCCCATCCGAGCCAGGACGGCAGGGAAGTTGAGGCCCTTGGGGACTTCTGCGTTCAAGACGGCGGCAAGCCCGCCAGTATTGAAATACTACGCCGGGCCGTACACCGTCAGATTCGGAGCGCCATCATTCAAATGAAGAAATGCCACGGCTGTGAGGTGCTCGAACTTACCGACATCCGGTGCTCGGCGTGCACTTGGTGTCGGGGTGCCGCTATGGGCATCGCGGGGATTGCCGGGCAACTCGGATGGGCCGACGAGATTAAACCTCTCATGGCGATGATCGGGATTTATGCTCCGGGTTGGCAAAAGAAGGCTTTCGTTTAACGAGGATTCGATGAACATACGAGAGATCCAGGCAGAACAGAGGGCTTGGGTTCTGAAGAACTTCGGGGAACGCCCTAGCTACCACCCCCTCCTCGGGGCCGTCGAGGAGTTGGGAGAACTGGCCCACGCGCACTTGAAAGAGGAGCAGGGCATCCGTCAAAACGAGAACCACGTCGAGAACGCCAAGGATGCCGTTGCGGACGTGGTGATCTACCTGATGGATTACTGCTCCTCCAGGGGCTTCGACATGCAGGAGATCGTCGAGTCGACCTGGGCGAAGGTGCGTCAACGAGACTGGAAGGCAAATCCCGACACGGCGCATGTCGGCCTCGGGGATACGCAGGTCTAGCCTATGAACTACATCAAAAGGCTGTGGTGCCTGATCGTTGGGCATCTCCATTCGGTATCTGGTCCGACCTACTTCCCTGCCGGTGAGTACAAGATCGAGGGGTGCGCGTGGACGACGGAGACGGTCGCGCCGTTCTGGTGCTTCAGGTGCAGGCGGCATACTTCGGAGGGGAAATGAGGATCAAGGCGGCAAAGGCTACCGGCTGGCCCGAACTCCAATTCGTCGTGTACGCCGAGACGGACGAGGATCGGGTGATTCTCGCGCAGGCGTCAAGGGTCCATCGGGAAGCCTACGAGAGAAAGCTCGCACGGTTCTGGCTACACGGGATCGGCCCTAACAGCTTCAACTTCGGATGGCTGGACGAGAAGTACTTCAAGAAGACACCGAAGGCCAATCCAAAGCCCAAGCGCAAATCGGAGGATTTGAGAAATGACCACTGAGTCGGATCTGGCGGCCTTCAAGAAGGAGTTGGAGTTCCTCTCGTCGTGCTGCCTAGAGCATCCGCAGGACTACAAGCACGACATGGTGGAGTCGGTCGAGCTGTGGGTGCCATCCGTGCCGGACGAGGAGACGGGATACGCCCTGTTCCGCCTGAAGGATGGCCGATGGGGCGCTCTTGAGGAGTCCCAGGACTACACCGGACACGGCTGACAGTGCGACTCTCACATGAGCCTACACGCCTCCCGTGAGGAGGCTATCAAGATGGGTATCGGGGAGAAGGGCTGTTCGATCCTCGGGATTTCAATGCCTGCGTGAATCTGATGTTACGCGCTCTGCTCTGCTGGCTCCTGGGGCACAAGATGGTCAGGGACCCTGGGATGTACGACGAGGGACCGTTCATCCCGCTCTACTACAAGGGCTGGAGGCCCTACTGCGAACGATGCCTGAAGGAAGAGGAGGCGCGATGACGCCTGAGCAGAAGAGGCGGAACGAGAAGTTGATAGACCGGCTGTTCGGTCTCGCGGGGGTAGGTCGCTGTTCTTGTTGGCCTCAGTGCGCCTACAAGGAAGCCCACAAGGTGCTGGCGAAGTTCTTGCGCGATATGAAAGGTGCGCGTTCCCGATGATCACAGTCTCCTGCATTAACTGCTTCGCGAAAAACGAAGCCGGTAGCGACGATTGCTACATCTATCGCTGTTGCGGGTGCGGGTGGATTGTGCGACGGGCTTGGCGTGGTGGGGTCTGCGCGGAAAACGTGGAGCTTCATCTCGCCATGTGCTGGGGGCGAACCCGATGAAGTGTCCGTGCCCCCTCTACTGCCGTTACTGCGGTCGGCGTCGATCCCGCGACCACATCGGGCACTATTGCAAGACTCGAAACTGTCAATGGGAACACGGGTACAAGACGTGCCCGGTGAAGAAGGAATCAGATAAAGGAGAATGAGCATGACCGAGAACCAGGCGCTCCCGGCCGCCCCCGCGCACGACGTCGACCTCACGCTCGGAGACGAGAAGCAGCTCCTCGACGAACTCAGCGGCTTCGTCTACGAGGAGGACAAGTTCATCTTCCCCATCCATGGCGGCTACGCGCTGACGTACCGGGCGGTCAAGCTCGCCTGTCGCAAGCTCGAAGAGCAGGGGGAGGTGATCGAGGTCGTCGGGGTCGCGGACGTCCGGTACGACCCGGTGGATCCGGACTACATCCTGGTGCAGGTGCTCGCGCGCCGGGTGAAGATCGACAAGCAGACGGGCGCCCGCGTGGTACTGGGGTCCGAGATCGGATCCAAGCGCAAGTGGGTCAAGGAGAAGCTCAGGAGCGGAGAGGTCCGCGCCGACCCCTCGTTCTTCGAGAAGGCTGTGTCGCAGGCCGTCCGTAACGCGAAGCAGGCGCTCCTCCCGCAGGACTTCCTTCTCGAGTTCATCAAGCTCATCATCCGCAAGGGCGGCGCGAAGGGGAGCTCCAGGCCCAAGGGAGCCCCGGCGACCGGCGGCGTCATGAAGGACGCTCCAGCGCCGAGCAAGCAGGAGAAGCCGGAGGGCCCCAAGAAGCCTGCTCCCGAGACCAAGGCGCCCGCCCAGGACCAAAAGGGCGCGCAAGATGGCGTCGTCGATCCCGCCAAGAAGCGGCAACTCACGATGCAGCAGCAGTTCTGGGTCGTTTTCAAGGCGGCGGTTCCGCAGCTCGACACGGAAGCCAAGCAGCGAAACGTCCTTCGGCGCTTGACCGGGAAGGACCGCGTCCGGGACCTGACCGAAGACCTCATCCTCAAGCTCGGACCGCAGTTGCGCCTGGTGGGCTCCGGCGAGTGCGCACTCAAGGACGTGACGGTGGACGGCACCAAGACCCTCACCGTCGTCCACCTGCCGACGCAGGAGACGCGCTGGCCGGTCGGCTTCAAGGCGCCGGCTCCCGCGCCGGCCGCCAAGAAGGAGGTCGTCGCCGAGGAAGCCGCCGCGAGCGGCGGCGAAGTAGAGGAGCGGATGTTCTAGTGGGCGCCTCCTGCTCCGAGTGCGGCTGGCCGTGCATCGCGCTTTGCCCTTATTGCAAGGCGTGCGTCTGCCAGGACTACCGCTTCCGAAACTGCAGCCTCAAGCACGAATCGAAATGTGAAGGCGCGCGCGCCGCGCGGGACCAAAAGAAAGGGGATCCGGATGGAGTTCGGGCTTCTGCAGTCGCCGATCAAGAACCTCTCCCCGTCCAAGGTGGAGGGCTACCTCAAGTGCCCCGAGCAGTTTCGCCTGCGGTACGTGGAGAAGGTCCCGCAGCAGTCCCCACTCGTCATGACGTCGGGGATCGCCGTCCACGGCGCCCTCGAGTACGCCCTGGTAGCAAAAAAGCTCGGGGCAAGCGTCCCCTCCGAAAAAGAGCTCGATGACGTTTTCCTGAACCGGTGGAAGTCTTCGGTCGCGAGGGAGGAACACAAGAGGGACTTCCTTGGGTGGTCTCATGACGAGGGAGATGGTCTTGACGTGCAGAGGGAGGAGTGTAGAGCACTGGTCCCGCTGGCCGCACGGGAGGTGATCCCTCTCATTGATCCGCGCGACATCGAAACCGACGTGAAGCTCCTTTACCCGAGCGACTACGGGGAGTTCCTGGTCTGGGGGAAGGCCGACGTCATCGACGCGTCCGGCGTGATCTGGGACTGGAAGACGACGAAGAAGATCTCGAGCGCCGCAAAGAAGTCGACGATCCAGTTCCCCCACTACGCGCGCTTATTGATCGAGAACGGCGTGGACCACGGGGGCAGCGTTCCTGTCCGCAAGGTATTCCTCGTCCGCGGGGAGCGCCCTAGAGTCGAGGTCGTCGAGTTCAAGCTGACCAGGGACGACGTCGACAAATGGGCTGAGCTTGCGGCCGACGTGTGGGGGAAGATCCAGCGCAACGAGTACCCCACGAACCCGACCCACTTCCTCTGCAAGGCGATCTACTGCCCGTTCTACGTCCCTTGTCAGGGGTGGTCGGCATGATCCTCTACTGCACCTGCTACACGCCGGGCCGTTACGCGGAGCTCGCCAGGAGGCTTGTTCAGTCCGGCAAGAAGGTCGGGGTCGACGTGCTCGCGGTCAAGGTGAGGGACCTTGGTTCCTGGGAGAAGAATACCCACCACAAGGCCAGGTTCCTTGCAAATCTCAAGGTGGAGCCCAGGTGCACCGCGGTCGTCTGGGTGGATGCGGATGCTGTGTTCGTTCGAAAGCCGACGGCCTTCGACGCTGCCGGCGACCTTTTCGACATCGCGGTGTATCGGCATGTCCCTGGAAAAGTCTCCGGTGCCGGGACGGCTTGGGAGGGGCAAGGGAAGGTCTTCAACGGAACGCTCTATCTGAGGAGATCTCCTCTCGCTAGAAGGGTGCTCTCCGAGTGGGTGAAGGAAAACCGCAGGCATCCGTCCAGATTCGATCAGGTCAACCTCGCATCGGTCCTCTCGAGGGTGGATCCGTCGCGCCTGCGGAGACTGCCGCGCGAATACTGCTGGATCGAGCGCCTGATGCGCCCGACTTCCCAAGGGGCGCACCCTGTGATCGTCCATGAGGCCAGTCGGCTCGACCGGAAAAAGGCGCCTGCTAGGGCGCTGAAGGCCATCGGCCAGGCGCCTCCTGACCCGTCGTGGGGAACCCCTTCGGGGCCGTCGACGCAGAGTCACGTTCCAGACGGTCCTGAGGTCGCCTGGTCCGGGCACTTCTACGACCTGTCGGGCTACGCGAAAGCGAACCGCGAGACGCTCTTTCGGGTCGCGAACTCCGTCAGGGTTTCGGCGAGGCGCGCGCCGAATCCGGAGCCGGTCCTGGTCGACGACTACACGCGCCGCAGGCTCGACCCGTACTTCGGAACGGAAGTGTCCGCGAAAGCGCCGCTCCTTCGGTTCTACGTTCCGCAGAAGGAGGTTTCGAAGGGGGAGCGGATCATCTTCACGATGATGGAGACGGCGGACCGGGTCCACCGCGGGATGGTCTCCCTCATCAACAGGAACTACTCGCAACTGTGGACGCCGACCCGGTGGAATCGGGATACGTTCAAGGCTTCCGGGGTCACGATCCCGATCAGCGTCATCCCGCTCGGGGTCGACCCTGCGATCTACAGGCCTCGCAGGGGAACCCTCCCGAAGGCAAGGCTGCTCACGACGCGACGGATCGGTACGACCGAGATCCCACGCGGATACAAGTACCTCACCGTCTGCCAGCCGACCTTCCGGAAGGGTCTGGGGTTCCTCGTGTCCTCGTTCCTCGCGGCATTCCCTTCCGGAGGGGATCGTTGTCTCGTCATCTACACGGGCGTGCATGACGGCGAGCCGCTTCTTTATCCGGACCTCGACGACCCGGCGACGAAGAAGGCGAGGATCTACCACATTTCAGGAAGGCTCTCGGAGCATCAGATGTCGTCGCTCTACTGCGGCGCCGATGCATACGTGTCGACGTCTCTTGGGGAAGGGTTCAATCTCCCGCTCTTCGAGGCGGTCGCCTGCGGGCTCCCGGCTATAGTGCCGAATCACACGTCCCACTCCGAATGCGCGGAGACGGGGGCGTTTATGTTTCCCGTGGAAGGGTCCGCCCGGTATCCTGAGGGGGATTCGGTCTGCGAGTGGTACGCTGGTATGCGGTTCGCGAAGTACGGGGCTATATCGATGGAAGCTCTCGTGAGCGTGCTTAGGGGTAAGCCGGCGAAATGGCATGGGAGATCTTCGTTTATCCGGAGCTGGTTCACTTGGGATCGGACGGCGGGCGAGATGGTGGGGAAACTCACTTGAAGACGTCGCCTACCGTCGCCTTCGCGACCGCCTGCGGGGTCGACGTGGACTTCGAGTTCCTTTTCGGGGCGCTCGAACACCATTCAAAACTTTCGACGTTCCATGTCGTGCTCGACGTCTCGCCGGCGGCGAAGCGACGCTCCTGGCGGAACCTTCCGCACAATGTCGTTTGGGTCTATGACGACTCCTATAAGAGCGGCGACTGGAAGACGTTCATGTGCCGCCAGGCAAAGACGCGCGCCTTCCGGATCGCGATGGCGATGGGCGTAGACGTCGTCGTGGATCTCGACTCCGACGAGTTCGTATCTAGGGAGATTCTGGAGCAGGCCAAACTTGCGACCCCGAACACCTACGTCGAGACCATGACCGTCCACTGGGGTTCCGACGGACTCCCCTACTACAGCGAGGAAGACTGGGGACGAAAAGTCTGGCACGCGAACATCCACATGGAGGTGCCTCAGAACACGGCATGGCAGAAACACCCGCTCTACGATGGGAATCCGGAGCGCCATCCTATCCCCACCTTCGCCGGCGCGAAACGCGTGCGGGATAAGGCGCTCGCGCATCACCATCTTCATTGGGCCTTCCCGCAGAAAGGGCAGCACATTTTCGAACACTATGCCATCGCGAATCTTCCGAGGGATGGCGTCGGCTTCTGGCCGCAGCTTCTTGTCGAATGGAGGGCGGGCGGCGCGCCTCCATCTCAGAGGTATCTGTGAGGGTCTTCCTCGAAATATCCCACACCAGCTGCGACTCCGAAATCATGAAGTCCGGGTTCGACTTCGACGTCCTGTGTCCATCCTGGGACGCCAAGTGCCGCCCGAAACCGCAAAACGCAAGGGTGGTTTCTGGTCCGGATGGAGAGTACGACTGCGCGATCGTCTGCTCGAGGGTTGGATTCGACCTGTTTAAGGCACGGGAGACCCCGATCATCTGGAAGTCCTTCGTCGATTTCGGGAAGTGGCCAAGGCCTCCGCGGGTCGTCTACGACCGGATCTCAGCGTGGACGACTCTCTGCAGGGAGTCCGCTTCCCGCTTCAGTATGGGAGGGGATCCGAACGCCTGTGTCATCGAGCCGGGGATCGACACGAACCTGTTCTCCGGCTACATCGGATCATCGAACTCTGTCATTACGACCGGGCATCTCATCCCGAACCGAACGGAGAAGGGGCCTGATGTTCTTCGGCGGGTAGCTCGGGATGTAAAGATTTCCTGTATTGGGACCGGCAACGACGCGCTTACGGAGAGCGGGATCCAGGTCATCCCGCACGCGCCAAGCCCGGAGGCGCTTGTGGACACTCTCAAATTCCAAAGAGCCTACTTCAATCCGTGCGGCGTCGTCTGCTGCGCAGCCCTCGAGGCGATGTCGATCGGAATGCCCGTCGTCACGATGAGGCCTGGGAACCTCTCCGATTTCATGGTGAGCAGAAAGAACTGCTTCATCGCGGATACGGAGGCTGAGGCCGTGGGACGCCTCGAATTTCTTTTGGAAAATCGTGACGTGGCACAGAAGGTAGGCTATAATGCCAGGGCGTCGATCGTCAAAAGGATGTCGTCCAGAAGGTGTGCTTCCAGGTGGAAGAGGTTGGTCGAGTCCGTATCGAGGAGGTGACGTATGGTTTGGATGCTGCTCGTGGCGGGGCTGATGTCGGGTCAGGACGTTCCTCCGGACGTCAAGGTCGCCCAGGCGAAACTCGAGAGAAAGCCCGACGACGGGAAGTCCCTGTCCATCATGGGGCGTTGGGAGGCGAGGAAGGGGAACTGGGAGGGGGCCGTTCCGCTTCTCGCTTCCGGCCTCGACCGCGATCTCAAGAGCGCGGCGGAGCTCGAGTCGAAGGAGGGGGTCGATCCGATCAAGGTTGGACATGCGTGGCTGAAGGCGTCTATGCGTGCGCATCCATACTACAGGACTGCGATCAAGGGCCGCGCGTATCACTGGTACGGCCTGGCGTGGGACGCACTACCGGACGAAGGTCGCCAGAAGCTCAGGCCTACCATGATGGTGGTCGCGGGCCTTCGGCCTGGGGCGGAGTCCGCTAAGCTTGCGGTCTGGAAGCCTGACTGGTGGATGGGATTCCATCCGAACGACATCATGCGTGTCGACACGACTTTCGCGATGGAGGGGGGCAACTCCATCCGGCTCATTCCCACGGGCCTTGAGGACAAGTCCGAATACTCCTCGGCCATCACGGAGAGGGTCGCACCTCCGGATGAAGGGGAGACTCTCGTCATGTCCTGCTACGCCTACTCCCTCGGAACTGATCGCGACGGGACCTTCCGGATCAGGTTCTTCAGGGAGGACGGGTCGCTTGCCGGGCAGACCGACGCGAACATTCCTCCGGATCGGCCGGTCTGGAACCTCGTGCGTCTTGCGGTGAAGGTTCCCAGGCTCTCCCATCGGTTCGACGTCCTTCTGCAGAACCGGTCCCCGCTGGGGGCCACCTGGGTCGACTGCGTGAGCGTCAAAGACGACGCCGGCAAGGAGTACATCTCCAACGGATCTGTCGAGCGGAGGTAGCGTGGAGGTACTTTGCGTCTGCGGGTGCAAGCAGCCGGCCGTCGCGGTCGTCCGGATCGAGGAGGCCGGCGACGTGAAGTACCATGGATACTCCCTCGAGCACATTCCGCTTGCGGCCGAGGTGTTGATCCAGGTGTGGCGCCGCGGGCTCCGTGAGGCTTCCCTTGCGGAGCAGACCAGATCCGTGGATGATCTCGTGGTAAAAGGAGGGGGACATGCAGGACACGGCGGTTCTCGTCACCGTGTGCGACCGGCCAAAGCACGCCCGAAGCGCCTTCGAGTCGATCCGAAAGGTCCGCGGCGGCCGACTCGTGCTGGTGGTCGATGATTCATCGGGCACGCAACATCAGGTCGAGCATCAGGCGTATGCCATCGAGGCCGGGTTCTCGTACATCCCGATCCAGGGGAAGAGGGGCCTCGCGTGCGCGCTCAACATCGGCCTTTCTTTCCTACTGGCGGATCGATCTCTGGAATGGATTTCCTACTTCCAGGACGACGTAGAGGTCGACCCGGACATCCTCGAGATCCTGCGGGACGTGCAGCACCTGAAGGATAGGCCGCTTCTCACCGGCCACGAAGCGGCCGAGCACAAGACCATCCGCAGGACGAACATGAACGGGATCGCCGTTTCCTTCAAAGACAGTTGCCGGGCGACCCACATGCACGCACACCGGGACTACTGGACAGCCGTCATGCCGATCCCGACGCGGGAGCTTGGGGCCCCTAAGCGCGTGGCCGGACAGCCGCGCGGGATCGGTTCCAACGTAGACTGGTGGGTCGCCACCTGGGCGCCGTCGTCTGTTAAGATGCTCGGGCGTCATGTCGCCTGCGTGCCCGGGCTCGTTCGCACGTTCGCGTGGAAGAAGCAGGATTCGACCTGGGACAACGAGCAGCGCGCCGGAGAGGATGCGCCGCTCAATCGCGATGCGGTCGCTGGATGGAGGCGAACATGAAGGTTTTCCTCGGGTGCTCGCAGAACATCCGGCCTGGATGGCTCAACGTAGACCTCTACCCGCGTTCCGAGACCGTCATCAAGGACGATGCCCGGACGCTCGCGACGTTCAGGGACGGCTCGATTACGGAACTCGAGTCGCTCCACCTGATCGAGCACATCAGCCACAGGGACGTGCCGAAGATGCTGCGGCACTGGCGTCGCGCGATGGCGCCGGGCGGGAAGCTCTCCGTCGAGTGTCCCGACATTCTCGCGATCGCCAGGGAATACGTCGCCTGGCATGAAGCGGGGTGGACTTGGACCGACAGCGCCGCCAATCGTTTCGTCAAGAAGCCCGCTTCGGCGCTCTCGCATCGTAGCTGGCACACGCTGTTCGGTGGAACCCACGAACATCCCGGGCAGATGAACGGGTCCTGGTGGGACGCTCCGAGGCTCGTGATGGAACTCAAGGAGGCGAAGTTCGTGTCGGTCCGGGCCGAAGCTCCGGTCCACTCCAACCCGCAGTGGGGACCGTCGATCCGGGTCGTCGCGGAGGCTCCGAAATGAAACTCGTCGACATCCGTAGGTTTCTCTGTAGCGTTTCCGAGGAAGAGATTTCCAATCGGACGAAGCGTTCCATTCCGAGGTTCGAGATCGAACTTCTATACCGCGTGATTTGCACTCTTCCGATCCACGTCAGGGGGATTGTGGAGATCGGGACGTATCGTGGGTGGAGCGCGCTTTGGCTTGCGGCGGCGGCGCAGGAGAGGGAGTGCCGTCTCGTCTCGGTCGACATCGACCCTGTCGCGTCTTTGGCGGGCCGGATGTTTCTGGAGACGGCCGGACTCGATGGAGTGGCGGAATTTATGACGGGGGATTCGACCGGTCTTCTGAGGAATAAGGGCCACCGAAGGGCGTTCCCCGTAGAAGCGACTCCGAATGTGTGGCTGATCGACGGGAACCACTCCTTCTCCAGCGCGGGCGCTGAGTACGAATGTGCCGCGGAAGATATTGGGGATGGACCTGGGGTGGTATTTTTCGACGACGCGTCGATCCAGCATCCGGATTCCCATGGGGACGGCGGCGTTCCAGCCGTCATCATGGAGCGCGGTGGGACATATCTTCCCGGGACGTTGGGGCGTATCGGGGTGGTCCTGTTCGGTGGAGTTTCCCTTTGAGGATCTTCAGCTACGTCGGGTCGCGGTACGAGGACGGCGCCTGGAGCGGCGTGCCCAGGTTCGACTTCGAGCTGCGTCAGGTCTTCCTGGACCTTGTGTCCGTGAGGGAGCTTCCTTCAGATCTCGACCCGAAAACGGACGTCGTCATCACCGACAACCACCTGAGTCTCGATGTCCCGGGGTCGGTCCGGACGGTGGTGGTTCATCACGGCTGTGCGAAGACCCACTACGAGCGGGACCCCAGCTGGAGGACCCCTGAGACGCTTGCCCTCGTGGAAGCGCAAGACGCGATGTTCGGCCTGCCCAACAGGTGGTACGTCGCCCCGAGCGAATGGATCGCCGGCGAGTTCCGCAAGGTGGCCGCCGGGCGTCCCTATCGTCCGACCGTAATCCCGAACTACGCGGAGCCGTTCGTGCGGACGCCGGAGTCCAGGGTGCGCCCCGTCGTGATCGGCGACTGGCGCAACCCCAACAAGGGGTTGGTTGCCATCGAGCGCATCCGGGCGAAGATGCGGGACGTCGAGTTTCGTCAACTCGCCTTCGCGCCCGAGAAGAAATCCAGGGAAGACTTCTACCGGCAGGCCGACGCGTACCTGTGCCTGTCGCTTTCCGAGGGGGCTCCCTATGCGGTGGCGGATGCGGAGGCTTGCGGGCTTCCGATCGTATCGACGGACGTCGGGTTCGTCGGCATGTTCGGCGGGATGCACACGTTTCCCTGGAAGAAGCGGGACGATCCGGACGTCGCCATCCACCACCTTAGGAAGGCGCTGCGGGAGAAGCGGTCTCGTTCGAGTTATTTTGAGGTGTCCCACACCCTCGACCGGCACCTGACCTACTGGCATTCCTTGATTGAGCGGGTGTTTCGCGGGGAGCCTGATGCCGCGGGGTCCGTCGTGATCTCGTCTGGGGAGGTGAAGCGCGTCGCGGTGAGCCTCGCCGGCGGGATCGGGAACTCGCTCTTCAACCTTCCGCTCCTTCATGCCCTGAAATCGACCGGCCTCGAGATCGTCGGGTGTGTCGATACCGACTCGCCCACGACCGAATTATGGAAGAGGTGCGTCTACTTGGATGAGGTGGTCGAGATGGCCGGCGTCGGGACTCTTCCTGCGGCCGACGCCTACCTGAGTGGTCCTTGGCGCGCGCGAGGGTTCACTCCGACGCACCAGTCGAAGTGGAAGCACGTATCCCTGTACCACGCCCCAGAGTGGAGCGTACTCCTTGAGATGGCATCCAGCTTCGGCTGGAAGGGATCGAAGCCCGACGTGTCTGGGTGGTGCAGGGGCCTTAAGCCCCCTTCGGACAGCCTCTTCACCCAGGGAGCCGCGATCGTCCCTGGATGCAAGCCTGGGGATCTGTGGGAGCGCAAGAAGTACCCTCGCATGGGGGAGGTCGCCAAGAAGATCGAGGCACTCGGGTACGTGCCGATGCTGATCGGCACCCAAGCCGACAGGGACTCGCTCGGGGAAGGTCTTGTGGGGATCGACTGCATGGGAAAAACGTCGATCGAGCTTCTTCCGGACCTGCTTGCGGGTTGCGCGTTCATCATCGGGACCGACAGCGGCGCGGCGCATCTGGGGGCGTCGCTCGGGATCCCGACCGTCATGATCTACACGGCCACGAGCCCTGTGAAAGGGGAACCCGTGGGACGTCGTTTCCGGAAGATCTACCGGCCGCTCCCCTGCTCTCCGTGCCAGTCGACCAAGGCCTGGCAGAAGTGTTCCGATTGGATCTGTCGGGACATCGAACCGGATGATATCGTAGAGGCTGCGCTCGAGATGCTTGGGGCCCAGACATGCTGAACATGGACAACGTCCAGGCGGTCGACACGGAGGAATCCGAGTGTGTCGTCTGCGACGAGAAGATCAAGAAGGACGCCCACCCGAAGATGCTTCGAATCACGTTCAAGTTGATCGTCAAGGTCTCCAAGTCCATTCACCTCGACTGCGCCAAGGAGCTTGTCCACCTGATCGAAGCCAAGATCGCTGAAGCGAAGAGGTAGATGCGATGCCGGATGCCGACACGCCCGTCGCGAAACTGAAGATCGACACCAGGGCCTACGGCCCCCTCATCTGCCCTCACTGCGACGAACACGACGAAGAACATGCGGAGCAGGAGGAGGCTCTTCTCATGGGAGACGGCTCCGTCGTCTGCCCACGGTGCAAGACGTCCTTCCCGGCCTTCGAGCAGTTCGATGCCCTCATCACGTCCGTCGAGCCCGTGCGGGGGCGCGGAAGGCGGCATGTGTGCGGAGATCAGTGTCGTGGGTACGGCTGTCGGTACGGGCGGTGATGCGATGAGGGCTCTGAGCGCCGGCCAGTACAAGGCGATCCTCGACCTCCACCGGGATCTCGTCCGGGAGGGATGGCGTTCCGACGTCGCGCGCGCGATCGTTGGACGTGCGGCCGGCCTCACGATCCTCCAGACGCAAGGAAGCGGCCTCGGAAAGGTCCAGCAGACCAGGCGCCTCAAGCGCGACCTCTACCCGGGCCTCACGCCCCGTTGGCAGAATCCGACTTCGCAGTGCCGCACGATCCCGGTCTACCCGGGCCAGGAAAACCAGATGCTCGCCGAGACGCAGCAGCTTCAGGCTCAGGGCTACAGCCTGACCGAAGTCGAGAGCTACCCCGGTCATCGGCTGATCTACGCGTGTCCGTCGGGACAGTACCCAGGCGAGAACCAGCCCCTCGTCGTTCAGGGGATGGTCCTTTAGGTGGGGAGCCGTCATCTCGTCATCTGCGAAATCTGCGGTCCGATCGGATCCGCAGTCAACGACAAGAAGGAAGTGGTCGTTTACCGCACTCCATCCGGGGTGCGCTGCAAGCACGGGACGTCGAAGTGGCGCGTGGTCGTGAAGAAGGAGAATGGAGATGCAGGACGCACGGGTGAGACTGCTCGCGGGAGCAAAGATCCTGGGGGTGCTTCACCGCCAAGGCCTGCGCTGTAGCGCGGGGTGGTCGCTCGAGGGGGAGTGCGCTTGTCCGGTCCGCAACAAGTTCTGCATCGCGCGTGGGCAGTGGGTGAAACTGCTTCTTGACGGGGACGTCGCGAACGCCGAGCGCGACTTCTCGTCGACGGGGCCCTATAGCCTGTTCCGGGTGATGCTGGCGTCCGAGTTCATGGCCACCGGCCTCACCGTCAAGACCGATAGCGGGGTATCGGTCGGCCCGAAGGGGCAAACCACGACGCCCGTCGCGGCAGCCGTCGCCTCGAAGGTCGGGGCGTCGGCCGCTTCTGCGCTGTCGATCATCCTGACGAAGTTCGAAGGCGCACAGGTGATCGGCCTGGAGGGGCCTTAGGGGGACAGTCTGGCCCGAACGCCCAAAAGACCATTGGCACATTTGTATTGCTTTCGTGCCGCTCTTGAGGTAGTATCCTCCAGGTCGACAGGGAGAATGGTGATGAACGGGCCTCTGGGATGGGTTGTGCTACTCGTATTCGGCTGTGGCGTTGCGTTTGGATTCTATCTATCGAACAAGAGACTGTGGAGAGAGATCAGTGATTTGAGGGCTAGGGTTGAGGAGTTGGAGGCGTTCTGGCGCGAGGTGAGGCTGCGGGGAGAGACCGACGATTTGAGAGGTAGGGTTGAGAGGCTGGAGACGTTCTGGCGCGAGGAGATGTTCTAGTGCCACGCCCCACCTTCCTCGTCGGAAAGTACATAAGGAGAATGGCGATGAGCAAGCTGAAGGTCAGGAAGATCAAGTCGCTCCGAAAGGCCCGGTTGACGTACCTGGCGATCGCGAAGCGCCTCAAGGTGCATCCGAACACGGTCCGACATCACCTCGGAAAGCACGGAAAAACGCGCTCCTCCAAGGGTTTCGACGTGACGTCTGTGTTTCGGCGCGTCGCAAGGAAGATGTTGGTGGACGCCGGCGCCCTCGAGGCCAAGGCGAAGCTGCTGCGGGAAGGGGCCTGGGCGCTCGGTCGGGTGAGGTAGATGAAGAAGTCGCGGCCTCTTTACAGGATCCCGTCGACCTGCCACGTTTGCGGGAAGAAGTTCCTTGCCAGGTACAGCCTGGGGAAGGGTCGCGCGAGAGTCTGCACGTTGCCGTCGCACCTCTGTAAGCACCAGATCGTAAAGGTCGCCGGCAGGCGCGACAAGAGCGTTCCGTGCGTGGAGGGGTGCTGCCGGTCGAAGTACGCGCGCGGGGCGTCGGCGGCCTCGATGGACTCCGCGATCGACCCCCGCTACGTCCTTTCGGACGACGAGTTTGCGCGGATGATGAAGGCGTCCAGGAAGCTCGACAATCCGGAAGGAATCACGATCCGGTTCATCGCCAGGACGGGATGCCGGCTGCAGGAGGCGCTTCTGGTCCGCAGGTCGAACCTCGAGATCGTGAAGGGGGTCTTTTCGGCGATCCGGATCCCGACCTTGAAGCGCGCCGGAAGGCCCGTCCGCAGGGTATATCTGTCGAACAAGGACGACTTCACCGAGGAACTGAAGACCTGGGCCCAGAAGATGGGGCCCGACGACCTCCTCTTCCCGGTCGCGCGCCGGACGCTCCAGCGTAAGCTCGAAAAGATTCTCGACGTCGTAAAGCCCAACCGCGCATCGCTCGTCCACCTTCTGCGGCACACGAGAGCCAGCCAGTTGATCGCCGCCGGCGGGGACTGGGGGTTCGTCCGGCAGCAGCTCGGGTGGGCGACGCTCGAGATGGCCAAGCGATACGTCCACACGAACCACGACGCGATCGAAACCGTCCTTGGGAAGATCTGATGCTCGAGAACTGGCCTCCCGCCAAGGGCCCGCGCCCAAAGAACATGGGCACGACGCCCGTCTACACGGACACGAGGGTTTCGCGCCAGGACATCCGGTTCAAGCTCTCGAAGGAAAACCGGCTCGAGCGCCGAGAGCTCGTGACGGCGGTGATGGCGCACCATGAGAACAAGCGCACGCTCGAGAAGATCTCGGTGTCGAGCTTCCACCACATCGTTCCGGGGACCGAACGTCGAGGCGCCGTGTCCAAGGTCGGCGACACGATCCTGCTCAACCACCACGTCGACACGGTGGGGGAGCTTTCGGTCGGCCACGCAAGCCGGCTCATCCACGGGGTGATCCGCGGCGTCCGGGATCTCGCTTCCGATCTTGGGGTGAGAACATACCGGGTGCAGATCACCTACCCGCTGACGATGGGCGTCGAGCTGTCGATCCGGCCGGCGCTCGTGACGTGGAGGCCGCCGAAGGGGACCCTCGTCAAGGGCCGCGCGACCCCGCTCGGGTATGTCCTCTGGATGATCGCCCAGGAGTACCGGCGGATCTACAGCGAGTGGCGCCGGTACGGCGTATGGGGCCACGCGATCGACGACCTGTACTTCGAGGAGCTTCGGGTCTTGCGGGGTGGCAGGCTTGGGCTTGTGGTGGGGTCGCAGTGATGGGATCCAAGGCTCGAGGCTCGATTGCGCGGAGGGGTCGCCGCCTCCGCGCAATGGAGCCCGGTCACAAGGACCGGGCCCTGGAGAGAGGGGGAAACAGAGGCTCGGGCCCCGAGGGGCCCTGGGTCTATCTCCCGACCCTCGTCATGGATGAATAGTAGTGTGTCGCTTATAGGAAGGCAAGGAGGATTTTCATGGCCGACATCCAGTGGTGCATCAGGAATCTGGTTGGGTCGAGGGAGGTGGACGGCGTGGTCGTCCACGGCGAGGTGCTCGCCTTCCGGGACGCCGGCAGCGAGATCCTCTTCGCGCCCACCCCGGACATCGACGAGGACGTCTCGGTGGCCGATGCGCCGAGGCCGAAGCTCGCCTGGGTGAAGACCGCCGAGGTCTCCATCCACCCGTTCTGCCTGACGTATGCGTCGGACTTCGTGGACGACGAGGATCTCCCCGAGACGCCGGCGGCGCGCGGCCCGGTCATCACGCCCGCGATCAAGAGGCGCGGCGGCCAGTGAAGCCCAACTGGGAGGTTTGGATCGAGAGGTCCGATGGGCAGTGGGTGACCGTCAAGGACGAGAACGGGAACGAGCACTTCGTCGACCAGAAGCGCGCGGCGACGGTGCTCAACGCCAAGATCGGCCCAGGCGTCGTGCAGGGCGTCCTGATCGAGCGCAGGCCCATGATGGTGGTCCGGGGGCCCGCGAAGAAGGCGGCTTCCCTCAAGGAGGGCGTGTGACGTTGCCGGAGTACCGCGGAGCTCTCGGGCCGATCCCTGAAAGTTGGCTTCCGAAAGGGGTCCCGAAGCCCGCGAAGAAGGGGGAGGTGCCCGAGTGCGTGCAGGGCGAGGCCTCCCTGCCACGTCTGTGGACGCCCTACGGGTGGATGCTGCACCGTCAACAGCAACGCTCCACCTAGGTTGGCCAGGTAGTCACCTTTTTGTGGGAGAGCACATGGTGATCCTTAGCGACGACGGCGTGAAGTATATCGACCGATGCGGAATCTCAAGGACAGCCGCCAGAGGGCAAGACATTCCGCAGGAGGACTACGACCACATGTCGCCCATGGAGCGATACGCGGTGCTGTGTCACTTCGCCTCTGAGGGAGATGGGGTGACTCGTTTTGAGTCGTCGTTTTGATCTAGTGCGAAAGGAAGGCTATGGAAAAGATCCCCACGATGTACCCGCGTGACGAAGCTCAGCGAGGCCATCCTGTCACGCCTGGCGTGAAGCCGGAATGCGCCTGGGTGGAAGCGGGCGAAGGAATCCCAACCCGCAAGCTCGACGGCACGAACGTCAAGCTCGAGGGTGGGAAGCTCTTCAAGCGCCAGAAGCCGAGGGACGGCAAGCCCTACGACGAGGCGGCTTACGCCGAGGCCCTGCGCGGAGATCCTGGCGACAAGTACATCTGGGAGGCTTTCGACGCGCTGCCGGCCAAGCTGGACGGCATCTACGAGGCCGTGGGGCCGAAGATCCAGGGGAACCCCGAGAGCTTCCCGAATCATACTCTCGTTCGGGTCGTGCCCCCAGATCCCGCGCTGATCGTGAAGGGTGAGGTCCCGCGCACGTTCGAGGGACTCCGCGCCTACCTGACGTCGGAGGTTATCGAGGGCATCGTGTTCCACCATCCGGACGGGAGGTTCGCCAAGATCAAGCGCCGGGACTTCGGGCTGCCGTGGCCGGTTGCTATGACGAAGAAGATCCTCAGATGGATGACGGACTAAAGAAAGCATGTACGCATTCTGTCACTCCTGCGGGCACGAGGCTGGACTCTTCGACAAAGGGGCCGGAAAATTCGTCCTCTTCTGCCCGCACGGGGAGATCAGGACGACAGCGCACTTCAACGCGCACTATCACGACGAGATCGACTTCGAGTGCCCAAAGTGCTCGGGTACCCATGTGACGGTGAATGACTGGCTGGTGCGTAAGCGCAGTTGAGAAGTTGGTGAATATGAAAGATCCGACAAAGCTATCCTTGGCTGAAGCTGCGGACATAGTTCGAAAAGAGAACGTCAAGCTCCGCGCCGAGGTGGCTCAACTCAAGCTGGACAAGGAGGCGCTGATCGCGCAGCGCGACGAGGCGTACCGCCAGAAGGATGCCGCACTTCTTCAGTTGAGCGAGGCGCGAAAGGCGATCCGCATCCTCCTGAACTACCCGGGTGTCCGACAGCACGTCGGGACGGAAGCGGTCGGCATCGCGGAGTCCGCTATGGGAGTCGTCGCCGAAAAAGAGGAATAAGGGGCAAGCGATGCACACGATTTGCAAGACGCACGGCATAGCGGACCTCTGTTGCCGGGGCTGTCTCGACGCCGCGCTTCTTCAAGTTTGCGAACTTAAGGATATCTGCGAGCAGCTTCAAGGACGAGCCTGCGACTGTGGGGGCTCCGGGAAGTGCGCGGCTTGCAAGCTGTTGGATAAGGCGGACGCCATCGGCGTCATCGAAAAGCGGGACCAGGCCCCGCAAATCCTAGCTCCCGATGGTAGCGTCCCGCCGCCCGACGGAATCCGACTGGGATCGGGCGGCCTGTACACCTACAACCCCGTGACGGTCACAGACAAGGGAGTTATGCAGATACCCGCCGCCGACAACTGCTACTGCTTTCCGATCCGCCTGAAGGATCGGTACGATCACGCGGAAGGGTGTCCGATGAGGCGGAACGAACCTAACCTGTAAGAGCTAAACGATGAATCAAAGTGCCGTTGGGAAGTACGAAGGACCGCCGTGCAAGATGTGCGCTGACCGGAAATTTATAGGTGTTTGCACCCATCGCCCGATCTCTCAAGCCTACAGGGACAAGATAAGCGGGCGAATGAAAGAGGTTTGGCAAGCGAGAAGGGATCGTAATGAGAGCGGCAGAGGCGCTGTACCACGAGTCCAAAAGGAAGTTGGAAATAGAACGGCTGAAGCTCGAGTTGCACGGGGCCGAGATGACGATCCAGCGCCTCGAGACCAAAATGTCGCTGAGGTGACCTCTGGCTGACCCCTACGTCACCCAGGTTCCGGGCGCGCACTACGACCTGTCGATCGTGGTCGCTCACCAATCGGACAGGGAGGTCCGCGCGGACTTCTTCAACAACTTCGTTCATCCTCTCCTTCGGGATTGCGGGGCGAAGGAGTTGATCCTGGTTGAGGGGGAAGGGGGAGCGTCCGCCAAGCGGAACGCCGGCGCAGCAAGGGCGACCGGGAAGTACCTCCTCTTCTGGGACGACGACTGCCTGATGTCAAAGGCCTTCGTGCCGCTACTGCTATCGGCGCTCATGGATTCTCCGCCGTCGGTGGCCTACGCCTACTGCGATGCGCTTGAGATCGTGCATCCCGAGGCTCCGCGGCACCCTGGAGGCCCCGTCCGGCTCAGGCGGTCGCGCCCCTTCGACGCGGGGGTGCTGCAGCGGTCGAACTACATCTCCAACATGAGCCCGATGAGGCGCGACGCCTTCCCGGGGTACGACGAGAGTCTCAAGCGCCTGGTCGATTGGGACGTCTGGCTCACGATGCTCGGGCGCGGACTTTCTGGGGTCTACGTCCCGGGCGTCTACTATCACGCGTACTACCTGGATCAGGGGATTTCCGCCGGAAATTTATCGTATGATCAGGCGGTCAGGGAGATCCGTAGGAAGCACTCAAGATAGGAGGTAGGCGATGCAGGAATTCGGTTACGTGGCCGGCGGGTCTCCGGCGTTCAGCGCGGACCTCGCGGTCAACCTGACGCGGGTCAAGAACGGCTACGTGCTGGCGATCACGAAGATCCCGGAGCCGGCGCCCGAGGAAGCGCCCGTCGCTCCCGTCTCCGACGGGGTCGACGACCTGATCGACGCGATGAAGTGCGTGATCAACGCCCTTCACGAGAATGGAGACGACGGGTGGAAGGGGTCCGAGAACAAGGAGAAGATCCGGCGCGGCTTCCGCGCGCTCTTCCCGCAGGCCGCGGCGGTCTCCATGAAGTACCCCGAGACCCACCAACTGGTCTTCGGGTCGAAGAAGGAGCTCCTGGCGTTCCTCGAGAAGAACCTGTAGTGGGGCGGAAGCTGTGAACCCCCTCCAACCCCTCTACTGCGTCTCCGCAGTGGAGCCTAGAGGCGAGCACTTCTGGGTGACGGCCTCCTCGGTCGATTACGTGGGGGGCGGGTCGACCTCGCTTCTTCTGCGCACTCCGCCTCCGATCGGGACCTACGTGACTCTCGAGGCGACGGATGGGGAGCTTCGCTTTGAGATCCAGGACGTGGAGAGGGCCTTCTAGGTGGATTTGTGGCGGCTCAGGGAGTATATTGGGGTTGGAATCCTGTTGGACTAGGATTGTGGGGAGAGTATGGCGAAAAAGATCGAACCCAAGGACGTCGCCGCCCAGCTCAAGTGGGACATCGGCGCCATCACCGACTTCTGCGCCAACGTCCTCGAAGACGCGAACGACCACAACGTCTCCCTGGCTCTCCGTGCGCTCAACGCCGACGATTATGAGCTTGCGAAGGAGTTCATCGACTTGGAGGCGGATCACACGGAGGCCGGTGAGCTCACTCCGGAGTTAAACGAGCGGCGCAGAGAGCTCATGGATCGGCTCGACAAGGCGGAAGGGGCGGTAGACGAGTCCGAAGAGGACTCTAGGGGCAGAAGCGCGCGAAGGTGATCTGGGTGATTGAGGCGGATCTCGTCAAGCTGAAGCGTCTTGTCTGGCCTGAGTGGTACTAGGAATCTTCCCAACGTAAGATTATGAGCATAGAGGTCGAAAAAGCGATGCGCCGGCGGGGGGAGCTTCTGTCGAAGCTTCCAATGACGGAGGTCCGCTGGCAAGATTACTCCGAAATCATCGAGAACTCAGAACCCTGGGATCCGATCCAGGAACCGGACAATCACGGGTGGTTCCTGATAAAAGACGTCCCGCTCATCGCCTTCAGCGAGATCTCTGCTAAGGAGATCGCCGATGTGGAAGATCCCTAAGAGCGTCGAGAGCATCGCCAGAGGTACAACTTCATCAAGAAACTCCTGAGGGACGGCGGCGATCCGTGGCCCGTTATCGTTGGGTCGAACGGGATGGTCATCGACGGGTTTCACAGAATTGCAGCGATGCGAGATCTGAACCGAAAGACGGTTGACGTGCTATACGTCCCCCTATAGGGAATCTTCCAACGGTAGGATTATGAAGAAGAAGTCGACCAGCTACATCGAAGCGATGGGCGTCAAGTACCCGGCCACCTGCAAAGGGCTCACGGACGCCATCGCCTCTGTGCCGGCAAGCGGTGGGATGGTCCGCCTTGGGAAAGGCGTAAGCATCCAGCTTCCAGAAAAGGCTATCGTTTCGCTTTGTCGGTACATACAAAAGGTAGAGCACGGCGAAATGTATTGCCGGAATTTTATGCCCTGCCCTGAACACGGGGCCCCCTCGGAATCTTAGCCATATAGGAATCTTCCCAACGTAGGATTGCAATGAAGAAGCCGCCCCTCGAGCTAGTCCAGTTCATTCAGGACTGGTTCTACGGCTACCTGAAGACGGAGGTCGACCCCTACGACTTCAGCCATTACCTCATGGACTAGGCCGAGGACGAGGGCATCCGAGGCATCGACAGCGAGACCGTCCCGTCGGACCTCAAGCCCGCACAGTTGAGGAAGTTCGAGAAGTGGCTAAAGGACACCCAGAGGGGAATCGACTGGGTTAGCTCGGGGGACATCTACGCGCCGGCCTACCTCTACTTCAACGAGGTCTCGAAGATGCCGGAAGGGTCCTGGGGGATCCACTTCACGAGAGCAAACTCTTTCGACGTGTTCGATCGCGGAACCACGCTGGACGGCCTCGCGCTCTCGACCCATAAGAACAAGAAGGACGTCGTCGACTGCTCGAGGAACATCTCCGAAGGCATCGGGCCGGCCGAGATCGTCTTCGGCTTCGCGTTCCCCGTGACGGAGCGAAACGTGCTCCGCATGGGCCTCGAAAAGTACGGGCACAACGCCGTCCTCTTCCAGACCGACGGTGCCGTCCGTGCGTGGCACGTCGGGGACGAGGAATACCAGATGATCTTTCCGCTGTGCTCCGAGTACAACGTGATCCCGCTCGTGGAACCCAGGCCGGGAGACATCCGGGTGGAGACGGAGGGGAGCGAGGTCGCCGCGTTCCAGACGCTTGAGGACGTGATCGCCTACGCGGAGCGCGACCAGAAGCGGGCGGTCCAGGCGAATCCGTCGAGGCGGCTGGTTCGCCTCTAGAGGGACTATCAGGGTGAGCTGCTACAGTCTCTTCCGGAAGAAGTACCCGAACTGGCCGAAGAAGCTCAGGGAGGCTATGGGCAGAAAGGTCTCGCTTGTTCGGAATATCGAAACTATCGGCGGCGAAAAGTTTGAGGCTGGACTCGTGATGAGCATTGAGAGCGTTCATCGTGGAGCTCTTTCGCTTCGGACTGTCGGCGTTCCTTATGGGGCGTCTGGATCGTGGATTCGGAAGGTCGCACTGAGGGACGTGCGGCTTCTCCCCTAGGAATCTATCAACGGTAGGATTGCAAGGGTCGCGCCCGAGACGCCACATCACGATCGACGCCTTCGGGAACCCGGACGACTTCCGGAAGGAGGCGGCCACCCTCGGCGCCGCGAACGCCGAGAGCCTCTACTCGCCGGCGACCGGCGAGATCATGACGTGGTTCCGGTCGCCGGGATACCTCACCCAGTCGGGCCTCGTCACCGCCGCCAGGTACCAGCAGGTGCTCGCCCACGAGGTGACGCACGCCTACATGGACCTGGTCTACGGCTCGACGTCGCCGCTTTGGTTCGCGGAGGGGTCGGCTGAGTACTTCGGCCGCTTCCGGTGGGACCCCAAGCGGCGCCGGTGCGAGCCCGGCGCGATCCTCGAGGAGACGCTCCAGACGCTCGAGATCTCCGGAGGCCCGCTGCCGATCGGGGAGTTCGTCGCGCTCCCGCGCGCGGTGATGTACGGGAGCGAGTTCGGCCGCCTCTATGCGCAGGCCTGGGCGGTCTGCCACTACCTCTACACGAGAAGGCCCTCGGTCGTGGCCGAGCTGCTCGAGGACCCCAGCCGGATCCCCGACGTGGGCGCCCTAGAGGGAGCCTGGCGGGCGCACCTGGACGAGCTCTGGCTCGAGATCCCCAGGGCCCGCCGGCCCCGCTAACCCCCTCCCCCTCCAGGGGCCCAGCGCAGAATACCCCCTCAGGAGGCCCTTCTAGGGTCCGGGAGACCCCCGGAGGCTCCTGGGCCCTCCCCTATAGAGTAGAGGGGCCCCTGGGGCGACCTAGGCCTCCAGGAGACCCGAAAAACGATGGACCCCCCTACTCTCGAGTGCATGAAATGATAATTCTGTGCCAAACCCCTGGCGTTGAGGTAGTTAGAGTTTTTGATACCTAGTCGATTTTTTTGCTGGACATCCAGCGGCCAGCGGGGTACAGTACTGGTGTCGAGCATGGGGCTCGACGAGGAGATCAGGAGGGTGGCCATGGACGAGATCGTGAGGGTGGTCAGAGCCGGGCGCCTCTGGGTGGTGGAGGTGGATGGTGCCCTGGAGGGTCGCGCGTACCCCACAAGGGGGGAGGCCGTGGATGCCGCGGACGCGCTCGAGGCCCGCCGCGACGAGGCTGAACTGGACGCCAGCGAACGCTAGACCCCCAGGATCCTCCCTCCCCCACGTGGGAGGCGGGGCTCCCGGAGGCCTATAGTAGGCCCCAGAAGGAGATACGGAAATGTTGAATCTCATGACCGCCGCCGGCGCGCTCAAGGTCGATCGCAGCGAGATCGACCGCGCGCGGCTCCCGCAGGCGACCCGGACGTACCAGCCCATCGGGCACGGGAAGTACGTAGACGGCGTCGTCGCGGCGCTCGGCCGCAGCGGCCTCGAGGTCGTCTCGGAGGTCCACGCCCTCGGCCGCGAGGGGGCTCGTTACTTCGGGATGTTCGAGCTCCGGAGCGGCCAGCAGAACACGGAGGACTACTCGCTCGTCATGGGCCTGCGCAACTCGCATGACCAGACCTTCCCGGCCGGCCTCGTGGTCGGCGCCGGTGTCCTCGTTTGCGACAACCTGAGCTTCTCGGGCGAGATCAAAATCGGCCGCAAGCACACGACCCACATCGAGCGCGATCTGCCGCAGCTGATCTAGAGCGCCGTGGGCAGGATCACCGACGTGCGTCGCCACCAGGACGCCAGGATCAGCGCCTACAAGGCGACGGAGATGAGCGACGCCCAGGCCCACGACCTCCTCATCCAGGCGGTCGACGCACGGGTCGCCCCCATCACGAGGATCCCGGGAATCCTGAAGGAGTGGCGCGCGCCCAGGCACCCGGAGTTCGCCGTCGCGAAGGACGGCTGGCGGCTCTTCAACGCGTTCACCGAGGGGCTCAAGGGCTCGGCGCTCTTCGAGCTCCCGCGCGCGACCCAGGCGCTCCACGGCCTGATGGATCAGGCCTGCGGGGTGGAGTTGATGAACTAACCCCTATCTCCTCGCCCCCGGCGCCGCGCACTGCGGCCCGGGGGCTTCTTCGGGGGCTCCTTGTGGAGCCCCCAAAGAAGCGAAGGACTAAAGAGCAGAAAGAGGAGGCGCAAATGAAAAAGGCTATGACGATGGAGCAGATGCTTGCGGGTCAGCGGGAGCGGGCCAAGACGGAGGTGTGCTCCTGCGGTCACGTCCGCGCCGCCCACGACAACATCAGCTTCGGAGGCGAGATCTTCGCCATCGGGCACGGGGCCTGCGTTGCCAACGTCCGGCGCGGGACGTCCTGCGCCTGCGAGAAGTACACTTGGACGCCCAAGACGGTGAAGGCGTGAGATGCCCGCGATGCGGGGGCGATTACCTGTGGGCTCGCCCCCGCTGCATCGGGCGGCGGCGGATTGCCGTGATGTACGGCCACCGTCCAGGCGGGCCGAAGAGGTGGTGCCGCGTGGTCTACCGCGTTGCGTGAAAGGGAGATTCTGTGTACGAGATCGGGACAGTTGTGTGGTTCAAGGGCGATAAGGTGACGATCACTTCCGAGCCTTTCATGCTTCACGGTGGCGAGTTCCAGAATGCCGAGCGCGAGGATGGCCGCTCCGTCGTGGTGGCGACCCCTGCCCAGAAGCTCAAGGATGTCCAGATCCGCCGGGCCGAGCGCGAGGCTCAGCAGGCCGAGTTCCGGAGGCTCCCTCTAAGGAGAATGGATATGGATACGACCACCAAGGCCGAGCCAAAGCACGGCGTTTTCGTCTGGAGGGCGGATAACCGCTACGTCCGGGCCGAGTCGGTCAAGGACTTCACCTCAGAGAAGCTTGCCCGCAAGCACGCGGACAGGCTGAACGAGACGAACGCGGTTCACGTCGTCCGGACGCTGGCGTACACGAGGTAGCCGTGAAGAAGGCTGAACTACGGATCTGGTTCCGGGTACTTGGCCGTCTATCGGTCGATGCCCGTTGCGCGTCGCCCTCCGAGGCTTTCTACGACGAGTGGTATCAGCAGCTCGCGGAGAAACTCCTGGGTAAGCCGCGATTCGGCGGAAACTGGAACATGAAGCGGAGGCCCGCCAATGGATAGGCCCCCTGATGAGTGGGACGGCCCATCCGATCCCGGGCCTGAGCTTGACGCCGCTGTAGCGGAGAAGGTCATGGGCTGGAAGCGTACCGAAGGCTCCGAATCTGGTGCCTGGACGCTTAAGAATGGTGACGGACGTTTCGGTAGCTGGTCCCCGTCCACGGACATCAAGGCCGCATGGGAAGTGGTAGAGCGGGTGAAGATGCACTACCACGACGACGCCGTATTCAGCATCACCTACCTTGGGTGCCAAGCGGAATGCAAGTGGTACGTCGGCTGGCAAGATGATCGTGGTGATGGCATGGTCTTAGCCTGCGGCAGAGCGGATGAGGTTGAGGTCGCCATCTGCATTGCAGCGCTGGCCGCCTGCGAGAATTATTCGTGAAGCACCACGAAGAATGTCCTGGATCGTACCATTGCGCCTGCTCGATCATCGAGGCCCGAGATCTGTACAAGACTGTTCTAGCGCAAACGGCCCCCTACATCGCGCACGACACCATCGCCCACGCCGTCAAGAAGGTTGGCGAGGAGTACGAGATCCGCTTCGACCCTGGATGTCGCCGATGCCTAATCGACAACGTGCTTACGCTTGCGCCGAAACCGTACACGGCGATGGACCCGGACCTGGACGAGCAGGCTTAGCCATGGGAGAGAAACGGTACAGGCGGCAAATCCGCGACCTGAGAGCGTGGACTAGGCGCAAGGTCTGGAAGGAAGGCCGATGCGGCGTCTGCCTCCGTGACAAGGTCCGCTGCGGTGCGTGCCGTGAGTTGTACTGTCGCCTAGACATGAAGGCGCACAAGGCGGAATGCGAAGTTACACAGTAGTACCATTCGAGGAGGCACACTTGAGCGCACAAAGTAGATGGCCCATCGGCGGCCAGAGTCTTCAGGAGATAGACGACGCCGTCGAGATGGCTGAGTTCGTATCGGACATCATCGCCAACAACGCGGGCGTCCGGTCAATCCGGCCGGGCGGGCTCAAGCGGCTCGGTCAAGTATTGATCCATACCGGGTGGGCCCTGGAGCATGAGCGCGAGGGTGATGAGGCACGGGCGCTGGACTCCCTCAACCTGGCGAAGGACACAGTCGAGCTTTTCTACGCCGAGAAAAGGTCTAGACCTAACTGACAAAATACGAAAGGAAAGAGGCGATGCCGAAAAGACCCAAGATCTGGCGTGATGCCCTGGAGATCATCCTCGAGGTAAACCCTCCAAAGGTAACGTCGGAGTCGCTCTCGACGAAGCTTTACGGGAAGTCGCGCGACGAGGAGGAGGCCGGGCGCAACCAGTCCTCGGCAGGACAGCTCCTTCGGCGCCTGCGGCAGTGGGGGTATCTGCGGCCCGCCGGCCAGCAGTACCCCAAAGGAGGCGGTCGGCCGCTCATCGTCTACGAGCCGACCGAGAAGGCCAGGAAGAAGAAGATCCGTTAGGAGGGGCGCTATGTCGTAGAAGACGTAAACCCTCTCTACCAGGGGCCCCGAAAGGGGCCCCATCTCAAGCGGCTCCCTGAGGGCCCCTCGAGATGGATACCACCAGGAGAATCGTCATGCACCCCATCGAAACCCACTGCGAATGGTGCCGCGGAAGCGGGTACGAGGCCGACGTGCTCCACGGAGGCCGAACGTCCTGCAAAGGCTGCCGCGGGAGCGGCCGGGTGAAGATCTACGTCCCCGACCTAAAAGAGCACCAGGTCGTCCGCTGCATGTACTGCAAGAAGATCCTCGGCACGAAACCCTGCGAAGAAGGCTTCGACCGGGTCGTCACCGACACGATCTGCCTTCCGTGCTGGCCAACCGCGGCCCTCGGAGATCCAGACGACGAGGTGAAGGCGTCCTGGGACGAGATCCGGCCACTATGAAAAAGAACCTCTACCCAGGCCGCTGCGCGCGCTGCGGACTGCTCGTCAAGTACCAGGAAGGCTGGCTGATCCAGGAAGGGTCTCACGTCAAGCCGATCCACTTCGACTGCTACGAGAAAAGACGGAGAGGGGTGTGATCGACCTCGACCTGGAAGGGTACGACGCGCAGCAGTGGATCGAGATCTTCGCCGCCAACCAGGAAGGCTACCTCTTCGGCCGGTGCTATCGCAGGGATACCGGATCTGGAGACGCTCAGGACTATCCGGACGATCAACGGGTCTCCTACGAAGACCTCGGCCACGTCCGGCCCGAGCGCCACGCCCCCCAACCTCTCGACCACCCACAACCGCTCACGGAATCCGAAGAGTACGATCGCATGAACGGAATTGGAAGGTTCTGGAATCCCGCGCTCGGCCTCGACGTGAAACGTCCCGCAAACGCCCTGAACGACCGGCAGATCGCAAAGGACATCCTCGTCGAGATGCTCCTACCCCTCGTCGCGTTCCCGACCCTACTTGAGCGCCGCTAGGGTCGCGGGCACCTGGATGCGACGACGGTTGTACCGGATCGGGATCCCGAAGTAGAGTTCCGAGATCTTGTCAGCCTCGTCCTGCACGCGCTTGGGGGTCTTCTCCCCCCTCCACGGCCGGCTGTGCGCTGGAAACCGCAAGCGGTCCCCGACGACGTGCCCAAGCTCGTGCGCGCACATGCCGACGAGCTCGAGATCGGTGAGGGCGTCTTCGGCTTCCCGGGCGACGCAGACGGCCCCCTTGACGTGGCCGGCGTGAGCGAACTGCCGCCAGCTTTTCCTGTGCTCCGTGGATGCCGCTCGGCACTCCCGAACGACGACGCCAGAGATCCAGGGAAATTTCCTTTCCGCCCTCTGGATCACGAAGTAGAGCGCGGCCTTCGACCCTCTCCATGACCTACCCGATCACCCTGGTTACGTCGTCCACCGCCTCAGGCGGACGCCTGTTGACGGGGAGCGGCTTCATCTGCCGCTCGATCGCGACGCGGATCGCCGCCATGCTTTCCGCGGCGCTCTCCAGGTGAGACTCCATCCGGCTCACAGCCGGGTGGTTTCCCTCCTTCGCGCTTTCGACCAGGTCCGCGATCTTCTGGAAGGTCGGCATCATCTCTTCGTTGGCCTCAAGCGTGATCCTGAGCGCACAGGCGAAGTTGGTGTACATCTCGCGGGTGCCGAAGTAAAGGACGATCAGCTGGAAGAGGAACATGATCAGGTAGCCGGTGAGCGGCTTGTCGCCCATCGCGAGGATGATCGCGGCGGTGCCGCCGCCGTAGACGACATAGCCGGCGACCATCAACCGGAAGGCCCGCGCGCGGACCTGCGTCATCACCCGATCGACCTTCTGGCTCCAGGGCATCCTGACTTCAGCCTCGCCGTTCCCGCGCTCGTCTCTCATCGCTCCCTCGTATAAGGATGGGCGTCGGCCGCGGTCTGGGAGAAAGTTTAATGCGGCCGACGCCCGGAAATGCCCTTCAGTCCACTCCCTCGTCGTCGTCCTCGTGGTCCTCGTCTCCGCCTTCCTCCTCCACCTCTTCGTTGAAATGAATCTTGGACATGTCGGAGGATTTCCCGAAGTCTACCCCCTCTTCCCGGGCCAGGTGCCGCAGGTCCGCCAGGAGATCCGCGAGAAGCGTGGGGGTGTCCTCGTCGGGCTCTCCAGCGAGCTTCCCGTACTCCTCGAGGATGGCCCGCCCCCTCTCGGCGCGGTCTTCGTTCGTCGGAACCGGCATGATTGCGCGTCCTACCGGACGCCTCCAATGAAGAACTCCCCCGTCCCCAGAACACAGTAGAGCGTCCTTGTGCCCGTCGGGGCCATCACGCACGAAACCTCGCCGTCGCTTTCGACGCCTTCGGCGTCCATCAGGTCGGCGGCGAGATCCAGAACCCCCCCGAAGTCCCTCCCCTCCCTCGAGGCCGCGATCGCGGAGGCGATCTCGCAGGCGTCCCTCGAGGACAGCTGGAGCAAGCTCCGGAGCGTCGCCTCCGTCGCCCGCGGGTCGGTCTTCGTCATGGCGGCGCTAGAATTTCGAGCTTACGTTTCCGCGCGTCTCGAAGTCCCGCATGAAGTCCGCGTAGTCGCAGGAGACCTCGCGGGTGGGGGCGAGTTCACCGACGAAGACGATCCGCTTCTTGCCTTCGTTGGCGACATTCAGGAACTTGACCACCATCACGTTGGAGCCGTCCTTCCTGGACCGCCAGTACCGATCGATGGTGTCGCTGCGGACAACCTGGCCGGCGCCGGGGCGGTGGCGGACGATCCCGAAAGGCGCGAGATTCTCCGTCACTTGGATTCCTCCTTCACTTGGATTCCTCCTTCTTCGGAAATTCGACGTATCCCTTCGACCCCGGAAACCCGAACGGCGGATCATGGTGGACCGCGCTCTGCATGGTGAGGACGACGTCCCTGCAGATCCGGCAGTAGTCGTATCCCGCGTAGGACGCCTTCGCGACCGCGGCACAGCGGTAGCAGGGGCGATCCTCTGTCAGGTAGGAGACGACCTTCTTCACGCAGTTGCGGAGGAACGACTTCATGCGGTCTTTGCCTTGGGCTGCTTGGCCCTCCACTTGCCGAACATGAGCGCGATCCGGCGGGAGTTCATGAGCGCCATCCCGAAGCCCACCACCGACGTCACCCAGAGCCAGGGGCTGATGGACTCGCGGACCATCTTGACGGATTCGAGTTCCGACACCCTCTGCAGGATGTTCTTCTCGGGCTCGCCTTCCTCGAAGAGATCCTGACCCATCCCGTCCTTTACGTCGCGCGCGCGCTTGATCGCGTCGATGACGAAGTTCCTGGCCGCAAGCGGATGATAGCCGCGCCGGCGAACCATCTCGGTGACGCGCCTGGCGGCTTGGAGCTGCCTTTCCGATAGCCTTCGTTTCATAGCGACCTCGCCTATATTCTATGCGGACAACGATGCCCACGCAAGGTTCTCAGGAGAGTTTCGTCCACGCGGCGGCCTCTATGCGTCGGCCGGTGTCCGTATTGGGCACCCACCCGGCCGCCTGCTCGATGAGCTCGACGATCTCGAGGTCGCTCATCCCCTCTCGCTTCCCGAACTCGATCCAGTCCCCCTCGGAAAACTTCCCGATCTCCCCGGACGCGTCCAGCACGCGAAGGAAGGACGTGATGTCGTCCTCGCCTCTCATCGAAGGAGGGTTCTTGACGGACAGGCCTCGGTTGAACTTCTCGAACTTCGAAACAAGCGGATTCATATCAGTGGACCAAGTAGGAGACTTCCGTGTCCTTGTAGCTCCAGCACGCGCGGCAATCCTTCTCGCGCTGGGGACCCCCGCCGCCAGCACAGGATTTTCCGTCGTGCTGGTACGCGGGACAAACCCACTGGGCGATTCCATCCCTAACGGGATCCGTCCCCTTCGTGTGCGCCGTCGATCCCGCATGGAAGCCGTCGATCCCCGGAGCCAGGTCGTTGAAGTGGAGCGCCGAAGGCCGAAGGGACATGTTTTCGGGAGGAGGGTTCTCCGAGACGATCCGGCGGAACTGCGGGAACACCCACATCCTGGTGGGCGCCCAGAAGGAGACCGCGGACATCCTGGGATCTTCCGCGACGAGCTTCCAGAGGAGGTAGGTGTTCGGGGAGAACGTGAAGTCCCCGGAGTCGTGGATCCGGAAGAAAAGCGGATCCTCTCCGAACGCCAGCCTCCTCTTCCTGTTCCCGAGGTGCGCGGCCAGGGCGCCGGCCATGACCTCCGCGGCGCCGTCCACCCCATGACCCTCGACCATCCCCTTGAGTCAGACCGCGTGCGTAAGCTGCGCGTACTGGCTGTTGCGATACATGTAGTTGGACTTTCCCGCATAACAATAGGCATAGATCCAGGTCTTCGGATTCGGCGCGCGCTGCTCGACGTCGCCTTGGCGAAGCGCCACATCATAGGCCGCAGGGCTCTTGAAGATCTCGGCCGCGGCACAGGTGCCGGAGATGCTTCGGGGGCCCGCCGGGAGCGACCACGACGCGGCCGACATCTTCGTCGTCTTCGTGAAAAGGGTCGACTTGCCCATGACGAACTTCTTCTTCGCGCCGTCTTCCGTCCGGATGTAGTCGACGGAAAGCTTCGGGGAGATGCGAAGGTAAGGGTCTTCGAAGGTCTCCTTGACCTTCCCACCGCGCCCCACCACCTGATGTCCGGAGGCGAACTGCCTGAGGTCCTCAGGCACTGCCAACTCGAGCGTATGCCCTACGAGAGCCCCCTTTCCTTCTGCCCTGTTGAGGCCGGTCCGTTCGGCGAACTTGGACGGGTTCTTCAGCCCCTCGACGGTGACGCCGAAGGCGCTTGCCGACAGGACGAGATCCTCGAGGCCGTCCGAAAGGGAACTCACCGCCTACCTCCCGTCGCACGGGCATCCCATGCCCGTCTCTTCGACACCGCGCCTGGCCGCGGCCCTCGCGATCGCGCGGACCGCATGGCCGAACGGAACCCCTTTACGCCTGAGTTCCTTGGCCTCGCGGACACCTTGGGAGATGAAGCGGCCGAAGCGCGCGTTGATCTTCCCGCGGGCGTGCTGGAACGTTCTCTCCACACTCCTCTGGGCCTTTTCGGCCTCCTTTCGCTCCCTCTCCTGATCCATCTTGGCTTCCCGCTGAATCTTGAGGGCGGCACGCCTAGCGTTTTCTTGGGCCTCGGCCGCATCCCGCTGGGCCTTGAGGGACACCTTCCAAGCTTCCTGCTGGGCCCGGAAGGCCTCCTTCCGAGCTTCCTGCTGGGCCTTGAGGGACGCCTTCCAAGCTTCCTGCTGGGCCCGGAAGGCCGCCTTGTCCGACGCGGGGTGGACGTATCCGGGATACTGGAAGGGAGAGGCTTTGAGTCTCACGAGATCACCTCCGTGGCCTTTTTTGAGTTCGACAGGATACCGTCCACAAGCTCCCCCCACTTCCGAGCGCCGGACTTGATGATGCACCGGTTGGACGAAACCCACTCGTTCGCGCGATCCCCGAGCGCCGCCATCTCGGACGGGCTTCCAATCGCGTACTCGAGGGCCTTCTCCCACTCCCCGTCATTCACATGGATAAGGGGAGCGCCTTTCGGAAGTCCCGTATACTCGCCCACGGGCGACAGGAGCGACGGGTACTTGCACCCGGAGTACTCGAGGTACTTGACGGCGCTTTTTGAGGCGTTGAACTCGCTCGCCTCAAGAGGCGCGACCGCGATGTCCGCGTCCACGCCCGCAAGGGCCTCTGCGTAGTCGACGAAGCCGACGAAGGGCAACCGGTCGACGTACTGCTCCACCCCGTGGAGCGCCTCGGGCGGGACGTCCCCGAAGCAGGTGAAGCGGACCTTCCCGGCATGACGCTCAAGCACCTTCTTGAGTCCCGGCGCCATCACGCGCAGGTCGCGCTTGTGGGTGTAGCTTCCGGCCCAGAGGATCCTGACGAAGTCCTTGGGCTTGCGCTCTCGGGTCGGATGAATCGCGGCGGTCACCTCGTTCGGGATGACGTGGACGTTCGGATGGAACTTCCGGATGTGTGCGGCGAGCGGTTCGGTGCTCACCGAGACCGCGTCGGCCATCTTGATCATCGACCAGACGGACTGGAGCTTCTGCTCGACGTAGATCTTCGCGGCGGGATTCTCGTCGGGGATGACGTCGAAGCGGTCGTCCACATCGTAGATGATCTTGACGCCCGCCTCCTTCACGCGGCCGACCATGCTCTGAAGCATCGGCGCGCAGGCCAGCTGCACCCACAGCACCTCGTAGTAGAGGACCTTCATGGCGTCGATCCGCTCGGTGAAGTGGGCAACGTGGCGCCCCTGGTCAGTCAGGATGTCGGCCGGCAAGCGCGCCCGGTAGAAGGCGCTCGCGATCTCGCCGGCCGGCAGGAAAAGCACCTTCGGGAGCTTCTTGTCTCCAAGCGTGAACATCTGCACGAAGTGGTCTTCGGCCCTGTGCCGCAGCCGCAGGACGTCGTTCATCGTCTGGACAGGCGAGGGGTCGATCGAGAGGATCTTCGCGATCTGGCAGGCGTAGTTGAATACCGTAAGCGGACACTCAAAGGCTTCGCCCTGGAACGAGACGACGACCGACTCCCCGGACTTCTTCACCGAAGCGCCGCAGAGGAGCCGCACGGCCATCTCCGGCACGGCCCGGAGGCTGTCGATCGCGGGCGCCATGCTAGAGGACCCCCGTCGCCTTCCCGGCCACGTATCCGGCCGCGACCACGCCAGCCACGGCGATCATGGGCTTGAAGAGGGACGGCGCGTCCGGAACCGTGCTCACGGCCCGGGCGACCTCCGTGTCGATGGCCGCCATGCGGGCGTCGATCTGGGCTTCGGACGCCCCGGCCGCCCGCATTTGGGAGGCCTCCTTCGCTTTTTGCTTCTGGGCTTCAAGCAGCAGCTTCTCCGCGGTCTCGGCCTTCGCGTTCTGGTTCGGAATGACGCGCGAGATCGCGCTCGCGAGCGACATCCCGACCGACACGATCACGATCACGTAGAGGATCATCTGGGCGATGATCGGGAGCGCCCCCATGCCGGCGGCCTGCAGGTCCGCCGGAGCCGCCGGAGCCCCCTCAACGGGGACCACAGCGTTTGCGGCCTTGAGGTAGCCGGCCATCCACTTGGGATCGTCATAGGCGGTCGCCCCCACCCCGAGCGAACGCCAGATGGGGACACCCTCGGTGAGAATCGACCTCTTCGTCTGCATGTACTCCGGGATCGGGAAGAAGAGGTCGTCGGTCTCGATCGCGAACCTGCGGATCTGCGCGACGGCCTGGTCGATGGCGTTCGCGTCGGAGGAGAGCCCGGCCTGGGTGAGGGCGGCGGAGATCTGCGTGAAGATCCTATCGAGAAACCCGATCGTCTGGACTTCGCGCGCGAGCACCTTGACGCCCTTCTGGGCCGTCGCGTAGGCCGAGGCGAAGGGAAGAAGAAGGACGTTCTGTGTCATCCCCATCGGCCCGGCAATGAGGAGCGGTCCGAACTTGGCCTGCGCGGAGGTGTAGCGCGCATGGGCGACCTTGTACCCGTCGAGGATGGCGCCCCTCGCCCCGATGAGCGAGATCAACTTGTCGATGAGGCCGCGGACGCCCTTCATGAGAGCTCCGAGCTCCTTGTCCGCGATCAAGCCGACGGCGGCGGCGCCCCAGTCCGCCATCCCGGCGAACGGCACCCCGCGTCCGAATCTCACCCTCTTGGGCGGCGCGTAGAACGGCATGACTACCTCCGCATCATCATGTAGGCCGCGCCGCCCGCCACGAGGACCCCCGCGCCGATCACGGCGGGGATCATGTACTTCGCGGCGCCCGAGGAAGTCGCGGCCGACGGGGCCCCCTGGGCCGCGGCCAGGTTGAGTCGGGCGGCGTCCGCCTGCAGCTGCGCGGCCTGAAGGGCGAGCGCCTCCTGCTTGAGCTGCACCTTCGCGAGATCCTTGTTCCCCTCGGCCGTGATCTTCGCGCCGACGATGCCGCTCGCCGCTCCGGCGATCGCGCCGGCAAGATCCGCCCACTGGGAGAGGCCCCCACGGAGCTTCGCCCCCTCGACCCTCATCTGGGTCCGGAATACCTTCCGGAGGGACGGGAAGAGGGGCCTCCCCGGCGCCCTCTTCACGTCCCGCTCAATGTCGCGAAACATGATGTTCCGGAGTGCGTTGGGACTCATCCTCGCGCGGCTGATCAGGCGTCCGATCGAAGGGTATCGCTTGAAGTCGGCAACGACGGCACTCGAGATCGCCTTTGCGACGACCTCTTTCGACGGCTCCGGATAGGTGGTGGACATCGGAGATCTCCTACGATTTCGAAGCCACGACCGCAGCCACGACTGCGGCGGGAATCGCGAGCAATCCCCAGCCGATGCCGCCTTTCTTCTGGGGCTCGGGAGCCTCCTGCACGGCCACCGCCGACTCGGATTTCTCTGCCGCGGGGGCATAGACCACCGTCGGAGGGGGCGCCTGCACGTAGACGGGGGGAGGAGGTGGCGCGTAGACTTGAGGGGGCGGCGGCTGATAAGCCGGCACCGGATCGTAAGGCGCGGGCTTCGCGGGCTCCTGCGGCGCGGGGGCGACTCCTGCCGCCACAGCCTCGGCTTCCGAGACGTAGCTGTACCCGGCCGGAAGATTCCCCTTCGAGAGCGCGTTGATGATCTCGACCTTCCTTTCGACCGACAGCGCCGCCCACTTGTCCGGGGAAAGGCCGATCGACTGGAACGGAATCGGGTAGGCGTTGTAGATGGCGTCCGCCTCGGCGTTGACGGCGGCTTCCTCGGCGGCGACCTCGGCAGCCAGGACCGCCGTGTCTTTCTTCCCTTGCCGGACCGCCTCGTCGTAGGCCTTCTTTTTCTTGTAGACGTCGAGGCCGGCGCCCGCGACCCCTGCCGCCGCGATGCTCAGGCCTCCCGTGAAGGGGGCCAGGATGATGCCGGCGACCGGCAAGATCACATGCCCGTACTTGACGAAGACGCGCTTCCCCTGGCGACGGATCTTCTTGGCGAGATCCTTGTGCTTCTCGTGGATGTCCTTCATCGAGCCGGAGACCTTCTTGCGGAGGTTCTCGGCGAACTTCGGGGTGATCTTCGCGTGGATCTTCTTGATCGGCGCGACAACCTTCTTCACGGTCTTCTTGACGGCCTTCTTGATCTTCTTGAAAAGGCCTCCCATCCCGTCGTCGTAGATCGCCATCCCGGTCTGGGCTTCGACCTGTCCCTCGCGCAGACCATCGGAAACGGCCATCGAGATCCCGCGACGGACCGCGCCGACCGGATCCTGCGAGCGAAGGACTTCCACCATCTCGGCCCGGGTCGAAGGGTCCCTCAGTTCCTCGAGCACGATCATTTTGACCGTGTCGGGCATCATGTGGATCGCTTCGCGCTCGTAGGCACCCAGACCGTAAAGCATGAAACCTCCTAGATCGCTCCGAGCAGGATCTTCGCAACCACCGGCAGCGCCGAGACCAGGAAGTCTCGGACACCCTCCACCGCCGCCTTGATGGTGTTTCGCGAGGAGGCCGACTGGTCGGTCGCTGCAGCCCACAGCTCCGACGTGATCGCGTCGGTCACCGTGGCCATGCTCTCCTTGATCCGCGCGCGCTCTTCGTCGGAGGTCGCGCGCGCGAACTCGACGCCGAGCTCGAGGAGCCGCTTGGACCGCTCCTCGACGAAGTCCTTCCGAACCCGCGCGAGGTCGAGGTGCTCGCCGGCGCGCTTCTTGATGATGCTGAAGACGCTCGAACCGCCCTCGAGAAGAAGCGCCTTCAAGGCTTCCGTGTCAAGCGCCATCGGCTAGTCCTCCCCCTCGATCGACTTGCGCAGCGACTCGGTCTGCCGCATGATCGCCTCGACCGCCTTCTTCTCGTCGTCCTTCTGGGGGTCCGAGAGCGCCGGATCCTTCTCGACGTACCCGAGGTACTTCGCGAAGTACTTCCCCTGCTTCTCCTCGAGGTCCCGCATGGACCCGGCCTCAACCGGGAAGCTGCAGCACCCCGAAATGAGCACTACGCCGACGAAAAGAGCGATCATTCGGCCGACCATGAATCCTCCTTGTACCGTCTCCCGGAAACCCTCCCGCGACACCCCCATCCTACGATGCGGGAGGCTTCTTTGGAAGGAGCTTCGCGAGAATGTTCTTGGCCGGATCGAGCAGTTTGTCGTGCGCGACGCCGCCCCCGACGCCGCTTCCGACGGCCCACAGAAGCGCGTCCACCCACTCCGTGGCCGGGAAGAAGCCCGCGAGCTTCGCCCCTACCGTGAAGAGGACCGGCAGCACGATCGCGAGCGCCGTCTCCTTCCCTGAGATGAACTTCGCCAGGAACGCCTTCAGCACTTCGATGGCCGCGACCGTCCCGGCCATGACCAAGAGAAACGTCTTCGCGTCGATCTGGTCCATGTTCCCTCCATCAATGTTTCGTGACCTGGAGCCGAAGCAACTGCGCGTCGAGCTTCTCCTTGAGACTCGTGAGAGCCTTCTTCGCGAGCGACAACTCCTCTCCCTTGATCTCTCCGCACTGGATCATGAGGTAGAGCTCGGAGATCTTCGACTTGAAACTGTCCGCGAGATACCTCGCCTCCCTCTCCATGGAAGATTCCCTGGAGCCGATCATGAGGGACCCCCTTTCGTTTTGGTTCGAACCGCCTCCATAAGCGTATCGATCAGACGATGGCTGTCCTTCAGGTCTTCGAGTCTCGCCTTGTACATCTCCTCGACCTTCGCGGAATGCTTCGCGTGCATCCCGACGATGTAGCCGCCCATGGCCGCAATCGCGGCGCCAAGAATGCCGATGATCTTCCACGCCAGACTTCCGATCACGTCGTTCATATCCGGTTGAAGCATGATGTCTCCATCAGGTATCACGTTCAACCCCGGTCGCATTGCCACCAGTGTACCACGTCGATCACCGATCCTGCATAAGGAGAAGCGCACGTTTCGCCCCTTCAGTAGACCTCCCCTCCCCGGCATAAATCGCCTGAAGAATGGACAGGTCGGCGCCATCCGGACGCGGATCCCTGTAGCACACGGAGACCGCCGAAGGATCCCAGAGGAGAGCCGACTTCGGGCGGATCTGGACTTCTCGGTCCGCTCCTTTCCAGGAGACGAACGCGATGCCGCTCCACCCGGAAAGATATAGATGCGCGGTCGCCGCGGACTTGACGCCCGAGCGCCCGACCATGGAGAACCTGATCGGCTCGACAACTCCGGACCGCTTCGTGACGATAGAGCAGGAGAACGGCGCGAACACCTCGGTCCCGAGGAACTTCGCGGCAGCGTTCCTTCCTTCAGAAAGGAGCCACGCCTTCGCCTCGGACTCCGATTCGACGGCGCGGGAGAGGTCGACGAACGTCCACCCGCTCATTCGGCAACCCCCTCCACCTGCTCGTACATCTGGAACCGAAGCGGCATCGACGCGGCCAGGTCGCCGTCGTCGTTCGCGAGATCCGTCGACCCCCCGAAGTTCGAGGACCCCCCATCCCAACCGGCGACACCCCCGTCGAGCGCCGTCCAGAGCAGCGGATGGATGTTCACGTTCTTATAGGCCATCGGGGTATCGACCACCGTCTCCCCGATCGTGTAGAACATGTCGCCGACCACGATATCCGAAAGCGGAACTTCCGGATTGGCCGTCGCGCTGTCGAGGATGGTGACGGTCTGCGTTCCGCGGTCCTCCTGGACCGTGGCGCCTCCCCCTGGTGTGTCGAGGCCGACCGTGAAGAACGCCGGAAATCCGACCGTCAAGATCGGCACGACGAAGGTCTGGTCGGCATCGTCCTGGTCGGCCCAGTTAAGCGTGCCGGAGGTGTTCGTGTAGTTGGTCCCGGCCGCCGCCGTACCGTCGGCCGTCGCATAGTTCACGGAGACGGCACCCGTCTTACCGTTCAGGCGCTTCACCGTGACGGTCAGGTTCTGGCTCTCCCCCACCTGCGCCGAGATCACGTCGAAGCCGAACTCCCCGGCATTCGCGTCCGCGGTGGACCCGAAGATGTTGATCTCAAGAGGATTGTTGGACTCGAGGATCCCCGCGCCTCCGGTCGCGTCTTGCAGTCGCAGGAAGAAGTCCTTGTCGGCGGCCGGACTGAGGATCGTGATGTTCACGGTCTTCAGCGCCTGGTCGCCGTCGGCCCAGTTAAGCGTGCCGGACGCCGCCGTGTAGTCGACCCCCGCGACGCCCGAGCCGTCTTCCGTCGCGTAATCGATGGACACCGCGCCGACGGACCCGTTGAACCGGTAGATGGTCGCGACGAAGGTCGTCGTGTGCTTGGTGTACTGGACCCTGTCGATGAACCCGATGATCCCTCGGGATCCCGGGACCAGCTCGATCGTGACGACGACCTCGTCGAGAGCCGGATCGAGAACAGCGCCTCCCGTCGGATCCGACAGGCGGATCCGAAAGGTCTTGTTCGCCTCCACGTCCTCGATGCTGACGGGGATGTAGACGACCCGGAAGTCCCCGTCATCCCAGAAGAAGGAGCCGTCCACCCCGACGTAGTCCACGCCGTTGACTGCGGTGATGTCCTCGAACGAGTAGGACACGCTGACGGGACCGACGGAACCGTTGCGCCGGTAGATCGGCACCCGCAGCCAGCTGTTCTGGAGCGCGCCGATGGCGTCTGTCAGGAACGATATCGTCCCGTTCGTGCCCCCGTCGCCGTTGATGAACCCGTCCGGAGGGTTGTCGAAGAGAACCCCGAGGAAGTTCAGGTAACGCGGCTTCCACTCGAACCACTGCTTGCCGCCACCTCGGAACTCGACCTCAAGAACGGTCGACATCAGGCCACCCGGATGCCCAGTGAACCGATCCCATTGGAGGGCTGATTGATGCCGAGCACCTCAAAGTCCCCGGAGACCCCCGTATCGAGCGGGACCGTGACGACAGTCCCGAACGTCAGGTTCGACGGCAGGACGACGAGCTGATACCCGCGGCCAGCCCATTTCTGGTTGGCCGCCGCGAACGACGTCGAGATCTCGTAGGGCATCGCCAGGGTGGATCCGGCCGCCGAATAGCCCGACGGATCTCCGGCATTGGTCAGGCCGATGCCGTTCATATAGTAGAGGAGCGACCTGGACCGCGGCGTGGTTCCTCCCTGATCACTCGCGACCAAGGCTCCCGCGCCGAACTGGTTCGCGGTGCCATAGAGAGTCCCGGCGGAATTCCTCTTGGTCCAGGCGTAGACGAAGGTACTGCTCTGGCCCAGGCCGAAGGGGGCCGGGTCCGTCATGAAGGCGTAGGCCACCTCGCGCGTGGGTCCCGCATAGATGGACTGGACGGCGAAGTGATAGGGCCCCGCATAGATCTTGACGGCGGCCGGGGACCCCAGATCGATCGTCCCGGTATGGAACGTCGTCCCGAACTTGTCCTTCACGGCAAGCTCGAAGCGGGTCGCCGAGATCCTCGTCACGACGACACCGAAGAACCGATTGACGCCGGCGGAGTCCTGGTGAGGGGACTCGTACTCACCTCCCCCCAGCGACGTCCATCGGGAGGCCACCGGAAGGTCGGACGTGAGAACGGTGTCGATGGCCGTCACCACCGTCGCCCAGTCGGTGACCCCGAGCAGCTCGGTGACCACGAAGTCGGTGTCGACGAAGCTCGGAACGCTCATCAAGGCACCCTACATGCGATACGGGCCGGAGGATTCGTTACGGTCGTCCCCGCGCTCGCGATCTTCAGCACGACGAACTCGGCGGTCGTCGCCTCGTCGATCGGGATCACGAAGCGATCGCCCGGATTAACGATCCCTCCGTTGATGAGGATGAAGTTCGGAACGCGACCCGCCATGACCATGAAGGTGTTCGCCCCATTCACGCAGCAGATGATCATGGGATACCACCTGCGGTAGCCGGACGGCGTCTGGCAGATCGCCGGCTGCGCCGCGGCGTACTCTCGGGCCACGAACTGCTGGATACGCCCGAACCCGGCGAATACGGCGTCGTAGGCGCCGGTACTCAGGTTGAAGGCGCATCCCGTCTGGGTGTTCGAGTTGTTCGACATGGCGAACGCATAGGCACGGTGCGCATTCTGCGCTTCGGGCGCAAGAGCCAGGAGGGAGAACAGGTTGAAATTGGTTCCGGACGTTCCCTCGAAGTACAGATACCCGACCCCGAAATAAATATCGACGGTCACGGTTCCGGAGATGACGAACGACGTGGCGACGGTGGCGACGCCCAAGTCGTCCCGCATGATGGAGGTCAGCGTCGTCGCCGAGCCGCGCGTGAGCTCGACCTGGATGTACTGCCCCACGGAGTTGACCGGCGTGCGAACGATGTCGCCGGAGGGGTTCGTCCATCCGGCGAGCGCCACACCGGAGACACCCTTGATCGCGTCGATGACCTGCTGGACGTCGGAGACGCCTGTGACTCCCAGGAAGAACGGCGTCTGCTGGAAGTAAGCGGGCAGAGCCACTACGCCCTCGCTCTCATGAGCAGGGTCGTCGGAGGGGAGCTCGCCCCCCCGAGCGACGAGATCTCCGGATAAAGGACGTCGTCCACGGCGAAGCTGACCGCCGCGGCTACCGTCGCATAGGTGTCGCCGTCAAGAAGGACGACCGTCGCGATCGTCGCACCGTTCTTCTTGAAGGTCACCGTCATGTCGCCTCCGGACGGGGCCGAGACGGACTTCACATCCCAGTTACCGAAGGAGGACGCGACCTTGAACTGGTAGCGCGGAATGTTCGGATTCTGGTCCGTCGAGATGGTTCCGGGGAACGACCAGGTAAGGGACGGAGCCGCTCCCGCACCGCCCCCGCCGCCACCCTGGTATCCAGCCATTTGCCATTCACCTACTCGACTTACTTCCCAGGTTCCTCGGACGCCTTCTTGGCTTCACCCTTCGGAACTTCCGGGGTGTCGAGAGATTCCTCAGCTTCCTCGTCGTCCAGAACGTCCTCGTCGAGGTCGTCGCTTTCGGGGAGTTGCGCTTCTTTCTTGACCAGGCGCAGCACCTTCCCGTCGGCCACCCCCTCGAGCGCGTCGAAGATGTTCCGGCGCTCAAGGAGCGTCGCGGGCTGGGCAGGCTCCCCCCGCGGGCCCGGCGTGCCCAAGATCATCTTGATCGCGAGCACCTTCAGGCCAAGCGTTGCGTCGCGGCTGAGGTCGAGCGTGAGGCGGTCCGTTCCGACCTTGGGCTCCGTCCACGGCTTCGCGAGTATCCTTCCGGACGAGGTGTCCACCGTCACCTCAGCCACGTCGAAGGTCTCCGCCGAAAGCGCCGAGAGCCAGCGAAGCCCCGACCGATGGGGAGGGTTGATGGTCTCGGCGCGGATGTTCATGGTGCGCCACTGGTCGCGCGTCATGGTCGCCTTGAACGTCACCGCGTGCTTGTCGCTCACCTTCCATCTCCTTTTTATGACAGATCCCGATTCTCCACCATCTCCCTGACCCGCTTGCCGTCGCGCACCACTTCACGCTCCACCTTGGGGAGCGGCTCCATGTCGGGCGCGACTTCAGCCCGCTGTGCGGCGTGCCACTTCTGGATGCGCTCCCGGGGCGACTCCATCACCGCAGGCACTTCCGCCTTGCCCGGAACGCGCACGGTCCCGTCGTCGTTCAGCGCCTCATCCACCGCAGGCTCCGCCGCCTTCACAACGATGGTCTTGGCGTCGAGCGCCGCCTGGGCGCAGGCTTTCGAGTGCCTGTGATCGTTCAGGCAGTATACGGTTTCCCCGGTAGCCTTGTCGCCGTTCTCGCCGACCACCACGATACCGAACTCGCCGCCCGGGCCGCGGTCGCTGCGGTCACCCATCCGGAGGACTTTGTACTTAATCGCCATGCTTATTCTCCTTTTACGGGGCACCCACCGCCGACTCCGGCGCTAAAACCAGTACCCAACGACGCCGGTGTTCAAACCCACCCCCAAAGAAATGATGCCCCAACTCATGCCCCAGCGCGGGGCAAGCCAGCGGGACAACACCCCACCGCGGGCCTTTGGGCTCGTCATCCCGATAGGTCCACTCCGGGATGTCGTCATCCAAGGTGCGGGAAATCTTCCTCGTCCAAAAGGCGACGACAATGTGCCCGTATGCATACGTGCCCGCCGCCCAGCCGGTGGGGCTCGCTCTCTCCGGGTAGGCGTAGTCGTCGATGGCAGTTAGGCCGATGGACCCTATCGCATGCCTAGCGTTTGCTTCTGAGACTCCAAGGCCGACCATCTTTGCGACAGCCTCTTCGATGGCAATGTCCACCCAGCCGCCGATCCATGCCTCACCGTACCGCTCGACCGACCCGAGGTTCCGGAATGTGTAAGCCTTCCCCGCGGGAGTGGTCAGCGACGTCGGAACCCCGGGGTAACCGGGCCAGCTATCCCCGCACGCCGGGAGCACCACTACGGCCAGGAGGAGGAGGGTGAGAGTTCTCGTGCTCATGCGGTCGGACTCGTATAGGCGGGGATGTACATGATTGTCCCATTCACATTGATCTTGACCGCCGCATCCCAGGCGCCCGGCGTCGTCTTCGTGCTCGCCCCGGCAAGGGCCTTGTGCGTTCCCGCCGCCGCGTTGAAGCGGAACACACAGGCGTCGGTCACGGCCGCCGGGCCCGCGCCGGTCAGGAGGACGTCTTCGACGTCGATGTAGTTGTGCCGCGTGACCGTCTGCGCGGTGGCCGCGTCGTACGTCGGTGAGAGCCGGACACCCGAGACGTAACCGTCCGAGACACCGCCGGTAATCGTCCGGGTAGAAGCGCCAGCCCACAAGCCGACTTCAGAATTTACGATCCTCCATCGATCCGTGTTGGAGGTCCTAAAGATGAGATCATTCGGTGTCGCCGCACTCACGTAGCAGTTTGCGGTAGTGCAGAAAAGAGCTAGCTCGATGTTGCTGCCGGTTTCTCTCACCACGAAAACAGGCTGCCCCGCATGATAGAGGCCGAGTTGCGGGGAAATTACTCCAGACTCTTTGGGACCGATGAATAGACTCGTCACCACATACACCGACCGCGGACTGTTCGCGCCGCTGGCGCCGATGTCGTAGACATTGTTGGAGCCAGCCAACATGTGCCCGGAGCCATTGAATGTCCACCTCCCTGTCCCGCCGGTGGAGACGGTAATGATGTTCGTTCCGTTGGAGAACCACCCGGTATCCGGATCCCCGGAAAAGGAGAGACTCGGCGCCCCCGCGCTCCCATTCGCCGCGAGGATCTGCGTCCCCACGTACAGGTTGCGCCATGCGAAACTGCTGCCGCCCAGATCGTAAGTATTGTTGGCTTGCGGCGTCGTGTGCCCTGTCACCGTGAGCGTCCCAGGCGTGATGATCGCGCTCGGCAGGCTGATCGTGATGGTCCCGTCCCCGTCGTCGGCGACGGTCACCTGATCGCTTGTACCGGCGACCCAGGAGGTGAGTGGATCGACGCTCTGGAGTTTCTTCGTAGCGTCGGCGTAGACCAGGCGGTCGGGGGTCAGATTTTGGACCGTGATGGAGGCTACGACCTCTCCGCCAAGACCTCCACCGCCACGGTATTCGGCCATCTCACCCTACTTTATAGGCTACGACTGCTCGACGAAGATGCAGATCCCTTCGTTCGCGGTCTCGGCATCCACCCAGACGAGGTTGGCGTTCGACACCTTCAGGATGACTGCGTTGGAGGCTCCGAGCTCGACCCGCACGGCCGCGTTCTCGGCGTTCGCCTTTGAGTTCCCGAGGTAGATCTCCCCGGTGTTCCCGGGCTTCGCCAAGAAGACAATCCCCATGCCGGCGGGCGCCTCAAGCGACGGACACTGCACCGCGGCGCCGGGAGTGACGACGCTTTTTTGCGTACTCGCCCAGGAGTCCGTCTGGACAACCGGATTGTTTCCGCTCGCATCGACGCTCTTGACCGTGATGATCCCAGGACTCGAAGGGGAAGCCATCGTCCACCTCTTAGAGCATCACGTCGGCGTTTTCGAACTCGGTCGCCCCATACGGCAGCGGGTACTGGTAGTACCCCATCATTCCGCGGATGGTGACGGCCTCGAGCCCCTTGTTCTCCATCATGAACCTGAGCATCTTGGGACCCTTGATCATGAACTGGAGGCCCGCTTCCAGGAAGTTGAACGGCACGACGAGCGACCCCGGCAGGACCGTCGTCTTCCCGGACGTCAGACCATCGACCTCCTCGTAGGCCGTCTCGGTCTGGTCGTCGAAGATGTCGACGATCTCCTCCTGGTTCCCCAGGTCGAACCAGAACTCACAGGTCTGCGCGAGGATCGCCCCCACCGGATCGATATCGATCCCGAGGCACGTCAGGATCGCGCGGTTGCGCCCGGGGATCTCGCGGTCGAAGATCACCCCCGTTCCGCCCGACGCGATCGTGATGTTCTTGCATTTGATGATGGGTTTGGCGAACCAGGGAGGCTGGGAGTTCGCCGGAAACTTCGTGAAGACCACCTGCCGGGCGAAGACGTCGTTCAAGGTGCACTTGAGCGCCTCCATCCGGCTCTTGAGCTCGGGGTTCGCGGCGCCCGGCGAGCAGGTCGGACCGATGATGACGTCGTCGATCCTGGGCTCCCGATTGAAATCGCGATAGCCCTCGTAGAAGTAGCGATCTTCGTAAGGATTCCCCATGCCCCCGGGCCCGCGGCCGGGAGGAACGGAGTTTCCCCTGGAGTCGGTTCTCGGCTTACGAGGCATACGCGATCTTCCTCCCGCCGAACACGAGCTTGATCGTGTTCGTCGATCCGGAGAGGTCGTCGAGGAGCACCTGGATCTTGGCGCTCCGGCGCGCGAGGTACGACGTCGCCCACCGGGCCGGGAAGACGCCGCCGGACCCGCCGAGGCCGCCCCCGAGGGCCGTCGCGACGTGGCCGCCGAAGAGGAGTGAGCAGTGCATCGCCTCGCCGTTGGTGACGGCGCGGTCGCTCTCGGCGTCCTTGATGAGCGCCCGGAAGGCCCCCGTCGCCTCCGCGGAGAGCTTGAGGACTTCCATGTCGGTGTCGTCGGGGATCGTGAGGAAGAAGTCCGCGCCCGTCTCGCTGGCCGTCAGGATGGGCAGTTCGTCGGTCGTCAGCCAGTACGTGTAGGTCGCTTCCCGGCGCTGCTGGTAGCTTGCGAGCTCCGCGCGGGGGGCCTGGGGGGCGGAGTTGATGTAGTACTTGATGCCGCCCATCACGAACTCGACCTTCCGGATGGAGGCGTCCCGGTTGTAGAAGGTGATCTGCAGCGCCGAGATCGCCGGGATGAAGATCGACTCGGGCAGCACGTAGGGACGCCCCGCATCCCCCGCGCAGGCGATCAGCGGGATCGGCAGGTTCGACATGATCTTGCGCTTCGTGGGGAACTGCAGCACGAAGTCGATGTTGTAGTCCGTGAGCGGAATGTCTTCCTCGTCGTACACCACGACCTTCTGGAAGAAGCACTCGATCGGCCCGTCGTGCTTGGCGGTGAGCGGGAACGGCCCCACCGTCTGGTTGGCCGCAAGCGTCACCACCTTGTTGGGCTTGTCAGGGGACAGCTCGAACGGCCTGATGTAGTCCTTCTCGGGATTGACGAAGACCGTTCCGTCAGGCCTGCGCTTGAGCGTGGGAACCTGCGCCCAGGACATACGCTGCTCCTTTCCGAGCCGACTCTGCAGGGAAAGCGCCCCGGCACACCGCCGGGGCCCGACCGCCGTGCATCAAGTGGCGCTCCCCCGAAGGGGAGCGCCCGAAGTTGCACCTCGGCAGGGCCTAGACGCCCCGGTAGAGGATCCCCCGCATGTAGAAGCGGAAGAGGTGGTTGCCCGTCACGCCTTCCAGGCCCGAGGGGAAGGACAGCTTCACCTGGAACGACTCGGTCGAGTTGATGTGCAGCGCCCGACCGCCGACGTCGAACCGGTAGAAGTTCGAGCTCTCGCCGAGGCCGATGTGCGGCGCGTCCGTCGCGCCCAGGCCCTCGGTGTCGACGCCCGACGGGATGTCCTCGATCGGGACCTGCAGGAACGGGTTGTCCGTCCCGAAGATCACGATCGCGACGCCGGCCGCCTCGATCAGGTTGAAGTTCGCGATCGTCACGACCTTCTCGGACGCCTCGAGCAGCCGCAGGTTGAACCCGAACACGTCGAAGCTCTGGGGGGTTCCCAGCTGCCCGGCATTGTTCATGTTCGTGTGCAGCAGCGTCTTGCGGGTCGTCCCGTCGGCCAGGTTCTGGCCGATGGGCTTCTGGAAGAGAACGAGCTCGGCGTCCTCGTCCGTCGCGAGCATGATCTCGCTGTCGTACAAGGGCTGCTTGTACGAGCGGACGACGGCGGCGGGCAGGCCCTTCTGGATCCGGAAGTAGGGCTGCGTCGCCTGCGGGGGCATGGGCACCATCGGGTTGGGAGGCATGACTTGTCCCTTTCACCACGGCCTCGGACTCGGGCGGGGGCTCTCGCCCCCTAAAAACCCGCCGAAGGGTCGGCTCTACACCCTTCTCCTGGGAGGCCGACGCGCGGCCTCCCAAGGGAAGGCTCCGGCCTTTCGGCCGGAGCTCCCGCTTGGTCGCTAGAACTGCTCCGGAGCACTGGCCCCGCCGAACTCCCCGTCGGAGTCGCCCATGCCCGTGACCTTCGCGAGCTCGCGCTCGGTCAGGTAGGCATTGACGCCCGTCGCCAGGAGCCGGTCGGACTCGCGCCCGGTGAGGTAGGCGGACGACCCGGCCGCCGGGAGGTACGAGATCCCGGCCGGCGGGAGGTACATGTCCATGCCCCCGCCACGCAGCTCACGGAGCACCTCGGCCTCGATGGCCTGCCGGAACTCCGCATCCTCCGGGCCCTCCCCGAGGGTCGGAATCCACTGCGCCGCCGGCGTCCCGCGGACGGCCTCGGAAATGCCCTGCCACAGCGTGGCGAGCACGCCGCCGGTCAGGACCCGCGCGCCGATCTTGGGACCGCCGAGCCAGCCGAGGACCAGCGTCTCGAGGATGGTGACGGCGAAGCCCGACGCCACCCGACCGACCTGCGTGTTGAAGGCCGGAACGAGCGTGTTGTACACCAGCTTCGAGCCGGCCAGGGTGCCGCCGAAGCCGATGCCGGACTGGAGCGCCGCCTCGAGCGTCTCCATCGAGAACGCTTCCTTGAAGACGTTCATGATGGCCGAGACGGGATCCTTGAGCGGGCTCACCCGACGCCGCAGCGCCATCGCGCCGGGGTTGCGCCGGTAGCGCCGACGACCGCCGCGCCGACGGCCGGGGTTCTTCCAGCCGTAGGGAGCGCGCCGGATCCGACGGAGCCGACGGCCCGGACGGCCTCCCTTGTACCGACCGGTCCGGGTGGACCGGAAGAGGGGGTTCCGACGCCGACGCCGCTTGGGCGCCGGGTTCATGAGCATCATCCGACGACGACGCCCCGAGGAGCGCCGACGCCGACGACCCGAGGAACGCCGACGACGCGACGCGCTGCGCCGACGCCGATGAGTGACAGGGCGCGCACGCCGCGCCAAACGGCGCCGTCCGCGACGGCGCACGGACTTCTTCCGTGCCATGGAGACCTCCTTGCCCTCGCGGGCGACTCCTCTCCGGCCCCGACGCAGACGCGCACGCGCCTTCTTCCGTCGGGGGGGATTGATGAACGTGAGCATTCCGATCATGGGCTATCCTCTCAACCAATCTCCGGCGGTCTGCCGACTTCCGAGCGGCATGACGAGCGCCTTCCCACCGACCGGAGCGATGAGCGGCACGGGCTTGCGCTTCCCGCTGCCCTCCCCCCACTCATGTCGGTAGAGGTGCTGACCCTTCTTCGAGCCCTTGGTCGGCTTGTAGACGGTCTCGTCGGTCTGGCCGTACTCGACACCGGCCATCACCGACTCGATCTTCTTGGGGTCGCCCATCTGCACGAGATCGAAGCGGACTTTCTGGGCCGGCCCGTTCGCCTTCTTGCAAAGCGCGATCGCCTGCTCGCACTGCTTGACGAGCGAGGTGTTTCCGGTCTGCTTGGCCCAGGCGAGCGCCTGCGCGACCGTGATGATCTGGCCGTGGCGGAACGGGATCTTTCCGACCGGGTTCTTTCGAACGGGTCGCGACCCCGCCTTCCCGCCGCGCCGGCGAACGACGATCCTGGGATCGTAGCCGTCGTGGTTGATGAGAGAGAGTCGAACTTCTTCGGCAACGGCATCGCTTTTCGGTCCCGCGAAGACCGTGTCGATCTTCTTTCCATCCAGGTAAACATCGAACGGGACAGAGCGAGAGGCTTGGGGGCGCTTCGGGTTCTTGAGCGTCACCACCTGCATGAGCGGGTTCTTGCGCGCGATGAGTGCCCTGGCCGCGCGGCGCATGGAAGACGGAACCGTGAGGGTGACGTGGTTTGGTACCGTCTCATAAGCGCGCACCTGAATCCCGGCGGCGCGAAGACGGTCCGCCACCGACGTCGCCTCGGTCGACGTGAACAGTCCGATCGGCGACCAGCCGGACGGATTCTTCCGCGCGTGCCGGTGCCCCGGGTTCTTGCAGCCGCGCGGGTTGCAGCGCGTGACCTCGATCTCGGAGCGCGGCCCCCTGAACTGCGCCGGCATGTCGAGCGTCATGCGATCGGCCTTCTTGAGGGCGCTGCGCGCCCACAACGTCTCAGTGCGCATCTCGACACCGTCGGAAGCCGTGAAGCGGGCCTTGAACTTCGGGTTCCGCTTCACCATGCGACCGTCTGGGTAAATGATGTTCGCCCCGTAGTGGTAGAACATCGGCGAGACGGCGTGGCCGACCCTGAAGCCGGCGGGGACGCGCGGGTGAACGACGTGAATGACGGGGCGACCGGTTCTCGCCGCCTCCAACATCCCGATGTCGACCGACTTCTTAAATGTCTTTGCGGGATGCCCCTTGAAGATCTCGAGAATCTTCCCGTTCTGGGCGTCGATCAAGAAGAAGGCCGGGGGGTTGTCGTAGATCGTCTTGAACATCTTCCCCTCGGGCGTGACGGTGTTGGACCCGTAGTGGTAGAAGATGGGCGTCACCTCCGTCCCCTTCTTGAAGCCGGCAGGTACGTAAGGGTGGACGACGTGAACCACATTGCGACCGAGCTTCGCCGCGGCCTCGGTGGCGAGCTTGACCGAATTGTTGAACGAGTGCATCGGATGCCCGCGGACGATCCAGAGGATCCTGTTCGTCACGGGATCGATGATGAAGTAGGCTCCGCGCGCGCCATGCGGGTTGTTGAGAATCCGTCCGCCGGTGCCGGCCACCTGATACCTCTTCACGACCTCGATAAGCACCTGGTCGATGTCGGTCCGGCCTCCGGCGAGCAGGGTCTTCGCGTCGCGGAAGATCTTCGGGATGTCCATGATCGAGACCTGGACGCCGCTCGCGACCCTGTAGTAGGCCTGCTCGATCGCGCGGTCGATCGGGTCGATCTTCGGGCGCCGGGGATTCGGGAGAGCCACCCGCCGGCGGCCACGCCGCGGCGCACGAGGGCGCGGAATGCTCGACCATTCGCCCATCATGCGCCCCTTGATCGACTCGCTTGCGATCCGGTTGAGCGCGCCTTCGGCGATCATCCGGGTGGTCGAGTCCTCGGGACGGTCGATGTGGACCTTGTAGACCCAGCTTCCGAACTTCTTCGGATCCCCCGGCGCCGCTTCGACGTGCGCGGGGATGTCGTTGTCAGCGAGCACGCGGACGGCGTTGTAGGCCTCGGCCTGGACCGGCGTGTCCCAGATGACGAACCCAGGCTCGAACCACTCCCCCGTCACGGAGTAGGGGTTCTTCCTCTTGGGGGCGCCGGTCACGGGGCGAACCGCCTTGCGGCGCTTCCCCGCCATCGCGCGCAGGCGCGCCATGTGCGCCTTCGCCGCCGCAGACCCCTTCACGAGTTTCATCTATCGCCTCGTCGCGAACCAGGACCCGATAGCCGCCGCGCCGATCGCGCCGGCCACCATCCCGAGCACCGTCGCGGCCCCGAACTTCGGGAGCACTTCCTCGATCACCACCTTGCGGATCGTGGGCTCCGCGCCTTCCGCCGCGCGCGCGACCATGTCCTTCATCTGAGGAAGGATCCGCGCGACGAGTTGGTCGGTCAGAGGTCCCACGATCGTGTCCATCGGCTACCGACGACGCCTCTTGGCGGGCTTGAGCATCACCATCGCCCCGAAGCCGGCCGCGACAACCGCGGCGCCCATCCAAACCCAGGTCTGCTGATACCAGGGCTTCTGGATGTAGGCCTGGGCGGTGATCACCTGACCGCCGGCCACGCGGTTGGTGGCGTCCGCGACCTTCGGCGCGTACTTCGCCGAAAGCACGTCCGCCGCAGCCGGAGCGACGCTCTTGAAGACGTCCGAGATCGTGTCCCAGACGCTCTTGGACTCGGTCACGGCCTTCACGCCCGCGTCGGCCGCCGTCACTCCACTTGCGATCGCGACGCTCGTCGGGATCGTGGCGCCCATTCCTGCCGGGTGCATCTTCGGTCTCCTTAGGATGAGTTCGCTCCGAATGTCCCGGCGAACCACATGCGGCCGGCCGTCCCGCTCGACGACCGTGACGGGACTGACCATGCCGACCTCGACCTCCTCGGACGGTACCGTCGAGGGATCAACCTTGAAGTAGGGTTCGCCGGTCGCCCGATCGACACGGCTGACCTCCTGGCGGTTCCAGAGCGACCCCTTGGGGTACATCCGCTTCTGCACCTTGAAGTAGGAGGGCCGACCGGCCGGGGCGTAATGGGGGCCCGTGTCGGTGTTCGTGATCAGGCTCATCCGGTGGGACGCCGCCTCGACCTCTTCCTTCGAGAAGCGCGGGTAGTCGTCACCGAAGTTCTCGTCCGGATTCATCGGCTCCGGAGGAATGAGCATGTCGATCTCGCCCGGGTTTGGCTCGAGACTCGTCATCGGGTCGTCGACGCCGGCGGGGTCGCCGGCGCCGAAGTACTCGCGCGGTACCATGAACGGAACATCACCCTTCACGGCGTCCCCCAATCCGGACAGCGTCCGTTCGATTTCCTTCTCGGGCCACCGCTTGAACTTGTCGGGACCCGTGATCGGCGGCCTCCAGTTGGGCTCGGACCTCGGCGTGGAGGCGTCGTAGGCGATCCATTCGGGGCCCACGCGGAGCGCCGCCCAGACGTGCGAGAACTCGTCGGGACGCTCGAGGTCGCTTTTCGAGGTCTCGAAGGCGTACTGGAATCCGAGGATGCCCCCGAGCGCCGCGACCCAGATCCCGTACTGGTCGCAGTCCCCGACAAAGAGCTTGCCGTTGGTGTCGACGCCGTTCTGGCGCGCCTTGATCGTCGTCTGCATGGAGCTGATCGGATGCTCCACCCGCTCGATCTGGAACTGGTCGCGCTGGAAGCAGCCGTGCTTCTTCACCCAGTTGAAGATCGCGTCGGCCGTCTCCTTCGAGGAGCCCCGCGGATCCTGGGGAACCGACAGTCGGATGAGGGTCGCGATCCTATGCATCGTCGGATCCAGCTTCGCCTGCTGGACCAGCTTGTGCATCCGGTCGATGGTGTCGGATGTTCCGCGGTATCCGCGGAAGAGCCGCTCCGTCTTGACCTCTTCAGCCAGCATTGCACTCCAAAAAAAAAGCCTCCCTCCAGGGCGTGAGCCCTGGAAGGAGGCTTCAAGGAGAATGGATTAGGTTATTTGTCCTGAACGACGAGGACCGCCCGGTCCCTCGTCACCAGCGCCAGGAGGTCGACGTGACACTTCCCGCATCGCGCTCGGGCCAGGCACGGCAGCGTCATCACGCTCACCGCAAACCCCCCGCAGGTCGGACAGGAGATCCGTACCGGCGTGGTCTGGATGGCATCCACGCCGATCTCTTTCCTGGCCGCCTCAACGATCGCGGACACGTCGATCATCGTTGGCTAACAAAAAAGCCGCTGAATCATCAGCGGCTTCTCCTCGGGGCTTCCGCGGGCTTCAACTGCGCCCATACGCCCCATGCACCTCGTTGAGTACGAGAGTACGACCCCGGAACGCAAAAAGCAATAGGCGAAACGGAATCCCGAAATCATCCTCCGCGCAGAAGGTCAAACACGCTCCCGAGGCCGCGCGCTTTCGCCGCCGCGCGCATGTCGAGGCGTAGACCGCGGATCTCTTCGGCAAGGGACCCGATCTCTCCGGACAGGTCGTCCATCGCGGCGATGAGACCGTCCTCCTTGTGCGTAAGCACCTCGATCAGGTTCGAGATCTCGACCGACGTGGACTCGAACGCGCGGACGAACCGCTCGATCTTCGCGGCGTTCTTTGGGCCGGCGCCCGCCTGAGGCGCCGGACCCTCTTCCTGCTGCTGGGCCACCCGCTAGAACTCCTCGGTCGGATTCTGCGGCGGCGCCGGCTCGTCCCCTCCGCGCTTCTGCAGCGACTTCTGGTACTCGTGCTGGGCGGACATGATCATCTGCCGCAGCCACGTCGCCGCGGCGCCGTCGGCCTTCACTGCGTCGGTGACCTTCCTCAGCTTCGCCTGATCGGAGTGCGGGCCGATCAGCCGTTCGAGGTCTTCCGCGGAGCCCACCTTGCAGAGCCCCTCGAGCAGCTCGTCGTCGAGCCGATCGATGATGTCGCCGAGCAGGTAGCCGTTCTCGAGTCGAGCGGGCATCTCCTTCAGGATCGAATCCAGGACGAAGTTCACCGCCTGCTTGCGGTCGTACCCTGCCTCATGCGGAGCCGTCGGCACGTTCTCCTCCTCTTCTTCAGCCTCTACCTTTTCCACCTTCGCAGGCGCGGGTTCCGCAGGGGCCGGCGACGGAAGTGCCCCCTGCGGGAGCTTGACGAGGTATCCTTCCGACTGCCACTTCTTGGCGAGCTCGCCCACCATCCGCTGAGCCTCCTGGGCGACGGCGCGCTTGAACTCCTCCTGGGTGGGCGCCGTCGTGGGCACCTTGTCCTTCCCCATCTTGTCGACGATGTTCCGGACGATGGGAGCGGCCTCCTTGATCGCGATCTCGCCGAGACTCTGGTCCGCGGAGTCCCTCTCGTCGGCGCCGTCGAGGAGACGGTCAAGCGCCTTGGTCATGAGCTTCTCCTCGATCGACTTCAGGCGGCTGCTGCCTTCCCCGAAGACGGATCGCAGTTTCGAGAGCCGCTCGAGTTGCGCGTCGAGGTCGTCGTGCCGCTTGCCCTGGCCCGAGATGAGCGGCATGAACGTCGACATCATCGCCTGGAACCTCTGGTCGCTCGACTGCATCATCGTGATCATGAGCTTCATCATGGAGTCGTCGCCGCCCTTGCCGCGGACGCCTCCCTCGGCAAGCTGGGTGACGAGGCTTTCGAGCTTCTCGAACCGACGCTCCCGCTGGTTCGTGGCGGCCATCTCGGCGATCCTCTGCTCGAGCTCGCGGACTTTGGAGGCCTCTTGGCCCTTGCGCGGGGCCTCCCCGTCGTCGTCCTCCTTGAGCGCCTTCATCACCTGCTTGGCGTGACGGAGCTTCGCGAGCTGATCGGCGGCCTTGATCTGCTCCTTCACGGTCCTGGCGAGCTGCGCGCTCGGATCGTCGACCTCCTCCTCCATCGGGATCATGGGCTCCTCGTCCCCATGGACCTCCGGAGCGCCGATCGGGACGCCCTCGTGAAGGGGGATGACGGCGTCGGGATTCCGGATCTCGATCGCGTCGAGGGTCTTCGCGTCCCCCCCGGGCCCCTCCCGATGGATGGACGCGTGGAAGGTCTCCCCGCCGAACCGGGCGAAGACGTCCTCCTTGATGTCCCCGAGGCTCGTCGGGCAGATGTAGATCGCATCGGGAAGGCGGCTCGGGCAGCGGAGGCCATTGAAGGTTTTCGGACGCTTGCGCGTCACCGAAACGAAGTAGCCGGGCTTCGCGAGAAGCCGGCCGAAGGTCCCTGCGGGCGTCTCCTCTTCCTCTTCGGCGGGAGAGGCGACTTCCTCGGCGTCCTCGGACTTCTCCCCTTCTACGTCCACGCCGCTGAAGTCCTTCATGGCCTCGCGGACGGCGCCGGCTTCGCCGGTCGCGACCACCCGCAGACTCGCGCGGCCGGGGGGCCGGCCGCGACGCTTCTTCTTGGGGGCCTCCTCGGCGGCCGAAGCGTCCTCCTCCTCGGAAGTCGCCTCGACGTCCCGGGCCTCGCCTTCGGCGGCGGCCAGGTCGCTCTCAACCTCGTCCACGGCGACGGCGGCGTCGTCGGAGTTGGAATCACTCGGCGACGGAGTCGGAGACTGCTTCTTTCTCGGCATCCCTGCACCTCTTTACGATTTTCCTATCGTTCACGAACCCACGCACCTTATGGACGTTGCACACGTAGAAGATGGAATTCCCGCCCCTGCAGTACATCGCCTCCGCGGCGTGGACCCGGATCCTTCCACCGACCGCAAAACCACTCAAGGGACACACGAAGAGGCCGATCAGGATGCGTTCTAGCTTCTCCCCCTTCTTGTGGAACTTGGATATGATCACCGCAAGTCAGTTATATAGGATGTTTCCCGGGATGCAAGTTTTTTTCGCTTGACGGAAGCGAAGTCGCGGGTATAGTGACCCCGTCGGTTTGGCGTGAATCGAGAGGGGATCCATGGCGAGAGAGGACATCGGGGCACGGGAATTCTTCCGCGCCCTCTACCAAGGCGTCGGCGCAGGCTTCCTCGAGATCCGACCTCTCCCCGAGGGCGACGCGCCCGAGGTCCCCAGGGAGTTCTTCCGCTGGGAAAGCGAACTGGACCAAGCCCTCTCGCTCTGCGACCGCCTATCCGGCAAGTACCACGTCTTCTTCGGGGTAGGCCTCCGATCAAAGAAGAAGCCCGACAAGCCCGGCGAGAAGATCGGTGGGAAGGCGAACGTCGGATGCGTCACCGCCGTCTTCGCGGACTTCGACTTCAAGGACGTTCCGGAGGCCGACCTCAGGGAAAAACTGAAGGCCTTCCCCCTCAAGCCTTCGATTGTAGTCCATAGCGGACACGGGATCCACGCCTACTGGCTGCTCGACTACCCTGCCGTTGGAGCCGCGCGCGATCGGCTCCAGGCGGTCAACCTCGCGGTCCTTCGGCACTTCGGCGCCCAGCGCGGCGTCCAGGACTACTCAAGGATCCTGCGCGTGCCGGGGACCCCCAACATCAAGGGGAGCTATCCAGACCCAAAGCCCGTCACGCACGTCACGTATTTCTACCCGGATCGGAAGTACAAGCTCGAGGAGTTTGAGGCGCTCGAAGCCCTGGCCACAGAAGACAACCTCTCTCAGCCGGCGAGGAGCGGCACTGTCCAGGGGGCCCCACCCCCGGGATCCAAGGCGCTGCCCTCGCCGGCTTCTCCTCCACCCCCTTCGGGAGGGGAGCCTAATGAGATGTACCGGCCCAGGCCCGCGCCCCATTACGCGCTGCCTGAGCAGACGGTGGAGAAGGTCGCGCTCGCCTTCTCGGAGATCTGGATCCCCCACCAGCGTCACGCCATGGCCCTCCGGAGTGCCGGGATGCTCGCCCACGCCGGAGTCTCCCTCGGGACAGCCCTCGACATCATCCGGCGCGCGTCGGATGCGGTCGGCGGCGAGACCGAAAAGCGCCTGAAGGACGTCCGAGACACCTACGACCGGTTCTGCCGCGGGGAGGAAGTGGTCGGAGCCCCGGACCTCGAACGCATGATCAAGGAGGAGTTCCCCTCGATCGCGCAGGAGCAGGCCCTCAAGACCCTCTCCCGCATCCGGGGGTTTCTTCCTTCGCTGGAAAAGGGCAAGGATGGGGCCAAGAAGAGGAAGTTCGTCGATCCGGACTTCGAGGTGGTCTCGATAGAGAAGTTCAACTCGAAGCCCCCGCTCTACACCGTCCACATCAAGCGGCTCTCGGAGCCCGACGTCCACATCATCGGGCAGTGCGAGCACAAGGTCTACCACACCTACTACCTGTTCCGGGCCTACTTCAACGAGGTGACCGACCTCTTCATCGCCAATATCGACCAGTGGCAGTGGGAGCAGATGAGGGAGAAGGCTAAGAAGGAGGGCCGACTCGAGTCCAAGGAGGCCCCCGAGGAAGCCTCGGCAGACGGCCAGATGTCCGAAGTCCTCGACTCGTTCCTGGAAGAGGTCAAGGAGCACCCGGCCGACGGCGAGCTGAAGGCCTTCCCGGGCTACGACGGCCAGCGGACCTACTTCACCCTGCGGGCCTACAAGTCCAGGCTCAAGGAAGCCAACCTGCGTAACATCGCGGACCGGGAGCTGACCCACTTCCTTCGCCGGCACGGGTGGAGCGATGATCGGCGTCGGATCAGCGGTTCCAGGGCCTACAGGTACTGGTGGAAGGCCACAAACGGCTATAGCGTGCAGGAATCGAAGGCTACCCCCTCCGAGGAACTCTTCGGGGGCGGCTCGTGAAAAAAACCCCTATATATAGCAATCTCACCAGCACGGTTTTCATTTTCAATTTTCAAAATCAACTACTTCGGAATAGGGTGGTATGGTGGTACATGGTGGTACCCTCCCATCCCGAGCGCGTTACACATGGGTGGTACGTACCGGTACAAACAGGGTGGTGGCTTTGCTATATAAAGGGGTTTTTTCCCGGAGGCCTCCTGTGAGGGACTTCTGTACGATCGTGGGGCCTCCGGGAACCGGGAAGACGACCGCCTGTCTGTCTGTGGTAAGGGAGTGGTTGGGGATGGGGATCCCGATCGAGGACATCGCGTACCTCGCCTTCACGAGGGCTGCAGCAGCCGAGGCGGTCGACCGGCTGATGCGGGAAGGCTTGGTCCACGAGGGGTCGCCTACCCCCTACTTCCGGACGATCCATTCGCTGGCGTACCGTGGGATCCGGCAGGAGATGGGTTCCGACGTCCAGGTTATGAAGACGGGGGACTGGAAGGCCTTCGAGGTCGAGACCGGGTTCGAGGGGGCCTACTCGGTCTACCAGTGGGAGGATCTGGCCGACGTCTACGCTAACCTGGCTGGGGGAGGTCGGACCCAGTGGGACCGTTGCCGGACCGCCTACGACATCTCGAGGCTATCCATTCGTAGGATCGACCAGGCGCCCCTAGCAAGGCAGAAGACGAGCCGGTTGGCAAATATCATGGTCCCGGTCGATGGCGACGTCTACAGGGCGTTTGTGGCCCGATACGAGGCCTTCAAGGCGCGGGAGGGTCGGGTCGACTTCGCCGACATGCTCTACTACGCGCTCCTGAAGATGAGGCCGCTCGAGAGGGTCAGGTGCGTGGTAGTAGATGAATGCCAGGACCTGTCCCCTATCATGCATCTGGTGGTGGAGAGGGTCTTCAGTCCGGCCAACCTGATCGTCTACGCCGGGGACGCCGACCAGGCGATCTACGGGTTCTCCGGCGCCGACGCGGGCCTCTTCATCAACAAGTACCGGGAGTCCCGCTACAAGGTCCACCTGACCAAAACCAACCGGTTCGGCCAGAACGTGGTCGACTTCTCGCAGGAAGTGATCCGGCGCGTGAAGGAGAGGATCGCCGTGCCGGTGACGGGCCTCCCGGGCCGCGCCCACGAGATCCGCTCAAGCGGCGAGTTCAAGCCCTACCCTGGAGAAGCTCTCATCCTGCACCGGCATGTGGCCGGCTGCAGGGAGGTTGGGAAGTCCTACATCGACGCGGGGATCCCGTTCCGGAACGAGCGGGGCCGCGACCCCCTAGGATACGGGGCGAGGCTCGAGGCCTTCCGGGCCTTCGACCGACTAGCCTCCGGGGAGGCGGCCTCCTGGGCTTCGATCATCCGGATGGTGGAGGAGCTCATCCCGAGCATGGACGCGTCCATGGAGGGGGGTGCCCCGAAGAGGCGGTACATCGTCCACGGGGCGAAGAAGAGGCTGTCGGAGAACGGCTACCAGGGCGAGGCGACCGTCGAGAACCTTGTCGCCGCGAAGATCCTGACTCCCGAGGGCGCCGAACTCATCCGTGCGCGCAAGGTCTCGACCCTCAAGCACGCCGACGACCTAGCCTACTACGCGCGGGTCCTCAAGAACGGCTACAGCCTCGACCCAGCAGCGCCCCCCATCATCACGACGCTTCATGGGGCCAAGGGTCGGGAGGCTCCTCACGTCGTCGTGTTCGACGAGATGGGCCAGAAGTGCTGGAACGATCCTGATACGGAGCATCGACTGGCCTACGTGGCAAGCTCCCGGACCAAGGGGTCCCTCGAGATCTGTTCGAGCCGGCTCCTCGACTGGACCGATACCCCCTACAGCTATCCGAGGGTCTGATGTCCGATATCCGACGGTTCATCCGGAAGACCAGGCGGACCAAGTCCGGCTGCTGGAGGTGGCGCGGGGCGGTCAGCACTTGGACCCGCGAGCCTTGGGACGGAGGCTACGCCGCCTTCTGGGTCGGCGGTCGGGTCGTCCGCGGGCATCGGTGGATCTACGAGGCCATGATCGGGCCGATTTCCGCCGGCATGAAGCTCCTCCACTCGTGCGACGAGCGACGCTGCGTCAACCCGCTGCACGTCACCCAGGGGACGCAGAAGCAAAACGTGCGGGAGATGATCGAGCGCGGCCGGGCCAGCCGGCAGAGGCGTGGGAGGTGCCTGTGAGACCTCCGGTTCGTTGCGACTGCGGATTCTGCAAGAATCCGAGTCGGGTGAGGTGGGCGTTCGTATGGATCATGGGATCGATCGGCCTTCTGATCGCGGCGTTCGCCGCGGCGATGGCCGGCGTGTTTTCGAAAGGAGAATGAGATGGCGAACTTCAACAAGGTCATCCTGGCGGGGAACCTGACCCGGGATCCGGAGCTGCGGCACACCCCGCAGGGGACGGCGGTCTGCGACCTGTCGATCGCGGTCAATCGGACCTACACCAACAAGCAGACCAACCAGAAGGTGGAGGAGGTCTCCTTCATCGACTGCGTCGCCTGGGCGAGGACCGCGGAGGTGATCTCCGAGCACATGCGGAAAGGTCGTCCGATCCTGGTCGAGGGCAACCTCAAGCAGGAGCGGTGGGAGGACGCGACGACCGGCCAGAAGCGGTCCAAGCTGAAGGTCATCGTCGAGAGCTTCCAGTTCCTGGGGTCCAAAGACCAGGGCGCCGGCGGCGCTCCGGGGCGCCAGGAGCAGGCGGCGGCGTCCGGCGCCGAAGAGGACGTCGCGTTCTGAGGATGGCGATGCAGCGAGCGGCGCTCTTCATCGACGGGGCGAACTGGTCCAAGGGGCTCCTTGGGCGCCGGATCAACTTTGATCTTCTGATCAGGAAGATCGAGTGGGCCGCGTCCGTCAAGGTCGTCTACCAGGCGTACTATGCCACCTACCGGACCCAGCAGCACTTGGAAGCCAGGATGCCGTTCGCCGAAGTCCTCAAGCGCCGGCGGTGGCAGGTGTTCCTCATGCCCGCGAAGTACGACGCCTCGGGCGGTCGCTACGTCGACAAGGAAGTGGACGTAGCGATCGCGCTCGAAGCCTACATGTACGCGATCTCCGGGAAGGCGGACGTCATCGTCGTCGGGTCCGGAGACGAGGACTACTGCGCGCTTTACCGCAGACTCCCGGACGGGGTGAGGCCGGTCTGCCTAGCCCTGAGCGACGCAATCGGATCGGAAGTCCGTCAGCTCGCTAGAGTGATCGAGCTCGACAAGATAGGCGTTTTCCGGACGGAGGCGAGCCATGTCGGTCCAGCCCCTGATCGGGTTCCTTCGAAAGAGGGCGCCGTCGTGCCCGCTTTGCAGGTGGATCCTCGAGGATCTCCTGGCGGAGGGGAAGCTGCGGACGAACCACCCGAAGAACGGCAACCTCGAGAGCCCGATCTTCCCGGTGAAGGCGAAGCTCGCGCACCTGCGGCTCGAGAAGGTCGTCACGACGGATGATCTCGTGTGCTCGAGCATTCCGGATGAAGATTTCTTTTGACAAGTGAGCATCACGGTGTACACTACGCCGGACATGAAGATGCCGCTGCGGCCTTACCAGGAGGAGGGGGTCCGTTTCATCGAGCGTCTCGGGGGTCGTGCCCTGATCGCGGACGACATGGGCATTGGCAAAACTGTCCAGGCTCTCGGATATCTCTCGCGTCATCCCGAGGCCCTTCCGGCGCTCGTCGTGTGTCCGTCGGGGTTGCGCGTGCAGTGGGCGAGGGAGATCTCCCGCTTTACCCATCTCCACCACCGGATCCTGTCGTCGAAGTCGTCCGTCGCGTCGTTCCGGCGCGGCGGCATCCACACGTTCGTCGAGCCCAGGGTCGGCTTCGACGGCATCACGATCATGAACTACGACCTCTTCGACGCCCAGACGGTCGCCTCTTGGGTGAAGGAGCTGCTCTGCGATGACACCTCGAACTACCGCTACGTCGTCGAGGCGGGCCGCTACGCCATGCGGTGGCTCGAAGCCGCGCTCAAGCGCGCGCCCGAGAACGAGTGCATCCTGTCCGCCATCCGGGAGATCGAGGCGCAAGGCAAGCGGGCGAACTGGAAGAAGTACCTGAAGGTGTCGGCGAACAAGATTCCGATCGAGCGGTTTTTCGAAGCGGGCCGCTGGAAGACGGTCGTCTTCGATGAGATCCACTACCTGATGGATGCGAAGTCGAAGCGCGGCATGGCGGCGCTCGAGTTGTCGAGTCTCGCGAAGCATGTCATCGGCCTCACCGGGACGCTCATCAAGAACCGGCCGATCGAAGCCTATAACCCGGTCCGCGTCATCAACCCGAGGGTCTTCCCGGACTTCATGGCCTACGCGCGCCGGTACTGCGGAGCCAAGCACAACGGGTTCGGCTGGCAGTTTACCGGGTCTTCGAACCTCGACGAACTCTACGAGCGCCTGTGCGGCAGCATCATGCTGCGGCGCCGTAGGAGCGAAGTGCTCTCCGAGCTTCCACCCCTCGAGACGGTGATGGTCCCGATCGTCCTCATGGACAGGTACAAGGAGTACGAGCGCGAAGCCAAGCCTGTCCTCGAGAGGCTGTCCGAACTCAAGCGAAAGCGTTCGGAGTGGAAGGAGACGCTCTCGGGGATGTCGGCCTCCGAGCGCCGGCACTACCTGTCGACCCACGCGGCCGAAGCCGTCAAGGCGGCGTTTCTCACCGGAATTGCTTTCGGGGAGATCGAGAAGGCCAAGCAGGCTGCGATGCGGGCGAAGTACCCCGAAGCCCTTGAGTTCGTCCTCGAGACCGTGATCTCGCGCGGGAAGGTGGTCGTCTTCGCCTCCCACATCGAGACGGTGGACCGCTTGACGGCCGACCTCGTATCGGCCGGCATCCTGGCCGACAAGATCCACGGAGGAGTCTCTCAGGAGCGCCGGATCGCCGCGAAGGACCGGTTCCAGGACGGCGACCTGCAGGTACTGGTCTGCGGGATCCGCGCGGCTTCCGAGGGGCTCACGCTTACGGCCTCAAGCACGGTCGTGTTCGTCGAGTTCGATTGGAACCCCGCGACGCACGAGCAGGCCATCGCGCGCGTGCATCGGATGACCCAGACCAAGGGGTCGATCGCCTACTATCTGGTCGGCGTCGGGACGATCGAGGAGAAGATCGTCCGAATGATCGACGCGAAGCGCGAAGTCTTCACCGCGGCCATGGGAGACGACGAGCAGGCCCAGGCCGGCATCCTCGATTCGCTTCTTGAGGAGATCGTTCCTTGAAGATCCGGATTCCGACGTTCCGGTGCCTGCGGTGCGGGCATAGGTGGCACCCGCGGAAGACGGAGCGTCCGCGTCGCTGCGGCAGGTGCAAGAGTCCGTACTGGGATGTCAGAGGGAGGAAATAGATGCGCAGGATGTGGATCGTGCTCCTTTCGATGTGGCCGCTTCTTGAGGCATCGCTTGGGATCGCCTCTTTCGCGCAGGGCGTGTTTGGAGGATCGCTATGAGTCGCCATCGGGCCGAGGCCTTACGGTATATCCGCGAGGCCGCCAACAGGATCAGCGACGGCTACAGCCTCCCGGAATCCGTGGTGGCGTTACGTAAGGCGCTGATCGAGATAGAGGCGGCCGAGACGTGGGAGGCCAATGACTCGACCCGCTCCCACTGGCCGGCGCCCTGGCCGACGCCCATTGAGGGGCCGTGGCCGAGGAGCAGTCAATGACCACCGGAGACGGAATCCGCGCGTCGCTCGAGGCCATCATCACCGACGGCCTGGAGGAGCTCGAAGCATCGCGGAAGCGGTGCGTCTGCGCGGCTGAAAACGCCGCGCTGAAGGTTCTCGAAGCGAAGCGGAACATGGAGGGCTTGAAGGCTCTCGCGGCCGACGCGATCACCACGCAGCTCGACAAGTTCCAGCACATCCTGATCGGCGAGGTGACGGCGCAGGCCCAGCCCTCCCGGTTCTGCGAGCTGCGGATCGAGGGGTACTCGGCATACCTCCACGGGCTGAATTCGGATGTGCAGGTCCAGCGCGGCAAGTACCGGGCCATCGTTCTGCTCCAGAAGATCGCGGAGGTGGACCGTGCTTAACACCGGAGTGCCGGTCCGAAGGCCCGCCGCGCGGGCGAAGGCCCAAGGCCCCCACGGGCAAGCAGCCCGAGCCGAGGCCCGCGTCCGAGCGAAGATGCGGCGGTGGTACATGACCCGCACCGTCGACCGCATCGTGGACCTGATGGACGGCGCGCGGTGCTCCTGCTTCCCGAGCTGCGCCCGCGGCCGGATCCGTACCGCCCTCAACACCCTCGTGGAGGGATGAGGAAGTACGCATGACGGCCCCTGGACCCGCAGTCCGGCCCGAGGAGAGCGCCCCAAAGCTCTGCGCCCGCTGCTTTCATCACGAGGACTTCCACACCTACCTGGAGGACGGGGCCGAGGTTCACGCCGAGTGCGCCATCTGCGACTGCCCCGCGCTTCAGCGGCGGAAGGCGGTGAACGCATGAGCACCGGAGTGCCAGTCCGATTTGGTCTTTAGAGGAGGTTCGAAATGGAAAGGTTATACGAGGTATTCGCTAAGGTGGTAGCGGCTACGGCGCTGGTGATTGTGATGCTGTGCTTCGCGTCCATCGTCAGTGCCTTCCCTGTGAAGTGGTGTTGGAATGCGTCCATGCCCGGGCTGTTTGGCCTAAAGGAAATCGGCTTCTGGGAGGCGTTCTGCCTGATCTGGCTTGCTGGCGCCTTCGTGAAGGCCGCGCCCACGAAGTCGTGAAAGAAGCATTCGATGGGGAGCGGACTAACAATTCAGCGCAAGGGGATGTTGAGATGCCGAAGGGCGTGTACGTCAGAGGGCCTTCAGTTGATCCGGTTGCGTCTTTCTGGGGTAAGGTCAGCAAGTCGGGGCCGTGCTGGCTCTGGACCGGACAGCGGATCGTACGGAGCGGCGGCTACGGGATTCACTATGTGCCCCGAGTCGGCCAAGTCCGCGCCCATCGGTACTCATGGGAGCTTCACTACGGAAAGATTGCCGATGGCCTCATGGTCTGCCATCGCTGCGACAACCCCCAGTGCGTCCGTCCAGAGCATCTTTTCCTTGGGACCCAGAAGGACAACATGGGCGACTGCAAGGCGAAGGGGCGCAACCGCTCGGGGTGGGGTGTCGCCAACCAGGAACGTAGAGAGCGAACCCACTGCCGGAACGGTCATGAGTTCACGCTCGAGAACACGTACACAACGAGTTGGACGCCACGATCAAGGCCGAGTCGGCACAGGGTTTGCAGGGCATGCGCAAGAGGTCGCCGCAGAAGGTGGGCCCAGAAGATTTAACAATCCCTTATCGCAGCTCCTTGTACTCGCCTGGAGCTGCAAATAAGCGGTTGGAGGTCGGGATGAGCAAGGAAAAGATCCATGGACTGGAGGCGGTGTTGTGAGAAAGCTGACCATCTACATCGCGGCATCGTGGAAGCATCAGCACGCCGTCGAGATGCTGACGGACCTTCTGCGGCAGCGGGGGCATGAGGTCAAGTCATTCGTGGAGAACAATCACGGCGAAGCCTCCAAGGGGATGCCCTTTGACGATTGGTGCTTTTCGCCGGATGGTGACCGGAGCTTCGAGTACGACACGAACTGGGCCAGCAAGTCGAGCGTCGTCATCTACCTCGGCCCTTCCGGGAAGGACGCGGCAGCGGAGGTCGGGATTGCCTGGGCGAGCGGGGCGCACCTCCTCGGGCTCTACGCGAAAGGCGAGGACTTCGGACTGATGCGCCGCCTGATCGAATGGCACACGGACTTCCGAAAGCTGCTGAAGTCTGTGGACGTGATCGCTGGGGTTACGCCGGTCGTTGAGACGGTTCGCTAAAATGAGAACTGCGAAGAGGCCCTCCCTGATCTGGTGCGTGGAGGACTACGCCCAGTTCCGTCGCCAGTTCGCCGAGTTGGTGAAGCTGTGGTTTCCGAAGGCGCAATTCGAGGCGTTCCCGGATGCCATGGCGATGTCGAAAGCGACCGGCTCTCCGGACGTGATTCTGCTGGACGTTGCTGGGATGACTGGCGGCATCACGCCCGGGAGCGGCGTCGGGATCGAGAACTTCGTCCGTCTGGCCGAGAGGGCGATCCGCGAGCACCCCGGGGCCGTCGTCGGAGTCTACTCGGCGGTAGGTGGCTGGGCAAAAGACATCGTTTCGGACGTGAAGGCGGCTCTTCCAGAGACGGTTGTCGAGCAGTTCGACGGGATGGACCACGACGACCTGAAGAGGTTTCTGAGGGAGCATCTTTCATGAGAATTATGAAGATCGAGATCAAATCCTGGATCAATGGCGGTGCGCTCTTCACGGGCGAGTTCGGCTCGCTTAAATTGGCGGTCGTCGCGGCGGTGAAGGCGCGCGCCGACCTCACGGACGCCGACCTCACGCGCGCCGACCTCACGGGCGCCGACCTCAGGGGCGCCGACCTCACGCGCGCCGACCTCACGCGCGCCGACCTCACGGGCGCCGTCCTCAGGGACGCCAACCTCACGCGCGCCAACCTCACGGACGCCAACCTCACGGACGCCGACCTCACGCGCGCCGTCCTCACGGGCGCCAACCTCACGGACGCCGACCTCAGGGACGCCGACCTCCGGGACGCCGACCTCAGGGGCGCCGTCCTCAGGGACGCCGTCCTCAGGGGCGCCGTCCTCAGGGGCTACCGAGCCGACCTCTGGGAGATCCTCTCGCACGCACCGCAGGAGGCCGCGGGCCTTCGGCAGGCGCTCGTTGACGGGAAAATCAACGGCTCGACCTACGAGGGTGAGTGCGCGTGCCTCGTAGGCACGATCGCGAACGTCCGGAAGTGCGACTACAAGGAGATCAAGGGGATCACGCCCGACTCGAGCAGGCCCGCCGAGCAGTGGTTCGCGATGATCCAGCCCGGCCAGAAACCCAAGGACAACCATGCGGCGAAGCTCGCGGTCGACTGGATCGACGAGTGGGC
>Ga0214471_10000149_pt1 | contig 66386 bp, 70 predicted proteins | sample RVTome_5_FD_207665 | JGI IMG/M metagenome (GOLD analysis project Ga0214471, IMG submission 207665) | Soil microbial communities from uranium-contaminated site in the Upper Colorado River Basin, Wyoming, United States - RVT142D155 | ecosystem: Environmental > Terrestrial > Soil > Contaminated >... | reverse complement strand
GGACCCAGGTTGCGCGCGGCCTCGGCCCAGAGACCTGAGCACTGGCGCGCGAACAGCGCGTTCGCGCCGACCGCGTCCGAAAGGTCGCTCGCCGTCGCGAGGTCCTTGGCCATCAGCCCGACCGAGAATCCGGTTCCGAACTTGCCCGAAAGGATATGCTGCTTGAGCTTCACATCGGTCGAGTTATTGCGTCCGGTCGAGGCGTTCAGCACGTCGGTCATCACCTCGGGGTCGAGCCCGAACGCCCGCCCGATGAGAATCGCCTCGGCGGCCGCGACCAGGCCAGCCGCGGAAACATAGTTGTTCAGCGCCTTCATCGCATGACCCGAGCCGAGCGCTCCGGTGAGAAAGACCTTATTGCCCACCTTCTCAAATACCGGACGCAGACGCTCGATTGCCTTGGGGTCGCCGCCGGCCATGATTGCGAGCGTGCCGTCCTTGGCCCTCGCGACGCCGCCAGAGACCGGCGCGTCGACCAGCGGCACGCTGCGCTTGGCGAGCGCCTCGCCGAGCTTGCGCGTGCCGACCGGGTCGGACGAGCTCATGTCGGCCACGATCGCTCCGGGCGCCAGCACGCCCGCGGCCCTACCCGGGCCGATCAGCACCTCTCGCACAGCGCGCCCGTCCGGCAACATGGTGATATACACCTGGACGCCGACTGCCACCTCAGCGGCGGTGGCGCAGACCTTGGCGGGTGAGGCCGCGGCAAAGGCGCTCGCAGCCGCGGGATTGGCGTCGAACACGCGCAGCTTGTAGCCCGCCTTGGCGAGCAGCGCCGCCATCGGCCGGCCCATCTGGCCGAGGCCGACGAACCCGATCTCGGTGATCGGGCCGGACGTGAGCGTCGATTTGGCGGAAGACAAGCGCTGAAGTTCCGCAAATGGACGGGTTACGCGCCGCGCTCCTTGAAGACTTCCTTGGCGCTGCGAAAGCTCTCCACCGCCGCCGGTACGCCGCAGTAAATCGCCACCTGCAGGAAAACCTCCTTGATCTCCTCCTTGGTCAGACCGTTGTTGAGCGCGCCGTTGATGTGCAGTTTCAGTTCATGGGTGCGGCCGAGCGCCGAGAGCATCGCCAGATTGAGCATGGAGCGCGTCTTGCGCGGCAGGCCGGGGCGATTCCAGATGTCATTCCAGCAGTAGGTGTTCAGCAACTCTGCGAACTCGGCGTTGAAGTCGTCCACCGCAGCCATCGCCTTGTCGACGTACTGTGCGCCGAGCACTTCCCGACGCGTCTTCAGGCCTGCGTCCGCGCGTTCCTTGTGGACACGTTTGTCCATGTCGTTCTCCTTTCGTAGTGATTCAGACAAGATCTTCGTAGCGGATGCCGGCACGCCGCAGCAGGGCATCGAACTCGAGGCCCCCAGGCCATGCCCTCAGGCTTCAGCCGCAGCAGCTTCTGGCTCAGATCCACGTCGCGCTCTCGTCGACTCGAAAAGTCACTATACGGGCGGCCTCGCGCGGCGGCAACCTCCCGGTGCAAATTCCCTGCGCCATGCTTTCGTCATGTCCGCGGCGACTTAGGCGCCGAGCTGCCGGGCCAGATCTGGAAAGTCGGATGCGACGATGTTGTGCGCGGGATTGGACGTCGGATCCGGTGGCTCGGCAGGGCCCCATTCGTCTGGTCGCTTGACGAATGCGCTGCGGCAACCGCATTCGCGCGCGGCGTTGAGGTCGACGTTGTGGCACGCCACCATCATGATTCCGTCCGGGTCGATTCCGAGCCACTTCGCCGCGGTGAGATAGGCGCGAGGGCGCGTTTTGTAGATGCACTTCATCTCGCACGAGATCACCGCGTCCCAGTCGATGCCGTTCTTGCGGGACACGTCGACCACGAGCGAAGTGATCAGGATGGTGAAGGAAGCGACGATGTAGCGCTTGCGAAGACGCTTTAGAGCCGCGGGGAAATCCGACCAGACCTCAAGGGCGTGCCAGGTGCGCCACACCTCGTCGCGATCGTCGGCAGTGAGCTTGTCCAAGCCGTACTCGCCGATCACTTCGTCGAGCATGCGGCGGTGCACGTCATCGATGTTGAAGTCCGGATGCTCGGCGTTGACCATCGCCTTGAGCGAGCGACGGCGGTAATCGTTGGTGATCGTCGGCCAATCCGCCTCGACGCCGCGCCGCTCGGCCGCTGCGGCGAGCGCGCGGCTGATGCCGCGATGCCAGTCCAGGATCGTGCCGCCAGTGTCGAAGGTGAGGGCCTTCAGCGTCACGGCTCAGACCCGTTTGGCGGTCATCGGCTCGTAGTGCTCGACCTGCGGCGGAGCGTCGAAGAAACCGCCGATCGGCCCGCGCCACTGCTGGAATAACGGCGATTCGCGGAATCCCACGGTGTGCGCCTCGAGCGTTTCCCAGCGCACCAACAGCAGGTAGCGGCCGCTGGTCTCGATGCAGCGGCGCAGCTCGTGCGACAGATAGCCTCTTGCCTGCGAGATCACCTTTTCTGCCTGCTGAAATGCGGCCTCGATCTTCTGGGTTTCAACCGCTTTGAACTTGAGCAGTGCGACTTCGAGAATCATGTCGTTCTCCTTGGGTGGACTCAGCGGCCCTCAAGCAGGGCCTCGATGGTTTCCTGCACCCGCCAGCGCCTCGGCCATCGCCGGGGTACTCGGGCGTCGAACCGAGTACCTTTGTGCGCCCGAGCGCGCGCTGCATGATGAACACGAAATGCGACAGCACTTCGCGGGTGAAGCCGCCTTCGGCGCGCTCGCCCAGCCAGCGACCTGCCGCCGATTGCCAGGCGCGCGGCCATTGCTCGAACGCGACCTCGATCTCGAGGCGCTCGAGCTTGCCGATCGAGCCGTCCTTAACCGCGCTGGCCATCGTCGCCAGTCCGGGCGAGGAGGCGAGCGAGAAATTCACCGCGGCAAGTCGCTTTTCGGACTCGATGCGCGCGATCGTCGCGCGGGCAGCGACGAAATCGACTGTCAGCGGCTTCTCGCAGAAAACCGCGAGCTCGGCGTCAAAGCCCCGATTGGCATGCTCGAGATGGCTCGCCGGGGGCGAAGCGACATACAGACAGCGCAGTCGGTGGCTGTCGATCAATGCTTCGGCCGAGGGCGCAATGTCCAGCAGCGGGTATTGCGCGCGCACCTGTGCGACTGCGGCATCGCTGGGATCCCAGGCGACGAGCGCATGCAGCTGCGGATGTTCTGCCAGGCGCGGGAGCATGCGCTGTCCCATGACGCCAAGACCGATGACGCCGATGCCGATCCCATCGCTCATCGAGCGAGTTTAACGGATCGGGACGATCTGTCGCGGCCGCAGCGATTTCCTGTCCAACGCATTGCGCCTGCCCTGGGTGCGGCGACGAGCCTGGCGCGGCTCTGGCAGCAACAGGGCAGACAGGGCGAAGCGCGCGCGTTACTCGCGCCAGTCTACGCCTAGTTTACCGAAGGGTTCGATTCGCGCCGACGTGAACGTTGGCGAGCGCCATGTCTACGCAGTGCTCGTCGAGAATGCCGCGATGCGCCGCTAGCCGCAGGCGGCGCGCACCTGCTGGAGCGTGGTGAGGCCCATCAGGGCCTTTTCGATGCCGTCCTGCCGAAGCGTGCGCATGCCCTCGACGAGCGCGCGTTCGCGGATCGCCTCCGGTTCGCCGCGCCGGTGGACGAGCTTTCTTAACGGCGCGGTCATGCCCATGAACTCGTGCAGGCCCAGGCGGCCCTTGTAGCCGGAGCCACCACACTCGTCGCAGCCCTCGCCGCGCGCCGTGACGAGGCGCCCCTCGTGGCCCAGGCGCTCGCGCCATCCGGCCACAACGGCCGACGGGTCCGGCACCCCGCCATCGGCGTACTCGAGGGCGATCCGTGCGAGCTCCTCCTCCCCGAGCACCACCGGCTTCGAGCACGCCGGGCACACGCGGCGCACGAGACGCTGCGCGAGCACGCCCAGAAGCGAGTCGCCGAACTTGAAAGAGTCGACCCCAAGGTCGAGCAAGCGCGCCACCGTCTCCGGCGCGCTGTTGGTGTGCAGCGTCGAAAGCACGAGGTGGCCGGTGAGCGAGGCCTCAACAGCGGTCTGCGCGGTCTCGCGGTCGCGCATTTCGCCGATCATGATGACGTCCGGGTCGGCGCGCAGCAGCGAGCGCAGCGCCTCCGTGAAGGTCCAGCCGATCTTCGCGTTCACTTGTACCTGCGACAGACCCTCCTGCGTAATCTCGACCGGGTCCTCCGCCGTCCAGATCTTGCGCTCAGGCGTGTTAATCATCGACATTAGGGAGTGCAGCGTCGTCGTCTTGCCCGAGCCAGTGGGTCCGCACACGAGCAGCAGGCCGTGGGGCTTCTCGACGACCTGCCTTAGCCGCGCGAGCACCCTTGCGTCGAGACAGAGCTTCTCCGCCGACAGCGGCACGGCCGAGGCAAGCAAGCGCAGGATCACGCTCTCGAGTCCGTTCGCCGTCGGGATGATCGCAACGCGCAGCTCGAGCTTGGCGGGCCCAAAGCGCGAGAAGTCGATCTTGCCGTCCTGATGTTTCCTGTGCTCCGCGATGTCGAGGTTCGCCATGATCTTGATGCGCGAGACGATCGCCGAGCGGAACCGGGCGGGCACCTCGGCGTAGTCCGAGAGCACCCCGTCGCGGCGCATGCGGATCTTGGTCGGACGCTTGTCCAGCGCCGACTCGAAGTGGATGTCCGAGGCACCGCTCTCCATCGCGTCGAGGAGTATCTTGTTCACCAGGCGCACAAGCGTCGAGTCGCCCTCACGCACGACGTCCGCGGACTCCGCCTCGCCTGCCGCAGGCGTCTCCAGCGTGAGTCGCGACGTGAGCTCGTGGACGCCGGCCAGGTCGAACTCGATCAAGTCGGAAACGGAACCGTCGACATTTGGCTTGGGCGCGGCCTGCGCGTTGGCGCCAAGGAGGGCATGGGCTGCCCACACGTCGCGGGAGCCGAGCGCGGCGCTCATGTCGCTCCAGTTGGCGAGGACCGCAACCGCGCGTCGCCCAGAGGTGAAGCGCACGGCCTCCAGCCCCTCGCTTGACATCGGGTTGTCCATCGCGACGACGAGGCGCCCATGCGCATCGAGGCAGAGCGGCATCAGGCGGTGGCGATGGCAGTGCGCGCGCGGAACCAGGCGCAGCGCCTCGGGATCAGCCACGAAACTGCGGACGTCGACGCGCAGGATACCGAGCTTCTGAATGAGCACGGCTTTCAGCTGATCGGACTTCACGGCCCCCATCTCAACGAGCACCGCGCCGAGCGACACGTGCTTGCGACAGCGATGGCGCTCGACGCGCTGGCGGTCGAGCGCCTGCTCGAGCTGCGCCGGCGTGAGGATCCGCAGTTCGACGAGTACTTCGCCCAGCCGGCGGATGGGGTTTCGCCCGACCGCGTCCAGCGCTTCAAGCAATGCGGGGATGGAGGTAAGGATCTGCGCCGGGGCCAACAGTGCCTCGGGCGGAGCCGCCGGCATCTCGATGTCTTTAAGCCCGAGCCCTAGGGGCCCGCGCGCGCTCTCGGCCCAGTCGAACGATCGCACCTGGGCGGCCGGAACGAGCAGCCGCGTCACGGCCGACTCGCCCGTCGGAGGATAGAGGAAGAGCGCCGACTCGGTGCGGACCGCCCCGGCGCTCTCGCCCTCCTTCACGAGACCGTCGGCTAGCACGAGACGGTAGCGACGCCGCAGCTCGTCCGCACTGGAGGGCGGTGCAACGAGTGCGAGCGGACGCGTAAGCGCGAGAGTTCGCACCTTGGAGAACGCGACCCAGTACGCCTTTTGGCCACCTTCGGGCCGGAAGAAAAGGCCGTCGCCCGAGCCCAGCAGGAGTACCTCGCCCACCGCTGGGCGGCCTTGCGTGTTCTCGAGATGCGCGCGCTCGGGCCCGTCGTTCAGTTCGGCGGGCGCCCACGGCGAGATCGTCGGCGCCGGCCAGCTCGCAAGCAGGTTGGCACGGGGCGCCGCCTGCAACTTCACGGGTTCGTAATCGACGGGCTGCGGTTCGTCCCGCGCGGTGAAAGGGCCCGACGGGTTACCCTCGATGGAAGGGCGGAGCTGTCGCGCAAGCGCGGGTTTATGGTGAATGGCCGGCGACGGTCGCGAGGCGCGGGCCGCGCCAAGGCTCACGATCCGATCGGATCGGATGGGGACGTCGTCCGTCGAATGCGTCATGTGCGGATTTATGCACGAACCAATTGCGCGCTGCTATGTACAAGTTCACGCGGGGGCTTGCCAGAATCATCTCATTCGTAATACTTGGTAAATTGGCGCTTTTGCTCGCTGGAAGTCGCGGGTGATGGTGGACCGTTACGCGATATTTGGGACGAAGCATTTATCCGTCACGGCTTCGCGCATCGAATCTGTATGAAAATGTGAGGGTGTAGGGAAAGTTCTACGTTTTCGCTACAGTGGAGAAAGCGAGACAGGCCTAGCGAAACGCTAGGCCTTTGATATGGGTTGGCTTCCCAAGCAAAACAAAACCGGGCACTCCTGGGAATTAGCCTTCCCGCTGTGCTGGTGACTAGTCCGCCATGCGATTTCACACACTCCTTGGTTCTGCAAATGGGGGCAATCGGTTAAGAGGCTGTCTGCTGGCGGTGGCCGGGGGGGCCGAGACCTCGCGTTCGATCAAGTTTGGTGGACTGCCGGGTCGGCGTGATCGCGGCGACGGCGTCCCGTCGCGGCACTGACCGCCATCGCCTGCGCTATCGCTACGCGGACGCGCTCTACCGCCGATTCGCGGTGAGCAGTTCGGCGATGCGCTCTGCCGGCTGCGGCTTGCAGAACAGGTAGCCCTGGAACGCGTCGCAGCCGTGCGCGCGCAGATATTCCCGCTGCTCGACGGTTTCGACGCCCTCGGCTAGGGCCTTCAGGCCCAGCAGCTTGGCGAGCTGGATCACGGTATTGACGATCGGGGCTTGGTCGGTGTGGTCGCGGATGGCCTGCACGAAAGATTGGTCGATTTTGAGCAAGTGCACCGGGAAGCGCTGAAGGTAGGCGAGCAAGGAATAACCCGTTCCGAAATCGTCGATCGCGATTTGCACGCCCAGCTGGTTCAGCTCCGTCAGGGTCCTGATCGCCCTTTCGGCGTGCTTCATTACCACGCCTTCAGTGATCTCGATCTCGAGACACGCAGCGGGCAGGCCGGTTTCGCGCAGGATCTCGCCAATCTGCTGCGCCAGATTCTTCTGCCGGAACTGCCGCGGCGACAGGTTGACCGCCACGCGCAGCGACCCGAGGCCGGCGTCCAGCCATGCTTTGCACTGCCGGCAGGCTTCGCGCAGCACCCAGTCACCGATCGCCACAATGAGACCCATCTCTTCGGCGACCAGGATGAACTGTCCCGGCGACACCGGACCCAGCTCCGCGTCGCTCCACCGAAGCAAGGCCTCGACGCCGGTGATCCGGCCGCTCGTCACGTGGACCTGCGGCTGGTAATGCAGCGCGAATTCGCCGCGCTCAAGCGCGTGGTGCAGCCGCAGCCGTAGATCGGCACGGCGTTCCGTGTGCGCGCCAATTTCCGCCGCGTAAAACTGGAAGTTGCTGCGCCCTTCCTGCTTCGCTTGGTACATTGCGACATCGGCGTGCTTGAGCATGGTGTCGGCGTCCTGACCGTCGAGCGGATAGACCGCGATGCCGCCGATGCTGATCGACAAATGCAGCTCCTGGCCCGCCACCCCGAGTGCGCCGCGCCGCGCGGGAGAATTTCCGGTCGCCCTCCGGGCTCCCTCCATTTCCCCCGCGCCACGTATTTCGAGCATGCGGTGTTCAACTAACGCTGAAACTCGGGCGTTCGATTAACGGTGGAACTCCGCCTATAACGAGTGGGCCGCGAAACACGGTTGCACTGCGCAGCAAGCCGCTTTTTTGCTCATCGACGTTGAACCTCCGGCGGAGACCGGCCGCCGCACCGGCAAAGTATGGAAGCAGTATGAACAGATCAAACAGCTGATCGCGAAGTACCAGGGGAAATCTCTGAAGTGGCTCCCCGACCAGGGCTCGAACCTGGGACCTGCGGATTAACAGTCCGTCGCTCTACCAACTGAGCTATCGGGGATCTGGAAAACCAGCTATTTTAGGGATTTCCGCCAGACCAAGCAATTCGATGGAGCGACTAAAGAGTCGAATGTGGCGCTGGGTGACTCTCGGGCTCGTCCTCATCGTGCTTGCAGCGATTGCGACGCCCTTTCTGGTTCCAATTTCGAGATTCATCCCCGAGCTGAACGCGCTCGCCGCGAAGAAGCTCGGCCAGTCGGTGGCGATCGCGGATCTGCGCCTCGAGATGTTGCCTTCGCCGCGGGTGGCGATCCACGGGCTGCGCGTCGGAGCGAGGAACGAGATCCGCATCGACAGGGCGCATATCGTACCGGACCTGCCGGCGCTGATTGCCGGGCACAAGGTGGTGCGGGAGATCCGCGCAGAGCACGTGCGCGTGCAGGAGACTATCCCCGCGATGCTGCGCGCAATCCCGAAATCCGAGCCGGGCAGCGACGCCGTGCTGATCCAGCGCGTGGTGCTGCGCAACGTGACGTTCGAGCACCGCGCGTTCAAGCTGCCTGAGTTCGACGCCAACGTTGAGCTCGCAGCCGATTTATCGGCGTCGTTTGCGAGTTTCGTGACACGCGACGGCACTCTCAGGCTGAGCGTCGATCCCGAGGGCTCCGGAAAGGCGCGCTTTAAGCTCACGGCGAGCAACTGGCGGTTTCCGCTCATCGCCGCGCCACTCCTGTTCGAGTCGCTCGAGGTACAGGGCCACATCGATGAAGGCCAGCTCTCGCTGGCGAAGGTGAACGGCAGGCTTTACGGCGGATTGCTCGCCGGGAAGGCGAACCTGGAATGGTCCGGGGAATGGCGTGTCAATGGTAAGGCCGACCTCGCGGGCGTCGCTCTGGTGCCGGTCCAGCGGGCACTTGGCAAGAAGGATCCGCGCCTCTCCGGAAGGTTGGGTGCGAGCTCCACCTTTTCGTCGGCGGCGAAGGCGCCCGAGCAGTTGCTCGACGCGCTGGTTCTCGATGCGCCCTTCGAGGTCGCTGACGGCGCCTGGCGCGGCGTCGACCTGTCAAAGGCGGCGGAACTGCCGATGGGCAAGATCGACCCTGGCGGCGCGACGCGCTTCGCGGAGCTGACTGGCAAGTTCGGATTGCGCGGCAGGCGCATCAAGCTCGTCGATCTGTGCATCCGCTCGCCGAAGCTGGTCGCTGGCGGCCATATCGAGGTGGCGCCGGACCAGGCGCTTTCCGGAAAGCTCGATCTTTCGGTCGCGAAAACTGCGGGCTTCATCGGCGTGCCGGTGGCGCTCGCGGGGACCACAGCGGACCCGAGCGTGCGGCTCACCAAGGGCGCGCTGATCGGCGGGCTGATCGGCACCCTGCTGCTTCCCGGCATCGGTACCAGCCTCGGCGCCTCGGCCGGCAACGTGATCGAGGGTAAATCGGGCTGCAAGTAGGCCGCATCCGCGACCGCGCTACCTGATCACCTTGGCAATCGCGTCGGCCACAGTGTCGATGTTCTGCGTGTTGAGCGCCGCGACGCAGATGCGCCCGGTATCGATCGCGTAGATCGAGAATTCCTTGCACAGCCTGCCGACTTGCTCCTTGGTAAGGCCGGAATAGGAAAACATGCCGCGCTGGCGTAGTACGAAACCGAAATCTGCGCCTTTGACGCGCTCGCCGATCTTCTCCACCAGCATCTTGCGCATCGCCTTGATGCGCTCGCGCATGCCGCCAAGCTCCTGCTGCCACAGCGCGCGTAGCTCCGGTGTCGCGAGCACCGTGGCGATGATCTGGCTGCCGTGTGTCGGGGGGTTCGAGTAATTGGTGCGCACGACGCGCTTCACCTGAGAAAGCACGCGCGCGGCTTCGTCAGCGCTGCCGGTGAGGATGCTGAGCGCGCCGACCCGCTCGCCGTACAGCGAGAACGACTTCGAGAATGAGCTCGACACGAATATCGGGCTGTAGGCCGCCGCGAACCGGCGCACCGCGTGGCGGTCGCTGTCCAGCCCGTCGCCAAAGCCCTGGTAGGCAAGATCGAGAAACGGTACCAGCTGCGTGCTCTTGACGGCTTCGAGCACCGCCTGCCATTGCCGCGCGCTCAGGTCGACCCCGGTCGGGTTGTGGCAGCAGGCGTGCAGCACCACGATCGAACCCGCAGGCAGCTGGTTCAGTTGTGCCAGCATGGCGTCGAAGTTCAGACCGTGCGTCCTGGGATCGTAATAGGGGTACGCGCTGACCGTGAATCCGGCGTTTTCGAACAGTGCCCGGTGATTCTCCCAACTCGGGTCACTGATCCAGACCTGCGCGTCGGGATTGAGGCGTTTGAGGAAATCGGCACCGAGCTTGAGCGCACCCGTACCGCCGAGCGCCTGCACGGTGATCACACGCTTGTCCTTCAAGGCCGGCGAATCGGCTCCGAACACGAGCTCCTGCACGGCGCGGTCGTACGCGGCGAGACCGTCGATCGGCAAATAGTTGCGCGGTGTCGCCGCTTCGAGGCGCTGGCCCTCGGCGCGCCGCACGCACTCAAGCAGCGGAACCTTGCCCTCATCATCGGTGTAGACGCCGACACCTAGATTGACTTTCTTCGGATTTTGGTCCGCAACGAAGGCTTCGGTGACGCCGATAATCGGATCGCGCGGCGCCAGCTGGACGCCGGCAAGGAGTGATGGGCTCATGTCGGGAAAGTTCGGAGTGAAGTCAATATTCTAACGGCGGCCGTGCTGTGCGAGAATCGTTTTTTTCCGAGCGTTGCAGGCTAAGGCGCGCATGAGCTCCGTCAAGATTGCCCGCGAGGCGCCACCAAAACCGCTGACGATTTCGTACGCCGGCAGCCCGTTCCGCCTGCACCAGCCGTTCCCGCCCGCGGGTGATCAGCCCGAGGCGATCGACAAGCTGATCGAGGGCATCGAAGATGGCCTCGCGTACCAGACCCTGCTTGGAGTCACCGGCTCGGGCAAGACCTTCACCATGGCCAATGTCATCGCCCGGCTGGGCCGGCCGGCGATGGTGCTGGCGCCGAACAAGACGCTCGCCGCCCAGCTCTACGCCGAGTTCCGGGAGTTCTTCCCAGATAATGCGGTCGAGTACTTCGTCTCCTATTACGACTACTACCAGCCCGAGGCGTACGTTCCAGCGCGCGACCTGTACATCGAGAAAGATTCTTCGATCAACGAGCACATCGAGCAGATGCGCCTGTCGGCGACCAAGTCGCTGATGGAGCGGCGCGACTGCGTGATCGTGGCGACCGTCTCGGCGATCTACGGCATCGGCGATCCATCCGAGTACCACGGCATGATCCTGCATCTGCGCCAGGGCGAGAAGGTGTCGCAGCGCGAGGTGATCGCGCGGCTGGTGGCGATGCAGTACGAGCGTAACGAGCTCGATTTCCGCCGCGGCACCTTCCGCGTGCGCGGTGACGTGATCGACGTTTTTCCGGCCGAGCATGCCGAGCACGCGTTACGCATTTCGCTGTTCGACGATGAGATCGAGCAGCTGCAGATATTCGATCCGCTTACGGGGCGGGCGCTGCATGGCATGGCGCGCTTCACGGTCTACCCGTCGAGCCATTACGTGACGCCGCGGGAGACCACGCTGCGCGCCATCGAGGCGATCAAGGTGGAGTTGCGCGAGCGCATCGAGTTCTTCCAGACGGCCGGCAGGCTGGTCGAGGCGCAGCGCATCGAGCAGCGCACGCGCTTTGACCTCGAGATGCTCGCCGAGCTCGGCTTCTGCAAAGGCATCGAGAACTATTCACGCCATCTGTCCGGGCGCCTGCCGGGCGAGCCGCCGCCCACCCTGATCGACTACCTTTCGCCCGACGCCCTGATGATCATCGACGAGAGCCACGTCACGATCGGGCAGCTCGGCGGCATGTACCGGGGCGACCGCTCGCGTAAGGAGAACTTGGTCGAATACGGCTTTCGGCTGCCTTCCGCTCTCGACAACCGGCCGCTGCGCTTCGATGAATTCGAAGGAATCGTTCGCCAGACGACTTTCGTCTCGGCGACGCCGGCCCAGTACGAGGCCGAGAAATCGGCGCAGGTGGTGGAGCAGGTCGTGCGACCCACGGGTCTGGTCGACCCTCGGGTCGACGTGCGACCGGCGTCGACCCAGGTCGACGATCTGCTCTCCGAGATCAGCTTGCGGGTCGCGAAAAACGAGCGCGTGCTGGTGACGACGCTCACCAAGCGCATGGCCGAGGAACTGACGGAGTACCTCTCGGAGCATGGCGTGCGCGTGCGTTACCTGCACTCCGATGTGGACACGGTGGAACGCGTCGAAATCATCCGCGACCTGCGGCTTGGCGAGTTCGACGTGCTGGTCGGCATCAACCTGCTGCGCGAGGGGCTCGACCTGCCGGAGGTATCGCTGGTGGCAATCCTCGACGCCGACAAGGAGGGGTTCCTGCGTTCCGAGCGATCGCTGATCCAGACCATGGGCCGCGCGGCGCGCCACCTGAACGGCGCAGCGATTCTCTATGCCGACACCATGACCGATTCGATCCAGCGTGCCATCGTCGAGACAACGCGCCGGCGCGACAAGCAGCTGTCGTTCAACGAGCGCCACGGCATCACACCCAAGGGCGTCACCAAGCGCATCAAGGACCTGATCGACGGCGTGTACGATGCCGACGCAGCCGCGAATGAGCTTGCGGCCGCGCAGAACGAGGGGCGCTACGAAGCGATGAGCGAGAAGCAGATCGCGCGCGAGATGAAGCGGCTCGAGAAGCAGATGTTCGCGCATGCGCGCAACCTCGAATTCGAACTGGCGGCCAAGCTGCGCGACGAGCTCGGCGAGCTGAAGAATCATGTCTTCGGCGTCACGCTTGCCTCGCCATAGCGATGCGCCGCGTGCTGATCGTGTGCACCGGGAACATCTGCCGCTCGCCGACCGCGCACGCTGTCCTCGCGCGCCTGGTGCGCGAGGCGGGTCTAGAGCGAACGGTACGCGTGGACTCGGCCGGCACCCATGACTACCATGTCGGGGAGCCGCCGGACAGTCGCGCGCAACAGCATGCGGGGCGCCGCGGTTATGACTTGAGCGGGTTGCGTGCCAGGCAGGTCGAGCGCGGGGATTTCGCGAGTTTCGACCTGGTGCTCGCAATGGATCGTGGACAGCTGCGCATCCTGAGGCGCATGTCGCCCGAGGTTCATCGGCAAAAGCTTCACTTGTACATGGAGTTTGCGACCGGGCAGGTCGGTGGCGAGGTGCCCGACCCCTATTACGGCGGGGCTGAAGGCTTCGAGGAAGTACTCGACATGGTCGAGGCGGCCTCGCGCGGCATCGTTGCCGCAATCAAAGAGAGCCGGACCTCGGCCGGTCAATAAGGAAAAAGCCGGCACACAGCCGGCTTTTCCTCGGTTCGCTATCCCGATCCGGTCTTGCGTCCGCGCGCGACGCGGCGATGCCGCCCCGGCGTCCGGGGGACGCCGGAGGAGGGCGCTACTTGCGCGTTTCCACCTGCACTAGCTGCTCCGGCGGCGGCTGTCGCTCCCGGCGCGGCCGTCCAGGCCCCGGCCGCTCGGGCTCCGGCTCGACCTTGACCTCACGCGCCTTCGTTGGATCGGTTTCAATCATCGTCAGTCCGGCGCTCGCCAGTTCCTGCTGCGGATCGACGCGGAGTGCTTCCGGCTTAGGCACTGACGAGGGAAGAGGTGCTCGGGGCATTTCCCTTTCCGGCTCCATTATGGCCGGCGCCTCCCGTGGCGCTTGCGCTTCAGGCCTGGGCGCGACGCGCTCCACTTCGTCGACAGCTCGGGACAGGTCCTGCGTCGGCGCCGGATCGACTTCGGCTACTGGCGTTACCCAGCCCGGAGCCTCGCGCGGCGTCTCGGCGCTTGCGAGCGCCTCTTCGTTTGCCGCTTTTCTGGGCGCTTCGTTTGCCGCTACTGGTCCCGGGTCGATGACCGGCCGGACCGGCGCAGTGGACAGTTGCTGCGGGGTGCGGTGCTCACCGGTGGCAGCTTGCTCATTGTGTCGGTCACGATTGCGGCCGCGGTTTCGGCGTCCGCGGCGCGGCTCCTCGACTTCGCGCTCCGGCGCACCTTGCATGGGCTGTTCGGCTGCACGCATGTCGCCTTGCTGCGGCTGATCGGTGCGGGGCGGCCGTTGTCCTTGGCGCTCCCCCGGGCCACCGCCACCCTGGTGCTGGTCGCGCTGCTCGCCGCCACGCCCGCGGCGCGACGCATCCTGGACCTCGCCACGATCGCCGCCGCCATGACGCTGGCCGCCGCGCTGCTCAGGCCGTCCGTGCGCATCAGGATGAGCGCCGTCGCGGCGCTGTTCGCCGCGGCGTTGATCGCGCTGTTGCCGGTCACCTCGCTGCTCAAGGCGTTCTTGCGCGTCAGGATGAGCGCCGCCGCGGCGCTGATCGCGCTGATGCCGGTCGCGCTGCTGCCGTTCGCCGCGCTGCTCGCCACCGCGGCGGTGGTCGCGCTGTTGCCGATCGCGATGGCGATCGCCGCGCTGATTCAGCGAACCGGGCTGGGGCGTGGTCAACGCCGCCTGGGGCACCGACTCGGCAGGCCTGTCGGGCTTGAACCAGCTCATGATGCGATCAATGATGCCTGATCGCTCCGGCGACTGAACCATGGGCGAGGGCACACGTTGCGCCCGCACGCGGCCCGCCTGGGCCGGCTGCGGCTCCGTACGCGGGCGCGGATCGGCCACCAGCGGCGCCGGCTGCTCCGGCGTGATCGCCTGGACTACTGCGAGCTGGCGTTCCTTGCGCTCTGCCGCGCCGGGACCCGACTGCGGCTGCTCTTCGGGCTGCTCGACCAACTGGTAACTCGCCGGGACTTGCTCCATCTGGTTGAGCTCGTCGTGGCGCATGCGGTGCACTTTGTAGTGCGGCGTCTCAAGGTGCGTATTCGGCACCAGAACCATGTTGACCTTGAGTCGGGTTTCGAGCTTCTGGATCTCGCCGCGCTTTTCGTTCAACAGGAAGCTCGCGACGTCGACCGGCACTTGGGCGTGCACTGCCCCGGTGTTTTCCTTCATCGCCTCTTCCTGGATGATGCGCAGCACGTGCAGCGCAGTCGACTCGGTGCCGCGGATGAATCCGGTACCACTGCATCGCGGGCAATTGATATGCGCGGTCTCCTCGAGTGAGGGCTGCAGGCGTTGGCGCGAGAGTTCCATCAGGCCGAAGCGCGAGATCTTGCCGATCTGCACCCGCGCCCGATCGAAGCGCAGCGCTTCGCGGAATCGATTTTCCACCTCGCGCTGGTTGCGCTGCGACTCCATGTCGATGAAATCCACGACAATCAGCCCGCCGAGGTCGCGTAGCCGCAGCTGGCGCGCAATCTCGTCCGCTGCCTCGAGGTTGGTCCTGAGCGCCGTTTCCTCGATATCGTGGCCTTTGGTGGCGCGCGCCGAGTTGACGTCGATCGCCACCATCGCCTCCGTGTGGTCGATCACCACCGCGCCGCCCGAGGGCAGATTGACGTGGCGCGCATAGGCCATTTCGATCTGGTGCTCGATTTGGAATCGTGAGAACAGCGGCACGTCGTCACGGTAGAGCTTCACCTTGTTGACGTTGCCGGGCATCACGGTCTGCATGAACGCGCCTGCCTGATCGTAAATTTCCTCGGTGTCGATCAGGATCTCGCCGATGTCGGGCTGGAAGTAGTCCCGGATGGCGCGGATCACCAGGCTCGACTCGAGGTAAATCAGGAACGGCCGTGCGACGTACTTGCCGTCAGGTCCGGGCGTGCGGTCGTTGGCTGCGCCTTCGACCGCGCGCCATAGCTGCATCAGGTAGTTGAGATCCCAGTTGAGCTCCTCGGCGGAGCGGCCGATCGCCGCCGTGCGCGCGATCACGCTCATGCCTTCAGGCAGCTGAATCTGGTCGAGGATCTCGCGCAGCTCGTTGCGGTCCTCGCCCTCGACGCGGCGCGAAACGCCGCCGCCGCGCGGGTTGTTCGGCATCAGGACGAGGTAGCGTCCCGCGAGGCTGATGAAGGTGGTAAGCGCGGCGCCTTTGGTGCCGCGCTCATCCTTCTCGACCTGGACGATGATCTCCTGGCCTTCGCGCAGTGCGTCCTGGATGCGCGCCCTGCCGACATCGACGTCGCCGCGGAAGTAGCTGCGGGCGACCTCCTTGAAGGGCAGGAAGCCGTGACGCTCTTCGCCGTACTCGACGAAGGCCGCCTCGAGGCTGGGCTCGATGCGGGTGATGATGCCCTTGTAGATGTTGCTCTTGCGCTGTTCCCTTGAGGCTGATTCGATGTCGAGGTCGACGAGTTTCTGTCCGTCTACTATTGCGACGCGCAGTTCTTCCTGTTGCGTCGCATTGAAAAGCATGCGTTTCACTTCTTGTTCTCCTGCGCGCGCAGGAGAACCGGCTTTCCGTCGGTCAGGTTTTTTCTAGTCGTTAGCCAGTCAAAGCCCTTCGTTCGTTTGGAGACACCTTCTATCGGTGACCAATCGGCCGGCGGCGGCCGGGATCCGTGCACCCTTCCTTAAGGGGTGCGGGAAATTCCGCGTGGAACAACCCACTGCGCGCGCTTCAAGACCTATCGCTACTTCCGGTGAGCGAGATTAACCAACTGCTTCAGGCACGGCTTCATCCGGGCAGGAGGCGGAGGGCAGGCCCGATCGCGCATGATGCGGACCGCGGACCTGTGCCTCGCGACTCGAAGCAAGTCGTGAGATCATACGGAAAATGAATGACTTAAGCAAGGCTCACGCGACCCTGCTCGAGGTCGGCGAAGAGGCCGACGCACAGCGCATCGACAACTTCCTGATGCGCCGCCTCAAGGGCGTGCCTAAGAGCCACGTCTACCGCGTGCTGCGAACCGGGCAAGTGCGTGTCAACAGCGCCAGGGTCAAGCCCGATTACCGACTGCGGCCCGGTGACCGCGTGCGCGTGCCACCGGTACGCCTGGGCCAGAGCGAAACGCGACCGGCCGCGCGGCCGCGCGAGCTTCCGGTTGTGCTCGAGGACGAGGCGCTGCTGGTGGTCGACAAGCCGAGCGGCATCGCGGTGCACGGCGGTAGTGGCGTGAGCTTCGGCGCCATCGAATCGCTGCGCGCGGCGCGCCCGCAGGCTAAGTTCCTCGAGCTCGCACACCGGATCGACCGCGACACCTCCGGCCTGCTGATGATCGCGAAACGGCGCAGCGCACTGGTCGAGCTGCACCGCATGCTGCGCGAAGGGGAGGTGGAGAAGGTCTACCTGGCCGTCGCAAAGGGACGCTGGCGCGGCGGCGCACGCGAGTTGCGGGAGTCGCTGCACAAGTTCGTCGCTGCCGGAGGCGAGCGCAGGGTCAGCGTGCATCAGGACGGGCGCGAAGCGGTAACCCAGGTGCACCCGCTCGCCGGGAGCGCCGCGTACAGCCTGCTCGAGCTGCACCTGCTTACCGGGCGCACCCATCAGATCCGCGTGCATCTCGCGCATGCCGGGCACCCGATTCTCGGCGACGGCAAGTACGGCGACTTTGAGCTGAACCGGGCCTTGGCGAAGGAGGGTGTGAAGCGCCTGTTCCTGCATGCCAAGCGGCTGGTATTTCGCCACCCCCGTTCGGGCGAGCGGCTGCGGCTCGAGGCACCGCTTCCGGCCGACATGCAGAAATTCGTGCAGCAGCATCTTTCCGCGCATGCCACGAACTGAGTCACGCTATCGGCTCATCGTGTTTGACTGGGATGGCACGCTGGTCGACTCCGCGTCCGCGATCGTCGAGTGCATCCAGCAAGCGAGCCGCGACATGCGGCTGGAGGTGCCTGACCGCGATACGGCAAGCCACGTCATCGGACTCGGGCTGCATGACGCGCTAAGCTTCGCCGTTCCGGGCCTGCAGCGTGCGCAGTACATGGAGTTCGTCGCGCACTACCGCAGGCATTTCCTTGGCCGTGAGGAGGCGATGACGCTCTTCCCGGGAGTTTCGGAGTTGATCGTCGCGCTGCGCGAGCGGGGCCACCAGCTCGCGGTGGCCACGGGCAAGAGCCGCCAGGGTCTCGAGCGTGCGCTCGAGGTGAGCGGACTGAGGGCGCATTTCGACGCCACGCGCTGCGCCGACGAGACGCACCCGAAGCCGCATCCGGCGATGCTTCTCGAGTTGCTCGAGGAGCTCGCGCTCGTACCGGCGCAGGCCCTGATGATCGGCGACACATCGCACGATCTGGAGATGGCGAAGAGTGCGCAGGTGGACGCGATCGCCGTGACCTACGGCGCGCATCCCGAAGCGAGGCTGCGCGACCTGCGGTCGCTGGCGGTCGCGACGAGCGTTGAGGAGCTCAGCTCATGGCTGACACGCCACGCCTGATCTGCGATTCCGCCGCGCTCACCGATTCAGGCCGGGGGGTGCGCTTCGAGGTCGAGCATTACGGTCGGCCCGCGCCCGCATTCGCCGTACGCCACCGCGGGCGGGTACACGCCTATCTCAATCGCTGCAGCCACGTGCCGATGGAACTTGACTGGGTCGAGGGTCAGTTTTTCGATCTGGAAGGGCACGATTTGATATGCTCGACGCACGGCGCGGTGTACCAGGCTGCGAGTGGACGCTGCCTGGGTGGGCCGTGCAATGGCACCCCCCTCGTCAAGCTCGAGGTAGAGGAGCGCGACGCTAGGGTTTTTTTCCTGGGATTCAAAGATGGAAGATAACGACGGACGGTGGCAGCGCACGCTGGTCGAGAAACTGGCGATGGCGACGCTCAGGGAGCAGCGCCGGGCGCGCATCTGGGGCATCTTCTTCAAACTGCTGGCTTTCGCGTATGTCACGGTCATTTTCCTGCTCGCGGTCAACTGGGGGGAACGCGCCGAGGCGATCGGCCGCAAGCACACGGCGCTGGTGGAGATCAATGGTTTGATCGCCCCCGGCGCGGACGCCAGCGCCGAGCGGATCACGACTGCGCTGCAGGCAGCGTTCAAGGACAAGAACACGCAGGGCATCGTGGTTCGGATCAATAGCCCCGGCGGCAGTCCGGTTCAGGCGCAGACCATCTACGACGAGATGCGCCGCCTGCGGCAAAAGTATCCCAATGTGCCGCTGTACGCTGTCGTCGAGGACGTGTGCGCCTCCGGCGGCTACTTTATCGCGGTCGGCGCAGATCAGATTTACGTCAGTAAATCGAGCATCCTCGGGTCGATTGGCGTGCGCATGGACGGCTTCGGCGCCACCGGTCTGATGGAAAAACTCGGCGTGGAGCGCCGGCTGCTGACGGCGGGCGAGAACAAGGCGATGCTCGATCCGTTCCTGCCGTTGGACGAGCGCCACAAGGAGCACGTGCTCGGCCTGATGAAGGAAATCCACCAGCAGTTCATCGACGTGGTGCGCGAAGGTCGCGGACAGCGCCTCAAGGAAACGCCGGACATGTTCTCCGGCCTGATCTGGACCGGGCAAAAAAGCATCGAGCTCGGGTTGGCGGACGCGCTCGGCAGCCTCGATTACGTCGCGCGCGAAGTGGTGAAGGCCGAGACCATTGTCGATTTCACCCAGAAAGAAAACTTGGCCGAGAAGTTCGCGCGGCGCTTCGGTGCCGGCGCCGCCAGTGCGCTGGCCGACTTCGCCCTACGCGCTTCGCCTGCGCTGCGTTAGGGAAGCTCTGCACAAGTTGCGCGCATGCGCGTTTTGCCAGGGCGAGGCCGATGCGCGACGCGCGGCGCGGCGAATGTCGGCCCCCTTCGCAAGCCGCGCAACACTGCAGCGGCGCGCCCTGGCGAAACCCCAGGAACCGATCTCAATTCATTCACTTGCGTCACTCGGGGACGGGGCGATTTTCGCGCATCTGCGCCATCGGCCGGCTTGCGTACCTCTAGTACGCGGCGCCGTCCGCGGGCTTGAGCTGCATCGAAAATCGCCGCCGTCGCGCACGCGGAACTTGCGCAGCGCTTCCCTAGCCGGCGAGCATCAGGAACACGCTTGGGCGCCGTCCGATCGGCATGGGCGGCGACTTGCGCCACTGCGCGATGCTGCAAACCTGAACGGTTTCCGCGGCTAAGGTCAGATCGCTTGCCACGCAAAGCCGAGTCGCCGGCGCGCAGGCTTTTAACAGGGAGGCGAGCATCGCCTCGTTGCGATAGGGCGTCTCGATAAAGATCTGTGTTTCCCGCTCGCGTTGCGAGCGCTGCTCGAGTTCCGCGATGCGCCGTTCGCGCGCCGGTGCTTCGCGCGGCAAGTAGCCGCAAAATGCGAAGCGCTGGCCCTCGAGCCCGGAGGCCATCAAAGCGAGCACGATCGAGGACGGTCCGATGAGCGGTACCACGCGGAAACCTTCGCGATGCGCCGCCTCGACGAGCGCGGCGCCGGGATCCGCCACGGCAGGACAGCCTGCTTCCGAAAGCAGGCCGAGAGGGCGCCCGTGGCGCAGCGGCTCGAGAAGCGCGCGGATCGCCGCACCGCTCGGCGTGTGCTCGTCGAGCACCTCGATGCGCAACTCGCGCAGCGCGCAGGGCATGCCCACTGCAGATAGGAATGCGCGGGCGCTCTTGGCGTTCTCCACCACGAAATCGCGCAGGGCGCGCACCGTTTCGAGCGCATCGCTTGGCAGCGCCTGAGCAGGCGCTGCGCCAAGCGGAGTCGGAATCGCGTACAGCGCCGCGGCCATCAGCCGAGTACCGGCATTCCGGCCTGGGCAAGCAGTTCGGTCAATGCGATGAGCGGCAGGCCGATGAGCGAGGTAGGGTCCTCCGTCTCGATGGCGGCAATCAGCGCGATGCCGAGGCCCTCCGATTTCGCGCTTCCGGCGCAGTCAAAAGGCTGCTCGCGATCGAGGTAGCTTTCGATTTGCGCACGGCTGATGTCGCGGAATCGCACGCGGCAAGGCACGACGCGTGTCCAGAGCTGCGCCGATGGCGCGTCGAGCAGGCTCACGGCGGTATGGAACTCCGCAGCCTTGCCGCTCAACTCGCGTAGCTGGGCGAGCGCGTTGGCGCGATTACGGGGCTTATCCAGGCGGCGCGAGCCGAGCGCGGCGACCTGGTCTGAGCCGATGATGAGCGCCTCGGGAAAGCGCCCGGTCGCCGAGCGCGCCTTGAGCGTTGCGAGGCGCCGCGCGGTGAACGCTGGCGTCTCGCCGGGGATGGGAGTTTCATTTACTTCCGGGCTCATACATTCGAATGCCAGACCCAGGCGGCCGAGCAGTTGCCGTCGGTAGGCGGAGGTGGATGCGAGGATCAGTCGCCGAGTTTCAGGCATGACATTGTTTTGACGAGGTTTTTCCTCGATGGTATCATCGCGCGCCTGATGTCGCACCGGTCGGTCATCGACGGCTTTGATTTTGCGGCAGGCGAGGCGATGCTGCGTGGCACCCTTCCGGTCGGCGAGCTGGCTCGCCTTCATGACGTGCTGGCTTCGACGAGCGGGGTGCTCGATTACACGATATCAGGCATGCGCGACGAACAGGGGCGCGCGGCGCTGCGTTTGCAGGTCGACGGAGCGCTCAGACTGACATGTCAGCGTTGTCTGAGCGCGCTGAAATTTCCCGTGAGCATCGACAGCACTCTTGTACTTGCAGCCTCGCAACGGGAAATCGATCGCGACCCGATCGAGGCGCAGGGACCGGATCGCATTATTGGATCCAGGGACATGGCAGTGTGGGAGCTCCTTGAGGATGAGCTGCTCCTCGCAGTGCCCTTTGCCCCGCGGCACGAGCGCTGCGCGGCGCGGGCGGAGGCGCGGGATGACCGGCACCGCTCGCCGTTCGAGGAATTGCGCGACATGCTCGGCGCGAAGCGCTCGAAGCGTGGATAAACAGCTCCGGGGCCGAGAAGCCCGGATTTGGGACTTGATAAAAGGAGTTTTGACATGGCAGTACAGCAGAACAAGAAATCAGCCTCCCGACGCAATATGCGCCGCGCGCACGATTCCCTGAGCCCGCCCGCCATCGCGGTGGAGCCGACCACTGGGGAAACGCATCTGCGTCATCACGTGAGCCCGACCGGCTTTTACCGCGGCAAGAAGGTCGCGAAAGGCGGGGACGAGTAAGCTCCGGCAAGACCGGAGCGCACACATGTGGCGAGCCCTAACGCTCGGCCTGAGCCCCGCGTGCGGGGCGTGATCGTGCTCGCCCGATGGACATCACCGTAGCCATTGATTGCATGGGGGGCGACCATGGCCCCCATGTGACGGTACCGGCCGCGCTCAGCTTCCAGCAGCGACATCCGGAAGTCGGCATCGTGCTGGTCGGGTTGCGCGACGCCATCGACGCAGAGCTGGCGGCGCGAGGCGAGAGCGTCGGCACGCGATTGCGCGTGCAACACGCAAGCGAAGTCGTGGCGATGGACGAGCCGCCTGCAAGCGCGATGCGGCTCAAGAAGGATTCCTCGATCCGCGTCGCGGTCAACCTGGTCAAAAGCGGCGAGGCGCAGGCCTGCCTGAGCGCGGGCAACACCGGGGCACTGATGGCGATCTCGCGTTTCGTGCTCAAGACACTGCCCGGCATCGACCGTCCGGCGATCGCGTTTGCGCTGCCGAACATGCGCGGCACCTACACGGTCATGCTCGACCTGGGCGCCAATGTCGATTGCACCGCGGAGATCCTGCTGCAGTTCGGCATCATGGGCGCGATGCTGGTGGCCGCTGTCGAGCACAACGAGCGGCCCTCGGTCGGGTTGCTGAACATCGGCGTCGAGGACATCAAGGGTAACGAGACGGTCAAGCAGGCGGCGGATCTGCTGCGCGCGAGCGGCCTGAACTTCTACGGCAATGTCGAGGGCGACGACATTTTCAAGGGCACCACCGACGTCGTGGTGTGCGACGGCTTCGTTGGCAACGTCGCGGTTAAATCCTCCGAGGGGGTGGCGCGCATGATGGCCGCGGCGCTGCGCGAGGAATTTACGCGCAATCCACTGCGCAAACTCGCGGCACTGGCAGCGCTTCCCGTGATCAAGGCGTTCCGCCGGCGTATGGACCCCAGGCGCTACAATGGCGGCAGCTTGCTGGGGCTGCGCGGCATTGTCATCAAGAGCCACGGTTCCGCCGACGCCCTTGCGTTCGAGCAGGCGCTGTCGCGCGCCGTGGACGAGGTCAGAAACAACGTGCCGCAGCGCATCGCGCAACGCATGGAACTGCTCAAACCGCCACTGCACACCGCCCGGGCTCAGGCCGCCAGCGAATGACCTTTTCCCGCATTGTCGGCACCGGCAGCTACCTGCCGCCCCGTGTGGTCACCAACGAAGAGTTCGCCAGACGGCTCGACACAACCGATCAATGGATTCGAGAGCGCACGGGAATTCGCGAGCGCCGTATTGCCGACGAAAGCCAAACCTCGAGTGATCTGGCGCTCGAGGCGAGCCGCCGCGCGCTCGAAGCCGCCGCAACCGCGCCTGCAGAAATTGACCTGATCATCGTCGCCACCTCGACGCCGGATTTCGTCTTTCCGAGCACTGCTTGTCTACTGCAGGCAAAGCTCGGCATCAAGAATTGCCCGGCGTTCGATGTTCAGGCAGTCTGCAGCGGGTTCGTGTATGCGTTGGCGACGGCCGACTGCTTCGTGCGTGCCGGCATGTACCGACGAGCGCTGGTCGTCGGGTCCGAGGTGTTTTCGCGCATTCTCGACTGGAACGATCGCGCGACCTGCGTGCTGTTCGGCGACGGCGCCGGTGCCGTGGTGCTTGCCGCGAGCGAACAGCCTGGCGTGCACGCCTCGGTGCTGCATGCCGACGGCAGCCTGGCCGATATTCTTTCCGTGCCCGGCAACGTGTGCGGCGGGCGCATCGTCGGTTCGCCGTACCTGCAGATGGCGGGCGGTCAGGTATTCAAGTTCGCCGTGCGGGTGCTCGATGAGGTTGCTCGTGAGACCGCGCGGGCGGCCGGGATGCGCGTCTCCGACATCGACTGGCTGATTCCGCATCAGGCGAATGTGCGGATCCTCGAGGCAACAGCAAAAAAACTCGGCCTTCCAGCCGAGCGCCTGGTAGTGACCGTAGAGCGCCACGGCAATACCTCGGCCGCGTCGGTCCCGCTCGCTCTGGACGAGTGGGTGCGCGCAGGAAAGATCCGCCCCGGCCATCGCGTCATGATGCAGGGTGTCGGCGGCGGCTTCACCTGGGGCGCCGTGCTCGCGACGATGTAGCGCAAACGCAAATGAAGCTCGCAATGGTGTTTCCAGGGCAGGGCTCGCAGGCGGTCGGCATGCTGCAGGCCTATGCCGGATTGCCGGAGGTCGACTCGGTGCTGCGGGAGGCGCACGATGTCCTCGGCGCCGAGTTCGTTCGGCTGCTGCACGAAGGCCCCGCCGAGGCGCTCAACCTTACGGTCAATACGCAGCCCGCCATGGTGGCGGCGGGGATTGCCGCATATCGCGCCTGGCGTGCGCTAGGCGGAGCGGCGCCAGACGTGGTCGCTGGGCACAGTCTTGGCGAGTACAGCGCGCTGGTGGCCGCCGAATCGATTTCCCTTCGCGATTGCCTGGCGCTGGTACGTTTCCGCGCGCAGGCAATGCAGGAAGCCGTCGCACCGGGGCAGGGCGCCATGGCGGCGATCCTGAATCTGGAGGACGACGCGGTGCGGGCCGCATGCGCCGAGGCCGCGCAGGGCGAGGTGGTACAGGCGGTCAACTTCAACGCGCCGGGCCAAGTCGTGATCGCGGGTCACAAGGATGCGGTGGCGCGGGCAATCAACGCGTGCAGGGCGAAAGGCGCGAAGCGGGTGCTGCCGATCCCGGTGAGCGCACCGTTTCACTCGGCGCTGATGCAGCCCGCGGCACACAAGCTTCGTGACTACCTCGACAAAGTCAAGGTCGTCGCCCCCGCGATCGCGTTGATCAACAACGTGGACGTGGCGCTCGAGCGGGATCCGGCGGCCATCAAGGATGCACTGGTGCGGCAGGCCGCGTCGCCCGTGCGCTGGGTCGAGACGATCCGCAAGATGGCGGAACTCGGCGTAACCCACGTCGTCGAATGCGGGCCAGGCAAGGTACTCGCCGGCCTTACGAAGCGGATCGACGCAGGTCCGCAGGGCTGCACGCTCGCCGACCGGGCGTCACTGGAACAGACACTCGCAGCGCTCAAGGGGAACTAGTCATGCTGGATGGGAAGATTGCGCTGATCACCGGCGCATCGCGCGGCATCGGTCGCGCCATCGCCATGCGGCTCGCGGCAAACGGCGCCACCGTCGTGGGAACCGCGACCAGCGAAGCCGGAGCGCAGGCATTCTCGCAGGCAATATCTGCGGCAGGCGCTAAGGGAGCGGGACGGGTGCTCGACGTGCGCAACCCCGAACAGTGCGATGCGCTCATGGCGTCCGTGCAGAAGGAAGTCGGCGACCCGCTGATACTGATCAATAACGCTGCAGTGGCGCGTGACAACCTGGCGCTGCGTATGAAGGACGCGGAGTGGGACGAGGTGATGGAAACCAACCTGCGCGCGGTGTTCCGCCTGTCCCGCACCGTCCTGCGGGGCATGATGAAGGTGCGCTGGGGCCGCATCGTCAATGTCACCTCCGTGGTTGGAGCCATGGGCAATGCAGGGCAGGCGAATTACGCCGCGGCCAAAGCCGGCGTCGTCGGCATGACCAAGTCGCTCGCGCGCGAGCTTGGCGGGCGCAATATCACGGTTAATTGCGTTGCACCCGGCTTCATAGACACCGACATGACGCGGGGGCTGTCCGAGGAACGGCGCGCCGGGCTACTCGTGCAGATTCCGCTCGGCCGGCTCGGTGCGCCCGAGGACGTCGCGGCGGCCGTCGCCTACCTCGCCTCACCGGAGGCCGGCTACGTCACCGGCGCGGTGCTGCACGTGAATGGCGGCATGTACATGGGCGGCTGAGACTTACGGGGCCCGGCGGCGCACAAACGAATCCATTTCGCTGGAAAGAAGGACCATTTTGGTAGAATACGAACCCGCTCCAAAGGGAAGGAGAAACCAATGGAACACATCGAACAACGCGTCAAGAAGATCATTGCCGAGCAGCTCGGCGTAAACGAGGGCGAAATCAAGAACGAGTCGTCGTTCGTGGATGATCTGGGCGCCGACTCGCTGGACACGGTTGAGTTGGTGATGGCGCTGGAGGAGGAGTTCGAGACCGAGATCCCGGACGAAGAAGCCGAGAAGATCACGACGGTGCAGCAGGCCGTCGACTTCATCAAGGCGCATAAGAAGTCCTGAGCACGTCCGTTACGGAGCGATTTTGACTCTCCGCAGAGTCGTCGTCACCGGTCTGGGAATCATCAGCCCGATCGGGAACACGATCCAGGAAGCATGGGAAAACGCGCTTGCGGGGAAATCCGGCATTACTCGCATTACGCGCTTCGACCCAGCGCGGCTTTCAAGCCAGATCGCCGGCGAGGTGAAGGATTTCGATGTCGCACAGTACCTCTCGCCAAGGGAGGCTCGCCGGATGGATACTTTCATCCAATACGGCATGGTTGCAGGGCTGCAAGCCTGGCGCGAGGCGAAGATCCAGGTCACGCCGGAGAACGCCGAGCGCATGGGCATCAATTTCGGCTCGGGTATCGGTGGTCTGCCACTGATCGAGGAGATGCATACCGAGCTGGTGAAGAGCGGCCCGCGGCGCATTTCGCCGTTCTTCATTCCGGGAACGATCATCAACATGATCGCCGGCAATCTGTCGATCATGCTCGGGCTGAAAGGCCCGAACCTAGCGATCGTCACGGCCTGCACGACTTCCACGCACTGCCTCGGTGAAGCGGCCAAGTCGATCCGCTACGGCGAGGCCGACGTGATGATCGCGGGCGGCGCAGAAGCCACGGTGACCGAGCTCGCGATCGGGGGCTTCGCGTCGGCGCGGGCGCTGTCCACGCGCAATGACGATCCGGCGAGCGCCAGCCGTCCGTGGGACAAGGAGCGGGATGGTTTCGTGCTCGGTGAAGGCGCTGGCGCGGTAGTACTCGAGGAATACGAGCATGCAAAGGCGCGCGGGGCGAGAATTTACTGCGAACTCGCCGGCTATGGCGTCTCGGCGGACGCCTACCACATGACCGCGCCAAGCGAGGATGGCGACGGCGCTTTCCGTTGCATGAGAAACGCGCTCAAGAATGCGAGCCTCGAGCCGCAGATGGTGGATTACATTAACGCGCACGGCACCTCGACGCCGTTGGGCGATGTCGCCGAAACGATCGCGGTCAAGCGACTGCTCGGCGATCGTGCCAAGGACGTTGCGGTGAACTCCACCAAGTCGATGACCGGGCACCTGCTCGGCGCCGCGGGAGGCGTCGAAGCGATATTCACCGTTCTGGCGCTGGAAAACCAGATTTCCCCACCCACGATCAACCTCAAAAATCCGGATCCTCAGTGCGATCTGGATTATGTGCCGAACGTGTCGCGCAAGATGCCGATTCGCGTTGCGTTGTCCAACTCGTTCGGCTTCGGGGGCACCAACGGCTCGCTGGTGTTCGCCCGGCTTTGAGCGGACCGCGGCCCATCCGATTCCAGCTTTCTCGGTCGCCCCGGCTCGCGGCAGCGATCCTCGGGGCCAACGGTCTCGCTGCTGTCTGCCTGTTCGTGGTGTTGCCGTTCACGCCGGGCATCGGGGCCGCAACGCTGCTGCTCGCTTTGGGCCTCGCCACGGCACGCGATCGGGCATGGCTCGCGGGACGCAACGCGGTGCGCGCCATCGAGATTTCCGGGACCGAGCAGATTACGCTTGAAATGGCGGACGGCAAGCGGCGGCAGGTCTCGGCTGGCCCGAGGAGGTCCGTCAACCGTCTGTTCGTGTCGATACCAGTCAGGGTGTCAATGCGACGCACAATCTTGGTCACCGCCGACATGCTGGACGAAGGCCAGTTCCGCGAGTTACGCGTGTGGGCGCTTTGGGGTCGGGTTCCCGGCGCAATGACGCCGCCACCGCGTGCGTGAGGTACGGCCGGAATGGTGCGCGAACTATTTGCCTGGAAGTCTGTCTGTGGCACATAGGCGTTGCGATCCGGGGGCGGACCCCACGAGGATGCGCGCGGCGCGGACCCCAGTAATGGCGCGGCGCGATGGCTGACCGGGAGATCGACCAGAAGCTGGTGGCCCGGGCTCAGCGCGGCGACAAGCGGGCCTTCGAGCTGCTCGTCGAAAAGTACCAGCGCAAGCTTGCGCGCTTGCTGTCTCGTCTGATCCGCGATCCGGCCGAAGTAGAAGACGTGACGCAGGAAGCGTTCATCAAGGCGTACCGAGCGCTTCCGGCTTTCCGCGGCGACAGCGCGTTTTACACGTGGCTGTACCGCATCGGTGTGAACACCGCCAAGAACTATCTCATGGCGCTGGGGCGCCGGGCGCCGACCTCGACGGAAGTCGAGGCCGAGACCGCGGAGGGGATTGAAGAGGGTGATCAGCTGCGTGATATCAACACGCCTGAAAGCCTGTTGCTGTCGAAGGAGATTGGCGAGACTGTGAATGCGACAATGGAGGCCCTGCCCGAGGAGCTGCGCACGGCGATCCAGCTGCGCGAAATCGAGGGCATGAGCTACGAAGAGATCGCGCGCGTCATGGATTGCCCGATCGGCACGGTGCGCTCGAGGATCTTCCGGGCGCGCGAGGCGATCGCGGATCGATTGAAGCCGTTGCTCGACACAAGCACGGACAGGAGATGGTGACGGCATGAAGTCCAAAATTTCGGCATTGATGGACGGGGAGCTCGACGAGCACGAGGCGACGGAGCCTCTCGCGGCGCTCGGGCGGGATCGGGAGGCCTTCGAGGCCTGGCGACGCTACCACTTGATCAGCGACGCCTTGCAGGACGCGCAGGCGCTGTCGCCGGATTTCACGCCACGGTTCGCCGCGCGCCTGGCGCAGGAACCGACCCTGCTTGCGCCACCCCGCCTTGCCGTTCGCGGCGATAGCGCAAGGTGGATTGGCCTCTCGGCTGTGGCAAGCGTGGCGGCGGTAGCGATGGTTGCGTGGCTGGCGTTTTCCACCCCGCCGGGGGCGGCGCCGGATGCAGTTGCCGTGGCCTCGCAGGAAAGCGCCGCGTCCCACGAGATGACGCGCGTGCCGCCGCCGCAGACGGCAAACGATTACCTTCTGGCGCACCAGGGCTATTCGCCGCGGCTGTCATTGCAGGGGGTGGCCCCCTACGTGCGAACGGTTTCCGATCCGCAGGTGGAGCGCAGAGCGCGATGAGGACGCTGATCGGCGCGTTGCTTCTTGCCTGCGCGGCGGTGGCGCAGGCGGACACGACGCCCGATGCGCTCGACTGGCTTCGCAAGATCTACCAGGGCACGGATAAGCTGTCCTACAGCGGAACCTTCGTCTATCAGCAGGGCGAAAGCACCGAAACGTCGCGTATCACCCGGTTGATCGATGCAAATGGCGAAGTGGAGAAGCTCGAAACACTGGACGGGACGCCGCGCGAAATCGTGCGTACGCGCGATGCGGTCAGGTGCTACTTGCCAGAGAGCAAAACCGTCAAGGTGGACCGCTCCGGCGGCCGACGCGGCTTTCCCGCATTGCTGCCCGAGCAGCTGAGCAAGGTGGCGCAAAACTATAAGATTACACTCGGCGAGGTCAAGCGGATTGCCGATTATGAGTGCCAGGCAGTCATCCTGATGCCAAAGGATGACCTGCGCTATGGTTACAAGCTGTGGGCCGACACAAAGTCCGGCATGCTGCTCAAGGCCCGCACTTTCGACGAGAAAGGACGCATGGTGGAGCAGTTCACCTTCACGATGCTCGCGATTGGCAGCGTGCCGCGGGAAACGCTCAAGCCGCGTTATTCGGCCCAAGACTGGCGCATCGAGGACACCGCGGTCGCGCCGATCAACCTGGCTGAATTGGGCTGGAGCGTGAACGGGGGGCTGCCCGGATTCCAGAAGGTGGACGAGGTCAAGCGCCAACTGGGGGACGCCAAGCCGGTCGGACAGATCGTGTTTTCGGACGGCCTCGCCGCAGTGTCGGTATTCATCGAGGCACGCGAGGGTCGCACTGAGCCGGTTCGCACGGGCTTGTCGAGCATGGGGGCGATCCATATCTATACCCGCGAGGTGGCGAATCATGTCGTCACCGTGGTTGGCGAAGCGCCGGCGGCGAGCGTTCGGCGTATTGCCGATGCGGTGGAGTACCGTCCGCGCTAATGAAGCCATTCGGCTCACGCGCCATGACGGCGCCGAATAATCTAGATCAGAGGAAGATCCAATGAGAATGCTGAAAGGGCTTGCTATTCTATTTCTGGCCGGGGCCGCCGGGCTGGCATCTGCGCAAGCGCGCGAATTGCCGGATTTCACCCGCCTGGTCGAAGATCAGGGGCAGGCTGTCGTCAACATCAGTACCGCGCAAGCGGTGCGGCGAAGCAACCTGCCGCAAATTCCGGGCGTCGAAGACGAGGAAATGCAGGAATTTTTCCGGCGGTTCATCCCGCGCAATCCGGGCACGCCGGGCACGCCGGGTACGCCGCGCGAAAGCCGCTCGCTCGGATCCGGGTTCATCATTTCATCAGACGGCTACATCCTGACTAACGCCCATGTGGTTGAGGGCGCCGATGAGATCAACGTGCGCTTCACCGACAAGCGCGAGTTCAAGGCCAAGGTGATCGGAACGGACCGCCGCACCGACGTGGCGCTGATCAAGGTCGATGCCGTCGGCCTGCCCGCCGTGCGCTTCGGCGATCCGACCCGCCTCAAGGTGGGCGAGTGGGTGGTCGCGATCGGCTCGCCCTTCGGCTTCGAGAATACGGTCACCGCGGGCATCGTCAGCGCCAAGGGGCGCTCGCTGCCGCAGGAGAACTTCGTACCGTTCATCCAGACCGATGTCGCGATCAACCCGGGCAATTCGGGCGGGCCGCTGTTCAACATGAAGGGCGAGGTGGTGGGCATCAACTCGCAGATCTACAGTCGCACTGGCGGATTCATGGGGCTGTCGTTCGCGATCCCGATCGACGTTGTTCTGGACGTACAGCAGCAGCTGCGCGACAAAGGACGCGTCGCGCGCGGTCGCATCGGCGTCGTGATCCAGGAAGTGACCAAGGATCTCGCGACATCGTTCGGGCTGGACCGACCGCGCGGCGCCCTGGTCAATTCGGTGGAGAAGGGTGCCCCTGCCGATCGCGCCGGGGTCGAGCCGAGCGACATCGTCATTCGCTTCGACGGCAAGTCCGTAGAATCATCCAGCGATCTGCCGCGCATCGTCGGATCGACGCGGCCCGGCGCGCAGGTGCAGGTAGAGGTCTGGCGCAAGGGCGGCACGCGCACGCTGACGGTGACGGTCGGCGAACTGCAGGAGGACCGCGTCGCCTCGCGCGACGCGCCGCGCAGCTCCAAGCCGGCGGAGGTCGCCGCTAACCGGCTCGGCATCGTGGTGAGCGAGCTATCGGCCGAGCAGAAAAAGGACATGAAACTGTCCCACGGCCTGATGGTCTCCGATGTGCGGCCGGATGCGCGCGCTGAGGTGCGCAAGGGCGACGTACTGCTCACTGTGGTACATCGCGGACAGCATACGGACCTAAAGTCAGTCGAGCAGCTGAATCGGCTGCTGGGGAGCCTGGATAAGAACGCCGTCCTCACGCTGCACGTGCGGCGCGGCGAAAGCACTGCGTTCGTGACCGTGTCGGGTCTCGCCGACAAAAGTTGAGCCGGGGCGTGCGCCTGCGCCTTTACGGGCGCTCTTACTGCCATTTGTGCGACGAGATGGTGCTTGCGCTTGGCTGCCTACGGGACGAGCTTCGGTTCTCGGTGGAGGTTTTCGATGTCGATGCCGATCCCGAACTCGAATCCCTCTACGGCGAGCTGGTCCCGGTGCTGACCGACGATATCGGCATTGAAATCTGCCACTACCATCTTGACGAGTCCGCCCTGCGCGGCGCGCTTGCCACAGCGCAGGGCAAAGACGGCGTAATGCGGTAAGATGGCACTCCTGCCCAGAAGGGTGCCGCGGTGTTCCGGGGCACCCTTTTTTGATGATGCAGAGCCGCATTCGAAATTTTTCAATCATCGCGCATATCGACCACGGCAAGTCGACGCTTGCCGACCGGTTCATCCAGATCTGCGGCGGCCTGTCGGACCGCGAAATGGCGGATCAGGTTCTGGACTCGATGGATCTCGAGCGCGAGCGCGGCATTACCATTAAGGCTCAGACGGCGGCGCTTGAGTATCGCGCGCGCGACGGCGAGACCTATCAGCTGAACCTGATCGATACTCCGGGGCACGTCGACTTTTCCTACGAAGTCAGCCGTTCGCTCTCCGCCTGCGAGGGGGCGCTGCTGGTGGTCGATGCCTCGCAGGGGGTCGAAGCGCAGACGGTCGCGAACTGCTACACGGCGATCGAACTGGGCGTTGACGTGATCCCGGTCCTGAACAAGATCGACCTGCCTTCAGCGGACCCCGAAAAGGCGATCCAGGAGATCGAGGACGTCATCGGTATCGACGCGCACAACGCGATCCATGCGAGCGCCAAGACCGGCGAGCGAGTTGTCGACATTCTCGAGGCACTCATCGCCCGCGTACCACCGCCAAAAGGGAACCGGAACGCGCCACTCAAGGCGCTGGTGATCGACTCCTGGTTCGACAACTACGTTGGCGTAGTCATGCTGGTTCGCGTTTTCGATGGCGTGCTCAGACCCAAGGACAGGATCCTGCTGATGAGCACGCAGTCTTCGTACCTGTGCGAACAGGTTGGCGTCTTCACGCCAAAAGGCGTGGCCCGCGAAAGCCTTTCGGCAGGCGAGGTGGGCTACGTCATCGCCGGGATCAAAGAATTGCGCGCTGCGAAGGTCGGCGATACGGTCACGCTCGCGCACGCAGCTGCCGAGGAACCTCTGCCGGGACTCAAGGAGGTTAAGCCGCAGGTGTTCGCGGGCCTCTATCCAGTCGAGTCGAACCAGTACGAGGCGCTGCGCGATGCGCTCGAGAAGCTGCACTTGAACGACGCGTCGTTCCACTACGAGCCGGAAGTCTCGCAGGCGCTCGGCTTCGGCTTTCGCTGCGGCTTCCTCGGCCTGCTGCACATGGACATCGTCCAGGAGCGCCTGGAGCGCGAGTACGGCGTGAGTCTCATCACCACCGCGCCATCGGTTGTCTACGAAGTCGAGCTGAACGACGCCACGGTTGAGCTGGTCTCCAACCCTTCCAAGCTGCCTGATCCCGGAACCATCGCGGAGATACGCGAGCCGATCATCGCAACCACGATTTTCCTGCCGCAGGAGTACGTCGGACCGGTGATGACGATGTGCACGCAGAAGCGCGGCACGCAGACGAACATGCACTATTCCAGCCGGCACGTGGTGCTGTCCTATGAATTACCGCTGAACGAGGTGGTGCTTGATTTCTTCGACCGCCTCAAGTCGCTCACCCGCGGCTACGGCTCGCTTGACTACGAGTTCAAGGAATATCGGGCCGCCGACATGGTCAAGCTGGACGTGCTGATTAACGGCGACCGAATCGACGCGCTGTCGACGATGGTGCATCGCGAAAACGCGCAGTGGCGCGGGCGCGAGCTGGTGTCCCGTCTGCGCGGCTTGATCCCGCGCCAGATGTTCGACGTCGCGATCCAGGCCGCGATCGGATCGCATATCATCGCGCGCGAGAACGTCAAGGCGCTGCGCAAGAACGTGCTTGCGAAGTGCTATGGCGGGGACATCACGCGCAAGAAGAAGCTGCTGGAAAAGCAGAAAGAGGGGAAGAAACGCATGAAGCAGGTCGGTTCAGTTGAAATCCCGCAGGAAGCATTCCTGGCTGTTTTGCAGATGGGCGACAAGTAGGCTTGCCGGCGAGATGAGCTTCGCACTGTTTCTTTTTACGCTGCTCGCGGTCACCGGCCTGGTATGGATACTGGAGGCCGTCTGGCTGAGAAAACGCCGGCCGGCGTCTGGCCGCCAGCCCTGGTGGGTGGAGTACTCGGCCAGTTTCTTTCCGGTGATCCTGATTGTGTTCCTGCTGCGCTCGTTCGTGGTCGAGCCATTCAAGATTCCCTCGGGCTCGATGATTCCGACGCTGCTGGTGGGCGATTTCATTCTGGTCAACAAGTTCAGCTACGGCATCCGGCTGCCGGTGCTCAACCGCAAGGTCACCCCGATCGGGGAGCCGGCGCGCGGCGACGTCATGGTATTCCGTTACCCGGAGGACCCGTCGCTCGACTACATCAAGCGCGTGGTTGGCGTGCCCGGGGACCGGATCGAGTATCGTGACAAACGCCTGTCAATCAACGGCAAGCCGGTCCCTACGACGCGGATCGACGATTACCTGCTGCGCGAACGGATGCAATACGCCTCGCGCTACGTGGAGAAGCTGAACGGCATCGAGCACAATATCCTGATCGACGAAGACGCTCCGGCAGTGATGCCTCAGTCGCGCACGTTCCACTTTGTGTCGAATTGCAACTACAATAGCGGCGGCCTGGCGTGCACCGTCCCGCCCGGCCATTACTTCGCGATGGGGGACAACCGCGACAGCTCGAGTGACAGCAGAGTGTGGGGCTTCGTGCCCGACGAAAACATTGTCGGCAAGGCGTTCTTCATCTGGCTCAACCTCAGCGAGTTCGGCCGCTTTGGCTCGTTCCGATGAACCACGGGCAGGGAGGAACTATGCTTAACAGGCAGTATGGCGTGACCCTCAGCGGCCTGCTGGTCGTTTCAGTCATTGTCATCTTCGTCTTGCTGCTCGGCATGCGGCTGGCACCGGCCTACATCGAGTATTTCACGGCAAAAAAGGCGATTGTCGCGGTCGCGCAGGAAAAGCAGGGTGCGAACGTATCTGACATCCGCAAGGCTTTCGATTCTCGAGCGGTTATCGACGACATTATCGCCGTCACAGCGAACGATCTCGAGATCACCAAGGATGGCCTCGGCGTCGTAATCCGGTTCGGCTACCGCAAGGAAGTGCCGCTGTTTGCCAACATCGGAATATTCATCGACTTCGAGGCAAGCTCCAGCGACCGGTAGCGAGCTCTTGGCAAGGTCTCCCGTTCTCGAGAAGCGCCTTGGCTATCGCTTTCGCAACGCGGCACTGCTCGACCAAGCGCTGACGCATCGCAGCTACGGGTCCCCCAACAACGAGCGCCTCGAATTCCTCGGCGACGGCGTGCTTGGCTGCGTGATGGCCGAAGAGCTTTGCCACCGCTTTCAGCAGTTCAGCGAAGGTAAGCTGACACGGCTGCGCGCGAATCTCGTGCGTCAGGAGTCTTTGCATGAAGTGGCGGACGCGCTCGCGCTGCACGAGTACCTGCGCCTTGGCGACAGCGAGCGAGCCGGCGGCGCGAGCGTGCGGCCGTCGATCCTTTCAGACGCGCTCGAGGCGCTGTTCGGCGCGGTGTTCCTGGATGGTGGGTATGACGCCGTTCGTAAGGTGATCCTGGGTGCCTATGCCGAGGCGCTCGCGAAGCTCGATCCGCAGCAGCTCACCAAGGATGCGAAAACGCGGCTGCAGGAGCTGATCCAGGGCAAGCACCGCAAGCTGCCGGAGTACCGGGTCGTGGCCGTGCACGGCGCAGCGCACCGCCAGAGTTTCGACGTGGAGTGCGTTATTTCCGGCCTCGGATTGAGCGCCACGGGAAGCGGCACTTCCCGCCAGCGCGCCGAGCAGCAGGCCGCAGAGAACGTGCTGCAAAAGCTGTCCAAATGAGCGAACACCACTGCGGCACGATCGCCATTGCCGGACGCCCCAACACCGGAAAATCAAGCCTGCTTAATGCCCTGGTGGGCGAAAGGCTCGCCATCGTCTCGCCCAAGGCGCAGACCACGCGCCATCTGGTAAGCGGGATTCTGACCGCGGGCGATTGCCAGTTCGTGTTCATCGATTCGCCCGGATTGCAGATGCGGCGTCGCGACGTCCTGCATCGGATGCTCAACCGGCGCGCGGGCAAGGCCGCGCGCGATGCGGATGTGGTGATGGTCGTCCTCGAGGCGACGCGCCTCGGGAACGAAGACCGGGCGGTGCTCGATCTGATCGCGCCCGGTCAGCGAACTGTGGCCGTCGTGAACAAGGTCGATCGCGTCAAGGACCGCTCGGTGCTGATTCCCTTCCTCGAACAGGTGGCGCGGGCACGCGATTTCCACGCCATCGTCCCGGTCAGCGCGCAAACCGGAAAAAACCTCGCGGAACTGCTGAAGGTGCTGCGCGAAGCGTTGCCCGCCGCGCCGGCGCTCTATCCACGCGACCAGCTCACCGACCGGGACGAGCGATTCTTCGCGGCCGAAATTCTGCGCGAGAAGATCTTCCGGACGCTGGGCGAGGAGCTGCCCTACCGCTGCGAAGTGGTGATCGACAGCTTCAAGGAGGAGGGCACGCTACGCAGGATCGAAGCGACGATTCTGGTGGAGCGGGAAAGCCAGAAACCGATCCTGGTGGGCGCGAAAGGCGTGCAGCTCAAGCGCATGGCAAGCGCCGCGCGCAAGGATATGGAACGGCTTTTTGGCGGCAGGGTCTACCTCGGCGTGTGGGTCAAGGTACGGCGCGGGTGGACGGACAACGCGCGCGTGCTGCGTCAGTTGGGCTATGTCTGATCGTGCGTCCCGAATCGGCGCCGCACAAGCGCGCCGCCCGACCAGTGACCTTTCTCTACGGCGCGGACAAGCGTGGCAGGCATGGTGATGCGGCGCCGGGCGGAGCAGGAGCAGGGATATGTCCTGCATACCTATCCTTACAAGGAAACCAGCCTGATCATCGAGGCGTTCACACGCCGTTTCGGCCGTGTGGCGCTGCTCGCTCGTGGCGCGCGGCGCCCGCGTTCGGCGCTGCGCGGAATGCTCCTTGCCTTTTATCCGCTGCGGTTCAGTTGGAGCGCCTCGGCGGAACTCGGGACGCTTACCGGCGCAGAGTGGTCCGGCGGCCTGCGCGCGCTCGAGGGCGTAGGTCTGATGTGTGGCTTCTATTTGAATGAGCTGTTGCTGCGCATGCTGCCACGGGACGACGCGCACGAGCAGTTGTTCGACGCCTATGCCGTGAGCCTCGAAAGGCTTTCGCGAGGCGAGTCGCATGCGCCGGTCCTGCGGGCCTTCGAGCGCAGGCTGCTCGCCGAACTCGGGTATGCTTTGATGCTTGACCGGGACGCCGCGAGCGGCGCGCCGATTGACCCTGCGCAACGCTATGTCTACGAGGGCGACCGCGGGCCGGTCGCGGTGAACGGGGCGTTCACCAGCGAGACCACGGTCAGCGGCCGGACGCTGCTCGATGTCTTGCGAGATGATTACGCTCGGGAAGAAACGCGGGACGAAGCCAGGACGCTGATGCGAACCCTGATATCGCAGCGGCTCGGTGGCCAGACACTGCACACGCGCGCGGTACTGCTCGAGCTGCAGGAACTATGATCGAACTCGGCGTAAACGTGGATCATGTTGCGACGGTGCGCGAGGCGCGCCGAACCTACGAGCCCGACCCAGTGTGGGCGGCCGTCGAGGCGCACTTGGGCGGCGCCGACGGCATCACGGTTCACTTGAGAGAGGACCGGCGTCATATTAAGGACGAGGACGTGCGGCGCTTGCGCGAGCTTACGCACATCAAGCTCAACCTGGAGATGGCGGCGACCGAAGAAATGGCGGCAATCGCCTGCCGCATCCGACCCGAGATGGCGATGCTGGTGCCCGAGGGCCGCCACGAGATCACCACCGAAGGCGGGCTGGACGTCGCGTCCAAGGAAGCGAAGCTCAAGGAAGTGGTGGCGCGCCTGTCCGCTGCGGGCATCGTGGTTTCGATGTTCATTGATGCCGAAGAGCGGCAGGTGGTGGCGGCCGCGCGGGCGGGCGCCTCGGTCTGCGAAGTGCATTCGGGGCCCTATGCGCACGCATTTCATTCGAAGGGACGCGACGCCGAGAGCCCATCGGTGATCGCCGAGCTCGAGCGACTGCGTCAGGCGGGCGAGGCGATCCGCGCAAACGGCATGCGCTTCAACGCCGGACACGCACTCAATTACTTCAACGTCGAACCGGTGGCGCGCCTGCCCGGCGTGCGCGAGCTGCACATCGGTCATGCCATCGTCAGCCGATCCCTGTTTGTCGGCATGCGTGAAGCGGTGCGCGAGATGAAACGACTGATCGTGGACGCGGCACACGCGGTGCAACGGTGATCTACGGAGTTGGTACCGACATCATCGAGATCGCCCGCATCGACGGAGTTCTGGCGCGATTCGGCGAGCGTTTTGCCTTGCGCATCCTTTGCGAACCGGAGATGCGCCGTTTTCGCGCGCACCGCCAGCCGATCGCCTATCTCGCGAAGCGTTTTGCCGCCAAGGAAGCGTTCACCAAGGCGCTTGGCACTGGCATCCATGCGCCCGCCAACTGGCATGGCGTGTGGGTGACGAACCTGAGTTCCGGAAAACCGCAACTGGAGTATTCACCGGCGCTTGCGAGTCTGCTGGAGGCGCGCGGCATCTGCCGCAGCCATCTGTCGCTCTCGGACCAGCAGGAGCTTGCGTGCGCGACCGTAATTCTGGAGTGCGACGGATGAGCGCAGCAGTCGGGCCGGCTGTGATCGACGTCGTAGGCACCGCACTCACATCCGGCGATCAGGCGAGGCTGATGCACCCGGCCACCGGCGGAGTGATCCTGTTCGCGCGCAACTTCGAGAGCCCACGCCAATTGCGCGCGCTGGTGTCGGAGATCCGGGTGCTGCGGCCGGGGCTGTTAGTGTGCGTCGACCATGAGGGCGGTCGCGTTCAGCGCTTCCAGGACGGGTTTACGGCGCTGCCGCCAATGCGTCGGCTCGGGGAACTGTGGGACCGCGACAGGAACCGGGCGAAGGCGGCTGCGAGGTCGACCGGCTACGTCATCGCGGCGGAACTTGCGGCCCACGGCCTCGATTTCAGCTTTGCGCCGGTGCTCGACCTGGATTACGGGGCGAGCTCGGTGATCGGCGACCGCGCGTTTCATACCGACCCCGACGCCGTTGGAGTGCTTGGCGCGGCGTTTATTACGGGGCTCGCAGACGGCGGGATGGCCGCGGTCGGCAAGCATTTCCCCGGCCACGGCTACGCGGTGGCCGACTCGCACGTGGACGTGCCGCGCGACGATCGCTCCCTTGACGAGATTCTCACACGCGACTTGGCGCCGTACCGGCCTGCTATTGCCGCGGGTCTTGCCGCGGTGATGCCGGCCCACGTGATCTATAACGATGCGGACCCCGAGCCGGCCGGGTACTCTCGATTCTGGCTGCGCGAAGTGTTGCGGCAGCAGCTTGGTTTCGACGGGCTGATTTTCAGCGACGACCTGTCGATGGAGGGTGCGAGCACGGCTGGCGGTATCCCGGAACGGGCGCGCGCCGCGCTCGCCGCGGGCTGCGACATGGTGCTCCTGTGCAACGATCCCGCGGGACAGGAGCGCCTGCTCGAATCGCTCGACGGTGTGGCTTCGGTCGCTGAACAGCGTGCCGCGCGCATGCGCGCGCGGGGCGGAGAGGACCGCAGGCTCCTGGCGACCTACCGCGACGCCGCCGACGCGGTCGGGAGCGTCGTATGAACGCCTCGCGCGCTCAGGCGCGCTCCATGTAGCTGCCGTCGTTGGTGCTGACCTTGATCTTCTCGCCCCGATTGATGAACGGCGGCACCTGTACGATCAGGCCTGTGTCCGTGGTCGCGGGCTTGAACGTATTGGTGGCGGTCGCATTCTTGATGCCGGGTTCGGTTTGCACGACGGTCAGCACTACAGCCGGCGGCAACTCGACGCCGATCGCGCGGCCATTGTGGAAGTTGATCTGCACGCCGGTATTTGGCAGAAGAAACCCAGTCTGACCCTCGAGAAACTCCGCCGACAGGGGCATTTGCTCGTAGGTCTGCCTATCCATGAAGACGTAGCTATCTCCGTCCTGGTACAGAAATTCCATCTCGCGCGGGTCGACGAAGGCGCGCTCGACTTTGTCTTCCGTGCGGAAGCGCTGATTGGTCTTGGTTCCGGCCTCGATGTCCTTCATCTCGACCTGCATGAACGCACCGCCGCGCCCACCGACGTGCACGTGGTAGCACTTGAGCACACGCCAAATGCGCTTGTCCCATTCGATCAGGTTGCCGACGCGGATTTCGACTGCGGAAACTTTCGCCATGGGTTGCTTGCGTCGCTCTGGAAAAAGGCGCGCATTCTACACCATTCGTGCAGCTCTCAGAGGGAGTGAAGGCTATAATCGCGACGTGCAAGATACCCGTCGGCGAACGGTGCCTCGAGCCGCGCGGTCGGCAGACGTGCCGCGGAGCCCGGCGCACGCTTCGGCCCGCTTCCCCTGCATGAGCGAAGCCAAGTTCGATGCCAAAACGTATGTCGCCAGTCTGCCCAGTCTGCCTGGCGTTTATCGCATGCTCGGCGCAGCAGGCGAAGCCTTGTACGTCGGCAAGGCGCGCGACCTGCGCAAGCGCGTCGGATCGTACTTCCGGAAGCAGGCTGCCAGTCCACGGATCCAGAAGATGCTCTCGCAGGTAGCGTCTATCGAGGTCACTGCGACCCGATCCGAGGACGAGGCGCTGCTGCTCGAGAACAACTTGATCAAGAGCCTCACGCCTCGCTACAACATCCTGTTTCGGGACGACAAGTCGTATCCTTACCTGATGATCACCGGGCACCGCTTTCCGCGCATTGGATTCCACCGCGGCGCGCGCGACCGACGCAACCATCATTACGGCCCGTTTCCGCATGCCTACGCGGTTCGCGAGGCCATCCAGCTCCTGCAGCGGGTATTCAGGCTGCGGACTTGCGAAGACACGGTGTTCGCGAATCGCTCCCGGCCGTGCCTGCTGCACCAGATCCACCGTTGCACTGCCCCGTGCGCCGGATTGATTCACGAGGCACGCTACGCGCAGGACGTGCGCAACGCCGAGCTGTTCCTGAGCGGGCGAGAGGACGACGTCATCCGGCTGCTTACCGACAAGATGACTGCGTCTGCGGCCGCCACGCATTACGAGGAGGCGGCGGTCTACCGGGACCAGGTGCGGGCGTTGTCCCGGGTGCAGGCCAGGCAGTACGTCGAGAGCAACCGTGGCGTGGATGCCGATGTGGTCGCTTGCGTAATCGAGGTCGGCATCGCGTGCGTAAACCTGGCCATGATCCGCGCGGGCCGGCACGTCGGCGATCGCAACTTCTTTCCGCAGAACGCCGATCAGGCAACTGCCGGTGAGGTGTTGGCGGCGTTTCTCGAGCAGCATTACGTAGAGCAGCCGGTGCCCCCGCTGATCATTACCAGCGACGAAATGGATCTCGAGGCGCTCGAAGAAGCCCTGGCGGAGCGCGCTTCACAGGGCGTGCAGGTCGCTTCCCCGTCGCATGGAGAGCGCCGCGTCTGGCTCAACATGGCGCGCCGTAACGCGCGGCTCGCGCTGGAAAGCCGTGAGCGCGAGCGCAGCACGCAGGAAGAGCGGCTCGCGGCGCTGCATGAAGCGCTCGGCCTGTCGGACTCGGTGCAGCGCATCGAGTGCTTCGACATCAGCCATACGATGGGCGAGGCGACGGTCGCATCCTGCGTCGTGTACGAGCGCCACGCAATGCAGAGGGGCGAGTACCGCCGATTCAACATCCGGGACATCACCCCGGGCGATGACTATGCCGCCATGCACCAGGTGCTTGCCCGGCGCTACGAGCGCGTAACCTCGGAGGGGGGCAAGATTCCCGATCTGGTGCTGATCGACGGTGGCAGGGGGCAGGTAAACGCCGCACGCTCGGCGCTGGTCGAGCTGGGTTTAAACGACGTCAGCGTCATCGGCTTATCCAAAGGCCCGGGGCGAAAGGCCGGCCTGGAAGAACTCGTCATCGAGGCGGAGGCGCGCACCATGCGCCTGCCGCAACAGCATCCAGGAATGCACCTCATCCAGAGCATTCGGGACGAGGCGCATCGCTTCGCCATCGTCGGGCACCGGGCGCGCCGGGGCAAGGCGCGCACGCATTCCTCGCTTGACGAGATTCCAGGCGTCGGTGCCAAGCGACGTCAAAGGCTGCTCGCGCATTTCGGTGGCCTGCGTGGCGTGCTATCGGCTGCGGTCGACGAGATCGCCAAGGTCGAAGGCGTCAGCCGCGCGCTTGCCGAACAGATTTACCGCCACCTCCACGATCGTTCGGGTCTCTGATGTTCAACCTTCCGAATCTCGTTACCTGGCTCAGGATAGTGATGATTCCTTTGATCGTCGGGGTGTTCTATCTTCCGGACGCCTGGCTCTCGCCTGCGGGGAAAAACGTCGCAGCGACAGTGATTTTTATTTTCGCTGCGATCACCGACTGGCTGGACGGCTACCTCGCCCGAAGACTCAATCAGATGTCGGCATTCGGCGCATTTCTGGATCCGGTGGCCGACAAATTAATGGTGGCGGGCGCGTTGCTCGTGCTCCTGCAGCTCGACCGACTCGAAGTCGCCGTTGCCTTGATCATTATCGGCCGCGAGATCGCGATATCCGCGCTGCGCGAGTGGATGGCCAAGATTGGGCAGGCGAAGAGCGTCGCGGTGGCGTTCGTCGGCAAGATCAAGACCGCGAGCCAGATGATCGCGATCCCGATGCTGCTCTATCACGATGATCTGCTTGGCGTCCTGAACTGCCAGTGGCTCGGCACGATCCTGATCAACGTGGCCGCGGTACTGACCGTCATCTCGATGCTGTATTACCTGCGCAAGGCGCTGCCGCACGCGGCGGCGGCTGAACTTTGACGTCGAACGCTATGGCCTTATAATCCGCACCCTACGTCGCGGGAATAGCTCAGTTGGTAGAGCGCAACCTTGCCAAGGTTGAGGTCGCGAGTTCGAGACTCGTTTCCCGCTCCAGTTTCCAGGGGAAGGCGGCGGCCCGCCTTCCCTTCGTCGTTTCAGGCCGCCGGCATTCCTTAGGGAGCGCACGTTCGGCGGGGTGGCAGAGTGGTTATGCAGCGGCCTGCAAAGCCGTGTACGCCGGTTCGATTCCGACCCCCGCCTCCAGTCCTGCGAGCCGGTTAACATCGTGCCGCCCGGATGGTGAAACTGGTAGACACAGGGGACTTAAAATCCCCCGGAGGGTAACTCCTCCGTGCCGGTTCGAGTCCGGCTCCGGGCACCACCCCTTCAGCGCGCATACGCCAGTTGAAGGTGGATTCGATTGCGCCCGAAAAGGTACGCGTAGTCGCGGGATATTGTCAGCTCCCGCGCAAGAAGCACTCCCAATCCGCCGATTTTTCGCAGTCCGCGTTTCTTCGCTGGCAGCTCGGCGTGCGCAAATGGGTTGAAAGGTGGCGCTGAATCTTCGAGCGTGACGTCCACGGTGTCGTTGCCGCCTGCAAGGGTCACCCACACCGGCGCGTCGGAGTCGCCCTGGTGGCCATGACGGACGATATTCGTGAACAATTCCTCTAGAACCAGGTTGAGCCGCAGGCAGGTGTCTCGCGCGAGGCTGATTTCCGTGCAAAAATGCTCAAGGAAGCCGCGCATTTCGAGCAGCCTGTCGAGCCGGGCCGGAAACATCGCGGTGCGCAGGACCAAGGAACTTGTCCACAGTGACTCGGGCTCGGCCATTATAGAATCATGTTGGACCATTTCCTTTGGAGGTCCGAAATGCGCACCATCGTCTGTACTGCAGCATTGATGTTTGCAGTGGCCGCGCAGGCGGCCGACATCGGCCAGATAAAGTCCGCCGCCGGCACGGTTCATATCGAGCGCGTTGGCAAGCTCATCGCGGCACCGATCGGATCCACCGTCAAGCAGTCCGACAAGCTTGTCACCGGCGCGGATGGCACCATCGGCGTGACATTCCTGGACAACAGCCTCATTTCGGCAGGACCGAACAGCGTGCTGGTACTTGAGCGTTACAGCTACGACCCGACCACCTCCGCAGGCCGCTTCGATGCGTCGCTAACGAAGGGCACGATTGCCGTGGTCTCGGGCAAGATGGTCAAGCAGAAGCCAGAATCGATGCGAATCCGCACGCCCTTGACGGTCATGGGCGTACGTGGCACGGAGTTCGTAGTCAGGGTAGACGACTCGGGCAGCTAAGCCGTGCTGGGCGTCGCAGCCTTTACTGCCGTTATGGCGGTAATGATCCTCTTCAGCGGCGGACCCAAAACCGAAGAAATGGTCGTCGTGCTGCCTAGCGCAGATGGCCAGGTGGGGAGCGTCGTAGTTGGACGCGGGGTAGGGCGCGTGGTCCTCGACCGCCCGTACCTGGCCAGCCGGATCTCGAGCAGCGGAATTCAACAAACCGAGACGCTCACCAAGCAGTCCGTGCTGCAGGAGTTCCGCACGACGCTTGCTGCTCTGCCGAAACGCCCTATCTCGTTTGTTCTTTATTTCATCAGCGCCACGGACGAGCCGATCAACGAGGCGAAGCTCGAGCTCAACAAGGTACTCGCGGAACTGCGCGAGCGCGTGGTAGCAGATATCGTGCTGGTCGGTCACACGGATCGCGTCGGCAGTGACGAAGCGAACGATATACTGTCCCTGATGCGCTCCGAACGGGTGAAGTCCGACTTGGTACGCCATGGTGTCGCGGCCGAGCGCATCCGGATCGTCGGCCGAGGCGAGCGCGAGCTCATTGTCGAGACGGCGGACGAGGTAGAAGAGCCCAGGAATCGTCGGGTCGAAGTGTTCGTGCGCTAGTCCGGTGACGCGGGCGCTGAAAAGTCCGCTGCAGGTCCGGTCCAGCGCATCGCCAGTAGTGTCAGGTCATCGGCCGCGTCGGCCTGCGCGACGAACAATCCGACATCGTCGCGCAGCGCCGCGATAATTTCTCCGGCTGTGGCATTTCGGGCGGTCGATTGCAAGGCGATTCGCGCCCGCTCGCTGCCGTAAAGCTCTTTCTCCGCATTTGCCGCCTCGGTCACACCGTCGGTGACGACGCAGAGCCATTCCCCGGGCAGCATCTGATGGTATTCGGTGACGTATTCGTAATCCGGCAAGACGCAAAGCGGTGGCCCGGAGGCGATTGGATAGCGTGCCACCTCGCCTTCGGGCGCTTGCGAGTAGGGCGGCTCGTGCCCCGCATTGCAGTACTCGACCATTCCGGTGCGCAGATCGAGGATTCCGGCGAACATCGTGACGAACAGGTCCTCGCGATTTTCGCGGGCGATTTCACCCGCGGCGCGAGTAAGTGACGTTCCGAGCTCGCTGCCGCCCCGCGCGAGATGCGCCTTAAGGGTCGCCTTGCATAGCGCCATGAACAACGCGGCCGGCATGCCTTTTCCGGAAACGTCGCCAACGACGAACAGCAGCCGGTTAAGATCCACCTTGAAAAAATCAAAGAAATCCCCGCCCACCTGGCGCGCGGGTTCGAGTAGCGCGTCGAGATTGATTCCAGGCTCGGTCTCGCGCAGCGCGAGCGGGTCCGGCAGCAAACCGGTCTGGATTCGCCGCGCCGCATCCAGTTCGCCTTCGATTCTCGCTGCCGCCTCGCGCAGGGCGCGGCGCTGACGATCCGACTCGCCCAGGGCCGTTGCGAGCAGGACGATAAAGACCGAGAGTGTCCCAAGCGCAGGCAATCCCGCATCCAGCAGAATTCCGTGGAAGCGGAATGCGATCGCACCCATGACACCAATCGCTCCAAGAACAAGCAGCAGCAGCGTTCCGGACGCGGAAACGCCGCGACCTGGCAGCACCGCAATGAGCAGCAGCGCTCCTGTCGCCAGCAGCGCCAGCTCCAGCCACTTCGCCCAGTTCGGGCGCACTAGATACTGACTGTCGAACATCTGCTCGATCAACTGGGCATGGAACTCGACGCCGGGTACCCGCTCGCCGAGCGGAGTGGCCTGGTAATCGAGCAGCCCGAGGCCAGTCACGCCAACCAGCACCAGCTTGTCCTTGATCAGCTCCAGGTTCAGGTTTCCGCCTAGCATCTCGGCAGCAGAAACGAATCGCGTCGGGTCGTGAGACGAGTAGCGCAGCCACATGGTGCCGTCGCGCTGCGCGGGCACTCGGAAATCCCCGATACGGATTTCGATCAGCCCGTCGGCACGGCCGGCGACATCGATCAATGGCGGCGCTCCGGCAGCCAGGCGCCACATCTCGAGCGACAATGCCGGCACCACGGCGCCAGCGACCTCGGCCAGCACTGGCACCCGGCGCACGATCCGGTCGGACGCCTCGACGCTGATCAGCCCCCGGCCAGCGGCTGCACGGTCGATCGTCTCTGCGCTTGCGAGGCGTCCGGCAAACATACGCAGCTGTAGTTCGCCGGTTTGTCTGAAGCGCACCGGGGCAACCTGCGGCGGACCGGGAAAGCGAGCGTCAGGATCATTTAGGCCAGCGACCGCAAGCACCGTTTTTCCGGCACGCAATGCCTGCGCAAAGCGCTCGTCGTTTGTGGGAAGTTCCCGAAGCCGTGCCACGAGATCCGCGGGGAGCCCGGTCATCGTTCTGGCCACGTTCTCCGGCGAATGGCGGTCGGGCTCGGGGAACAGCAAATCCAGGCCGATGGCCGCCGGCCGAGCTGCGGCGATCGCCGAAATCAGCGAGGCCATCTGAGTGCGCGGCCAGGGCCACTGGCCAAACTCCCGTAGCGCACGCTCGTCGATTTCGACGATCACCACGGGGGCACTCTGCCGCTCTCGGGTAAAGAGCCGCTGGTAGCCGTCGAATTGCAGCTCGCGTAGCCGTTCGACGAGCGGCGGCGACGCAGCGACCAGCGCCAGGAATAGCGCCAGCAGCAAAATGGGAATCGCGTGCTTGCGCGTGGCGCTCAGAGATCGAGCTCCAGGCCGTCGTATGCGGCGACCACGTCGAGCTTATGGCTGCCACGGGTAAGTTCTTCGAGTCGCCGCGTCTCGCCCAGGATCCGCTCGATCGCAGCATCATCGTTGGCCGGCTCATGGTGGTAGAGTGCAAGCCGTTTGGCTCGCGCGAGCTGGCACAGCTCCACACCGACGACGTTGCTCGAATGGCCCCAGTCGGCTTTGATCGAGATCGCCTCAGCAAGCGAATACATCGCGTCGAAGACCACAAGGTCCGCATTGCGAAAGAAGGATACGAAGTCCTCGGTCACGGTGCGGTCATCGAGCTTGTGCTCTGAATCGGTCGTGTAGACGACGGCCTTGCCGTCGGCCTCGAATCGGTAGCCGTAGGAATCACCGGAATGCAGCTGCAGCTTAGGCGTTACTCTGAGGCCAGACACCTCACAAGTCCGGTCCGGCTCCAGACGAACGAACTCTATGTTGGCGGCGAGCTGTGTGAACGGTACCGGAAAACAAGGTGGATCCTGCTGCAGGCGAAACGCGTGCTCGAGCTCGTCGTGGCAACCGTGGATCCTGATCAGGTTGCCCGCCACATAAGCGGGTCCAAAGAAAGGGAACCCCATGATGTGGTCCCAATGCAGGTGAGACATGAACACGTTGACGGTTGCGGGTCGTCCCGCCTGCCTTGCCAGCAGGTGGCTGCCAAAGGCCCTGGCGCCGCTGCCCATGTCGCAGACGAAATATTCATTGCTGCCCGGTTCCAGCTCGACGCACGCGGAATGCCCGCCAAAGGTGTGGGTGAGCGCGAACGGAAAATTCTCCTCGGCAAAGCGGTGGGCCTTTTCGATGGTATCCAGATTCTGGCCGTTGGCCCGAACCAGCGCTGCAGCAAGCCGATCGCGAATGTCGCGCCAGGTGACCGAAACAGGGATCGATCCGCGCGTGCCCCAGAAGCGAACGCGCATCGCCACTCAGCTCTTGTCGAATTCCGCGTGCGCAGCAGGCGAAATCGCGGCCAATGCGTCCCGTACGGAGGGATAAACGTCGAACACGAGATTGAAGCGGCTGATCTGAAAGATTTCCGCAACGACCGGTCGCATCGAGGCAATCACGATGCGCGCTTTGCGTGCCTGCGCCTGCCGCGCCGCAAGCATGAAGCAGCGCAGGCCGGCCGACGAAACGTATTCGAGATCGGATAGGTCGAACACAATACCGCCGCTATCTGGCGCCAGGGCGTCGATGTGCGGCCGCAGACCCAGCTGGAAAGCATCGCAGTTGTCGTGGACGAGCCGGCCTTTCGGCGACAGGACAAGAATGTTGGCGTAGGGGCGGTTAGCAAGATTCATGACAAAGCTTATCAGGCGAATCGCCGATATTCTAGAATGAAATCAAATCTCTGCCAGGCGCGGTGACGGACGCTGACACATATTGGCCTTGACCGATCGGCAGGCTCGCGGTACCGGACGATCAGCATTCTCCACCTGCGAGCCGCATGAAGGTCCGGGGCCGGACGCTGTCGGTGATCGGCGACACCGCATATGCTTTGCGAGTCGGGTGAAGGGAGCTAACCATGCATCGTGGGCAAACGGACCGAATTGAAGCTGCTGGACGATTTCTGTTCGAGGCACACCGAGCGAAAAATTCATTGGCGGCACTGCCGCCTGAAATCGCGCCGCGGTCGATCGCGGAGGCTTACGAGGTGCAGGATTTTTTCGTCGCCCTGCGCGCAGACGAACGCGGACCCGTCACCGGTTACAAAATCGCGCTCACCACCCCGCAGATGCAGCGCATGGTCGGGCTGAGCGAACCGATTTCGGGCGCCATCCTCGATTCCACCGTGAAGCGCGCGCCGGCAGCCGTGCGGGCAGCCGATTTCGGACGCCTTTTGGTTGAATTCGAGATTGCGCTGGAGCTCGGCGAGGACCTGCCCGCGGCAGACGCCCCGTTCACGCGCAAGCGCGTATCCCAGGCGGTCGAGTCGGTGATGCCAGCGTTCGAAATCGCAGACGACCGCAATGCGGACTACAAGGACCTCTCCAAGCATGCGCTTCTGCTCGTCGCGGACAACGCCTGGAACGAAGGCGCCGTGCTGGGTGAGCCGGTTCTGGATTGGCGCGCCATAGACCTTGCAAACTTACGCGGCGCCGCGACCATCAATGAGGTCGGCGTCGGCGAGGGCCGGGGCAGGGATTCGATGGGTCACCCGTTCGAGGCGCTCGCCTGGCTTGCCAACCACCTGGCGGAGCAGAGTAGAGGACTGCTGATCGGCAATGTCGTGCTGACTGGCAGCCTTGTGACGTCGAAATTCGTCAAGGCGGGCGATCGAATCGGCTTCGACACGGGTCCGCTAGGCAGCATTCGGCTTGACATCACGTAGAAGGGCGCGCTTTGCGCTAGCGGCTCGCATTCTCCAGCATCCGCTTCAATTCGAACTTCTGCACCTTTCCCATCGCATTCTTCGGCAATGCATTCAGGAATACGATGCGGCGCGGATGCTTGAAGCGCGCCAGCCGGTCGACAAACAGGTCCCGCACGCCGCGCTCGTCGATATTGGCCCCGGGCTTGCGCACGATACACGCGCAGGCGGCCTCGCCCCACTTCGGATCGTCAATCGGAATGACAGCCGACTCGGCGATCACTGCGCAATCCGCGAGCACATTTTCGAGCTCTGCAGGATAGATGTTCTCGCCGCCCGAGATGATCACGTCTTTCGAGCGCCCCGCAATCCACAGGAAACCGTTTGCGTCCCGGCGCCCCAAGTCCCCGGTCTTGAACCAGCCCTCGCTCATTGCGGCGCGCGTGGCTTGCGGGTCGTTCCAGTAACCACGCATCACGTTCGGCCCGCGCACCCAAATCTCGCCGACGGCTCCGGCTGCTACGTCGCTGCCGGCCTGGTCGACGATCCTCGTCTCGCAATGCAGGGCGTTCTTTCCGGCGCTCCCGACCATCGCCAGGGCGTCCCTTTTCAGCAACACGGTTGCAATGGGCGCGGTCTCGGTAGAGCCGTAGATCTGGCCCACCGGTACGCCGCGCGCGTGAAACGCGCGAATCAGCGAGTCCGGTACGACCATCGAACCGGAGTTGATCATCTTGAGCGAGGACAGATCGGTACTGTGCCAGGTGGGGTGGGCGATGATCGCCTGCATCGTCGCGGGTACCAGGATGCTGAGCGTCGGACGTCGTGCTTCAACATCCACAAGCCACAGTCCCGGATCGAAGCGTCGGTGCAGCGTCACCGAGGCCCCCGCCAGCAGCGCCGGTAGGGTCTGGTTGTTCAGGCCGCCGACATGAAACATCGGCAGCGAATTGAGGACATGGTCGTTTTGCGACAGATCGTGCGCGTGGATCGAATTGAATCCATTCCAGAGCAATGCGCGCTGCTGCAGCACCGCGCCCTTGGGCTTGCCGGTGGTGCCGGAGGTATAGACGATCAGCGCATCGTCCTCGTCACTTCCGTCGACGCGCGGTGCCGGTCCGCTCTCGCGCCAGCGTTCCTCCATGACCCGCACGTGGGCGCCAAGCGCGCGCGCATGCTCGACGAATACGGGTTCGGCGAAAACGAGTTTCGGCGCGCAGTCCTCAACGATGACACGGTGCTCGGCGACGGTCAGCCGCCAATTGAGCGGCACCAGGATGCCGCCCAGTCGCGCCAAGGCAAACAGCAGCACCAGCATGTCCGGGTTGTTGGTTCCCAGAAAAGCAATGCGATCGCCCTTCGCCACATCGAGGGCGGCAAGGGTACGCGTCGCCTCCTCAACCCGCTCCCAGAGCATCGCGTAGCTCCAGTCGGTGCCATGGAAATGAAGCGCGACCTTCGACGGGCAGTGCTCGGCCCAACGCTCGATGATGCGCGACAGGTTCACTGTCTCAGTCGTCGGCTTCGCCGGTCTCGTAGAGCGCTTCGCGTCCGATCCGATCAAGGCACAGCTCGGCGGTCCACGGCAGCATCAGTGACCCGCAGCGCGAATCGCGGTACATGCGTTCGAGCGGCAGCGATTTGAGCATGGATTGCCCGCCGCAGGTGCGGATTGCCAGGCGGCAAATGTCGTTTGCGTTCTCCATGATGGTGAACTGCGTTGCATAGGCGCGCAGCCTCGCGTCCTTCGGCGGGTCGACACGGGCGTCCGCCAGCATGCGCAGAAAAAGCGCCCGAGTCTGCTCGAGCTTGACGTACATCTCCGCCACCGCGATCTGCTTCGTCGGATACATGCGCCGTTTGACCGGCGGCATGCCTTCGATCTCGCCGCGAAGGTATTTCACGGTGAACTCAAAGGCCGCGATCGCAATGCCGAAGTAGGTCGGCGACAGCGTGGTGAACATGTGCGGCCAGCGGCTCGCCGCCTGAAAGTAGATGCCGCGCGGCATTATCTGGCCGTCGTCCGGGACGAAGAGGTCCTTGAACACAAGCGTGCGCGATACCGTGCCGCGCATGCCAAGCGGATCCCAGTCGCCGGTGATCGCCAGGCCTGGCGCATCGCCCGGAACCGCCATGTAGAGCGTGTCACGCATGGTGCGCTCCGCCTTGTCCTCGGTGCACAGCACGCCGTAGTAGTGCGCAGCCCCGGACAGCGAAGCAAAGATTTTTTTGCCGTTGATCAGCCAACCGCCGTCGACCTTCGTCGCCAACGTGCCGAAGGGCGCCTTGCCTGCCGCCGCCGCGCTGCCCTCGGAAAATGGCTGTGCGTAAATCGCCCCTTGACCGATGACTCGGCCGAAGTGCACGGTGCGGTGCCGTTCGTGCTCCTTGCGCTGCTGGGGTGTCATTTCAAGATCGTCCGACAGCACTCCCGGCCAGAGTGTCGAGCAGGCGTGCATGTTGAACGTAAGCGCTGTCGCGCCACAGTATTTGCCGATCGTCGCCGAGACGAGCGCGTAGGTCGTGAGATCCGCGCCGCGGCCACCAAATTTCTCCGGTACGCATAAACCGAGCAGGCCGGCATCCTTGAGGTCAGCGTAGTTTTCGAATGGAAAGCTGGCGTCGCGATCATATTGGTCAGCCCGCTCCGCGAAGCGCGGCCCCAGGGATTCGGCAATCGAAAGCAGCGCCTTCTGCTTTCCCGTGAGCGAGTAGCCGCTGCCGGTGACGCTGTAGCGCGGGTCAATTGGCGGGGGTGTTACATCCATGTCGTCCTCACAGTGAGTGGCGCGAGAGAAATCGTTCCAGTGCGTCGTTGAACTCTTGCGGCTGGTCGATCGGTCCAAGGTGCCCGCAGCCTTCCAGTAAATGATATTCCGCGTCCGGAATCTTGCTCGCCATCCGCCCCATGACAGCAGGCGGCGCAATTCGGTCGTCGCTGCCTGCCAGGACCAGGGTTGGCACGCCTATCTGCGGCAGCAGGGCGCGTCGGTCAAAGGTGGTGAGCAGGCGCACGGCCTTGCGGTAGGTCTGCTCTGGCACGCCAGACATGATCCGTTCGGCGTGCTCCAGCGCACCCGGCAGCGAACGCGCGCCGCGCATAGTCGGAGTCAGCGCCCGTGCCATTTGCGCCATTGACTTGCCGGCATCGAGCGGAGCGAGGCGTGCCTCGACGAATTGGCGCTGAAAATCGCCCCCCGAGCCGCCGAAGGCGGGACTGGTGAAGCACAAGACAAGCGCCTTCACGCGATGCGGGTATTGCGCATAGGTCTCGAGTGCGATGAACCCGCCCATGCTGTGGCCGATGAGCACGACCGTCGCTGCGCCCAGATGACGGATCAGCGTGTCCGCTGCGCCAGCGAGGCGTTCCAGTTCGTAAGGGTCGGCGGCGGGGCTTGCTCCATACCCCGGGGCGTCCCAGGCCACGGCGCGATAGCCGCGAGCCGCGAAATAGGGCAGCTGGGCATCCCATGCCGCATGCCCGCCGCCGACGCCGTGAAGAAAGAGCAGGGTGGTGCCGTTCTTGCCGGCTTCGACATAGGCGGGCGGCGTGCTCACGCAAGCTCGCCTTGGAGTACACCCCGCTCGACGACTGTCATGTCGTCCAGCCTCACGGTGCAGTTCCGGAGCGGGAGATCGTAGTGACCCAGGGTGTAACGACCGGCGATTTCGTTTGCTCCGGTCGAGTAGAGGAAGTTTCCAGCAAAGGCGCGCTGCTCGGTACCGTTGACGTCACGGCGGTCGTACATGACGAGCGCGCCCCAGCGCGCGCGCGGATTCATGCCCCAGCCGACGTGCGATACGGCGTATGCTTCACGGTCACCCCAGGCGGCGAAGTAGTCCCGCATGAGCTCGGCGTCGAGCCCGTTGCCCTCGATCCGGGTGACGTAATCGTTTTCCACCGTCAACAGGATGCTCGACTCAAGGTAGCGCTTGAAGGTGAGGTTGAGATCACCCGGCGCCATTACCAGCCGGCCGTTCACGCTGCCGGCGCCCGGAAAGCACAGGCACAGACCGCCCGGCCAATGCGACAAGGTTCCAGGCTTCTCCGTATAGCCCCAGACGCCCCCGACACGAGCACCCTCGACGCTCACTTCGAGCTCAGTGCCCGCAGTCGACGAGACGGTCATGCATTTCGCCTCGCGCAGCCGCCGCATGCCCGCCCTCACCTTCTGCTCATCGGCGGGGGAGGGTGCGAGGCGTTCGAGCACGTCAGGGTGCTCGTTGGAGATGTAGAGCACACGGGCGCCACCCTTGAGGACGGCCGGAAGTTCCGGCGAATGCATCAGTCCTTCTACGGTGCAATCCGCAACGAAGGTGCTTGCCGCCAGCGCCGCAGTCACCGGAGCAAATCCCTGCAGGGCGCTCGAGGCGCCGGTCGATCGGATGGGAACGGGCGCGTTCTGGCGAGCGGTGGGAACGACGACGTGGAACGCCCGGGCGCCGAGCCGCTGCAAAGCAAGCTCCGCAAGCTGCACGTTTAGCGGGCGAGACTGCGATTCCGAGAGGACGGCACAAGAGTCACCTGAACCGACCTTGCAGCGCGCAAAGACCTCGGCGAAAAGGTCGATCCACTTGCCCTCGATGCGGTCTGCGATCACGGTAGTTGCTCCCTAGACAATTCGAATCTATCGTGCTCCATGGGTGCAATATCCGGCACGGAGAAATCCAAGGCTACCGCAAGAGGTCAATCGTTGCCCTCGGGCCAAGCTATCGACCGACGCGCGCTCTCCAGAGCCTGGACAGCGGGCAGCGAGGACCGCTTCGGTTAGAATTCAAGCAGGTGTTTGCGATGCCCGGCGAGAGATGATCGTTTTCGACCTTCAATGTGCTGCCGGCCACCGGTTCGAGGGCTGGTTCGGCTCCGCCGAGGATTTCGGCTTGCAGAGGTCTCGCGGCCAGCTGAACTGCCCTAGTTGCGGTGCCGTCGAGGTGGCGCGCGTCCCGTCGGCGACGAGGTTCAACACGGGGTCCGCTGATCCAGGCGGGGGCGAGCAATCGCAGCCTGCCGCCGCCCAGGTATCCACCACGATCGCCCATTCAGCGGTGGCTCAATCCCTCTACTCCAAGGCGCTCGGCGAAATCCTGAAACGTAGTGAGGACGTTGGGCGGGAGTTTCCCGCCGAGGCCCGACGCATTCACTACGACGACGCGCCCGCCCGGTCGATCCGTGGAATTGCCAGTCAGGAGGAGCATGACGAGCTAGTGGAGGAAGGCATACCGGTGGCTCGACTAGCGATCCGGGATCCGAGCGCCTGGAATTGAGGTTCTCGGAAGGCAGAATTGAGCATATGTGTATTATGTCAAATTATCGCTTAACTTCCCGACCTGCAGCCGCGCTCCACTAGTCCACGGCCCCGGCCCGCCTCAAAAGCTCCGCAACCTCCCCCGCGCCCTGGCTGGCTGCAATGCTGAGCGCGGTTTCCCCTCGGGGACCACGCACCCGAAGATCCGAATCTTCGTAAAGCAGAACCCTGGCAACGCCAGCATGGGCGTTCCTCGCCGCCAGCATCAGGGGCGTATAGCCGTTCGGCGCCCGGGCATCCTTAGGCGCCCCATGCTTCAGCAGATACTCAGCCAGCTGCACATGCCCCGCAAAGGCGGCGTAATGCAACGGGTTCCAACCGTCGCGCGCTACCGAGGCTCCGGCACGCAGCAACTGGCTGGCGATCTCCACGTCCCCCTGCAGGCTCGCCATCATCAAGGCGTCATCCCCGGTCGGGCTGCGCCGCTTCACGTCCGCCCTGCGCGCAATCAAAAGCGCGACGAGGTCCCGGTGCCCCAGCCGCGAGGCGATCATCAGGATCGTGCTTCCGGTCCGGTCGGATGTATTCGGGTCAAGCCCCCGATCGAGGTACGACGCTACCGCCTTGGTGTCGCCACGCTCGGCTGCCTTAAGCAGCTCGTCCAAGGATTGCGCTTGCGACATGCGTACCGAAGCCAGGACGGCCAGGACGGCCAGGATTCGGGCGGCGAATTTCAGGAGTCTCACTCAACCAACTCTATTTAATATAGGTATCTTATTTATAATCAGATGGATAATGATATTTCTACATACAACTATTAATTACAATCTATAACCGTTTGTTTTTACAATGTATGTGTTGGCTTGGTTGATTCGATGACGCCGGTTAGGAGCGACTCGATCTTTCTTTTCGCGGACTGGCCGCTTTCGTCGGGTGAAAACTGAACGCCGATTCCCTGCGCCCGCTTGCCATGCGAGTGGGCCGGTGTGATCCATACGACCTTTCCAGCGACCGGCACCTTCACCGGATCCTCCGGAAGCGTGATCAGCATGAACACCTCGTTGCCGAGCTGATAGGCACGGTTCGTCGGGATGAAGATTCCCCCATGTTTGAGCTGCGGAATATAAGCCGCGTAGAGCGCGCTCATTTCCTTGATGTTTAGCGATAGAACGCTTGGACGGCTGACCTCGGCACCGGAAGACCGCACTCCTTGATCGGCCATGCTCACTCCCTTCCCTTTGGCATTGCAATTAGCATTTCGGCAGCAAATAGCCTCGGATTCAGCGGATGGCGCGATAGCGCGCGGTTGATCCCCATCCGGCGCGCGTAGGTCAGCCAAGCACGCGTCGTCGCCGGCGACGCTCGACCGGATTCGGGCGTGTATTTGTGGCTGCCGCCACTTGCTGCGAACGCACGGTCGAGCGCCACTTTTTGCAGGATTTCGGCAAGCCGCTCAAGGCTGTCGCGTTCGCTGACCGCACCCAGCGCGGCGGCATCGCCCGAAGCGGCCGCGTTCAGCAGCCGCAAGATTTCGTCGCGGCTTTCTGGTGCGGAGTATTCAAGCGCCCGCAGCGGCGCGCCGCCGGCGAACGCGAGCCAGCTCGCCGCCTCCGCAACGCCTTGTGCCTCGAGCCAGCTCCGCGCGGCCTTGTGCTCGGGCAACGCTACCGGAATCGGTACGCAGCGGCTGCGGATCGTTGATAGTAGGCGCGCCGGTCGATGTGAAACAAGAATGAACATCGCTCCAGACGGCGGTTCTTCGAGACTCTTCAGCAAGGAGTTCGCGGCGTGCACGTTCATGCTTTCAGCAGGATGGATCAAGGCGATCCGCCGCCGGCCGCGGTGCGAGCCGATGTTCAGGAACGTGCGAAGCTCGCGTACGTCGTCCACCCGGATCTCCGTACTCGGCTTTGCCGCCTTCGCGCGACTACGGGGCTCGTCGAAGTTCGCATCGGAATCATCGAAGCGAGACGACTCGGGCTGCACCCGGCGCATGTCCGGATGGCTCCCCGCGGCAAACCACCGGCAACCTTCGCAGCGGCCGCACGCAGCCGCCCCAGTCGATGCGGTTTCGCACAGCACGAGTTGCGCCAGATCCTGCGCCATCGCCAGCTTTCCGACTCCGGCCGGGCCATGAATAAGTAACGCGTGCGGCAGCTTTGCAAGCAGCTTTATTACGCTACTCCATGTCGGCTTAAGCCATGGATAGAGCATAAAATTAATTGAATACAAGGTGTTTTTCGAGTTCCAACTTCACTTTATCGAGCGGTTTGGATGCATCGATGATGCGCACCCTTTGTGGCTCGACCCGGGCACGGTAAAGATATGCGTCTCGCACCTTATTGAAGAATGTGCGGCTCTCCCTCTCGAACCGATCCAGTAGCTTGCCGGCGTCTCTCAGCCGGTCGATAGCGATATCGTAGGGGCAATCGAAGATCAACGTGCGATCCGGCCGCAGTCCGGGATGCGACATTTCGGCCAGCAGTTCGATCAGTTCGGCGGACACGCCTTTGCCTGCCCCCTGGTAGGCGAGCGTGGCGTCCGTAAAACGGTCGCACAGTACCCAGGTCCCGCGCTCCAGCGCAGGCACGATGCGTTTTCGCACGTGATCTGCTCTCGCGGCGAATATCAGCAGAGTCTCGGCAACAGGCTCCATCGGTTCGGCAAGAACGAGGACGCGCAGCTTTTCGGCAAGAGGGGTGCCGCCGGGCTCGCGCGTCACGATGACCTCGCAGTCGTTCGCGCGCAAGAGCGCTTCGATATACGGCAGGTGGGTGGACTTGCCCGCTCCGTCTACGCCCTCCACGGTAATCAGTCTGCCACGCTTGGCCATCTCTCCCCCGCGTCGCCGGTTATCTGCGCGCCGGGGCGCGCTGAAACTTGTCCACCGCTCGGTTGTGCTCGTTCAGCGAACGGGAAAACTCGCTTGATCCGTCGCCGCGCGAAACGTAGTACAGCGCGTTGGTCTTTGCCGGCTGTGTCGCGGCGCGCAGCGACGCAAGTCCGGGCATGGAGATCGGAGTCGGTGGCAGTCCGGCCCGAGTGTAGGAGTTGTACGGCCCGTCGTCGAGCAGGTGCACCTTACGCAGATTGCCGTCGAACTCCTCACCGAGCCCATAGATGACGGTCGGATCGGCCTGCAACCGCATGCCGATCCGCAACCGGTTCACGAGCACACCACCGATCAGCTCGCGCTCGTCGACGCGTGCGGTCTCCTTCTCGATGATCGAGGCCATGATGAGGGCCTCGTACGGGCTGCGGTAAGGAAGCTCCGGCGGACGCGCCTTCCACTCCTCGGCAAGATGGTTCTGCATCGCCTGATAGGCGCGTCGCAGCAGTCCCAGGTCGCTGCTGCCTTTTGCGAAGCGATAGGTGTCAGGGAAGAAAAGCCCCTCGGGATGCTCTTCCTTCGCCCCGAGCCGATCCAGGAGCTGCCGATCATCCAACCCCTGGGTTTCGTGACGCAGGAAGGGGCTCGCATCGATCACGGAGCGCATCTGGCGGACATTCCAGCCCTCGAGCAGCTTGAGCTCGACGTGGATCACGTCGCCACGATGCAGCCTGTCGAGCAGCTCGAGCGGGGTGTGCCGCATTGCCACTTCGTAACTGCCGGCCTTGATCGAGGTCGCGACACCGAGAACACGCGCCAGCAACTCGAAACTCAGCGGGTGAACCTCGATGCCGGCCTTTTCGATCTGCTCGAGCGCCGCGCGAAAGCCGCTACCGGGCGCAATCTCGATCTCGACCGGCAGCTTGCGAACCTGCAACGGCGCCGCCACGTACCAGAACGCGTAGGCCAGCGCAGCGATCGCCAGGGCGACCCCCACGGCCAGAATGCGCTTTATGAGAGCGACCAATTCAGCTCGGCGTCGACCGCTTTCGCGGTCTGAGAGGTAAAATCGCGATTTTACGATGGAATCGGAGGCAGCTATTTCCATCCCGTCCTCGCCGCAAGCGGACGCGTTCGCCGCGCGACTGGGCCGCTACGGGCTGTTGTCGGTCACCGGCGAGGATGCGCGCTCGTTCCTGCACGCGCAGCTCACCAACGACATCGAGAAGCTGGCGTCCGATCGCGCCCGGCTGGCGGGATGGTGCTCCGCAAAGGGACGCTTGCTGGCGAATTTCGTCGTCATCCCCTGGCAGGGAGGATTCCTCCTGCAACTCGCGCGGGACCTCGCCCCCACGGTTGCCAAACGCCTCGCGATGTTCGTGCTGCGAGCGAAAGTGAAGATAGCCGACCTCGACGTTACCTGGAGTCAGTTCGGGCTCTGGGGGCCCGGCGCCGCAGCACAGCTTGCGGCCCTCGGCCTTCCCGTGGCACAAGAATCATTGTCCGCAGTGTCAGCGGGCGACCTGACTGCCGTCCGGCTCGGCGACGAGCAGTTTCTGCTCGTCGCGCCGCAAGCACAGTCAGGGCAGCTAGCTGCAATCACTTCGAATCTTGCCGGTCACGAGGACCTGTGGGCGCTGCTGGAGATTCGGGCCGGACGCCCATGGCTCGAACAGTCCACGCAGGACATGTTTGTCCCGCAGATGGTGAACTTGGAGGCGATCGGAGGTGTCGATTTCCGCAAGGGCTGCTACCCCGGGCAGGAGATCGTGGCGCGGGCGCAATATCGCGGTCAAATCAAGCGGCGCATGATTCGGGCGCGAGCGCCGGTGGGTGTGTTATTGAGTGCCGGCCAGGATCTCTATAGCGACGCCCTAGCAGGCCAGGCGGGCGGCACGGTGGTCAACGTCGCCCCCGCAGCCGGAGGCAGCGAGCTGCTCGCCGTGGTGCAGATCGGTGACCTCGCCGAGCGAACGCCGATCCGGGTGGCGCCGAACGGACCCGAGCTCGAGCTCCAGCCCCTGCCCTACGCTACGTGAGCGCCGCGAGCTACTTCGTTTACTACAGGGTATCGGCGGCCAGACGTGATGAAATGGGTCGGCTGGCCGAGGCGCTTTTCGCGGCACTGGAGCGCGAGACGGGCGTCAGGGGCCGCTTGATGCGCCGGCGCGACGATCCGGGAACCTACATGGAAGTCTACGAAAACGTGCCAGAGGCCGCCCGCTTCGAGACGTTGCTCGAGCAGCAGGTATCGCGCCTGGGCATCGCCCGCTGTCTCGTCGCCGACGCCGCGCGGCGCACCGAGATTTTCGTCAACGCGCCGCCGGGAGCCGCCTGATGTGCCTGATCCTGATCGCGTGGCAGGCGCGCGAAGAATACCCGATGGTGGTCGCGGCAAACCGCGACGAGTTCCACGTCCGGCCGAGCGCCGGGGCCGGTTTCTGGAGCGATGCGCCTCACATCCTGGCGGGACGCGATCTTGAAGCGATGGGTACATGGCTAGGCGTGACGCGCGCCGGACGCTTTGCCGCGGTCACCAATTTTCGCGATGCCCTGGACGAGGGCAGCGGAAGCCGTTCGCGCGGCTTGCTCGCCCGAGAGTTTCTCGAAAGCGACGAAGCGGTCGCCGCATACGCTTTACGTGTCGAGGCGCAAGCCGATGCCTACCGGGGTTACAACTTGCTGCTCGGCGACGGCCGTGAACTCTGGTGGCTGTCCAATCGTGGTAACGGCCCCCGGCGCCTGGAGCCGGGAATATACGGCCTTGCCAATCACTTTCTCGATGCACCCTGGCCCAAGGTGGTTCAAGGCAAGGCGCGCCTTGGTCGAATCATGTCGGCGGCTCCTGCGATAGAGCCGCTATTCGAGCTGCTGGGCGACACTTCGGTGCCGCCTGACGACCAGCTTCCGGACACTGGAGTCGGAACCGAGCGCGAGCGTGTGCTGGGAGCCGCGCGCATTGTTTCGCCGGAATACGGCACGCGCTGCTCGAGCGCCCTGATCCTCGGGCGCGACCGGAGGCTGCAGTTTGCCGAACGCTCGTTCGATGTGCGCGGCGCGCAGACCGAAACTTTGCGTTTCGAGTTGCGGCTCGCCGCCTAGAAGCCCCTGGACGGTTTGCGCAGAGCGTGCCTAGATGCCGAGGCGCATCGCCTGGTGGGGAATTCCCGCCTCCAGATATTGCGCGCCCTCTGCGCTGAAGCCGTGCGCGAGATAGAACGCGAGCGCATGCGTCTGCGCCGACAGCGCGACCTGTGTGTCGCCGCGCGCGCGGGCGGCCTCTATCAGCGCTCGCAGGATCGCGCCGCCAACGCCTTGGCCGCGCCATCGTTCCAGCACTGCCATGCGTCCGATATAGCCAACCGCTTGCTCACCCTCGCGCCGCGCCGGCAGGAGCCGTCCGGTGCCGACCACCGTGCCGAAGCCGTCGTAGGCCAGCGCGTGCAGGCTGGGCTCATCCATATCGTCCAGCTCGATCTCGCGCGGCACGCCCTGCTCCTCCACAAACACCTTGAATCGCACCGGCGCCGCCTGCGTGCGAGCCTCCTCCCAGCCCATCAGTTCGATTCGAACCATCGCTGGAAAGTATAATTTCCCGTTTATCCGTGGAACAGTCATGAAAAGCCTCTGGAGTGACGCGGAAGCGGCGAAGTTCGACGGACCGCTCGGACCGCGCGTGTACAGCTCCAGGCTCCTGGGGCGCGACAAATCGCTCGTGCTGCACGGTGGTGGCAATACTTCGGTGAAGCGGCGCGAAAAGAACCTGTTCGGCGAAGACGAGGATATCCTCTACGTCAAAGGCAGTGGCTGGGACCTCGAAACCATCGAGACCGCCGGCTTCACACCGGTGCAGCTCGGGTATGTGCGCCGGCTTGCGGCGCTCGCGAAACTGCCTGATCCTCAGATGGTCAACGAGCTCACCACGCACATGCTTCGTGCGGGGGCTCCGGCACCGTCGGTGGAAACCATCCTGCACGCAATCCTGCCCTACCCCTACGTCGATCACACGCACGCCGACGCGGTGCTCTCGATCTCCAATGCGCCACAGGGCGAACAGCGTATCCGCGAGATCTACGGCTCGAAGGTCGTTGTCATTCCGTACATCATGGCGGGGTTCGATCTTGCAGCCTACTGCGCGCGCGAGTTTCCGAAGCGGGCCGGCCCGGACGCGATCGGCATGGTGCTCCTTTCGCATGGCATGTTCTCCTTTGGCGCCGATGCGAAAGAGTCCTACGAGCGCATGATCCGCCTGGTCTCGATGGCCGAGGAGTACCTGGCATCGAATCAGGCGTGGCAGGTCACCTTGCCGGCCGCGGCGTCCGCGGCGCTGCCTCGCGCGGAAATCGCTGCATTGCGTCGCTCGATCTGCGACTGCGCGGGCCTGCCGATGGTCATGCGGGTGAATGACTCGGCGAAATTCCTTTCCTTTGCGCGCCATCCTGAAATTGCCCGCCTCTCGCAGCAGGGACCGGCGACGCCGGATCACGTGATCCGGACCAAGCCTTTGCCGATGCTCGGGCGCGATGTCGCAACCTTCGCCGTGGCATACCGCGAGTATTTCGAGCGGCAGGCGGCGGACACTAACGATAAGAAAACCATGCTCGACCCCGCCCCGCGCATGGTGCTCGATCCGGCGCTCGGTTTCGCCGCCATCGGCCGCAGTGCGAAGGACGCGGCGATCGTCGAGGACCTGTACGATCACACCATCGATGTGATCATGCGGGCCGAGGCGCTCGGCGGATGGCGGGCGGTGGACGAGCGCCACATTTTCGATATCGAGTATTGGAACCTCGAGCAGGCGAAGCTGCGCAAGTCCGGATCTCCGCCGCCCTTTACCGGCGAGGTCGCGGTCGTCACCGGCGCCGCCTCGGGCATCGGCAAGGCCTGCGTCGAGGCGATGCTCAAGCGCGGCGCGGCGGTGGTCGGCCTCGACCGCAATCCGGCGATCGAGGGTTTGTTCCGGCGCGTCGATTATTTGGGGGTGCGATGCGACGTGACCGACTCCAGCGGGGTGAGCGGTGCCCTCGACCAAGCCATCCGGCGCTTCGGCGGCGTCGACATGCTGGTGCTCAACGCGGGCGTTTTTCCATCGTCCCAGGCGATCCAGGACATCTCACCAGAGATCTGGAAAAGCACGATGTCGGTCAACGTGGAAGCGAATCTTCTCGTCATGCAGGCCTGTCACGCGCTGCTGCGCCTGGCTTCCCGGGGCGGGCGCATCGTCGTCATCGGCTCAAAGAACGTCCCCGCGCCAGGTCCCGGAGCGGCCGCCTACTCGACATCCAAGGCGGCGCTCAACCAGCTCGCGCGCGTCGCGGCGCTTGAATGGGGCAAGGACGGTATCCGGGTGAACACCATTCACCCGAATGCTGTCTATGACACCGCCCTGTGGACCGACGAGGTACTGGCTTCGCGCGCCAAGGCTTACAACCTGAGTGTGGAGCAGTACAAGAAGAACAACCTGCTGCACACTGAGGTGGCGTCGCGCGACGTGGCCGAGCTTGCGGCCGAGATGTGCGGGCCGCTCTTTGCCAAGACGACTGCGTCCCAGGTTCCGGTCGACGGCGGCAACGAGCGCGTGGTCTGATGAAGTTCGAGACCCTGCGCTGGAGCGGTGAAGCGCTCGAGCTGCTCGATCAGCGCGTGCTCCCCGAGCGGACCGAGTACGTGAACTGCCGCACGGCGTCCGATGTGGCCGAGGCGATTCGCGCCATGGTGGTGCGCGGCGCGCCGGCGATCGGCTGCGCCGCGGCATTCGGCGTCGCGCTCGATGCGCGGCACGGGGCGGATCTCACCGCCGCATACGAGGTGTTGGCGAAGAGCCGGCCAACGGCGGTGAACCTGTTCTGGGCGCTCGATCGGATGAAGAAGGTGCATGGCGCGCCGGCGATCGAGGCCGAGGCGCGAGCCATCTACGAGGAGGACCTGGCGGTCAATCGCGCCATCGGCGCACACGGCGAAAGGCTGATTCCCGACGGCGCTCGGGTCATGACCCACTGCAATACCGGCGCGCTCGCCACCGCAGGGCACGGCACCGCGCTCGGGGTGATCCGCTCGGCGCATCAACTCGGTAGGAAGCTCATGGTGATCGCCAACGAGACGCGCCCGTTCCTGCAGGGCGCGCGCCTGACCGCATGGGAATGCGTACAGGAAGGAATCCCCGTTACCCTCGTAACTGATAGCGCCGCCGGCTTTCTCATCGGCCGCGGCGAGGTCGATCTGATCATCGTCGGTGCGGATCGGGTCGCCTCGAACGGTGACGTCGCGAACAAGATCGGCACCTACACCCTGGCAGTGCTGGCCGGGCGCCATGGCGTGCCGTTTTACGTCGCCGCGCCGCGTTCCACGTTTGACCCGGAGATGGCCGACGGCGCGGCGATTGCCATCGAGGAGCGTGCCCCCGAAGAAGTCACCGGCTATCGGGGCCTGCGCTGGGCGCCGAGCGGAATCGCAGTGCGTAATCCGGCCTTCGACGTGACCCCGGCCGAGCTCATCACGGGCCTGATCTGCGAAAAAGGCGTCCTGCTGCGGCCGGACCGAGACGGCGTGCTGGGGCTGCTTTCGGCCTGATCACTTCAGGGCTAGCCACCAATATCGACTGCGGTATACGGCGGCACGCGCTCGAACAGTTCGACGATATGGTGGTTTCGCATGCGGATACAGCCGATCGACCCCGGCTTGCCCATCTCCGCCATGTCCGGCGAGCCGTGGATGTAGATGTAGCGCCGCATCGTGTCGACCTCGCCAAGCCGGTTCCTGTCGCGCTCGCAACCCGAGAGCCACAGAATGCGCGTCAGGATCCAGTCGCGACCCGGAAATTTCGCGTGCAGCGCCGGAGTCCAAATCTCACCGGTTGGCCGGCGCCGCACGAACACCGCGTTCTCGGGCTGCCCCGCGCCGATCCGCGCACGCACCAGATGCCGACCGCGCGGCGTGCACAGGCTGCCATTGCGCTCGCCCACGCCATTCTTGGACGTTGACACGCTGTAGCGTTTCATCTCGCGCCCCTGCCCGTCGAGCAGTATGAGCGTCTGCGAGGGAATGTCGATGACGATGTGTGCGCCGCTCATCGGGCGCGCGCTCCGGATCGTTTGCCGGCAAAAAACCGCTTCAGCAGCGCACCGCACTCGTCTGCAAGAACACCCCCCTCGACGGCGGCGTGGTGGTTGAGCCTCGGTTCGTCGAACAGGTTGATGACGCTGCCCGCGGCACCGGTTTTCGCGTCGGCAGCGCCGAACACGACGCGCGCGATTCGTGCGTGGAAGATCGCACCGACGCACATCGCGCAGGGTTCGAGCGTGACGTAGAGCGTGGCCTCGGCGAGCCTGTAATTGCCTAGCATGCGGCTGGCGATGCGGATCGCCTCGATTTCGGCGTGCGAGGTCGCATCCGCGCTCGAAATCGGCCGGTTCCAGCCCTCCCCGACGATGCGGTCGTTGTGCACCACGACCGCACCGACTGGCACCTCGCCCGCCTCCCGCGCGTGTTCCGCCAGCTCGAGTGCACGACGCATGTAAGCCGCGTCGTCCACGGCATACGATTTGGTCCCTACTCCCATTCAATAGTTACCTGTAATTGCAACCCGTTCAGTGAACAGGGCTGCGCATAAGCGACGACTCGCACTTGTCATGGCCTGTCCTGTGGACATTCGGTTCGTCGGGATTCGAAGCCATGACGAATCTTGCAGGCTTCGGCGGCGATGAGGCAAGCAAAGCCGGGCTCAGGGGCGCACGCCCCTGAGCAAGCTCCTGGCAATGTCCGGTAGCGGGCAAGATGTGAGCGGCAGGCTCGCGAACTCGCCCAGGACTTCGGTGATATCGTTGGAGACGATCGCCGCCGCCGGTCCTCCTGCGGCTGAAGGCACGCGTCGCCGATGCTCGTGATCGAGAGTCCGATTGCCGCATTTTTCGAATACGGCATAGACTGGATTCACAAATTCAGACTCAGAACGGCATTCGAATCGTGCAACCTCACGAGTGGACGATGCGGTGGTGCAAGCTCGCGGTCGGGTTGGCGGCGGCCGCGGCGGTCGCCGGGTACTTCGTTCTCGATCTCGGCCGCTTTCTGACACTCGACGCGCTGCGCGGGACCTGGGTCGAGCTCGACTCCTACACCCGGGCATACCCCGTGAGCGCTGTCGCTTTCGTCTTCCTGGCGTACCTTGCGCTCGCCGCCCTCTCGCTTCCAGGCGCTGGCACGCTGGCCCTCGCGGCCGGCGCCCTGTTCGGACTCGTTGGCGGCACCGTTGTCGTCTCCTTCGCATCGGCGACCGGCGCCACGATCGCGTTCTTCCTGTCCCGATTTTTGCTGCGTCACCTCGTGCAGCAGCGATTCGGCCGCCGTGTCGAGGCGCTCAACCGCATCGTCGCTCGAGACGGCGCGTATTACCTGTTCGCACTTCGATTGCTGCCTGGCGTTCCGTATGGGGTCGTCAACCTGCTCATGGGACTTACGTCCATGCGCGCGCTGACGTTCCACCTCGTGACCCAGGCGGGCGCGCTGCCGGCATGCGTGCTCTACGTGAACGCCGGAAGGCAGCTGGCGTCGCTCCAGTCGCTCGACGCAATAGTGTCCCCCGGGCTGGTCGTCTCGCTCTCACTGCTCGGGTTGGTGCCGCTCGTCGCGCGCAACCTGTCTCGTATCAGGCTGTGAGCGTCCGGTCGATTTGCGCTTGTCGGCGGCTTGTCATATAGCCGAGATATGCAACGGCGAGGACCGCGACGGCAAAAAGGGCCATCGTCGCAATGCGCGAGGTCTGCGACAAAAAGTGCAGTGTGCCGCTCTCCAGTCCGACGAACGCGAGCCCGAGCACGGGAAGCACCGGCGCACCGCAGCCGGTGACGCTGCAGGCACCCGTCGAAAGCCCGAGGAGCGAGGCCGCCGCGCCAGCGATGCCGCCCCCGCGCAAGCCCGAGGCAACGTGTGCGCCGCCGAGCGCGAGGTCGCGGTATCGTAGCCACAATGCGAAGTAAAGCCCGAACAGCGCCGAGATGAGCACGATGCGCGCAAGATCGGTCACGTCGACCGCGAATCCCCATTCGGCGCCGCCGTACGCGGCGTTCGCCGAAAACCAGAAAAGCGCGAGATCCGGAAGCTTGCCGAGCTTTTCCGCGAGCGTCACGTCGGCCGAGGCGAGATATTCGGGCAGGCGTTTGAGCCACGGATTAAAGGTGAAATAGTCGAACGGCCTGCGCGCCGCAGACAAGATTGCGACCGGCGCGAGGATGTTGAGCGCAGCGACCGCCGCGGTGACTGACGCGAACACGCCCGGGTGCGCGGACAACGCCACGCCGATCGCCTTGAGCGTGCCGCTTACCCAGCGCATCCGTGGTGTCCTCTGCCGCCGCAACCGAGTGTCATCTTACGTCATCGGGTCTCGACGATGGACTGCGCGAGGGTCCAAAGGCCCGGCATTGTGTAGGCGACCAGCAGCGCGGCGAGCGGGTACCGGCAGCGGCGGGCCGTTCGCCGCCCCGCGCTCGAAGCTGCGGAAGTTGGCTTGGAGATTTTCGGCGCCGGCCATGGCCGGCAGCGCAAGACATGCACCGAACGCGATGACGGCGTTGACAATCCTTGCTACCGGCACCGCGCGACCGTAGCATTAGGCTCAATAATGAGGTAC